>SKER01000524.1_pt1 | contig 43351 bp, 37 predicted proteins | sample 4826961 | NCBI WGS metagenome assembly SKER01 (sample SAMN11008804, study PRJNA524170) | human gut metagenome | biome: Human fecal sample; material: Feces; isolation source: fecal sample from pouch patient p47 | host: Homo sapiens | place: Israel: Tel-Aviv | collected 2016-11-16 | reverse complement strand
CGCCGGGGATCCGGTTGAACCTGGATAACAAGGACGACCAAAAGCGGGTGGTCACCCCCGCCCAGGCCCGGGAACTGGGGAGTAACGCGATTGTGGTCGGCCGGCCGATCACCTTAGCCAAGGACCCGATGAAGGCCTACAATGAAATTCGCCAAGACTTTATGGGGGAACAAGACTAATGGAGTTTGAACAAACCGTTGCAAACGACTTGCTGAGAATTAGGGCCGTCACCCTGCGCCCCGACCACCCTTTCACCTGGGCCAGTGGTATCAAGGCGCCAATTTACACCGATAACCGGCTGACGATTTCCTACCCGGACGTGCGCCAACACATTTACCAAGGGATGAGTGACCTGATTCGCCGTTTTTACGGTGAGGCGACGGTGATCGCTGGGACCGCCACGGCCGGGATCCCCCACGCCGCTTGGGTGGCCGAAGAATTGGGCTTGCCGATGATTTACGTCCGCTCCAAGCCCAAGGACCACGGTCAGGGCCGACAAATCGAAGGGGTCCTGGTACCGGACGCCAAGGTCGTGGTAATCGACGACCTGCTGAGCACCGGGGGTTCGGTACTCAACGCCGTTAAAGCGGTCCAAAAAGAGGGGGCTGAAGTCCTTGGCGTGGTGGCGGACTTCTCCTACCAGTTACCGGCTTTAGACGAGAACTTTGCGGCCGCCAACCTGACCTACCACACGGTCACCAACTACACGACCCTGATCGAAGTCGCCGAACGCAATCACATGGTGACTTACGCCCAAAAGGATTCCCTGCACGCCTGGCGCAAGGACCCGGCTAACTGGGGTTAATAACTAAGGTGCATTAACTACCGCTTAAAATAAGCTTTATCCAATGCCTTTGACGGCTCGCCGGTGGCGCTAGCCCTTTCTAAGGTAGTGGGTCCTAACTTGAGTCACTTGTCCTGGGGCTTATTATTCGTGATCCCGGTGGTAATTGTGCTCTTGGCGCTCTTGGGAATTCACCCGCTGGTCTCAATTACCCTGCTGGGACAAGTTCTATTGACGAGCCAAGTAACGATCCCAACCTTGGCGATTGCGTTAGCCTTAAACGTGGGTGGGGCACTGTCCTACCTGGTCTCACCATTCGAAGGGGCGATTGTTTTAATTAGCGACCTGGCTGACGTCCCGCCGACAACGGTGGCAATTAAGTATAATGGTTGGTTTGGCCTGTGGTTCTTGTTGCTCAGTACCGTGGTGATCTATTTCTTTACCAATTAAAGGAAAATAAAAAGGCTTCGCACCCGAAAATGCGAAGCCTTTATTTATTCTTAGATGTTAGGTAACGTGCTAGCCCACGGCCCGTTTCGGAGGTTGGTCCGCTTCCCATAACGTGCTCCCCAACCACGGGCCTAGTGCCTAAGTACGGGCGGAGAACGATGCGTACCGCATCAACCCCCGCCCTAGCTTAGTCCAACGGCCCGTTTGGAGGTTGGGTCGCACTTCCCCATAACGTGCTCCCCAACCACAGACCTAGTGGCTAAGTCTGGTCACAGAACACCACCTAGGCGGCAACCCCCGCCCTAGCTTAGTCCAACGGCCCATTTGGAGGTTGGTTCGCACTTTTCCCATAACGTGCTCCCCAACCCAGACCTAGTGGCTAAGTCTGGTCACAGAACACCGCTGACGCGCTAACCTGTGCCCTATCCTTAGCCCACGGCCTGCTTAATAGGCTGGGTCGCACTTCCTATTCTTTAAGGTATTTATTCCGAATTAACAGCTCCCGCGACGCTTGATCAGCGGGGCGCCACCCTTTATCAAAGAGCCGTTGGAAGTACAGCCGGTTGTAGATCAGGGTGAAAATTAACGAGGACCAGGGGAAGCCCAGTAACCAGGGGAGGTTAAAGACCAGGCCGACGAGGGCAATGTTGGCAGCCGTGACCAGGATCAAGGCAAAGTTATAGTAATCCCCCCGAAACAGGGCCGGGAGCGGGCCAAACCAAAAGGTGGTCCAGGAGATGCCAACCTTAGCGATCCGGATGTCGCCGGTATCGTTGGTGACCTTGGCGTAGTTAGGTGGGGTCGGGAGATTTTTTAAAAAGTCTTGATTATTATTTTGGTTGCCAAATGGGTTTTGCATGGCGCCCTCCTTGTTATTCTTAGACCTTAATCTTATCATAAACCCGCCGCGGGCCCCAACAATCTTCCCTCCACTGCAAGGGGGTGGGATCCATGTTAGAATGAAGCCAACTGCCGTTTTGCGATTAGGAAGGACGACGAAAATGCTATTTTTCTTTAATGATAATATCCAAGAAAACAAATCCGGGATTGAGCATGCCCAAATCAAGCGGCTAAATCTCTTTAAAAAATTTAACCAGCCGGCCAAGATTGTGATTCGCCAGTACTCCAACGAATTGCATCACGTTACCAACGCGGCCGGAATTGACGATGCCGACCTGGTCAACCTCTTCGATTACTTTCAAGAGGCCCGCCTGGTCAAGGCGAAGAAGGTGACCTTACAAGACCTAACCTTTGACCCCCGCTGGAAGCGCCGCGCCGACGGGGTTAGTTACAACTACTATGATGGCGACCGGCGGGTGATTTACGTGCGCCGCCACCAGCGTGACAAGCACGTGATGAACGTTCAATACTTTGACCGCTTCGGTAAGTTGGTTAAGGTCAGTTGGTACGACAACCGGGGCTTTTTGTCGGTGGACCAGCTCTATGACTGGAGCAACCAGATCACGGTCCAAAACTACTTCACCCCGACCCACCGGCTGGCGATGACGGCCACCACCACCTTAGATAAGCGGCAAAAGGAAACGACCGTCTACCACCTTTACGATTACCAAGGCCAAGACCTTCAGTTTGCGAACTTTGACGAGCTGACCCGCTTCTTTTACGACCAGATCGCAAACGACCGGGAGCTGACCGGACCTGGTCCAGTCGGCTGCATCGTCGACCGCTCCTACGAACTGGGCTGGGCGGTTTTGAACATGAAAACCCGCATCTTCCGGGTCCTCCAGTTGCATAACGACCACGTCAATAACCCGGCCGACATGCTTCACTCGCCGTTAAACTACAACTACGATTGGGGCTTGCGCCACTTGAGTGAGTGGGACGGGGTAATCGCCCTGACGCCGTCGCAACAAGTTGACGTCACCGACCGCTTCGGTAAGGTCGCCAAGAAGGTTTACCGGGTGCCGGGGGCGATTGTGCCCGATGAACGCCTGGCCGCCAAGCACATTCCGATGAAAAAGCGCCACCGCCATGAGGTGATCGTGATCGCCCGCCTGTCGCCGGAAAAGCAACAGGACCACCTTTTAGAGGTCTGGCCACAGATTCTAAAGGCGGTGCCCGACGCCCAGTTAAACCTGTGGGGTTATTCCAACGACAACTTCGACCAAAAGCTCAAGCAGATGGTTAAAGACGAGCACTTGGAAAAGTCGGTTCACTTCCGCGGTTACACGACCGACGTGGGTAAGGTTAACGACGAGGCCCAACTAATGGTGCTGCCGTCCAGCGCCGAGGGCTTGCCGCTGTCCTTAGTTGAGGGCCAATCGCACGGGCTGCCAATCGTGGCTAACGACATTAAATACGGGCCGCGCGACATCATCGTTGACGGCCAGGACGGGCTCTTAACCCAAAATGGCGATAAAGCGGGGCTGGCCGCGGCGATCATCGACCTCTTAGAAGATGATGACAAGCGCCAACGGTTCAGCGACCAGGCCTACCAGGACAGCGAGCGCTATTTGGAGGCCAACGTGATGAAGTTGTGGCAAGAAATCATTGACGACATGAACGAGGGGGCGGCAAAATAATGAATTTCTTCGTTAACCAATACCTGGTAACTAAAAACTCGAGCATTGAACACGCCGAACTAAAGCGGCTGGCCCTCTTCAACGGTCACGAGCCCGGGTCGGCTAAGCTCTTGACCCAGGACTTTGCACCGACTTTGGATCAGACCTTAGAGCGGTTTGGTTTACAGCGCGACGCCGTTATTAACATGTTCGACTTTTTTGCGGGCACCACCGACTACGTGGGGGCGCCCTTAAAAGTCGACGGCCTGGCCTATGACGGCGACTTGCAGATGGGGACCGGGAACAACTTTCGCGAGTTAAAGCGCGGGGGCCGGCTGGTCAGCGAGGTTCACTTCATTAGCGGGACGGTCGCCCAGGTGGGTAACGTCGATTACTTCGACGACGCCGGCAACCTGACCCTGCGCCAAATCTACGACCTGCGCGGTTTCTTGGCGGTTAACCAGTACTACGGCCGGGCGGGCGAACTCTTTTACGAACGCTATCAGCGCCCGGACGGCACCGTTTACCTGGAGCGCTACTACGTCCAGTCAACCGAAAACACGCCGATCAACTCGCTCAACGTCTTAAAGGACTACCAGGGGCGCGACCGCTTCTTCTATGACCAAGAGGGACTCTTCACCTTCTTCTTGGACGAGGTTAACCGGGCCTTTGGCGAAAACAACCGCTTCTTTGCCGACCGGCCGGCCGTGGCGATCAACCCAATTTTGAACATGACCAGCAAGGTCAAGCGTTACTTGTGGCTGGCGATGCGGGCGGTGGACGACGGCCAAGACCTAGCAACCGGTAGCCTAGACACGATGGTCGACGCCGCCTTGCAACACGGCCGCAAGTGGACCGGGGTGGTGGTTGCCACCGCAGCCCAAGCCGCCGACCTGAAGCCGCGCCTGCCGAAGGGACTCAAGTGCTACGTGGTTAATAACTCCCCGGTTAAAGTCGACCGAACGCCGATCTTGATTCAGGACCGGCCGGCCCAACGCGTGATTGCCGTCGGGCGGCTGGGCGCCGACAAGCAAACCGACCAGCTAATCGACCTCTTCGCCCGGGTTCACACCGTCCGGCCTAAGGCGACCCTGACCTTCTACGGTTACGGCAATCAAGCCGATATGCAGTCCTACCAGGAGCAAGTCAAGGCGGCCAACTTGGAGCAGGTGGTCACCTTCGCCGATTACGTGGTCGACCTCGAGCCGGTGTACGACCAGGCCAGCCTGTTGGTGGACGCCAGCCGGGTGGACGCCCAGCCGCTGGCGATGGCCGAGGCCCTAAGTCACGGGGTACCGGTGGTCAGTTACGATTACGCCTACGGGCCAAGTGAGCTGGTTATCCCGGGCCAAACCGGAGAACTGGTGCCACTGGGTAACCGCGACGCCTTTGTGAAGGCCGTGATCGACTTATTGAGCGACCCAACGAAGTTGCAGGACTTCAGCACGGCCGCCTACCAGAATTTAACCCCGTTTAGCGAAGCGACGACTTGGCAGCAGTGGCAAGCCCTCAAGTAGGGGCGCCGGACGGTTAAATAAAAATTATGAGGAAATTGTTGACAAAAATGAGAAAGCCATTATAATTAAGCGTAACAAATTAATCGAACGCTAAAACATGTCGAAAAGCAGAGTAATCGTTAGCGGCTAGCAAGAGAGTTTCCGGTTGGTGGAAGGGAACAGCTTAAGGCGGTGAAGATGGGCTTGGAATGGCACCGGCGATAGTTAGTTGGTGACGGAGTTGCACACGTTATCAGTGCAGGGTAATTCCTTGAGGAGTAACCCGCTAAGGCTACCAGCCGTGAGGTGGTAGCGAATTAAGGTGGTAACGCGAAGCACTCGCCCTTGATCAATGGATCGGGGCGGGTGCTTTTTTTGATGGTTGACCCGTTCGAGAGACACAAAGAAAAAACAAAAGGGGAGCATAATTATGAAGAATAAAAATTGGATTATCTGGGCCGTCGTGGCTGTGGTGATTGTCGTGATCGGTTGGTTCTCATTTGGTCACAGTTCGCAAACCAGTAGCAAGACGGTTACCGTCGGGGTGGTTGGTCAAACCAGTCAGGACGAAGCCATCTGGAAAGAAATTGCCAAGGTCGCCAAGGACAAGTACGGGGTCACGGTTAAGCTCAAGAACTTCTCCGATTACAACCAACCAAACAAGGCCCTGCAAAACGGGGATGTGGATTTGAACGCCTTCCAACACCAGGCCTTCTTAGACGCTTGGAACAAGGCTAACAAGGGGACTTTGGTATCAATTGGGAAGACCTTCATCACCCCAATTCACCTTTACTCCAAGAAGGTGACTGACGTTAAGGACCTGCCGGACGGGGCAACGATCGCCGTGCCAAACGACGCCTCCAACGAATCCCGGGCCCTCTTCTTGCTCAAGAACGCCGGCTTGATTACCTTAAAGACCAGCGCCGGTTCCTTAGCAACGGTTAAAGACATCCAGGACAACCCGAAGAACTTGAAGATCAAAGAAGTCGCCGCTGAACAAACGGCCCGGACCTTAGACGACGTTGACGCCGCCGTGGTTAACACCAACTACGCCGTGGCCGCTAAGTTACCGGACAGCGAAATCATCTACACGGAACCAGTTAACAAGGACTCCGAACAATGGATTAACTTGATCGCCGCTAAGAAGTCTGACGCCAACAAGGAAGCTTACAAGGACGTTGTTAAGGCTTACCACACGAGCCAAGTGAAGAAGGTTATCCAAAAGGAATACGGTAACAAGGAAATTCCTGCCTGGGACCTGAAGTTAAAGTAAGACCACAGAAAGCGTGAGGGAGAATATGGCAGACATTATTTCATTAGACCACATTGATGTAACCTTCCCCCAAAAGAAGGGGGAACCGGTCCGGGCCGTTTCGGACGTCAACTTGCACGTCGAAAAGGGCGATATTTACGGGGTGGTTGGTTACTCGGGGGCCGGGAAGTCGACCCTGGTTCGAACGATCAACCTCTTGCAAAAGCCCACCGAGGGAACGGTGACCGTTGGCGGAACGGTCTTGTTTAAAGACCACGCCCAACAAGTCAGCAATGCCGAATTACAGGCCAAGCGCCGGAATATCGGAATGATTTTTCAGCACTTCAACCTGTTGAACGAAACGACGGTGGTGGACAATGTCTTGTTTGCCCTCAAACACGCCAAGCTAAAGGACAAGGAGGCCCAAGAAAAGGCCTTGAACCTGCTGGAACTGGTTGGCTTAAAGGACAAGGCCCAGGCCTTCCCGGTACAGCTGTCCGGGGGGGAACAGCAACGGGTGGCGATCGCCCGTGCCCTGGCTAACGACCCGGAAATCCTGATTTCAGACGAAGCGACCAGCGCCCTGGACCCGCGGACGACCAACCAGATCTTGGACCTCTTGCGCGACTTGAACAAGAAGCTGGGCTTGACGATCGTCTTGATCACCCACGAAATGGAGGCCGTCAAGCGGGTGGCCAACAAGATTGCCGTCATGCAACACGGGGTGATTATCGAACAGGGCAGCCTGCGCGACATTTACCTGCGGCCAAAGCAGGAACTAACCCGCCAGTTCGTGGGTGGCTCCCTGGCCGCCATCGAAACTTTGAAGGCCTTCAACCTGGGCACCCTGGCCGCAAACGAGCGCCTCTACCAGCTGGTCTTCTCGGCCAAGACGGTCACTAAGTCGATCATCTTGGAGCTCTACCGGCAAAGCGGGGTCGACGTTTCGATGCTCTACGGTAACATTGAGGTCTTAGGCGACGAACCGGTCGGGACCCTCTTTGTGATCGTAACCGGTGATGATAATCAACAGGCCGGCGCCCTTCAGTTCTTGAATGATAATCAGGTGGAAGTAACGCAAATTGATGATCGGGGGATTTGGAATGACTAGTTTCTTAACGCATTACATGCCCAACGTGGTTCAACTCGGCTGGACCGGCGATACCGGGTGGGGAACGTCGATCGTCCAGACCCTGTACATGACCTTTTGGCCGGCAATTTTGGGGGGGATCCTGGGGTTGATCTTCGGGGTCGCCCTGGTGATTACCAAGCCGGGCGGCATCTTAGAAAACGCCTTTTGGTTTGGCCTTTGCGATAAGGTGGTCTCCTTATTCCGGGCGATCCCCTTCATTATCTTATTGGCCTTCATTGCACCGTTCACCCAGCTGTTAGTCGGGACCCAAATCGGGATGACGGCGGCCCTGGTGCCACTGTCACTCGGGGTCTTTCCCTTCTTTGCCCGGCAAGTCCAAGTCGCCCTTGAATCGGTCGACAGCGGGAAGGTGGAAGCGGCCCAGGCCTTGGGTGCTACTAACACCGACATCATCTTTGACGTCTACATCCGCGAAGCCCGCTCCGAACTGGTTCGGGTCTCCACGGTGACCCTGATCTCATTGATTGGCCTGACCGCGATGGCCGGGGCCATCGGGGCCGGGGGACTGGGGAACACCGCCATTTCCTACGGTTACAACCGGTTCAACAATGACGTTACCCTGGTAGCCACCCTCTTGGTCTTGTTGTTAGTCCTGATCGTGCAGTTGGTCGGGGACTGGTTGGCGCAACGCCTTAATCACCAGGCACGGTAAAGGGAGTACGACCCAGCCTACCAAACAGGCCGTGGGCTAAGGATAGGTCACAGGTTAGCGCGTCAGCGGTGTTCTGTGGCCAGACTTAGCCACTAGGCCTGTGGCTGGGGAGCACGTTATGGGAGCATGACATTTTTCTAATATTTAAAATCGCATCGGGGCCGGGAAAAACTAACTTTTCCCGGCCCCTTTTTTCAATGGAGGAAATTAATGATGGATCAAACCGAACGGACCCGGGTGCTTAGCGACCTGGTCAAAATTAATAGTGTCAACGGCAATGAACTAGAAGTGGCCAATTACTTGCGCCGCCTGTTTGAACAGCACGGGTTGACGGCCGACGTCCAGCCCTTCGGCGAGCAGCGGGCCAACCTGATTGTAGAGGTGGGCGCCGGTAAACCAATCCTGGGGATCACCGGCCACATGGACACGGTCGCCCTGGGCGATGAAAAGAAGTGGCACCACGCCCCCCTGAGCGCCACGATTGAAGGGGACCGCCTGTACGGACGAGGGGCCGCCGACATGAAGTCGGGCCTGGCCGCCCAGGTGATTGCCCTAATTGAATTGGTTGAATCAGGAACCCTGACTGGTCACGTCCGCTTCATCGCTACGGCCGGTGAGGAGTACGGGACCCCGGGTGCTAACCGCCTGGAAGAAGCGGGGGTGGCTAAGGACCTGAACGCCCTGGTGGTCGGGGAGCCCACCAGCGGGAACGTCATCTACGCCCACTCGGGAAGCTACAACTACCGGATCGTCTCAACTGGCCAGGCGGTGCACTCTTCGGAACCGGAACGTGGCCAAAACGCCCTGGAGCCCCTGGTCGACTTTGCCCTGGCCGAACGCGACCTCTTCTTTGACGTTCCGGATGACCCCTGCCTGGGGCCGCTCAAGCACTCGGTGACGATTATTCAAGGGGGCGAGCAGGTCAACACGATCCCGGACTACGCGGAACTGCGGGGGAACATCCGCCCCACGATGCGCTTTGATAATGACCACGTCACCGCCCGCCTGCAGGCCGCCGTGGACCGGCTTAACCAGGAGGGTGCTGCCCATTTAACCCTGGAAGTACTCCACTCCTGGCGTCCGGTGGCCTCCGATCCCGACGGTGACTTTGTCAAGCGGGCCCTGCAAGCTAGCCAGGAGGCCTTTGCAAAGTACCCGGGGCACGCGACCCCAGAACTCGGGGTCATCCACGGGGCGACCGACGCCTCGGTCTTTGTTAAGCACCACCACGACCTACCGGTGATTTTACTAGGGGCTGACGACTGGAACATTTCCCACCAGGTCAACGAGTACACCACCCTGTCCTCCTTTGAGGCAACGATTGAAGCATACAAGCGCTTGATCCCGGCCTTTTTCGAGTAACGGCGAGTGGTCACCATAAACAAAAGCCGGGCACCACGCAATCTTATTGCGGGTACCCGGCTTTTTACTGTTTGACTAGTGCCACCGCAGTCCAAACGGTTGGTCCGCACTTCTAATAACGTGCTCCCAACCACGGGCTTAATGCCTAAGTACGGCCGGAGAACGATGCGTGCCGCATCACCCCCCGTCCTAGCTTAGTCCAACGGCCCGTCGAGGAGGTTGAGTCGCACTTCTAATAACGTGCTCCCCAACCGCAGACCTAGTGGCTAAGTCCAGCCACAGAACACCGCTGGCGCGCTAACCTGTGTCTAGGCCTTAGCCCACGGCCTGCTGATAGTTGGTCCGCACTTCTAATCTTCATTCAAGACCAACTTAACCACCGCTTCGCACCGGGGCGTTTGCGGTAGCATGTCGACCGGCTGGATGTAAGCAACCCGGTAGGTCGGGACCAGGCGGGCTAGGTTACGGGCCAAGGTGGCCATATTGCAGGAGACGTAGGCAAACTTGGCCGGCTTTTCCTGGAGGATCGTATCGATCAAGGCGTTGTCCAGCCCGGTCCGCGGCGGGTCAACCACCAGGGCGTCAAAGTGTTGGCCCTGGCTGCGCCATTTCGGCAGGAGCTCTTCGGCCGGGCCGACTTCGTAGCGGGCGTTGGTGACCCCGTTTAAGGTAGCGTTATTGTTGGCGTCTTGGACGGCGTCGGCGATCGTCTCCATCCCGATCACTTGCTTGACCCGGTTGGCTAAGGACAGGCCGATCGTCCCGATCCCGGCGTAGGCGTCGATCAGGGTGTCGTCCTTGGACAGGTCCAGGGCCTTAGCCGCTTCTTCGTATAGAACCTCGGTTTGTTCCGGGTTGAGCTGTAAAAATGACCGTGCCGACAGGCGGAAGTCCAGCCCCATCAGGCTCTCGGTGATGTAGTCTTGCCCGTACAAGAGGGTGGTCTCGTCGCCCCAAACCAGGGGGGTGTCGCCGGGGTTGACGTTTTGGACCACCGAGGTGACTTCGGGGAGTTGGTCTTCAATCGCCACCAAGAGGGCGTGTTTTTTGATCAACTTGGCCGTGTTGGTAATGATGGCCACCTGAATTTGTCCGGTCGCCAGAGATTCGCGGACCGCCAGGGTCTTGATGATCCCGGACTGGTTGGCTTCGTTATAAACCGGGATCGCCAATTCCTCAATCAGTTTGACCAGGGTGTTGATGACCTTCATCGTCCCCGGCATTTGAACGGCGCAGGTTTGCATGTCGACGACGGTGTGGCTGTTGGCTTGGTAGAGTCCCGCCACCACGTGCCCATCTTGCATGCGGACCTGGAACTGGGCCTTGTTACGGTAGCCGTAGGGGTGCGGGGCGGTCAGGGTATCCTTAACCCAGTAGTGGCGGTAACCCAGGGGCTTGAACTTGGCCAGTGCCTCTAAGACTACCTGCTTTTTAAAGGCCAGTTGCTTGTCGTAGGCCAGGGTTTCGAGTTCAAAGCCCCCGGCCAGCCCAGCGTAGGCGTCCTTAGGGGTGACCCGGTCCGGGCTGGGTTGGCGGAGTTGGTGGAGCCTAGCCTCTAAGTAGTTATCGTGGACGACGGTCACCTCAGCGACGACCACTTCTCCCGGCAGGGCGCCGGGGACAAAGCAGACTTTGTGTTTGAAGTAGCCGATTCCTTGCCCCTCGACCCCGAGTTTTTTAATTGACAGGGGGAAGCGGTCGCCGACCTTAGCGTCGACCGGGTGGGCGTAGCGCTTGGGCCGCCGCTTGAAGTTACGGTGTGTTGGTTTTTGCATGTTAATACCTCTTAATTTGTAACGGACAGTTTGGTGCTTTCCTATTTTAGCACACCCGCCGGACGAAAACTTTTTGGGGAAATTATGAGAAAGGGATTGACGAATAATGAGGGCGCCGTTAGGATTATTCACATAAATTGAATCGTCCGAACGCAATGAGAAAGAAGAGTAGCACGGCGACACCGCAAGCGAGCCCCGGTTGGTGGAAGGGGGCCGGAAGGTTGCCGTGTGAAAATCACTTTCGAGCCTGAGCCAACCAGGGTTCAGTGGTACACATCCATTATCGTGTGCGCGTATCGCCTACTGGGCCGTACGCAGTAAGGTTGGCCTAGCGATGGGCCGGCAAAGACCAGGGTGGTACCACGCAAAGCGTCCCTTAACCGGAGTTTCCGGTTAGGGGGCGCTTTTTCGTTACTGACTTGCGTTTGGATTAGTTTATGGAGGGATTTGAGAGTGTCAAGAATGTTGTGTAAAAAGGGAAACTTCGCCCGCATGAATTAGCAATTCTAAAACATCGAATCAAGCGTGTCGTGACAGTCCTTGAATCCCCGATGTGCTCGATTCTCAAATTTATGACCCAGCAGGTCGAAAATAGCCTCCAGCGCCTGGGCACCGACTACTTAGACATCTTTTACATCCACTACCCCGACCAAGACACCCCCAAGGCCGAGGCGGTCGGTGCTTTGCAGCGGCTCAAAGAAGCGGGGAAGATTCGGGCGATTGGCCTGTCGAACTTCTCCTTGGCGCAGGTCAAAGAGGCCAACGCCGATGGTTACGTCGACGTGGTGGAAGACGAGTTTTCCCTCCTCCATCAGCAAAACGCCCGCGACCTAATGCCCTACTTAAAGGAGCAGGGGATCTCCTTTGTCCCTTACTTCCCGCTAGCTTCGGGCCTGTTGACCGGCAAGTACGACCAGGCGACCAGCTTCCCGGCCGATGACATCCGCAGCACGATGGCCGATTTTAGGGAGCCCCGCTTTGGGAAAATCCGCGGCGCCCTGGCGGTGGTCCGGACAATTGCCGTTAGCCACGGGGCCACGGTCAGTCAGGTCGTCTTGGCCTGGTACATGCAAAACCCACTCATCACCGCCGTTATTCCCGGCGCCAAGCAACCAGACCAGGTGATCCAAAACGCCGCGGCGCTTCAACTGGAACTGACGCCCAGCGAATACCAAACCATCGAAGAGGCCTTTGCGGGCTTTAAGTAAAAAACGGGACCCAACCGCATGTTGCGGTGGGTCCCGTTTTATGATGCTCGACGATAGAAGTAAGTGGGCAAGGCTGACTTAGCCCACGGCTTGCTTGATAGGTTGGTCATCCCCCACTTTACTTCAAGTAATTCTGTTCAAAGTTATCGAGGTTGGTGGTGCTTGGCTTCAAGTTGGCCCACTTAGTTGATAAGAAGGCGTCGTTTAACTTGTAGTTGGGCGCCGGTTGCTTATTTTCGATGAAGGCCGAAACCTGGTGGTCAAACTTGACCCAGCCGGCCCAGCCGAGGTGGATCGTATCCTGCATGAAGCCCTTCTTGGCCCCGTCCTTGGAGTAATCCAGGATGTTGTTAAAGCCTTGCGATTGCAGCTGGAACTTGATCTTTTTGACCGTTTGTTCGTACATCTTCATTGACATACCGGTGTACTTTTCCCACTTAGTGTTAACCGGGGTGATCATGAAAATCACGTCGGTGTTGTTCTTTTGGAACTGCTTTAAGACCACTTCTAGGTCGTTATATTCCGGTGATTGCAGGTAGGTAAAGTTCTTTTGGGCCCCCTTTAAGTTCTTGACGCTCTTCTTTAGGCGCTTGGAGTAAAAGGGGTTTAGGATCCCAAACTGGTTGTTGGTCGATTGTTCGGCGTGCATTTGCTTGGCCATCGTCATCAACTTTTGGTAGTTGTACTGGCGTGGCAACTGGGTGATTTGCGGGGCAATCTTATTGCCGTAGTTGTTGTTCAAGAAGAAGCCCGAGAAGAGCTGGTCTTCGTGAGACAAGAAGGTCAAGCGGACCTTGATGTTAGCCCGGTCGGCGGCGGATAAGGCTTCTCCGGAGGCGATCTTGTAAGCCAGGCTGGAGACGAAGCCCTGGTCGTTTAAGAGGATCACTAAGCGGCTGGCCGTGTAGCGATCGTAAGGGGACTTAGGGTTCGCCTGTTCAAGCCACATGTAATCGGCGAAGTTGCCGTTGTAATACTTAAAGGCCTGGGGGGAGACCCCTTGCTTCACGAACCACTGCGGCGAGATGATGTAAACGGCCTTGCGGTTCTTGAGCTGCTTGTTCATCATTGCCATGTTAAAGAGTTGGGGCAATGATTGCGTTCCCCGGGAACCAAACAAAAACGGCTTGTAGTCGTGATAACGAGCGGCCATTACCGACGGGTGGAAGAGGTCCATCCGGGCGAGTTCACTGGAACCAAAGAAGGGCACGTAATTAGCCTTCTTGTCACTTAGGGCCGCCACCTTGAGGTTACGGTTTTTAAAGACCGTGGCGGATAAGGAATCGGCGGCCTTTTGTTCGATTGCTGGGGTGTTATTAAACTTCCAGGGGAGCAAAAAGACCACCATCACCATTAGGATGGCCACGATCAGCGGGCCAAAGATTGACCACAGCTTTTTACGGTTGCTCATTAGTCAGCTACCTTATGCTTGTAATTCCTTGACCCGGTCGGCGATCTTGTTGACCGTGTTCCATTCGTCACGGTCAAATTCGGACACCGGAACGGTGATGTCGTATTCGTCTTGCAAGGAGAAGAGGAATTGAACGGTGGCCATGGAGTCGATCAAACCGGAGTCAAAGAGGTTTTCGTCGGCATCGGCGAAGTCAGCGGCGTCACGACCAGTTGCTTGGGCTAAGAGTTCTTGAATCTTTTCAATCATGGTAAATACCTCCAAATGTTAAGTTACGGCTACATCCCGAACGGGTGGAACCAGAGTTTGTCTAAGAAACCACAGAAGATCAACAGTGTGAAAACAACAAAGTTAAAGGTGATAAAGATCGCAACGCCCTTAGTAAAGGCGTTGGTCTTGATCTTGAAGTGCTTGCGCTTGTACCGCAGCCACCAGTCGTTGACGACCATGGCCAACCCGTGCAAGAACCCGTAGAGGATGTAATACCAGGTGACCCCGTGCCAGAACCCCATGATCATCATGTTGAGCATGTAGGCCGTCGACGAGAGGACGTTACGGTTTTTAAACCAGCGTTTCTTGGTGGCCAAGAAAACGAAGCGCATGAAAATGTAATCACGGAACCAAAACGACAGGGTCATGTGCCAACGGTTCCAGAATTCCTTGATGTTGGGCGATTTGAACGGCTGGTTAAAGTTCATCGGCGTTTCGACCCCCATCAAATAGGAGATCCCGACGGCAAACAGCGAGTAACCGGCGAAGTCAAAGAAGAGGTTCCCGGTGTACATGTAGGCGACCCCGACCGTCCACCAGGAGAGGTGGGGAGCGTGTTGCATCGCCATCCGTTCAAAGAAGGGCTGCCACTGTTCGGCAAAGAAGTAGTCGATGACGAACTTGTATAAGAACCCGATGAACAGGTACTTAACGGCCTTGCCCAACATTTCGAGGTACTTTTCGCGGCTCGGCACCTTCTTGTAATCCTTGGCAAAGCGCCGGTAGCGATCGATCGGTCCCGAGGTCAGGGTTGGCATGAAGAGCATGAAGCGGATGAATTCCCACCACTTGAGCTCCTTAACCACCCCGTCACGGGTTTCAATGATCGTACCGGCCGCCCGGAAGGTCAGGTAAGAAATCCCTAGGAAACCGAGCAGGGAGTTATGACCAACGAAGGCCGGGGTGAACTTGACGATCACGATCGGCAATAACGACAGGGCGACGGTCACGTAAAAGACCAGGCTGTTGTTTTTTTGCTGGCGGTAGTGGAAGTACCAGATCACCAAGATGGTCTGGTAAATCAGGTAACCAATTAGGGAAAGGCCCTGCTTATAACTGGTCCCGTCAAACATCAAGAAGATGAAGATAAAGGAGATCAGGGCTTCGTACCAGGAGAAACGCTTGCCGAAGTAAAGTCCGATCGACAGGGGCAGGATCGCCACGATCAGGTAGATGAAGTAAAGCGGCGTTCCGTACGCGGTGTAATTAGGAAGGGTTTGAATCCAGGTTAACATTACTCGTTAGCCTCCGCGATCATTTGCTTAACCGCAATCTTACCGTTGGCCGAGGTCGGGAAGGAATCCACGTAGACGAACTGGGTCGGCATCATGTAGTCCATGATCTGATCCTTTAAGTCGGCCCGGATCGCCTTGGTCAGCGCCTTGTCGTCTGCAAAGTCGTTATCCTTGGCGATGATGTAGGCGATCAGGTGGGAAACCTTGCCGTCCTTAGCGTACTTTGGTACGGCGACGGCTTGCTTAACGTACTGGCTAAGCTCAAGGCTGGAGCGAACCTCGTCTAGTTCGATCCGGAAACCGTGGAGCTTGATTTGGAAGTCCATCCGCCCGATAATGTGGCGCATCCCGTCTTCATCGATGTAGCCGGCGTCCCCAGTCCGGTAAGCTTGGACCCCGTTGAGCTTGAAGAAGTTAGCCGCTGTTTTTTTCGGGTTGTTCATGTAGCCGGGGGCTACCGACTCGCCGGCGATGATGATTTCACCGTGAACGTTTGGCTCGGTCACTTCCTTGCCATCGTCCCAGATGGAAGTGGTGACGTTGGGCTTGTCGTAGCCGATCGGCAGGCGCTTGGCCGTAGCAACCATTTCCTTGGTGATTTCCACGCTGGTAATGGCGACGGCCGCTTCGGTTGGCCCGTAAGTGTTAAAGATATGGGCGTCCGGGAAGTTTGTAAACAAGCGCTTGGCCGTCGAAACGGTCAGTTCTTCCCCGCAGAAGAGGAAGTACTTGAGTTCCGGCATCTTCTCTTGGTTGAAGTCCGGGGACAACAAGAGCATGTCGACAAAGGACGGGGTCGAAACGTAAACCGAAACGCCTAACTTTGGCACGACCGTAAAGAGTTGGCCAAAGTTTTGGACCACCGTCCGTGGCAGGGCCTTGATCGTTGACCCGGTCAACAGCGCTGGTAGCCAGTACATGTTCGATAGGTCAAAGGAAAACGGCGGCTGGCCGAGGAAGGTTTGGTTGTGGGGGAGGTTGAAGGCGTCAGACACCATCCAACTGGCAAAGGAGCAGATGTTGGTGTGGGTGATTTCAACCCCCTTGGGTGACCCGGTCGTCCCGGACGTGAAGAGGATGTAAAACAGGTCGTCGCCGTCAACGAAGTGATCCAGTTGGTAGTCGACTTCTTGGTGGAGCAGGTCGACTAACTGGTCGTGGTTGACCACGGTGCCAGCAAAGTCAAGTTCGTCAGCCGGGAAGTCATCGACGGCCAGCACCATTTGCGGTGCGGCGGTCGTTAAGATGGACTTGACCCGCGGCAGGGCCGAATCGGTTTCCACCGGGATGTAGGCGTGACCAGCCTTTAAGCAACCGATGAAGGAAGCCATCATTTCAAACTGGTGGTCACCGTAAATCAAAATTGGGCTGTTAGCGGGTAAGTTTTGTTGGTCTAACCACGCCGCTAGCGCATTAGAGTAGTGGTAAAGATCGCCGTAGGAGTGGATAGTCCCCAGCTCATCGAAGGCGGGGAAGTCCGGTTGCGCTTGGGCGATCCGGTCAATTTCTTGAATAATGTTTTGTACCAATGTAATTACTCCTTTTAGAACTCATTGTAGATAAACGGAGCTTGTCCGGCCCCAAAGTAGCCGTACATGTAGATCAGCACCATCAAGACAGCAAAATAAAAAAGCGTTCGCAAACAAAACGCCACCGCAGGATGATCCTTCAGCATGGTCAGCGGTGCTCCTTTCTGGGTATTGTTCTGGGTTAACCAAGGCTTAATTTTACTCTATCTTTGAATAAAAAATACTTAAATTGTGGTTAAAATATAAACTTGACTCAATTTTAGCGTGATGAGTAAAGATTGTAAACTAAGACCAAGCTATCAAGCGTTGACCAGCCCCGGAAGGAAGTTTAAAATAATTAAACAAACACATGTTCAGAGGAGGGGGAACGAATGAGGTTTCTACACACTGCCGATTGGCACGTTGGTAAAAAGTTGAATGGGTTCGATTTACTGGCCGAACAGCACGACGCCTTCTTAAAAATTAATCAATTAGCAAAGGATTATAAAGTTGATGCCGTGGTGGTCGCCGGGGACCTTTACGACCGCTCAGTTCCAAGCGAAGAGGCGGTCGAAGAGTTAAATAAAGACTTAATTCAAATGAATCTTAAGGAAGGTTGGCCACTCTTGGCGGTCTCGGGCAACCACGATTCGGCGGTCCGTTTAGCCACCGGGGGGGACTGGTTTAAGGCGACCAACTTCTTTATGCACACCACGGTCGCCCAGGCCATCGAAGAGCCGGTCACCCTGGGCGATACCCAGTTCTTCTTGCTGCCCTTTTTTGGCCTCCAGGAGGTACGTAATTACTTTGGTGACCCGGAGATCAGGGATTTGAAAACGGCAATGGCCCGGATCGTGACTAAGATGGAAGAAGAATTTGACCCGGACCGCGCCCACGTTTTGGTGGCCCACTTCTTTGCGGCCGGATCCAGCCACACCGATTCGGAAACCCAAACCGAGGTGGGGGGCCTCGATGCGGTACCGGTTGACCTGATGGCACCCTTTGATTACGTGGCGTTGGGCCACTTGCACAATAAAAACGCCCTTCAAGCACCGCGGGTTAAGTACGCCGGATCACCGCTCAAGTTTTCGGCGAGCGAGGTCAACCTCGATAAGGGCGTCTGGATCGTTGACACCCAGCCCTTTAACCTTCAGTGGGTCCCCTTAGAGCCGCTCCACGACCTAGTGAAGTTAACCGGCTCCTTTGACGAACTGGCAACGGTGGAGTACGCCAGCCACTACCAGGAGGACGACTTTTTTGTAATTGAGTTGACCGATACGGCGCCGATCCCAGATTTGATGAACAAGCTGCGCCACTACTACCCTAAAATCATTGCCCTTAGCCGGGTGAACAAGGCCGCTGACCAGAGTGATCTAGCGGCGCCCGCGCAGGACTTGGAAAACAAGGATCCGCTGGCTCTGTTGAGTGACTTTTACCACCAGGTGACCGGCGAAGAGTTAAGCGATAACCAGCGCCAGTGGGCTAAAGACGCCCTACTAGCAGCCCAAAAGGAGGAGGAAGGATGAAACCACTCAAGTTAACGATGCACTACTTTGGGCCGTACGAAGACACCACGATTGACTTCACCAGGTTTGACGCTAGCCCGTTATACCTGATTGCCGGCGACACCGGGAGCGGGAAGACGACCATCTTTGACGCCATGTGCGTGGCCCTGTACGGCAACGCCTCCAACGAGCGCCGGTCGGCCGAAATGTTTCGCTCCGACTTTGCGACCCCCAAGCAGGTGACCGAGGTAACCTTCCTATTTGAACATAAGGGGGTCACCTACCAAGTCTACCGGCGGCCACGGCAAGTCCTGACGATGACCCGGGGCAAGGGGGAAAAGCAATACGACCCAAAGGTTTCGCTAGTGTACCCAGTTGGCGCTGAAAACCCCCGTGAGTTGACGAAGATCACCGAGGTCAATCAGTTCGTTCAGGACCTTTTGGGGGTCAACGCCAGTCAGTTCCGCCAGCTGATCATCCTGCCCCAGGGCGAGGTGCAACGCTTTTTAATGGCGGATTCCAAGACCAAAGAAGAGATCCTCACCACCCTCTTTCAAACCCAGCTCTACACCAACTGGGTCACGAAGCTGGATGAGCGCGCCAAAAGTATGCGTGATCAAACCCAAGACATCACCAGTCAGCTCAAGGTCCTGATGGGCCAAGTTGACGGGGTTAGCGACCAGCTAGAGCTCGACCAGTGGCAAGTGGCGGTCGGGGACCTGCTGACCGAAAAAAAGGCGGAGCTAAGGGCGGTTACCGAACAAGTAACCACGGCACAGAAGGCGGCCGACCAGTTGCAAGCCCAGTTGACCGCGGAACGGCGCTTGGCCGAGGACCACGCTGCGTTAGTTTCCTGTGAAACGCAACAATTGGAGCTTAAAGAACGGGCGCCGCAAATTAAACGCTTGGCCGACGAAAACGAAGAAACGGCGTGGGCCCAACAACGCCAAACGGCATACCACGAGTGGCAAGCCGGGACGACCAAACTGGCGGACCTCACCAAGCAGCAAGCGGCGTGTGAACAAAAACAAGCCGCGGTTAAGGTGCGGGTGCAAGAATTGATCCAAGTGGCCGAACGGTTAAAGGAACAAGAACCGGCCGTCCAAGAACGCCAACGCCAAGTGGCCAACATTCGAGAGAAGCTCCCCCTCTTTGAAGAGGTGGCCGCCCTAAGTAAGCGGCTGGAAAAAGAGCGCCGGGCCCAAGTTGAACAAGAACGGACGGTTAGTGACCAAACGAGCGCCCTGACTAAGTTACAGGCCGAGTTAGACCGGGTGGATCAGGAACTCCAAGCCGCTCCCGACCTGACCCAAGCGGCGGTTACGATTGCCACCAGGGTCCAACAAGTAGTCCGCTGGCAACAGGCAGTGACCGCCCTCGGGGAGCAAGCCAAGGAGCTGGCCAACCAGGAGCAAGCCCTGCGTGACCTAAACGCTCAGCTTGCCGAGGCTAAAAAAACCGCCCAAGCCGCTCAAGCGGACCTTAAAGAAAAGAAGAAGGCCCGCCTCGCCGCCATGATTGCAACCCTGGCTAGCGAGCTGGAGGAAGGGGAGGCCTGCCCGATTTGCGGGAGTACCACCCACCCCCACGTCGCTACGGCGGTGCAAACGGGCCAGGAAGTAACCGAGGTAACGCTAGATGCGGCCCAGGCGAAAGTGACCAAGGCGGAAACGACCCTGGCGACTTTAACCACGCGGCAAGCGAACCAAGACAGCCAGCTAGAAAAGGGACGGGCAACTTTCCAAGACGAATTGGCAACGCTTTGCCAAGCCGTGGCAAGCCCAGCGGGTGACCTGGAGGCAGCCACGGCGGCCGTGGCCGAAGCCGTCGCGGCGCTGGACCACGACCGCCAGGAATTGCAAAACGCCCAAGCTAAGGAAACGGAAAACCAGCGACGCCAGGTAAGCCTGACCAAGCAGATCCAGGCGGGGCAAGCAAAGTACCAGGAACTGCAAGCAGCGGTCAATGAAGGGCGCCTGAACGTCAACCAAACCCAAACCGAGTTAGTTAACAAGCAGGGCCAGTTGCCCGCCGAACTGCCGGACCTGGCGAGTGCCGAGCGGTGGCTAAAGGAAGAGGAACAGGCGTTAGCGGACTTTGCCAGCCAGCAAACGCAAAACCAGGACGCCCTTAGTCGGGCCCAAACCCAATTAACCCAACTGACCACCACGAGCCAGCAGCTAGCGGACAGCGCCAAAGCGACCGCAGCCGAAGTGGACCAACGCAAGCGGGAACTAACGGCGGCCCTAGCAGAACGCCAAGCAGCGTGGGAGGTCTTTGAACGGGCCCTGGCCCGCGTTCCGGAACTGGCGGCCCGCCAAAGGGAGGTCAACGACTACCGTCAACGGCTGGCGAGCCTGGCCGACCAGCGCCAACGGTTGGTGGAACAAATCGCCGGCCGGCCCAAGCCGGACGTGGAAAAGACGGCGGGGCAGTTGAAGAAAGCCCAGGTGAAGTTGGACCAGCTCAAAGGGGCGGTGATTGAACAAGGCAACGCCCTGACGCGGATCAAGGAAATTAAACAACAAGTCGAAAAAAAGGCGGCTAAGCAGGGCGACACCGAGCGCCAACTGCGGGAACTTTCCAGCCTGTGCGCCCTACTCAAGGGGCAGGGCGGGACCCAGTTAGGCTTGCAGCGGTATGTCCAACGCCACTACTTTACCGAGGTCTTGGCGGTCGCTAACCAGTGGCTAGCTAAGTTAACCCACGGTCGCTACCAAATGCACCTGGATGGGGAAGCCGACTTTAAGGGGCGGCAGAACAAAAACGGGTTGGAAATTTACGCCGACGATGACTACGCCGGCAAAGCGCGCAAGGTGCAAAGCCTGTCGGGGGGTGAGAGCTTCTTGACCGCCCTGGCGCTGGCGTTGGCCCTCGGGGAAGTCGTTCAGCGCCACCATGGGGGCGTTGAAATCGAAGCCCTCTTCGTTGACGAAGGGTTCGGCTCCCTAGATCAAGACGCCCTGGGTGAAGCCCTGGATACCTTGCAAAGCCTGGACGGCAACCGAATGATTGGGATCATCAGCCACGTGACCGAGCTGGAGGAGCAGATCCCCGATCAGTTACAGGTGATCGCGGAGAATGGGCGCAGCAAGGTTAAATATCACCTGGCAACGGACTAATTTCCCGGGAAATAGTTGCCAAGGACGAGCGACTATATTAAAATGGCTGTAATTTCAAAACACGGGGTGCTTCAAGTAGGAACCAAGAGAGCTGGCGGGTGGTGGAAGCCAGCTTCCGAAACTCCGGCACCATCAATGTGGGCGGGTAATGCCGCACGGTCTGGTGGCCGTTATTCACCATAGAGCGTGCTGATTTCAGCAAACTTGGGTGGTACCGCGGAACAAGAGCCATTTCGTCCCAACTGTGGAACGGGTGGCTCTTTTTGCATTCATAAGGAGGAATTTCAATGTTAGACATCAAGCAAATTCGCCAACAACCGGACTGGTTCAAAGAAAAGCTGGCCACCCGGGGCGTTCAACCAGAAGAAATCGACGCTGTGCTGGAACTGGACGCCAAGCGGCGCGAACTCCTGCAACAAACCGAAGCCCTGAAGGCCAAGCGTAACGAAGCCTCCAAGAAGATCGGGGAAGCTAAGCGGGCCAAGCAATCCGCTGACGAAGCAATTGCCGAGATGCGCCAAGTCGGCGAAGACATCAAGGCCTTAGACGAACAGGTGGAAGCAAACGACAAGGACCTCTTTGACAAGTTAGCCCACCTGCCGAACGTCCCTCACGAAGGGGTGCCGGTTAGCCTGACCGAAGATGGGGCCGAAGAACTGCGTAAGGTAGGTCAAGCCCGTCAATTCGACTTTGAACCAAAGCACCACTGGGAAATCGGCGAAAACCTCGGGATTTTGGACTTTGAACGGGCCGGTAAGGTTTCCGGCTCCCGCTTCGTCTACTACGTCGGCCTCGGGGCTCAATTAGAACGGGCGCTGTACAACTTCATGCTCGATGAACACATGAAGGAAGGCTACACCGAAGTCTTGCCGCCGTACATCGTCAACGCTCACGCGATGTACGGGACCGGTCAATTCCCGAAGTTCAAGCAGGACGTTTACCAAGTGAACGGCGAAGACATGACCCTGATCCCGACCGCCGAAGTTCCGTTGACCAACTACTTTGCCGGCGAAGTGATCCCCGCAGAAAAGCTGCCAGTTTACGTGACGGCCTTGACGCCTAGCTTCCGTTCCGAAGCTGGGTCAGCTGGTCGCGATACCCGCGGGTTGATCCGGATGCACCAATTCAACAAGGTCGAAATGGTTAAGTACACCAAGCAAGATCAATCCTGGGAAGAACTCGACAAGATGACGGCCAACGCCGAAAACATCCTCCAAAAGCTCGGCCTGCCGTACCACGTCATCACCCTGACGACTTCGGACATGAGCTTCACGGCCTCCGAAACCCACGACCTGGAACTGTGGATGCCGGCCCAAAACAAGTACCGGGAAGTTTCCTCTTGCTCCAACTGCTTGGACTTCCAAGCCCGGCGCCTGCACATGCAATACCGGGACGAAAACGGTAAGCTCCAATACGTGCACACCCTGAACGGTTCTGGTTTAGCCGTTGGGCGGACGTTGGCGGCCATCTTAGAAAACTACCAAAACGAAGACGGCTCCGTGACGATTCCAGAAGTCTTGGTACCGTACTTCCACGGCATCACCAAGATCACCAAGGAAAACGCCGTGCCGTTTAACAACAAGTAAAAAGAGAGTGGCAAACAACCGCAGGCCTGCTGGTTGTTTACAAAAAAGCGGGAACGTAACCATCAGGAAACGTCCCCGCTTTGGATTTTAACGCCCCAAGAAGATTGAATACCTGGCAACACCGGAAACAGAAAAAGCTGTTCCTAAAGTTGAATTTTAGCGGGTTGATATTATGAGTAATATAGTTATTAGTTAGATTATTTAAAAGTTAGATTTGCAAAAAGAAGGGATGTAGCGTGTTATTTGATGAAATTAAACGTAACAAGCGCAACACGGTAATCATGATGGTTATTTTCGGTATTTTCGTCAGTTTACTAGGCTTGTTATTTGTAGGTTCTGCGTCTGATGATACATCTTCATTAGTCACAGGGATGTTCTGGTGGATTGCCTTAGTTGTCATTTATATTTTAATTAAGTATGCCACATCAATGTGGCTGATTTTGAAGATGACTAAGGCCCAGTCGATTACCGAAGAAAATGATCCGGAACTGTATCATATCGTTGAAGATATGGCGATGGTAGCGAAATTACCAATGCCGAAAGTTTACATCGTTGATGATCCGAGTCCGAATGCTTTTGCAACCGGAACGAGTTATAAACATGCAGCAGTTAGTGTTACAACTGGCTTACGTGAAATGATGGACCGTGATGAGCTTGAGGGCGTAATTAGTCATGAAATTTCACATATTAAGAACTATGATATTCGTATTTCAACGATTGCGGTAGCTTTGGTTGGGGTAATTGGTGTAATTGCGACAGCATTAATTTTTTTTGGTAAAGTTGTATTATTTAGTAGTGACGATGATCGTGATTCACGGGCAGCTGGTTTGGTATTTGGTTTAGGTATGATGTTAGTTGGCTTTTTGTTTAATATCATTGCCGTACCGTTGGCAATGTTAATGCAAGCCTTTGTTTCACGTCAGCGTGAAAGTTTAGCTGACGTTTCGGGTGTTGAATTAACACGTAATCCGCAAGGCTTAATCAGAGCTTTTAAGAAGTTGCAGGTCTATGAAGGTGGTGGACATCCCAAAAGGACAACGTCAATTTTGGCAAAATCGCCTGCGGCTGAACTTTGTTTAGTAACGCCGGTTGGTTTTCATCATTTATTTGATAGCCATCCGCCATTGGAAGAACGAATTCAACGTTTGGAACATAAAATCTGATAGAACAATGAATTGAATGATTTTTGTTTCTGGCAGATTGTAAAATTTAAGTGGACAGAAAAACCCATCAAGGTCTTTAATGGTGTTACCACACAATCCATTAGAAAGAAGGACCTTGATGAACACCACTATTTTATCACTCCATAACCGTGTTGTCATTGAAACGCTTTATATTTATCATTCCATAACCGTGTTGTCATTGAAACGCTTCATAATGAAGGACGTTCCTTGCGATACATCGCTAACTACTTAGACTTTAGTAAGACCACCATCTTTAACGAACTTCACCGGCTCAACGGTGAGTATCAAGCTGAACTAGCGCAAACTGACTATGAACGCAAGGTTAGTCAACGGGGGCGGAAGTCTTCACTCACTAAAAACCTTAAACACTTGATCGAGGAACAGATTCAAGTCCAGAAGTGGTCCCCTGAACAAGTTGCCCATGTAGTTGGGATTGCCTACAAGACGGTCTATAACTGGATTGATCAAGGATGGCTTGATGTACAGTTGCCCGATTTGCCTGATCATGGAATTCGTCGTCATCGTGCTAAAGAAAAGCGTGGTACGTTCAGTCACGGCCGCTCCATTGAGGAGCGTCCTCATAAAGTCGAAACTCGCCAGGAATTCAGCCACTTTGAAGCTGATACCGTACTTTCTGGCAAACGTAAAGGTCAAGCTGTGGCTACTTTTGTGGAGCGTAAGAGTCGCCTGACAATTGTTAAACGGCTCCATGGTCGCGACAGTCAGTCCATGACTCAAGCCGTACTTGAACTAGCTAGTCAACTTCAAGACAAGCTCAAGACGCTTACCGTGGATCATGGGAAAGAGTTTGCTAACTATCAGGCAATTGAACAGCTAACGGGTACTCAGGTTTATTTTGCCCATGCCTATTCACCGCACGAACGTGGTAGTAATGAGAACCGTAACCGAGTTTTGCGACGATTTATTCCCAAGGGACAAGCCATTGAAGAGCTGAGCGATCGTCAGCTGGTTCAAATCAATTGGTATCTGAATTCACGGCCACTTAAATGTCTTAACTGGCGCACACCAATCGAGATCTTCCTGCTTAATTTACGTCATTAAATTCGTTCAAGTTATTTCTTGCAATCTGCCAATAAAAAAACCAATTTTAGATTAATTCGACCATTTTACTTGCCTTTTGGGCGAATAGTTGATAAGATCATATCCGTCCTTAAATGACCCGTTGGTCAAGTGGTTAAGACACCACCCTTTCACGGTGGTATCATGGGTTCGAATCCCGTACGGGTCACTTTTCAAAGCCATTCGCAGTTTGCGGGTGGTTTTTTTCGTACTAAAAAGCTCCAGCACCGCCTTACAGCAGTGCCGGAGCTTTATTTTGATTTACCCATATTTCCCGGGCAATAAATCCTACTTGAAGTAGTTTAACCCCATCGCATCCTTGACTTCATCCAGGGTCTGGGCGGCAACTTGGTTGGCCCGGTCGCTGCCGGACTTTAACATGTCCATGACGGCGGGGAGGTCCTTGGCGAATTCGGCGCGCCGTTGTCGGATCGGGGCTAACTCGGCGTTAAGGACTTCCATCAGGTAACGCTTAATCTTGACGTCCCCCAGGCCACCGTGGCGGTAGTGGTCCTTTAGCTCTTGGACCTTAGCGGTGTCCTTGTCGAAGATGTCTAGGTAGGTGAAAACGACGTTGCCTTCGACTTGGCCCGGGTCTTCGACGTGAATGTGGTTCGGGTCGGTGTACATCGACATGACCTTTTTCTTTAGGGTGTCTTCGTCATCGGATAAGTAGATGGCGTTGCCCAGTGACTTGCTCATCTTGGCGTTACCGTCCAAACCAGGGATCCGGCCCTGCCCCTTTGGCGGGAAGACCCCTTCTGGTTCGACCAGCACTTCGCCGTAGATGGAGTTAAAGGTCCGGACGATTTCGCGGGCCTGTTCCAGCATCGGTTCTTGGTCGTCACCAACCGGCACCAGGTTGGCCTTAAAGGCGGTGATGTCGGCGGTTTGGCTGACCGGGTAGGTGAAGAAACCGGCCGGGATCGAGCGGTTAAAGTTCTTTTGTTGGATTTCGGCCTTAACGGTCGGGTTACGTTCCAAGCGGGAAACGGTCACCAGGTTGAGGTAGTACAAGTTCAGTTCGGCCAGGGCCGGAATTTGGGATTGCACGAAGAGGGTCGACTTGGCCGGGTCCAGGCCCACCGCCAGGTAGTCGAGGGCCACTTCGGTCAGGGAGCGGCGGATCTTTTCGGGGTCGCGGGCGTTGTCGGTTAGGGCTTGTTGGTCGGCGATCATGATGAAGGGATCGTATTCGCCGCTTTCTTGCATCTTGACCCGTTCGCGCAGGGAACCAACGTAATGCCCGATGTGGAGTTTGCCGGTGGGGCGGTCACCGGTTAAAATAACTTTCTTTTTCATATTAAATTCCTTTCCGTGGTGGCGCCAATAAAAAATGCCCCACCCCCCGAGGAGGATAGGACGAATGACCGCGGTGCCACCTATCTTACGGGGAAATTCCCGTCACTTATTGGTGTATTGCAATATTGACCGCGGCTCCAATTCGAAGGGGCGCCGGCTGTTTCACCAAGGTCAGCCGTCTCTGTTTGAGCACCTTCTACTGTTTTCCCGGTCTGATTATTGACTATTGTAAGCCCTGCTTAGGTTCTTGAAAAGACCTAGGCGTGGACTTTTGCCAGGGTGTAGTTCTTCTTACCGCGCCGGATGACCACGTACTTACCGTCAAACTTAGCGGTGGGGTCAAGGGTGGCCTCAAGGTCAGTCACCTTCTCGCCGTTAACGCGAATGGCGCCGTTCTTGACGTCTTCGCGGGCCTGGCGCTTGGAAGGTTCGATCTTAGTGTCGACCAGCCAGTCGACGATGTTGGCCGGTTCGGCACTGACCTCGACGCTCGGGGTGCCGGCAAAGGCCTGTTCAACTTCGGCCGTCGTCAGGTCTTGGATGTTACCGGAGAAGAGGATGGCCGAGATCTTTTCGGCCTGATCGGTAGCGGCTTGGCCGTGAACGAAGGTAGTCACTTCCTGGGCTAAGCGGCGTTGTGCTTCACGCTTCCACGGTTCGGTCTGGACCTTTTCTTCTAAGCCAGCGATTTCTTCTTGGGATAAGAAGGTGAAGTACTTGAGGTACTTCACAACGTCGCGGTCATCTTGGTTCAACCAGAATTGGTAGAATTCGTACGGCGAGGTCTTTTCGGGATCAAGCCAAACGGCTCCCCCGGCGGTCTTACCGAACTTAGTCCCGTCGGCCTTGAGCATCAGCGGAATCGTTACCCCGAAGACCTTGGTATCGCTACCTTCAACCTTGTGAATCAGGTCGATCCCCGACGTAATGTTCCCCCACTGGTCGGACCCCCCGATTTGGAGTTGGACGTCGTTGTGGCGGTAGAGGTGCAAGAAGTCGATCGCCTGTAGGATTTGGTAGGTAAATTCGGTAAAGGAGATCCCGGCGTCCAGGCGGGAGGCGACAACTTCCTTGTTGAGCATCGTGTTTAAGTTGAAGAGCTTCCCGTAGTCGCGCAAGAAGTCGATCATGGTGAACTTGGACAGCCAGTCGTAGTTGTTAACGATCGTGAAGTTTTCGGTCCCGAACAAGCGGATCATTTGCTTGGTCAGGGATTGGACGTTTTGTTCTAGCTTGGACATCGTTTCCAGGTCCCGTTCCGTCTTGCGCCCGGAGGGATCTCCGATGGTCCCGGTCCCTCCCCCAATTAGGATCACCGGCTTGTGACCGGCTAATTGGAACCGCTTGAGCATCATGAAGGGAATTAAGTGGCCGATGTGTAGACTGTCACCGGACGGGTCGGTCCCACAGTACAGGGCAATCTTCTTTTCTTCGGTCAGTTCCCGTAAGCCTTCTTCGTCGGTGGCTTGGTTTAAGGCCCCGCGCCACTTCAATTCATCGATAATGTTCATAATGGTCCTCCAAAGTAATGGCGTTTCCGTTTTAAATGAAAAAAGAGCGCCCCTATGCCTTAGCACAGGGACGACTCAGCCGTGGTACCACCCATTTTTATGCGTAAAAACGCACCTCATTTAACGCGGATTAGATTAAAAATTGATGGGAGTGTAATTCGAAGACCGCCCGTGCGCTAATTTCCAACCACCATTAGCTCCCTTGGCCAGCGGGACGGCTTCTACTGGGTTCCCATCACAATGTAACTATTGGTGAATTTACCACGGGAACTAACCGGTGTCAACCAGATTTAGACTTTACAAAATTAAGTTTTTAGTGGAGTTGAGCTTAATATTTATTCTAAGGAAATGATTACAACTTTTTAATTGGCGGTTTTGGGCAACTTTACTTTTCGTTAAGGTTTACAAGTGATAAAGTAATAAATAGTAACTTTAAAATCTAATGATATTGTAAGGGAGTGGTAAGGATGAAGCATTGGCTCAAACGTGGGCTAACTAGTCTGGCCGTAGTCGCCGGAGTCGTACTCGGATTGATGGTGGTCGGCAGTGAACCTGCACACGCCGAAAAGACCTACACGATCGGGACGGTCGACACATTCGAACCCTTCGAAATTCAAGATAAAAACGGGACCTACAATGGGAAAAACCCCGGGATTGAAATTGAAATGCTGCGCGAAATCGCCAAGCACGAAGGATTTAAGTACAACTTAAAGATCATGTCTTTTAACGCCACCTTAACGGCGTTGGAAGCTGGTCAAATCGATGCTAGCATGGGTGGGATGTCGGTTACCGACGAACGGAAGGCCAAGATCGACTTCTCCAAGTCCTACTACACTGACGGGGTCGTAATGGCGGTGCCGGAAAACAGTAAGATCACCAAGCTCAGCCAGTTAAAGGGTAAGACCGTCGACGTTAAGTCCGGGACCTCTAGCGCCATTTACGCTAACTCGGTTAAGGACAAGTACGGCTTTAAGGTGAAGTACTTCAACACCTCCAACACGATGTGGAACGACGTGATGAACGGCAACGCCGCGGCCACCTTCGATGATGGTCCGGTTCTGCAATACGGGATCCGAAACGGGATCAAGCTTAAGATCGTCACCAAAGAAATTAACTCGACGCCAGTGGCCATGGGGGTTAAGAAGGGGCAAAACCAAGAACTGCTCAACAAGTTAAACGACGGGATCACCTGGCTCAAGGAAACGGGTCGGATGCAAAAGATCATCAACAAGTACACTAAGGGTGACGCTGCCAAGACCGAAACGGACAGCGACCGGAGCGTTTGGGGCCTGATCAAGTCCAACAAGGACGCCCTCTTAAGTGGGTTGGGTGAAACCCTGCTCCTGACCGTCGTCGGGGCAGCCTTAGCCCTCTTGTTCGGGGTTATCCTCGGGGTGATGGGGATCTCCGACGGGAAGATCTTCTCGTCGATTTCTTCTGTCATCATCTACATCTTCCGGGGGATGCCAATGATCGTCTTGGCCTTCTTCATTTACATCGGGATGCCGTCCGTAATCGGCCACAAGATTCCGCTCTTTACCGCCGGAATTTTGACCCTGATGCTTGACGAAGGGGCCTACATCGGGGCGATCGTTAAGGGTGGTTTCCAAGCCGTTGACCGCGGGCAGTGGGAAGCCGCTCGTTCACTGGGGCTACCGTACTACAAGACCTTAGTGAAGGTGATCATGCCACAAGGGATCAAGATCATGGTGCCGTCCTTGGTTAACCAATTGATCATCACCTTAAAGGACACGTCAATCCTTTCGGCAATCGGGGTCATGGAACTGACCCAAACCGGGACGGTCATCATCGCCCGGAACATGGAAGGGTTCAAGATATGGTTAATCATTGGGGTGATCTACATCATCATCATCACCCTGTTGACTTGGCTTTCAAACTACGTACAAAGAAAGATGGCTTAAATTATGGATAAGAAATACAAAGTTCAAGTAGTGGACCTCCATAAGGGCTATGGCAATAACGAGGTCTTAAAGGGTATTAGCCTCAACGTGTTACCAAACGAAGTGGTCTGCGTGATCGGGCCGTCCGGATCGGGGAAGAGTACCTTCTTGCGGTGCTTGAACCGGTTGGAAGAAACCAACTCCGGCCACGTTTACGTCGATGGTTACGACATTGCCGACAAGCACACCAATATCGACTTGGTGCGCCAAAACATCGGGATGGTGTTCCAACACTTTAACCTTTTCCCGAACATGACCGTTAAGCAAAACATCACGCTGGCCCCTACCCAGCTCAAGAAGATGACCAAAGAAGAGGCGGACGAAGCCGCCCTCAAGTACTTGGACGTCGTGGGCTTAAAGGACAAGGCCGACGTTTATCCGACGACGCTGTCCGGGGGAGAAAAGCAGCGGGTGGCAATTGCCCGGGCCCTGGCGATGAAGCCGGACGTGATGCTGTTTGACGAACCAACCAGTGCGCTGGACCCAGAAATGGTGGGGGACGTGCTGGAGGTTATGCAAACCTTGGCTAAGCAGGGGATGACGATGATCGTCGTGACCCACGAAATGGGCTTTGCCAAGCGGGTAGCCGATCGCGTGGTCTTCTTCCATGATGGTGTGATCCGCGAACAAGGGACGCCGGAAGAGATCTTTGATCACCCGCAACACCCTGACACCAAGAGCTTTTTGGACAAGGTTTTGAATGTGTAATTAAGGAAGTGGCTGGGAGAAAATTTTCTTCCGGTCACTTTTATTTCACTGACTGTTACACTGCTAACGTGGAAAACAACCGCAGACCTAGTGCCTAAGTACGGGCGAAGAACGGTGCGTGTCGCACCAACCGTTCGCTCTAGCTTAGTCATACGGTCTGCCAAGGAGGTTGTTTTCCACTTCCCTTTTTGTTCCCAGAAGCTCGGTCATTTATGGCCGAGTAGTTCACAATGTATATCGGTTGACATTTAGTCAGCGACGGTTATAATAGAAATTAAATTTTAATTAGAGGTTAGCAAAGAGAGCCGGTGGGAGCTGCAAAGCCGGTCAAACCGAATGGCATGTGCGCGTACAAAAAGGGTGGTTCCTTTATTGACCGAGAGGTAGACGACAAGTCTATGAAGATGGGTGGAACCGCGTGTGATGACGTCCCTGGTATTAATTACCAGGGGCGTCTTTTTTTATCACCAGGTTTCCCAAAAATCACACGCAGGAGGATAGAGAGAATGGATAAGCAAACTGAAACGCAACCAAAGCTGTCACGCTCGTTAAAGAGCCGCCACATTACGATGATCGCCATTGGGGGCGCCATCGGGACCGGGCTATTCCTCGGTTCCGGGAGTGCCATTCGGGCCGCGGGGCCGGCGATTATTTTGACCTACCTGATCGTGGGGATCTTTTGTTTCTTCATGATGCGGGCGCTCGGGGAATTACTCCTGGCCGACCCGTCCAAGCACTCCTTTATCGATTCGGTCAAGGAGTACTTGGGGGACCGGATGGAATTTATCGCCGGGTGGACGTACTGGTCTTGCTGGTTATCGTTGGCAATGGCCGATTTAACGGCGACCGGGATTTACCTCAAATACTGGTTCCCCAACCTGCCGCAGTGGGTCGGGCCGCTGGTGATCGTCGTCTTATTGATGCTGGTTAACATGGTCAACGTCGGACTATTCGGCGAGTTGGAAAGTTGGTTTTCGACGATTAAAGTCGTCGCCATTATTGCCTTGATCGTCGTCGGCTTAGCCATGGTTCTCTTCCACACTAAGACCCACACCGGCTACGCCTCCTTTGCCAACCTGGTTAACCACGGGGGGCTGTTCCCAACTGGGGCGTACGGTTTCTTGATGTCCTTTCAAATGGTAGTCTTTGCCTTCGTGGGGATCGAAATGGTCGGGCTGACCGCTGGGGAAACCCGCGATCCCAACACCGACATCCCCAAGGCGATTAACACCTTGCCAATCCGGATCGGGCTCTTTTACATCGGGTCAATGATCGCCATCATGGCCGTCTACCCGTGGAACAAGATCACCACGACCTCGAGTCCCTTCGTTCAGGTCTTCACCGGGATTGGGGTGACGTCGGCGGCCGCCATCTTAAACTTCGTAGTTTTAACCGCCGCCATGTCAGCCACCAACTCCGCCATCTTCTCCACCAGCCGCTCCCTGTACGCACTAGCAACCGGTGGTAACGCTCCGGAGAAGTTTGCCGACCTGTCCAATAAGGCGGTGCCCAACAAGGCCCTGACCTTCTCGTCTTTAATCCTGTTTGTGGTCGTGATCTTAAACTACGTCATGCCCGCCGGGATCTTTAACATCATTTCCGGGGTTTCGACGATCAACTTCGTCTTCGTTTGGCTGATTATCTTGTGGTGCCACATTGCCTACCGTAAGCAGCACCCAGAGGGAATCGCCGGCTTTTCGATGCCTGGTTACCCAATCACTAGCTGGGTGACGATTATCTTCTTTATCTTTGTTTTAATTGTCCTCTTCATCGTGCCAGCAACCCGGGTTTCCTTGATCATTTCAATGGTCTTCTTTGCCTGCCTTTTCGTTGGCTACTACTTCTTAGCGGGGCGCAAAAAGGAGACCGAAAGAAATTAGTTGTTACTTGAACTCAGAAAGCGCTTTCATTACAATAAAGGTGTGGAAGGATTCAAGTACCGTTGCCTAATTAATCGAGAAGAATCACTCGTCAACGTTTGTTATCAACAATTTGTAGTAACAATACTCACCCCACATCACATCAACCCATTAAATTTCCTAAAGACTAGTTGTCGGTTTAGCAATGGCGCTTTGCCATCTCCTTAGTACACGAAAGTAATTCGTCAGGTAAACAAAATTGGCTTAGCCGTCCAAACGCAACGGCAGACAGTCTTTCCATTACTTCACTAGCCACCTCACCCCGGTGGCTAGTTTTTTTAGTTTGAGGGCACAAAAAAGGGTGCCTGGATGGGCACCCAATACCGTTCTTGTTGGCTAGTAAGCACCAACTGCACACGGCCTAATCTGCATCTTATCTACATTATACTAGGTACCCAGCCTTTCTTGTGCAAATCAGTCTTTCTAACACCGGTTTTGCGATCTTATGTGCAATCCGAACGATGACCTCAAATGGTCGGTTTAGCGATTAACCAAGTAAAACGATTGATTTAGTGAAAACGGGTGCACAAAATTAGGGGATACCAGAAAGGGGCTTGTTAAATCACGCTTAACAGGCTCCGGTTAGAAAATTTAAAAAATTAGTTTGTGAAATTTTGAAACCGTTTCCGAACGCCGGAATGTTGATGTAAAACGATGTACTGACGAACGCTAGGAAAAACGCTGTCATTTTTTCACAAAGATCGCCAAGGGAGGCGCTTTACTTTTCCTTAATCAATGTTATTCTTGCTTTAAGAAATGATTCCCCCCACTGGTTTGCTAGCGGAGGGATCTTTGTTGCTATTATTCATTAAATTAAGGAAAGGTGTTTTCCCATGTATCTTGCAATCAATATTCTTGGGATAATTGTCTTCTTGGCAATTGGATTCCTCTTCTCCAAGAACAAGAAAGCGATCAACTGGAAGGCCATCGCCATCATGGTGTTCCTCAACTTGGTCTTGGCTTGGTTCTTAACTGGTTCTGCTGCCGGACGTGCCGGGGTTAAGGCTGCCGCTGACGGCTTTGCCTGGATTGTTGATATTTCCTCTACCGGGACGATCTTCGCCCTTGGTGGTTGGTATGACGCAAAGAACTTAAACTTCATCTGTTCGGCACTGATGCCAATCCTGATGATTGTTCCAATGTTTGATATCCTGACTTACATCGGGGTCTTACCTTGGATCATCAAGTGGATCGGACGGGGCCTGTCCTTTATCACCGGCCAACCGAAGTTTGAATCCTTCTTCGCCGTTGAAATGATGTTCTTAGGGAACACGGAAGTTCTGGCCATCTCCGGGATGCAATTACGGAAGATGAGTCGCGAACGGAACCTGACGATTGCCATGATGTCAATGTCATGTGTGACGGCGTCGATCTTAGGGGCCTACATCGAAATGATGCCGGGACAATTTATCCTAACGGCGGTGCCGATTAACATTGTCAACTCCCTGATTGCGACTGCGTTAATGAACCCAATCGTTGTACCAGAAGAAGAAGACACGATTGAAACCATCAAGCAAGAAGGTGAAAAGCGGGAACCATTCTTCTCCTTCTTAGGGGATTCTATTTTGGGCGCCGGTCGGTTAATCCTGATCATCGTCGCAAACGTTGTAGCCTTTGTTGCCTTGGCCGCCTTGATTGACAAGCTCTTGGCCTTGATCTGGAAGCCACTCTCCTTGGAAGCCATCCTTGGGGTCATCATGTTCCCATTCTCCTGGTTAATGGGGCTGCCAGTGCACCAAGCCTGGATGCTTTCCCAAGACATGGGGATGAAGCTGGTTACCAACGAATTCGTTGTTATGGGTAAGGTGACCGGTGTCATCAACCAATACCCAGAACACTTAAAGGCCGTTTTAACCACCTTCGTAACGTCCTTTGCCAACTTCGGGACGCTCGGGATGATCATCGGGGCCTTCAAGGGTCTGGTTGGTAAGGAAGATAACGACTACATCGCCACTAACATTGGCTACCTGTTGTTATCCGGGATCTTAGTATCCCTGCTGTCCGCCGCAATTGTTGGTTTGTTTGTTTGGTAGAACTAGGAGTGGGAACCAACCCGTTCGGCAGGCCGTTTGGCTAAGCTAGGGCAAAGGTTGGTGCCATCAGCAGCGTTCTTTGTCCGTACTTAGACACTAGGCCTGCGGTTGGTTGCCACGTTATCTGTGTAACAGCCAAGAAATTAGACAAGAGGTTAGGAGAAAACGAGTTTTTTCCCAACCTCTTTTCTTCCCACTAAAATAAAAGCGTTTTCTTATAATTGGAGGAATGAACATGACGACTAAAATTATTATGGATACTGACCCAGGAATTGATGACGCAGCCGCACTGACGATGGCGATCAACGACCCGGACCTGGACTTGAAGCTGATCACTACGGTGGCTGGGAACGTAACCGTTGATAAGACGACCGCCAACGCCTTAAAGATCGTTAACTTCTTTGGGAAAAACGACCAAATTCCGGTGGCCGGCGGGGCGGTGGCGCCGTTAATCAAGCCGTTTGAAGACGCGGCCCGCATTCACGGGGAATCCGGGATGCCGGGTTACGACTTCGGCGATGACTTTGGTCAACCGCTAGCAAAGACGGCCGTCGAAGCCTTGCGCGACGCCATCATGGCAGAAGATGAGGTAACCCTGGTGCCAACCGGCTCCTACACTAACATCGCCTTGCTCTTCTCCCAGTACCCAGAGGTGAAGTCCCACATCAAGCAAATCGTGGCGATGGGTGGTTCCATCTCCGGTGGGAACATGACCTCGGCCGCTGAGTTCAACGTCTTTACCGACCCGGATGCCGCTAAGATCATGTACAACGCCGGCGTACCGATTGTGATGGTCGGCCTGGACGTGACCTTAAAGGCCCTCCTAACCCCAGCCAGCCAAGAGAAGCTCCTGGAGATGGGCGAAGCCGGCAAGATGCTTCACGACCTGGTGACCCACTACAACGACGGGGACGACCAGGACGGGCACCCGATGCACGACGTTAACACGATCTTCTACCTCCTCCACCCGGAGGCCTTCACGACCAAGGAAATGTGGATCGACGTGGTAACGGATGGCCCGGCCATTGGGGCTACGGTTGGTGACGTTCGTGGCGCCTACCACGACGGCAAGGTCAACGCTAAGGTCTGCGTTGACATCGACGCCGCGGCCTTCAACAAGTGGTTCTTAGAAGAAGTGGCGGCAATGAATAAGTAATAGAGTGTGAAAATCAGAGAATGAATAAAAAGCTGGGAGAAAAGCACGCTTTTCTCCCAGCTTTTTGACATCATTTCCCGGGGAATGATTCCCGCCAGAAAGCCGGAGATCGCTTGAAACAACGGGCTTATTAAGGTAAAGTGGTAGGGTAACGTGGAACAAGATGTTTCACGGAAAGGAAAAAGATATGAACCCAGAAGAATTTCGTCAAGCCCTCCTTGACCACGGCATTGCGCTGACGGACGCCCAGATGGCGCAGTTTGCGCGTTACTATCAGCTGCTGGTTCAAACCAACGAACACTTAAACCTAACGGCGATTACGGCCGAAACAGAAGTTTACCTGAAACACTTTTACGATTCTTTGACCGGGGCCTTTGCTTACCCTAAGCTCCAAAGCCAAGCCCTGACTTTGTGCGACATCGGGGCCGGGGCGGGTTTCCCGTCCTTGCCGCTGAAGATCGCCTTTCCCCAGTTGGAAGTCACGATCGTTGATTCCCTAAACAAGCGGATCAACTTCTTGGCCGACCTGTGCGACGACCTCGGTTTGACCGGGGTGCACCTGGTTCACGACCGGGCCGAAACCTTTGCGGCCAAGGGGAGTCCGTACCGCGAACAGTTCGACTTAGTAACCGCTCGGGCGGTGGCCCGCTTGGTGGTGCTCGGCGAGTTGTGCCTGCCAGCGGCCAAGGTTGGTGGGGCCTTTTTGGCTTATAAGGCCAGCGCCGTTAATGATGAGTTAAAATTGGCGACCGGAGCGATTAACAAGCTGGGTGGCCAGGTGGCGGGGACGACCAAGTTGACCCTGCCAACCAAGCCGGAAGCAGAGGAGCGCAACCTGGTGGTGATCGATAAGGTCGCTAAAACGCCGGGTAAGTACCCGCGGCGCCCTGGGGTACCCGCTAAGAAGCCACTGATTAACGTCTAGCAATTGAGGAGTAGTAAAATGGCATTTTCATTGTTTAACATTGGGAAGAGCAAGGGGCCGGTTAAAAACCAAGTTGTGGAGGTTCCGCTGGCGCAGATCGTGCCCAACCGCTACCAACCCCGCCAGGTTTTTGACCAAACGGCGATCCAAGAATTAGCCCAAACGATTGATGAACACGGGCTCTTGCAACCGATCATCTTACGCGAATACGAAACTGGTAAGTACGAAATCATTGCCGGGGAACGGCGCTTCCGGGCGATGAGCCTGTTGAATTGGACCAAGGCCCCGGCGATCGTCGAAAAGATGAACGACCAGGAAACGGCCTCCTTGGCCCTGATCGAAAACCTGCAACGTTCGCAGTTAAGCCCGGTCGAAGAGGCTCAGGCTTATCAACAGTTGATGGAACTCAACAAGCTGACCCAGTCGGCCCTGGCCAAGGGGATGGGGAAGAGCCAGTCCTTTGTCGCTAACAAGTTGCGGCTCTTACAACTGATTACGCCGGTGCAAAACGCAATCATGGACCACAAGATTTCCGAGCGTCACGGGCGGGCCATGCTCAGCCTTAGCAAGGACCAACAACGCGACATCTTAATGAAGATTGTTAATAACGACTGGACGGTCCGCCAGACCGAAGACGAGATCGCCCGGATGCAGGGTAAGCCGGTGCCAAGCGAAGTGGAGGCCCAAAAGCAACGCGAACTCTTTGGCCTCGACGAAGAGTTAACGGTCAAAAAAGACGACGCGCAGGATCAACCGGCTAAAAAGAAGAAGGCGCCGAAGAAAACCAAGAAGGTGGCCAGCCGGGTCAAGGTATCCGACCCACGGATTGCCGTCAACACGATCAAGGAATCCTTGAAGTTAGTTAACGATAACGGCTTTGAGACCAAGGTCAAGGAAACCAAGACCGCTAACGGGGTGGAGTTGACGATCACGATCGTTGCCCCGACGGACTAGTGGGGGCGATGCAATGAGTGATGCAAGGCAACTGACCGCCCCGCCCGGCCCGGGGGAAGTGGTTAGGGAGTTGGCGGTGGATTCAATCCGCCCCAACCCCTACCAGCCCCGGCGCACCTTTGACCAGGAGGGCTTAGCGGAGTTAGCCCGGTCAATCGAAGCGGCGGGGGTCTTTCAGCCAATCATTGTCCGGCGCCCGGACCCCAATTTGAACCGCTACGAATTAATTGCCGGGGAACGGCGCTTGCGGGCGACCAAGATGACCGAACGCGAGACGATTCCGGCGATTGTCCGGGTCTTAGACGACCAGACGATGATGGAAGTGGCGGTCCTAGAGAATTTGCAACGCGAGGACCTGAGCCCCTTAGAAGAGGCCCAGGCCTACCAGACCTTGATTGAACGCTTGGACCTGACCCAGGCCCAGGTGGCGGCCCGCTTAGGCAAGAGCCGCCCCTACATCGCGAACTACCTGCGCTTGTTAGGCTTGCCCGAAGAGGTTAAGCAGATGCTGGCCAGTGGCGAGCTATCGATGGGCCAGGCCCGGACCCTCCTGGGGGTCAAGGACGAACGACGGCTAGTTGAACTAGCCAAGCGGGTCGCAAACGAGGGACTGACCGTCCGCCAGCTAGAAGAGATCGTGGCCGGGATTAACAAGAAGGGGCGCCAAAAGCCAGTGGTTAAAAGTGCCAACCCTTACTTACGAGAGGCTGAGAGTCAACTAGCGGGTAAGTTGGGCACTAAGGTCAGCTTGCAGGCCAAGCGCCGCGGCGGCAAGATCGTGATCCCCTATGGTTCCAATCAGGATTTAAACCGAATTTTGGAACTGCTAGGGGTGCACTTTGATTAGGGGGTAGTAAAGATGGAAGAATACGCATTAAACGACATTGTTGAAATGAAAAAGCCCCACCCGTGCGGGGTAAACCGGTGGCAGATTATCCGGGTCGGCGCCGACATCAAAATCGAGTGCACCGGCTGTAGCCACATTGTCATGATGAGCCGCTATGACTTTAACAAGCGGCTCAAGAAGGTCTTAGAACGGGCCGAACAAGAAGAGGATTAAAGGAGTTTTTAAACCATGTCATTAACTGCAGGGATCGTGGGGTTGCCCAACGTCGGGAAGTCAACCCTCTTTAACGCAATTACCAAGGCGGGCGCCGAAATGGCTAACTACCCGTTCGCAACGATTGACCCCAACGTCGGGATGGTCGAAGTGCCGGATAGCCGCCTGGCCCGGATCGATGAACTGATCCCGGCCAAAAAGATCGTGCCAACCACCTTTGAATTTACCGACATCGCCGGGATCGTCAAGGGGGCGTCCAAGGGGGAAGGGCTTGGGAACAAGTTCTTGGAAAACATTCGCCAAACCGACGCCATTGTTCACGTGGTGCGGGCCTTTGATGACGATGACATCACCCACGTCACTGGGAAGGTCGATCCGGTCGACGACATCGACACGATCAACCTGGAACTGATCATGGCCGACCTCGACTCCGTGAACAACCGCTTGGCCAAGGTGCAACGGGCGGCCAAGGGGCGCGACAAGGACGCCTTAGCCGAACTGGCGGTCCTAGAAAAGCTTAAGCCGGTCTTAGAGGCGGGCAAGCCGGCCCGGTCGGTGGAATTCAGCGCCGAAGAAATGCCAATTGTCAAGGGGCTCTTCTTATTAACCATTAAGCCGGTCCTGTACGTGGCTAACGTGTCCGAAGACGATATGGCCAACCCAGAGGCTTCCAAGTACATGGACGTGATCAAAGAACACGTGGCGGGCGATGGTGAAGTGATTGGGATCGCCGCCGCCGCCGAAGAACAGATCGCCGAAATGGACGAAGAAGAAAAGGCCGACTTCCTGGAAATGGAAGGGGTAGAAGAACCAGGCTTAAACCGCCTGATTCGGGCCGCTTACAAGCTCTTGGGCCTGGAAACCTTCTTCACCGCCGGGGGCAAGGAAACGCGCGCCTGGACCTTCCGGAAGGGCACTAAGGCCCCGCAGGCCGCCGGGATTATCCATTCCGACTTTGAACGGGGCTTTATCCGCGCTGAGGTCATGTCGTTTGAAGACCTTGACCAGTACGGGAGCCACGCCGCCGTTAAGGAAGCCGGCAAGCTGCGCCTGGAAGGTAAAGACTACGTGATGCAAGACGGCGACATCGTTGAATTCCGCTTCAACGTCTAGTCAGGATAGAGAATCGATTGAGAGGACACCACCGTGAGTGAACAGGAACAAAAAAACGCCGCTGCCGGACAACGCCAGCGCCAACACCTAAAAGAAGACCGGCAAAAGACCGGGATGATGTTTGAAAACGCCGGGTTGACCCGTAAGAATGAAGACTTCATGTACCAGTTAAATAAGCAACTGGACGCCCAGGGGGCCACGGCCGAAGCCAAGCCGGCCCTGCTAGAAGAAACCATGACCGCCCTCTTGGAAGGTCAAAAGACGGGGCAAACCGCGAAGGGACTGTTTGGAACGCCTACCAAGTACGCCGATGAACTCCTGCACCCGAAGAAGACGCCGGCTGAACAACAACAGACCTCGACCGTCTTGATGTCGGTAGATAACGGGCTAATGTTTTTCGCCATCTTCACCTTCATGTTTGGGCTGATAGGGCTGATGCAACCGTCAACCCTAAAGCTGGCCCAACACGGGAGCGCCGGGCTGGTCGCGATCATCTTAGTCGCCGTGGCCGGTGGGGCGGCCTTCGGGTTCGTCAACAAGATTTTGTTGCCAACGGTCGATGAAAACGGGAAACAACACCGCCGGCCGCTGTGGCTCCGGATTGTCCTGGTGTTAGGGGCGTTGGTGGCCTGGATCCTGGTCTACATGCTAGTGGCCTTCTTGCCAAACGCCATCAACCCAGTCTTAAACGCCTGGGCTTACCTAATCCTTGGGGTAGCGACCTTCTTCGGCGACGTCTACTTCCGCCAACGCTACCACATTGTCGGGGGCTTCTGGGGTTCGTCGGCTAACCGGCGGCGCCGTTAAGGAAGAAAGTGGCAAATAACCTACTCGCTGGGGCGCCACGTTTTCTGTCTAACATTTAAAAATACGCTAGAGGCTGGGAAAAGTTCTGTTTTCCCAGCCTCTTTTTACGTTCTAAAACCGAACGTTATTTAGGGAGTTTTGGCAGGGAGTTCCAGAATTTAGGCAAAAAAAGATGAGAATCAGGTTAGAAATGCCGGAAATGATTGACCAAAGCCGATATATCGAGTAAAGTACTAACAATATAAATTTTTCCAAAGGAGTGCTGTTCAAAGATGTCAAACTGGGATACCAAGTTCGCCAAGAAGGGGCTAACTTTTGATGATGTGCTGTTGATTCCGGCTGAAAGCCACGTGTTACCAAACGAGGTTGACCTGTCCACGCAGATCGCCAAGAACCTGAAGCTGAAGGTGCCGTTTATCTCCGCTGGGATGGACACGGTGACCAAATCATCGATGGCGATCGCCATGGCCCTGCAAGGGGGGATGGGGGTCATCCACAAGAACATGTCGATTCAGGCCCAGGCTGGTGAAGTGGCCAACGTGAAGAGCGTCGCCCTGAACTCGATGATGAGCCACGCCGCCGTCGACGACCAAAACCGCCTGCTGGTGGCCGCTGCCGTTGGGGTAACGTCTGACACCTTTGAACGCGCCGAAGCCCTGTTTAAGGCCGGCGCCGATGCGATCGTAATCGACACGGCCCATGGTCACTCCGCCGGGGTGCTGCGTAAGATCGCCGAAATCCGCGACCACTTCCCGAACGAAACCTTGATCGCCGGGAACGTCGCCACTGGCGAGGGGACCCGGGCCCTATTTGAAGCCGGGGTTGACGTAGTTAAGGTCGGGATCGGCCCTGGTTCGATCTGCACCACCCGGGTGGTGGCCGGGGTTGGGGTACCACAAATCACCGCGATTTACGATGCGGCTAGCGTGGCCCACGAGTTTGGTAAGGCCATCATCGCCGACGGTGGGATTAAGTACTCCGGTGACATCGTGAAGGCCCTGGCCGCTGGTGGGAACGCGGTCATGCTCGGTTCGATGTTATCTGGGACGACCGAAGCGCCGGGTGAAGTTTACGAAGATAACGGTAAGAAGTACAAGTCTTACCGGGGGATGGGCTCCGTGGGGGCGATGGCCCAATCCCATGGTTCTTCGGATCGTTACTTCCAGGGAGGAGTTAACGAAGCTAACAAGCTGGTTCCGGAAGGGATTGAAGCACGGGTTGAATACAAGGGGGACGTCAGCGATGTCATCTTCCAAATGGTCGGCGGACTGCGCTCAGGGATGGGCTACGTTGGGGCCGGCGATATTCAAACCTTAATCAACCAAGCCCAATTCGTTCAAATTACGAACGCCGGGCTACGGGAATCCCACCCACATGACGTTCAAATTACCAAGGAAGCGCCAAACTACAAGTAAGGCGGTTGAAAAAGGAAATGCGTCGCCCCCAGGTGTGGGGGTGGCGCATTTTTAGTTGACGAAAAATCATAAAAACTTAAATTTTATCAAATGATAAAAAGTAGTCACATTACCATTTACTTATTAATATATTATCTATACACATAGTAAAACGTTGTCATTTTACTAAGGTGAAGCTCATAATGAAACGGCTTTCGGTTGATGTAACCAAGTAATTATTTTTATTTAAAATAACACTTGTAATCGAAATATGACTAAATTCTAGTTGAATACAAAATAAAAACGTAGCAAAATAGGTCAAGTCCAAAATGTTGGTGTAAATTAAATTCCGCGAATTTATCATTTCACAAGCTTAAGCATACCGGCTTCTTCTGAATTGTCATCTTTTTCAATCCCGTGGTAAACGGTCATGTTTAAGTACCGTGGACCAGCAGCCCATTTTTCATTCTGTTCAATCAGTAGTGCTCCCATTAGTCGCAAGACGCTTAGATCATTCGGGAATATCCGGATTACACGGTCACGACGACGGATTTCTTGATTAACCCGCTCAATTGTATTATTCGTCCGGAGACGCTTCCTTAGCTCCTCTGGGAGCTGGTAAATCACCATTAATTCGTCAAAACTATTTTCTAATTTCTTCACCACCTTAGGGAACTCGGTCTGCCAATCTTTAACCAATTGGTCACGCCGTTCAACCGCTTGGTCGTACGTTGGAGCATTAAATAAATCTTTGAGTCGGTTAGCAACTTCTTTACGATCCTTGAGTGCCAGAATACTTGTACAGTCATTACTAAAATGAAATTGACATCTCTGCCAAAGGCTACCCTGAAATTGCGTAGTGATTGCATCCTTTAAGCCACAATGAGCGTCTGAAACAAACATATCAACGTTGGTAAGGCCCCGCTGTTTAAGTTCACTAAAGAAGTCCATCCATG
>SKER01000519.1_pt1 | contig 43584 bp, 59 predicted proteins | sample 4826961 | NCBI WGS metagenome assembly SKER01 (sample SAMN11008804, study PRJNA524170) | human gut metagenome | biome: Human fecal sample; material: Feces; isolation source: fecal sample from pouch patient p47 | host: Homo sapiens | place: Israel: Tel-Aviv | collected 2016-11-16 | reverse complement strand
TTTACCATGGAATCAAGAAATTCAAACCAAGTTTCATGTATAACGAAAAAGGGATACTCTGAAAATCCATTTTGGAAATTCAGGGTATCCCTTTAATTGTCATCCCGTATCGTTATGGTGTGCTTACAAAAAAACTAAAAAACGACTGATACTCATCAACGTTAGTATCAGTCGTTTCCTATTTATCTAGAAATCATAAATGTGCAATTCTTATCTTAAATCTGACAAAATCTACTATATTCTTTCTAAATCTAATCGTCTTCAATATTAGCATAATAATCAGCGGAAGACATCGTTTCTGGCAAAGTGGTGTTAAATGCTTTATTATTACTATCATTTAAGTAGGCATAATCGCCATTAGCTAATTTAACAGCTAAGCCTATTCCAATGTTTTGTAGAGAAGTACCATTTTGATATTTAGCACTCCATTCAGTAATATGAACTGATGGATCTGGAGCTACTCCTGTTGAAACGGCCTTTGTAGTAAACAACTCAGGATATTTTTTTTGAAGTTCATCCAAGTATTTACCACCATAGTTCTTTTGTCCTTCACCACCACCACGAGTGTAGGCAAAGTAAATTTGATTAGCAAATGTCTTACCATCTACAGTTAATTGTTTAGCATGTCCGTCGGTGCGAGTAACTGTTACAGCTTCCTGACCAGAAAAACCTATCATTTGGTTCATTACTAAGTCTTCTTGTACCTTTAATCCAGCATCATGCAAAGCTGCTATTGCATTTGAAAGTTCTTCACCACTACCATACTTAGTTGGATTTGCTTCAGTTCCCAAGTTATAACGATCAGTCATTGAGTAGCCTTCATTATACCGACTCGTATTAAATGGCGTGTATGCAGGTGCCATCCAGAAATCAGTAATTCCTAATTCATTAAATAGTGAGGCATTATCTGCAATAATATTATATGCATGTTCTGCCTTTGACGCTGGCTCTGGTTGGAATAAACTAAAGTCTTCGTAAATCACGTGTGAATCTAATGCTGCATTAGAGCTGTAAGTTTTATCACTTTGATTAGTTACTTCACTTGCCTTAGTAGTAATATTAGCTCCACCATTTAGAGGCACCCAAACCCCTAAATAACCGCTAACATATGGATTACTATATCCTTTTACTGTAACATTCAAGACTCCATTGCTATCTGTATGGTAAATTGTAGTATCACTAGAGGTTAATCCAGAATCTATTGTTCCCAATAATTGTTTATAAGCTTGGTTAGCGTGAGCTTTCCCCATATTAATACTGATAGTTTGGTTAGCCATTTGAGCGTCATTTCCTACAACAACTGCAATACCCGAATTTCTACCAAGTATATCTGTCATTGAGACATTACCATCAATTATTCCTTTACCATATCTAACACTAGTAAGTAAATGGTCGTTGATCTTAATCATAGATTGACCACCACTTACATACGACTTACGAGCTTTCATCAAAGTGGTGATTGCATCATAGTACACCGACTTATTTTGCATATATTGATCGGTTTCATCATATAAATCACCATAGTAAACCTGAGGAACGGTATCCTTGTTAGTCAAGAGTAAAGCATATTGGGCAGGCAAGTTATATTGAGTATACTTTTTATCTGTCCTTGCTTGGTCAGCATAGAATTCTTTCCATGCTTGGTTTACATATTCAGCCTTATAACCGTCACTCATAATATCGGCAACCCCAGGATGATCATCAATTACAATTTGATTAATTAAATTCTTACGTTGATCATGGTTAGTAACAAATGACCAGTTTGGTGTAGCAACATTTTCACTAACATCATTTTGACGGTTAACAATACTATTTGTAATTAAATTATTAATATCGTCACGATCACTAGCACGTCCTAAGACATTTTCAAGGTTATAGAAATAACCTGAATCCATATACAATTCAGGATTGCTCTTTCGATCTAACATATTAGCTGCTCCTAAATGATATCCTTCATTGTAGATCAAATGATCGTTTGCATTAGCCTGATTACCCTTAGTATTGTATATACTATTAATCAATTGAGCTGCTTGGTCTAAAACATCCGCATCGATATTATCAGCAGCATCAATTCTAAAACCATCAAAATTACCATTTAGATTATAATTCATGAATTTACCATAATTCAAAAGGAAATATTCCCAATTAAGATTTTCAGCTTGAACAACTGGGTTAGAATTGTCAATATCATTACCAACCAACAATTCTGGACTGTCATCGCTATTATTATCCCCATTTTGATTATTAATTGTTCGATTCATTAATCTGTAATTACTATCAGCATAACTTGTATTTCCAATTTTTTGATTCTTAGAATCATTATTAACAAAAATTACTTGATCATCATCAACGCTTCCACTGTTATCCGGTTTATATCCATAACTATTAACTACCGACAATTCTGAAGCCTTTGATAATTCTGGAATTGTAGTTATAAAATTATTTATATCATTAGCAAGCTGACTTGTGCTCTTAGCTGCTACAACATGTTGTTCAATTACATAACGTAAGTTTTGAGCAACTTCATTCAATTTAATAGAAGCAGTGTTTTCAGACAAATCTTTAACTGAACCAGCTGTTAAACCATAATTACTATTTTCATAACCATGATTTACAAAGTACTGAATAAATTTAACTTGAACATCTTTGCTAGGCCAAACGTACATTAGAATTGGACGCCAATCAGCTACTGTGGTTGGATACCAAGTCTTACCATCCTGGCTTGTACCATATGGACGATACCAACCAGTATAACTAATATACCCATCAATATTATTAATAGAGTTCGAATCCATACTATACGCCATATTTTCCCATGGACCTGCTTCAACTGTCTTACTTAAGGAATTGTCAGCAAGACTATAAATATTCAGCTTACCGTTTTCAATCTTTCCATAACGATTTCCAAGTAAATACCCATAATCACTGAATTTGTATACTTCACCATCAATCGTCTGTTGCCCTGTTACAGCCGCACTATCATTGCCAAAATAGTACGTATTTCCATGAATAGTTCTAAATTGGTTTGAAATTTCTTTTCCTTGATCATCAAAATAATAAAGACGATTATTAATTGTGACTAGCTTAGAGATGGCTTGTGCACCATCTTCATCATAATAATTACCGTCTACCCACTTATTAGTAACTTTTAAGTAGGTTACTGGATCAAAGTAGTACCATTGATTATTCTTATCCCATTTGTATAGTCCCGTGGCAATCCGACCATCTTTACCAAACATGTACCAGTCGCCCCATTGTGATTGAACATAATTATTGTCAACACGGAGATGCGTTACCGGATCAAAGTAATAGTAGGTACCGGCCCACTTAGCAACTCGACTGGCTGCAGTACCATCTGCAGTAAAGAGATACCAGTGACCGTCATTAGCCTGAATGTAATTATTCGTTACAGCCAAGTACGTTGTCGGATCAAAGTAATACCATTGATTATTTTTATCCCACTTATACAAACCGGTAGCAATCCGACCATCTTTACCAAACATGTACTTTAAGCCCCATTGTGAGGTAACATAATCATCATCCACTCGAAGATAAGTAGTAGGGTCGAAATAGTAATAAGTTCCTGCCCATTGTTGAACACCACTCAAGATTCGACCATCGTTACCAAATAAGTACCAATCACCCCACTGTGATTGACGGTAGTCATTATCTACACGGAGGTAGGTCGTTGGATCAAAGTAGTAATAAGTACCAGCCCACTGTTGAACACCAGATTGAGCAATACCGTCCTTTACAAAATACCAATTCGTATTTCCTTGAACATTTGTATCTGGAATTGTAGGTAATTGAACATATTGTGTTCCCTTCAAATCTTGATCAGTTTTACCATTGTATACCCACTGGTTATTAGCATTTTTTTGCCAATCAGTTGTTTGCTGGCCTTTATTCTGATCGTTGTTACCTGTAGATCCATTATCATTGCCAGCGCTTTCTTTTTGATCTTGTCCATTTTGAGACTGATTCGTTTTACCAGAATTATTTGGCTGAGGGACAGTATTTCTTACATCCCCAGTATTACTAGTTTTTTCTTGATCAGAAGCTAGCTGACTAGTATTAGTTATACCCTTCTCTTGATTTACTTGGGCTTGAGGAGTTGAACCACCAGTAGTTAATGTATCCGCATTAACAGTAGTATTGCCAGCTACTAAACCTAATGTTGCGGTAAATGTTACTACTGCCGCAATACACCATTGCTTGCCACTTTTGTAAAGTTTAAAGTGTTTCTTAAATTCCATAACTATTCCTCTTAAATTCAATTATTACGTTATAAATATAACGCAAAAATAGACCGTTTTCAATTGAAAATCTAATCGCTTTTGAACTTCTTCTACTGTTTCTAGAGGTGCACCACTAGTGGTTGCCACAGTTCTTGACCATCAACGTTGCTCTTCTTCCCCCAGAGTGCCTTAACTTGTTTAGATAGTTCTTTCATTACTCAATTCCCAATGTTTTAAAATCGCTTTCACATAACTTTTGTATTATATCAAAATTTGTACTAATTTTAATTCCGCCTTTTCTTTACTACCACCTCCCTTAATGACTATTCTCCCACATCACTTGGACATATCATGTCGCTAGTCAAAAAAAATCCAAATTTCCATAAAAAAAAGAGACTGGAACAAATTCCAGTCTCTTTAGTAGGCATTGACCTAGTCAAGAGCTTACTTGTCGCGACGACGTTCAGCAATGCGGGCACTCTTACCAGTCCGTTCACGGAACCGACGGCACGTTTTACCGCTATTTCACAAACGGCTTAAATCTATGTCACTACCCTATTTAGGGCTACTACAAATAACTAAAATATTTAATAATATATCATCGGTATTTACCATGTTAGCTACTTGATGGCTACTTTAGGCTACTTCACAAGCTACTTTTCTAAACGCTCATCGATCATTTGGCGAAGTTCTTTTATTGGATCCTTAACACCGGTTGCAGCTTCCATACCTTCTGTAGTAATGACTCATGCTTCCTTAATAGAAAAAAAGCCCTACACACGGCCAGCGTCAATTAAGAAGAGGACTCACCTCTTTTTTCGGTGCCGTGTGTAGGGCTTTTTATATATTTAATTGTAGATACTATTCAAACGATCCGTATGCTTCATTAGTGCGTGCATCTCGACAGGCAACGTAGCCGTACTGGCCGTTCGCTCGTGGCTGTCGCAGATAGACAAAGCCATTAGTCCGTGCCCATGCATCATACTTAACTACTGATCCGCCATAGAGTACCGCAATAACAGAACTGGCAGGCGTAGCTCCCCAGCGCAAGTGTAGGACATAACCAGAGCCTACCGTGAACTTGCCATTTTCGGCATGCCAGGTAACACCCAAGCTGTCCTGCCAAGTAGTGCTAACCGCAGTCGACTCTGTTGCAGCCTTTTTAGTTAGTTGAGGCTGTGGCTGAGTGATTGGCTGTGCGTTGCCATCACCTTTGGCCAGCTTGTGCCAACCATCAGCATCAAGATAAAACTCAGAACGATCCATCGTGTTGCCAGTATACTGCCAGCCGGTCAAGTTGGTCCAAGGGCTGAAATTATAAGAACTCAAGAATGACGGTACTGCCCAGCTGTCAGCGTAGGTTGGATAACCAGCAGCCCACAAGCCACAGGAATTGGAGCAGTTGGCAACTTGCCAGACCCCAGAGAACTGCACGTAGATAATTGGATAGACACCAGTCTGGCTGTGTACGTAGTCTACAAACGTCCGGCACCAGCTAGTATTGCCCCAGCTGGCATTCTGACCTGATTCCCAATCCAAGCCAAGGATTGCTTCACCGATGTAGTTCTTGATGTTAGCAATGAAATACTTGGCTTCCTCAACAGGATCACCGCCAGCGGCATAGTGATAAACACCTAATAGCTTGCCGGCATTCTTTGCTGCTTGATAATCGGTATCACAATATGGATTGACATAACCTGTACCTTGCGTAGTCTTAACAATGACGCCTTGTGCGTTAGGATCTGTCGCATAGCTGCGGGGCGAGCCAGAGTATACATCTACTACCTTAATCGTCATAATATCACCTCTACTTGTTGAGCACCGGCTGTGTGTTATTTACATCGTCAGTGCTCTTTTGCTTATCAGCCAACCCCGATTTTTCGTAAGCCGATTGAACAACGGCTCCTGCATCTTCTGGTGCGATATGGTGCCCATACTTGGCTAACGTCGTCTGCACCATATCAACGGCCTTAGCGTATTTGTCAGCGCCAGATAGGTTGCGACTAGCCATCGTGTTGACAGCTGCTTCCGCGACCTGTTCGGCCAGCGTCCAAAGCTGACGCGATTGCTCCGTCTTGGCGGTCTTGGCCTTAGTGGCCAACAGTGGCTTCGCATATGCCCATAAAAAGGCCACCAGCGCCATCAAAGTTCCAGACTGGATCAGCCATTCAACAATATCATTTGCTACTTTCATTTAATATTCCTCCATTAACTACGTTTGTTAGTTTCTTGATCTGTTCAGTGAGTTCCTTGATTCGCTGGGTCTGCTGTTTGTTTAAGCTCTCTAGTGATTTAATCCTGGTGTTGAGCAGGTTCACTTTGTTTTGGAGCTTGATATTCTCCTCGTCAGTTTGTTTGCGTCGTTGATATTCGCCTTCCCGATCTGCTCGTAGTTCATCCATTTGCCGGGTGAGCTTTTTTATTGATTCCACGTAGGCATCATTAGCGTCAATCTCTGCTGTTTTCCGAGATTGGAGCCACCCAAAAAATGCTGTGACCCCGCCCCCGAGAAAAGCACTCGCCATTGCTGTTAACATCTGCATTACTTATGATCGCCCCCTGAATAATTAAAAAAAGCGTCCACAAGAATGCGGATAAAGACGTAGCCTGATAAGATAGTGCTAACTGACACGGTAGGTCTGAAATACTCATCTTGGATCAGAAAAACCGCGGAATACGACGCCCATAGGCCGCCCAAGACCACGGTAGCAATAAACTCCATCTTCCATTTTCGGGTCCCGGATAACGCCACCAGCAAGCTTGCACTTCCAACTAACAGCAACACCGTAACCCAAGGGATCTGCCCAAAAGCGTGAGCGGAATGGACCACCAGGTTATGGGGATCATCTCGGATCATTTTTTGGTTAAATAACATTACCAAACCGACACAGATCGTTTCGGTACTGGTGATAATTAAGTTGCGATTGCGCTTCACCTCTCTCCTCCTCCCTTGTTATTTTTGACAAACAAAACCCGCCCATAAGAAAAGCCCAGGTTTAGCATTTTGAAAGTGCTAAATTCCGGGCTTTTCTTATGCATTGTGTCTTTCTCTGGCGAGTATGTGTTGATTTCCTAGCCCTGAGCTACGGTTCCAGTAGCGGGGGTTAAAATCTTGTCGGCTTGATCTTGGGTTAAATCACCAACTTCAACGAAGAGAGCAATATCATCCTTAGTAAAAAGTCCCATGTGGTAATAGCTATCGTAAATTTCAAACATTATAATTCCTCCTTACGCAGTCTTTTCTTCTGTCGAGTGGCTTTCCTTGTTTAAGGCATCAACTGTCTTTTGCAGGGTCGCTACTTGCTTCATTAAATTAGCGTTCAATGTAGCTTGAGCATCGCCATTCTTCTTTAATTGAGCGTTGGCCTTCATTAAGTCGGCATTTAGTTTCTGTTGAGTGGCATGTGACGCCTTAAGTTGAGCAATGTCAACCATTGTTAACGCATTTTGCTGCTGTTGAACCGTTGGTTTAACAACCTGAGCCGGATGGCTTTTTTCCCATTCTTCCTTTGGCGTACCAATCCAAATAGTCCCATTAAAGCGTATTGGTTGATATAAACCGTCTTCTGGCTTAACAAAAGTTTGATTAGTTGCTAACACTGAACCTTGTGGGATTAAGTCAATTCCCGCAAAGATATTGTTATTAGCAGTATCAAATCGGTAAGCAGCAACCAGTTTATTTACCCAAGCAGTACCGTTCCAATAATTTTCGTTTACGTTTTCGACTGGCGTAGTAAAGGTTTCATTAGCAGCTAAGTTATAACCTTCTTGAACCTTCTTTGTTCCAGTCAACGGCTGAGAAGTCTTATCCGTATTAAAGATATAGACAGCCTCAGTCGTGTCTTGTGTTGCTTCAGCCATTATCTAACCTCCCTGCCTTTAAATTTGGCTAACAATTAAAAGGTTAGCCGTAATCGTCTCGTTAGTGTATTTCCCGGATGCTGAGATAGCCACCGTGTTGTCAGCGCTAACGCCGTGGTGAGCCTTGAAATATCCTTTGTAGGTCATCCAGTCACTTAAAATAAGTGAAGCGCTTGATACCTTCCAAGGAATCGTTAAAGTGCTTTCCCAATAGTCACTAGCGCTTTGATTAACGGTGATTGACCCCCGACCAACAATGATCGAAAAATTATTGACAAAGTTAAATTTGGTTAACGCAAAGTCATTACCATTGTTTGGGCGAGACAAGTTGTTGCCTAGCACGTAATCCCGGCTCCAGAATTGATCGTAATTATTTTCTTGGAAAAGCTGTTTGAAGTTACCATTTAAGACACTAAGCCAGTTCTTGTCTCCTGCTTTAATTTCACTGTATGCCATTAGCGTTCACCTCCTAGTAAAGGAAGTTGAACACCGTTAATTAGAAGGGCTTTAGTTGCCCCCCCACTTTTTACAAATGCATTCATAGTATGTCCTCCTTATGACCAAGCGACTTGTTCACGCCAGTTAGACCAGACACCTGATACTCGTGACCGGACGTAAACGTTTTGCTCGTTATCAATCAACATTTGACTAAGCACATCTTCGTTACCCTTAACAATCAGTAAACAACCACCGCTAACTTGTGTCGGATTATTGCTTGCGCCCTTTTGTACCAAGTAAGTAGTTGGTTCAAGGCACAGGTTAAGGTCACCAGAAAAGGCCGTTGCTGACAAGAGATTCTTGACGTATGTCTGCATCTCTGCACGTGTCGGCACGGCCTTGGTGTTAATCAAATTAGTATAAGTATCAATGCTGGAATTTAAGGCAACGATCGCATTGTTCATGGCCTTGATTTCCTTGACGGCATCTTCAATGTCTTCTTCCTTACCAGCCATATATTGCTTGAACTGGGTTAACGCCCGATCCAAGTCCGTTTCAAATGGTTCAACGTTAATTCCCATTTCAACTTGATTAGGTAAAACATTGAGATCAACATTAATCGTGGAAACCTTACCTTTTCCATCATCAATGGAGAAGAAAGTGCTGTCCAAGCTCCAATGACCTTCAACCTGAAACATACCGGCCGGGAAGTAATAATTAACTCGCCCAGCTTGAATATCGGCACCAGGTCGGTCAGTTGACGCCCAACCAACAGCATGAAACCTCTTACCATTAGGATCTACTCCCGAAAAATTGACGTCGCAGTTCGTCAAGTCAAGCGGTAAACCGTTGCGCTTAAACCACAGGTCAACAGATGCTCGAGTATCGCCAACCCGACCTTGAAAGTTCGGAACCAGGTTTACGTAGGTTGACACTGGCTTCATAATATCCAGCGTTACGTAAGTATTCGCTGCCACATTATCCCTCCTTACTAAAAGATTGCATGTGCTTAAAGAGCTGGTCTAACAACTCGTTGCACACTCTGAAATTGTTTTCTAGTTTTTGCTTATAAACATCATCAATAACAAGCCGTTCTGGTCGCCACAAATGGAGTGTTGTTGTTGCTTCACCAGCTTTCACATCAACAATTCCGTAGTCATTACATAAACCAACGATCACATCCACCACATCTTGTAGATGTTCAATGCTTTCTAGCGTCCACAAGTAAACTCGCTGATTGAGTTTGTTTGCTTGTGGGGCCGTAATTGATAAATCAATCTTAGTCCCATCATCCATGAAGATCGCTTGCAGTCGACCTTGGATTTGTTTAATTCGTTGGTAGATCGCCGAAATGTTGTTGATATACAAGCTGACTAATCCGTTAGCTAGATTTCCTAGCCATTCCGCCAATACTTGAGCGATTTGGGCGTCCGTATCTTCGGAAGGATGAACTCCGTGTCCGTCCTGACCGTCCCCCATCGTCTGTGCTTGATTCTCATAAGTAATCAATGGATTAGTCCACGCATAATAAGGAACGCCAAGCTTGCTACACTCGTCTGCTAATGCATCCGCCATTTCCTTTTGTGACCAACCATTTTGATAAGGATCAGTTAATTTGGTTACTCGTCGCCAAGTAGCGGTTGGCAACTCATAAAACACCTTAATGTTTGGATTGTCACCCCGAATTTTAGCTACGCCCCTATCTAAAGCATCACGTAAATCTTGCAGGGTGCAATCTTGTTCCCAATCAAAATCATTCACTCCATAACAAATTAAGCAAACGTCGTAATTTCTAAAATTCAACGTTTGGATAACTTGCAAGAAGTCAATTTCACCTAAGCCGGCTAGCTTAGCGCCTGAAATTGCTTCGTTATCACATTGCCAGCCGAGTTGCTTCCCGATAAGCTCCGGAATCCGCTTGTCATTTGGTATCTGGTGGTCACCGCCCCAGCCTTCATAAATAGAATCGCCCAGTGCAACCATTCGTGTACTCATTTATGATCACCCCGTTAGCTCCATAAGGTCACTTGTCGCCAGCCAGACCAAATCCCCGTTCCCGCATACTCTTTCGTCCGAAAATATGTTTCATTGGTCTCGGGGATTGTAACCGTTTGCTTGGCAAATTTTTTACCTGTAAGAACTTCAACTAATCCTCTCGCTCCTTTAACAGGGCTATCGATAGGATCAAAGTCAAATTCGTAGCTCCCGGGGCCTAAACTGGCTAAATTTCCAGTGGTAATCAATGTCATCCGAGCTTTCTGTTTTTCTTCTGCTATTTGTCTAGCCACGAGCTTAGATACTTGATCTTGAATACCTTGCCAAATTTTAGCGTGATCATCCGCATGATAGATTCTGCCATAAATGGTGTCATCAACCGTAAAAGTCTTTCCATTGTCATAGGAGTGGCCCTTGCCAACAATTCCTGTCTCCGTGTCCACTCCAACTTCGCCAACAATCAATCTAGTTCTCTTGCCTAAACTGTCCGTTTGATCTGACATATTGCTCAAGGTCTGTCACCTCCTTTTCAGTTAGTATCGGCACGTTATCTGAGCGAACAGCGTTTTGCCTGACAGACATGCGCTGAATTTCTTGCCTAATGATGGACTGCGCTTCCGCTAGTCGTTGCGTCCTCGTATCCCAGATAGACGAATCGAAAATCTTATTCCCAAAGGTAATCGTCGAGCGGTTAACTGGATCAGCTTCGTCTAGGTAGCGCGTATAACTTTGAATTTTGACTTTAATATCCGTGCCATACCGGTCCTTTAACCAACCTTGATTCCCAATGTCAATGCTATTGACAAAACCGCCAGCATTCTTCGTAAAGCTAACCCAGTCAACCGTGTACTGAACATCAGGGTAATCATGCAGCTGTCCTTTGAGAGCCTGTTTTAATTCCTCTACGTCAGTAATGCTAGTACTGTAATACGGTGCCGCCCAGCGCTTGCCAATTCCCGGTTTATCTGCCAGCGGGCTAATGTAGTCGGCTTCACAAGTGTATTGTGCAGGCAAATCACTTGGCGTCACAGTTTTGGATGATGTTGTATTGGCTGCCGCCAATTTCGCCACCATCGCACTGTTTCGAACCCCGAAATCAGGTCGCCAGGCATTGATTGATTGCTGCACGGTTCCTCGCTGTTCGTTTGCTGCCATCACCAACGTGTTGCTGTCTAACGCTAAAGCAACGTGATAAGTTGCGCCCCGTGCTCCCCAAAACAGCATGTCACCGGTCTGATATGGTGGTCCAATAACCGTCCCTTGATATTCTTCGTAGGTGGTCGGCTGATGCATCGCAATGCCGAAGTGATTGTAGACATAAGCCACAAAGCCAGAACAATCCCATCCACTGGGCGTATTGCCACCCCAGATATATGGCACGTGGCCAACGAACGAACGCGCATAGGCCACAAAATCATTAGTGGTACTTTGATTAGAGGGTGTGTTATCACTATCGCTAGTTACCTGCTCCACCGGCTTCCCGTACCCATGAATTGCCGTTGCAAAACTATCGTAAGACTCGGTCCACGAAATGTGGCTAGTGTTTACCCGATCCACAAATAAAAAGGCATTGTCTTTACCAATTGTCTTAGCGATGTGCAAAGTGTAGTTGTCAAAATAGTATTGACATGACCAAGCCTCAGCGATTGCCGCTAACATGTCTGCGGCTGAGGCGTTACCAATTGCAGCATCGCTAAAATCATGAGCATTAAATTTGCCGTCAACCTGATACTTAAAAGGCGTGCCTTGAACCATAAGGTCCAAGCACGCCTGAATTGATTGCGATCCATTCAATGTATCTTTGATAAAATTATCACCTAATTGCACTCCTACATGCGTGGCAGTAACGCTATACACTTGGTAGTCAACGCTTGGCACGGGATTACCAGTCGTATACTGGTATTTTTGGTCATCCGGAGCGGTAAAAATCGTGCCAGGCCCTAGCATATTAACGGCCACTAAATTGTTACCAGTCGCATTAATGCTAAACGATAAAGTCGCAAAACTATTAATGGCCTTGGTAACCGCAACCCCATACACAGTAGCAACCGCCTCCTTATTGTCCATATTTTTAACGCCTAATGAGATCAAGTTGCCACCTCCTAGTAATAAAATCGTGTCTCGAATTTAAGATTAAAATTGCTGGCACCATCAATATGCAACTTATTATCCCCAGTCCTAAAATCTAAGTAACCGTGATTACTGTCACCATAAGCTTGCTGACCGTTAATCAATGGGATAAATCCTTGGATAACGACCTGATCGCTAGAGCTAATCGCTTTAGTAATCTTAAGTGACTGTCCTGTCGTTAAATTAGTCAAAATAAACCCATTTGGTGCCGATCCAGTAAAACGGATCGTAACTGGGCGATCATCCGCCATCAATGGTAGATTACCGGCGTTGTAAAAAACAAAGTCAGCCGTTGAGTACGTATACTTTGGCGTATATCCAATTGGCAAATTTTGACCAAATCCCCAAAGTTGATGATCATAATCAATACCATCTTGGGTTGTGGATACTGACTCTGCAAAGCCATCCGCACAGTCAAGGTTAATTGCCACGTCAGACGCTCGCCAATAATTGCCAGTTTGGCTAACTGCCGCTGGTTCGGCGCGACATCGCCACCGCATGTAGGGTGTCATTGCATCGATTACATAAAAATCCTCGTCCGACCTAAAAATGCGCCTTAGCTCCATTAGCTGCAATCGATAGTCAGCAATACTGTGGGCAGTAATATCTAACGTCAACGGGATAACCAAGTAACTCGCTTGAGCTCCCGTCATACTAGCGCCATAAGTCCCCAACTGTTGGTAGCTGTATGACCAGTTAGTTAAGGGCGGATCAAATTTTTTAACCCGAAAACCTAATGCGTCCAAGTCGTAAGTTGTGCCATTAAGGCGTTGGATAATGATCGTTGCCATTAAAATGCACCTCCTACTGGCATAGCTCGACCAACTGGTACAGCTCCGCCATTGCTGTGGACAATAATCTCGTGGGCCTGGTAGGCTTTTTGGATTGGGTACACAACCCGTGCGATTGTATTGCCATCCAACTGGACAGCGAGCTTGATATCACCTTGATTAGTTGCACTACTATTTTGACGATTATTAGCCACAACCTGCCCAGCATGGGGCAATGATGCACTTGGTAACAACCCCGTTGCTTGCTGTTTAACTGCAGCAATCGTTTTAGCTAGCCTACCAGCTAGTCCATTTGGATTTACTTGAGCGCGAGCCTCAATTGCTTCGGCGATTAGTTCATCCGCTGTATTACGGCGCGGGTTAATCGCTAACTCCGGTTCTCCGGGTACCTCGCCAAAAATTGACGGCCGATCGGCCCAACCACCCATGGCGAACCGCCGGCCACCAGTTGGCCCCCAGCCACCAAGCGTTAAATCAGACCGCCAAGTGGTGTCGTTAAACATTGCGAGCAGTTGGTCAAGCGGGTTCCAAATGTTGGTATGACCAGGCATTGCATATTTCATAAACGTTGAATCTATAAATTGCAGAATCCCTTTAGATGGTGTTCCCTTCTGAGCGTTTGAATCCCATAAATTGATGGCATTTGCTCTACCACCAGATTCATGCTTAATGACATTTAAAATATGTGATACATCGCCACCACTAACTTCGGTATGCATCATCGACGCGGCGGCTTTAATCAAACTATCACTAACTCCAGAACCGCCAATTTTTTCCATAAACTTATCTGCCATCTTTTTTAGCCAAAAGCCAACTGAGTGTTCTGCTAAATGCATTGAGCCCTTACCGTAATCCTGGTTTAACCATGGTCGTGGTAAGGCACCTAACAACCCATCTAATCCAATTGAAGTCTTGATTTTGTCCCAGATCTCAGTTGCGCTCTTGCCAATAAAGTCAAACGCTTCTTCTAACATATCGCCGGCACTATCTAATGCACCACTAACAAAGTCAGCAATCTTAGCACCAGTCCCTTTAGCGTAACCCGGCAGTTTTCCGCCGTTGAGGGCCATTACTTGCTTGGACTGTTCGTGCGTTAAGATCGATGTCCCAGCCGACAAGTAGCGGATTTCTGGTCCTTCTTTCCCCAGCACTTCGTATCCGCGCGGAGTGTGGGCCAATTCAAACCCTTCTTCACCTACTAAGGCTAGTTGATCGTTGATTAAGGCCCCTGTCCCGGTTGCGTACGCTTCGGTTAACATTGGGACTGATTGACTGGCCTCAAAGACCTTTAACACTTTATTAATGCCACTACCAAGCTTGTTCCAGATAGATGCTGTCCGACTGCTCCCACTCGATACGTTTTTGTTAACCATCGAGTATTCATTAGACGCTGCTTGGGCGTGCCCAGTTGCCTGACCATTTGCGGCCATAACAACTTCGTTCTTTTGGGATTCAACTTCGTGGACCACTTTATCGTGCTGATCCTTGGCCGATTTGGTTGCCTTCTTGTACTGATCATTGGCGGCATCAACCGTATCATCACGCTGGTTTTTTGCGTTTTTAACAATATCTTCGTATTGTTTTTTGGAGATGGAGTGGTTCTCTTTATACTCCTTTTCAGCAAGCTTGACCGTCTGTTTGTACTTATTATTGGCGGCATCAATAATCTCATCACGCGCTTTTCGCGCCGGCTTAACTGCTGCTTCGTACTGCTTTTTGGCATCCTTCTCGGTTTGCTTGAGGTCCTGCATACTGAGTTTGCCTTTATCCTTACTCAGCTTTTGCAGGATTTTGCGCTGTTCATCAGCACCCTTGCTAACACTCTTGGTAACTTTACCGTTCGCATTCATCTGATCGCGAGCCAGTTGTTCGGAGTACCTCTTGCTCTCCTTCTCCAGCGCCTTGTGCAAGGCGTCCTGGTACTTCTTGGAGTCAGTGCCGTACTTCTGGGCGATCTTTTGCAGCTTGGCATTAGATCCGTTCTGGATAGCCTCTAGCCGTTGATAATGGGCATTAGTATCCTTTTGCATTTTATCCAACGACTTCTTGCGTTCATTAGCTTCCCTTTGGTCGGCCTGTTGCATCTTCTTCAATCGCTTGTCGGCCTCGGCCTGGGTCAACATACCTTGCTTAACCAATTGTTGGAGATCCTTTTGGGCCTTCTTTTCTTTGTCGGCATAGTACTTGTCCGCTGACTTACTCATGCTGGCAAAGAGCTGATCCGTTTTGGCTTTGGTGTCGTTAATCGACTTTTGGTCGACTTCCGCCTTGATGGTTAGCTTATTCAGCTTGTTCAGATTCGGCGACAGTTTGTTACTAAGATTGTTGGTGTCAGAGTCGACTTTAATCTTTGTTGAGGCGACCAAAGTCTTCCCTTTTAGAGCCTTTTGGGCAAATTCGCCGGCCTTTTCACCGATCTTTGTACCCAGCCACGATCCAGCGGCCGAGCCAATGGCTGTCCCGGCCGGGCCCATAAAGGACCCCGCAAAGGCCCCGAGCGCTGTCCCGGCAACCGCACCGGCCGAGCCACCAATCTTTTGGCTGGTACTGTTTTTCGAGGTTAATTCTGAGCCAATCGCCATCGTTGCTGCGGCAACTGGTACTGCCTTGCCCGCGAACGACAAAGCCCGTGACCCAAGCCCAACCGCGCCGGCCGCAGTCCGACCTAGGCCTCCGGCACCGCCACCTAAAGCATTAGCAGCTTCACTAGCCAAGCCAAATTCGACCATAGCACGTTTGGCTTGTCCCAAAGCACCGATAAAATCAATGATCTTCCGGGTCGCAAATAAGCCGGTTAAAACAGCCGCTAATCCAACTGCAATCTGCTTATGTTCAGCCATTGCGTCAAACATTTTCAGCACAAAACCAGTTAACTTAACAACTGCGTCAGAAGCGGCGTTGATCATGTTTGTCATCCGCTTTTTACCGATCGCATTGATCATCTTGTTCAGGCCATCAATAACGTTAGCTTCCAAATTCCCAAAAGCCCCTTCAAAGGTTTCGGTACTTTTGGCGGCTTCAACTGCTCCTTTGTTCATCCCCAATTGAGTAACGGCCTTGTTAAACTCCTCAGCCGAAATTTGGCCTTTTTCCATTGCGTCCCTAAAGTTACCAGTATAAGCGCCATTGTCCTTCATGGCCTTTTGCAGTACCCCAGAGGCCCCAGGGATAGCATCAGCTAATTGGTTCCAATTTTCCGTAGTCAGCTTTCCGGCCCCTGCGGTTTGGGTCATCACCATTGCCACGGACTTAAATGTTTCGGCATTCCCACCGGCTTGAGCGTTCAAGTTCCCAGCTGCTTCGGTCAACTCCATGTAGTTCTTGATCCCGTTGGCAGCCAGTTGAGCCGTAGTATTAGCAACATCGCCTAAATCGTACACAGTTTGATCCGCATACTTCTTCATTTCAGCAGTTGCGGACTTGATTTCATCCGATCCAAAGCCACCTAGCTTCATCGTTGACTTGAACTTGTAGATGGCATCAGAAGCGTTCATTGCTTCATGTACCAAACCACCCATTGCGCCAGTGATCATGCTGATCCCACGAGTCATTAGCCCACCAACAAAGGTCCCAGCAACGATCTCTTTCAGGCTGGTAAAATGGGATGCCGTTGAGTCAGCTTCCTGCTTAATCTTGCGCAAAGCTGGCGAAGCATTATCGTTTACCTGCAAATTGGTTAAGACCTTCGCGGGCACCTTTTTAAGTAGCGCTTCGTAGTCGATTACTTCGCCCTTCTGCGCCTTAGTGGCCAACTCCGTCAGCACCTTCTTGGGCACTTTCTTGAGTAGGTGGTCAAAGTTCTCGATCCCGGCTTTTTGCGCATCTGCAACCAGCTTAGTCTTAACTTCATCCGGAAGGTCCTTGTAGCGTTTGACCAGCTTGATGGTCTTTTCTTCGGCTTCCTTGGTGTCAGCATCAACCTTTTGCTTTACAGGCTTTTTTAAGGCTTCGCCCATCTTATCGTGGGCCTTTTCAGTTTTGTCAACCGCCTTGTTGAGCTCTTGACCGATCTGATCATCAATCTTTTCGCCAGCATCGTCACCAATCTCTTTCAAGATCATGTCGACCTGTTTAGCCTTCTCACTGGCCTGGTCATTCAAGATCACATCAATATTGACTGTTCCATCCGCCGCCATGTTGGTCCCTCCCTCCTATTATGATAGTGCCCAGCCTTTCAGCGCATCCGCAAAGCCGGCTAATTGAGCTTGTACGGCTTCTTCGCTGTGGTTATCTGCTAGGGCGTAACGATTTTGCGCTTCGAGCAATTCGACCTGCTCTTTGCCTTCATAATCATTAGGATCGGCTTGTCTGATCGCCACAATCCGTTGAAAATAAGTCTTGGGCCCGAGTCCGGCAAAGAGCGCCTTAAACTCATCCCATTGCAGCTTGCCTTGTTCCTCGATCAGATTAATTCCATACTGTTCCCGGAAGCTGGCGTAAATTGCGCCTGCGTCCTGCTCAAATGAGTAGAACTTAGTTGGGGTAAAATCATTGCCTGCTAGATCAGTCGCCCCTGCGCTCGTATCCTCGTAAGGATCTTCGGACAAGTACTTGGCAATTCCTTCAAAGGCTCCAGCAACATATTCATCATCACCTGGCCCTGGCGCAAAGCCAAAGAACATCTCAAATGCAGTCTGGGCTTTTTCAATTGCTAAGAAATGATCATCATCGAGCAACTCATAAAAACGCAAAACATTGTCGTATGCCAGATCGACTTTATAGATCGTATCTCTGATCTTAAAGCCCCGCCTTAGATCATCGGTTAGCCGTAGCATGATTAGCGCCGCCGTTTGCGGGTGTAAGACTGCTTACGGGCTTGGTGCTTAGCAGCATCGTTATCCCGCTTCTCACCGTTAATTTCAGCCAATGTATCACGCAATACTTCCACAATCCGCACCATCGCATACATACTTTGATCGTAGTAATCGTAAATCCGCTGGCCTTCGCCATCACCAAAAATCGCATCCAGACTGGCTAAGACCCGTTCTTGGGCCTGCTGGTTGACCTGATGAATATACTGCTTGCGATCATCGACAGTCATTTCTTGCTGAAATTTGTCGCTTTGCTTGTCCAGGTTTTCGGCCAGGCCCTGTACGTCCAAGTCTAGATCCTTGAGCGTCGTGTCTAGCTTATCGTTAAAGCTAATGACGTATTCTTTGCCCGCAATAATTACCCGCCGCTTAAAATCAAACGCAAATTTAGCATCTAAATCCAGATTAATAATTGACATGTGTTGCCTCCCGTCTCACGTTTCCTCGTCTCTGTCTTACCAACTACTGTTAGCCGGCTGCCCCACCAGATGACGCAGCTTTAACCGTGTAAGTTGGCTTACCGTTAAAGACGGCGACAAAGCTAAAGGTTTGCTTGGCCCCTGGTTGACCACCAGTTGCTACGATCGTTTGCATGGTGATTTGGCCCATGATGACGTCCCCATTGGACAGCGTAAAACGACACAAAGTCTTGAGGTCATCCCCAATTGCTAATGACTTAGACGCCACAAAGTCTTGGGCGGGATCCCCAGCTAAACGGTGGCCAGCGATGGTCAGTTGGAACCGCTTGGACGTTACATCCGCGCTCCCAAACCCTTCGCCGTCGTAGTATTGGTCGTTAGTGGCCGTGTCGTTCCCAGCCGGCGTGATGTTGTTAATCCCCGCAGCTAATGGAGCCCACTTGGCTGCATCAGCCTTGGCGGGATCTGATTGACCGTCAATTGCAATTTCCAGCTTATTCCGCCAGTTGAGGTCAAATTTACCAATCTTCGTTGGTGCTTCTGATTCTGTCATTTAGATCATCCTTTCTTGTAGGTGTCTACTGTTACTTTGAAATCAAATACATAGGTTACGTCTCCTTGTGCATCCGCTAAGATTGGGTGCGGGAAGGACGCAACTTCCACTTCACTAAAATCAAATGAGTCGTCATTGCTGGTCACGGTGTAATCATGATCAGCTAATAACTCCGCAATCTTGCCCAACGTTTCATTAATCAGGCCTTCGTCTGGGCCGGCCATGATTACTTCCATTGCATAGGTTTCAGTCTTATTTCCGGCGTAATCCTCATCAATCACCGTAGAGCCCGGTAGCATTTGCAATCGTAGTTCCGGGCTGTGCTTGCCATCTAAGTAGCCCAGCAGGCACTTAACTGGCAAATCCAGACTATTGATTGACTCGCGCACGCGTTCTTTAAGATCCATGTGGTCCACCTCGCAAAATCAAATCTGCGGTCAGCTTTTGCCAACTGGACAAATACAGCGACTTGGCCCGCAAGTCCCAGCGCCGAGTAGCTTTAGGGTGCTCTGTCCGCGTATAATTACGGATCCGGTGACCATTGATAAAGCCGTAGAACTGCGCCTTAGCGTACGGCGGTGTGTAGACGATTGTTTTGCCGTTAGCGGCAATATGCGCTGATTGTGATAACGGACCATTTTTGTAAGGTACAAATTGATCCATATCACTCATGACCTGGTTAGCCAAATCATAGTTGGCCCGCTCAATCCGGGCCTTGCTGATCAGGTCATCGGGAAAGCAGCCGCCATAAGTAACTTTAACTGCCATTACAACACCTCCAGCTCATACGAGTACACGTCATTGCTAAACGGCTCCCGGTTGTCAATAAAGCGGGTAATCATGTAGTCGCGTCCCTCAAACTGCAAATGCCAGCCCACACAATCTGGGCCTAATGCCGGCATCGGTGTTGAGACCTGGCCCAAAATAAAAACAACAGCGTTAGCGGTAACTTGCCGCCCATTGCTGTTGCCTACATAGATTGTCTGCGGTTGAACAATGACATTGTCTATTTGTTGCTGCCTAACGACTGGTTTACCATAGTCATCTTCTTTGCCCGTTGGTAAAGCAAGAATAATTGATTGGTTGCACAGTTTCTTAAGGATACGTGGCAACATAGAAGTCACTTCCTCTCCCTCGGTAGATCAAGCCACAATGGGCCAGCAAATGATAGGCCTCTTTGCAGACGCCGCCTACCATACTGTCCTTTGTGACATGGTTAGCTGGCTGCAATGAGAGGCGGCCAACCGTGATGGCATTAAAATCATCCCCGTTTTCGTAGGACGATGACACGCCGGTTGACGAGATAAAGTCAACTTGTTCGCAGATTGCCGTCTTGTAGGCATCAACGCGTTGCTGATCCGGATCATTAGCCAGGACATGATCTTGATAGTAATAATCAGTCACACTATCCACTGCCCGTTGGGCTTGCCGCGCAAGAACCGTAAAATCACCAGCTTCAACGCTTGAATACCCCAAGTCAACGTAATCCGCAAAAGTTAGATTAACCCGCATCGCCATTCACCGCCTTTAAGAGATCGGTCTTGGCCATGCTAGAGGTATAGGCAATCTTGTGCTTATCCATATAGGCCTTGATCTGTTCCACAGTCTGATCATTAGTCGGCTTGATTGATCCGCTTGGGTCAAAAACCCCGCTCACACTATTCTGCGGGGCTATACTTTTGGGGATGCGGCAACGTAAATTGACTTCTTGGCATTGTCGAATACCAAGATGTCGTAATAGGACAACCCCTTAATGGTCGTCCGGTAACCAGACCGGTCAGTCGAAGCATCTAAAACGTCAACCGTATCGTACTTAACAATTGGTGCAATAGCATATAACGGTACAGCCATGAAGTTAACCGTGTCAGTGATGCTCAACCCTTGCAAGCGAGCCTTTGGGACGGTCAGGATTGGCGTCCCACCATCTAATTGACCTACTCGCCGATCAATCCCATTAATTTGTTGGGTATTCGTAGAGAAGCTTTTGGTAACCCCGTCAGCATTTTTCAGGGCCCGGTAGAAACCGGATGAAGCAAAGATGACATAGCCGCCCGGAATTTCGTTGTCAGTCATGTACTGTTCGAGGTCATCATAGGCAGCTAGAGCATTCTTGGCGTCGATGGCGTCGGTTACCAGCTTGCCCCCATTCTTAGCCGTGTCATACAGCTTTTGGGCCGCAAATTTGTCCCGGTGCGGAACGGTAATTAATCGTTGGTGTTCCCGCACCACGTTAGCCACTTGATAAGCCCCGTTTTCGTCCATGTCTAATTGGTCAAGGTCGTAACCGATCCAGTCTTCTTGAGTCAGTTCAAACGATTCCTTTTCCACGTTGACATTGTGCCGCGTGTTGTCACTGTTCCGGTTGTACTTAGATGCTTCAACAAATCCGGACATCTTGTTTACCCGGACCGTGTGGACACCCGTAAAGTCGGCCGCCGTAATTGACTTAGCCCCACCAGTCAGTGGTTGCCAAATCTTGGAGTCAGCAGCAAATTCTTGGTCGATCGTGTTTAGATCTTTTTGGTCTAATGCAATTGTCATTATCTATACCTTCTTTCTTAATCTGTTCCTGCGAAGCGTGCAGCAATCCGAGAGGCGATGTCATCCTTGCCAGTGGCGTTGTTATTGTCACCATTGCCAAAGTTGCCACCAAATTTAATCGGTTGGTCTACCTTGGCTTCACTATCAAACAAGTAACTGTCAGACTGCTTAACTGCTGCAATTTGGTCAGTTAAGCCATCCAGCGTCCCATCTTTTTGCACGCTAACCTTGTCGGTGTCGATCAAAGAGAGCACGGCTTTCACGTTTCGTGCTTTGGCGTCACGCAGCGCACCTTCGATTTTATAGCCTTTTTCCTTTGCGGCTAGATCGTTTTGGTACTTAGCAGCGGCGGCCTTATTATCATCTTGCAGTTGCTTGATCGTAGCTTGCAGTTCTTCGTTCTTACCAGCGTTCTTGCGCAAGTCGTCCAGTTGACCATCACGATCACTGACTTGCTGCTTCAAGCTGTCACGTTCACTGGTTAAACTATCCACTTGTTCTTTCAAGGGATTAACTTCCTTGCCATACGCAGTCATCACAGCTGCAATTTGATCATCGTTTAAGCCCAGTTCCTTCAAATCTTCACGTTTCATCTTGTGATCGCTCCTTTACGTTGATTGGTTACGCGGTTACGAGCCGCGAGAATTGATGTACACAAAAAGAGCAGTTTTACGACGTGCTCAGGTCGAATAAAAAAGCACCAGCGAATGCCAGTGCTTACTTTGCTTTAACAATAATATTTTCTTCTTTAAGCGCTCGCTTTTTAACCTCTTCCGGTGTGCCAGCGCGCCATTCTAAAATAACAGCATGGTTTTCTTCATCAAAATCATATTTTGCAATATACGGAAAAATTACATCAGTAAAATATAATTCTTGATCTGTTGGTAACCTAAACCAATCTATTAAGCCAACACCTCCTTAAGCATTCTGTGAAGTGTATCATCTGAAATGTCTAATACATTCAATTCAGCAACCACTTCTCGTGATTTATGATGGAACATGGCATCTCTCAGATAATGGCTATTACCAAATAACCGTGGATCATCATAAGTTAAGTGTTTTGCATAATTGAAAACAGGTTCACTAAGCTGATTAATCGCATCATCTACATCCCTGTAATTCTTCGGATGTAAATGATACTCTTCACGCGCTTTGTCCCAGTTCTGCTTATGCGTCATTTCATGTTTAATTATATCATCGATGTTTGATGCGGCAAAGTAATCTCCTTTTAAATAATTAGCGACACTTCGCGTATTTTGGAGAATATCGCTATTAACAAATAACGCATCGCTACTGTGGTTGTAAGCGGCCGCAGAATGCCGTCCTAGCTTCTTACTATCAGTAATTACAATTTTTGGAAGTTCTTGACGGTTATAATTCATGAGGGCCTGGTTTACGTTTTCGATTGTTGCTCTATATTTCTTGCTCGAACCTTCGGATCAAACCTCTGCCCGATATCCTCTAACCTGCTTAGTATGCACGTGGCTAACCTTATTAGTAGGGGTGAGGATCTTAAATGCTTGTTTCTTGGCCATGTAATCCCGTGGCGCAGTTCTGATAATCTGCTCGCGAGCATAGTCACGTGTTAGGATCGGAACCTTGCGATCAGCATTAGTTACTTTGATAAACTCCCGTAGCTTGGCCTGACGCGCCCGTAGTAACGTTCTAGTCTGATCAATCATGACTTGATCGCCTAACTGCTCAGCAACCTCCAGACGCTTCTTAGCGTCCCTGATGGCCCGTTCGCGGGCCCGCTGTTGTTGCACCAGTTTACCATTTTTGATGGCCTCTTCCGGATCATACTGGGGCTGATGATTAGTATTGACGCCCTCGGTGTACGGGATTAGCATGTGTCGGCAATTAATTCCCAGCGTCCCGGCTGGTGTGCCGTAACCATGATTATAGATGCTATCGTACTTACCGTTAAACTTGGGATCTTCGGGTGGCACAACGTTAACTACCTGGCCTTGGATATAGGCACAGGCTTCCCGGCTGTTGGGATGGCTGGTCATCACGCATAACACTTGGCCCATCTCTTGCATCCGCTTAGCCCGCAAGTCATTATAGATCCGATTGGCAGTTGTGGTTAAGACCGTGCGGGTATAGCCTTCGATTGACCATATGCGCCCAGCCTTATCTCTGAGGATCGGGATCCCACGCTCTACTTGTTGATAGATTGCATCCTTAATGGCCTGCTCGTGAGTCTTGAGCCCTGACACCGTGGCCAACGTGGATCGCTTAAGGATCTCTTGATAGACCCGCATGGCAGGATTAACACCCAAGTTACGACTAAGCAGCGTCTGGTTAATCGTGTTATTGAGCGTGTCAGTAGTTTGCCGCACGGCCGAATCAAGCGTGCTTTCCAGATCATCGCTGATCGGTCGCGCCGGTTGCCCATGCTCTTGTAACTCTTGGCTAATCTCATCTAAGATCTGATGTCCATCATCTTGCAAGGTTTGGCGGATGTAATCGGGATCCAGATGATCGTACTCGGCCAGTAGCTTGATCACTCCGTCAAATAGCATCCCCGCATCGGCTAACTGTTTGGCTTGCCACTGCAAAACATTGTCTGCTGTGACGTCAGCATACTTACCTCGTTGCAACACCTTGATAATCTCGGTAAATATCTGGCTCTCAAGGTTAGAGTAGAGGTTGGTGATCGTTTCAGCATCGGATTGAATTTGCTTCTCTGCGTCCATGATCTCCCTCCTCACTCACTATTCGTCATTGCCGCTTGGTTCCATAAAGCCAGTTGGCGTAAATTCTGGTTGCTCACTCTCGACCTGGGCCAACCATTGATCAGCCTCTTGCTCGCTCAAACCAAAGTTACGGATTAAGTACTCGCGTTTAGGCATTACACCAGCCGATACCAATGCCAACTCATCAGAGTGTTGCTTGTCCTTATCGATAAAGACTCCATCATCGAAGTGGATTGCCAGTTTTAAGTCATCATCAGCATTGAATTTGCAACGGGCTTGCCCATCATCAAAGAATTCCGGCGTGCTAGCAACTTCCAAGATGGCAGTAACAAGTTGATTAAGGAATAATTCAACCTGCGTTAAATAGCTAGATCGCGTTTGATAGGTCGTACTATTCTCACTGACCACCTCGGTTGCTGTCTTGACGCCCTGACCATCAAAGGAGAACGTCCCAGCAGAAAAACCGGTCTGTTCCTCAAACTCACGAAGGAAGTAGTCGATTGATTCCTTGTACTGCTGCGCCCGGATGTCGCTGGTAAGGTCGGTAATCTTCATGTCTTCCGTACCATAGAACTGTTCATAAACGTCCATGTCAGAATCAAACATGCGAGGATGAGGGTCATCTGTGTCGGTATTACCAAACGCAGAACCGGGCCGCAACATTTCAGCTGGCACAGCAATCCGCCGCTTGCCCATCTTGATTTCATGCACAAAGGCATCATGCGTTGAGTTAATCGCGTCGATGATGTTGCGTGAGTTATCGACGATGCCAATCCCTAATGGGCTGTCCAGGTCGCGGTTATTAGCGCCAGGGGTCTTAAAGTAGGCGAACAGTGGCTTCTTAATAATGCCGTTAAACTCGACGAACTCCTGCATATTAGGATACAAAGTTTCTAGTGGAACCTGCTCGCCAACAACTTGCCGTTGCGTAGAACGGTACAGTTCATTTGTAATGGTGTACTTAGTTGGTCCGTTCCATTGGTGGAATTCCAACAAAGTGTAGTAGGCGGTTTGCTTATTCTCAATTCGGGTTGAACGGGACGCAAACACGCACTCACTGATGTTGTCGGTACTGGTATGCAACGGATAAAACTGATCCGCATTGGCCCATGCAATCCGGATGTTGTTTTGGTCGTCAACGTAAGGACGAGCTGCCAAGCCACCTAATGCCACACCAGTTTCCAAGTGTTGCTCAAATTGCAGGTTGAAATGGTTATTCTCAATGACTTGCTTGATAAACTTATCTAGCCCTGGGTCCTCAAGGGAAACTTCGCATTGCTCATTAAAGATGATGGAGGCTAGCCGCTTCGACGCTAGTTTGGTCACATTAAGGGTGCTCATTGGCCGTTGCCGGCGTTCACCGTAAGAGTTACGGAACCAGATATTAGGCAAGTCATCACGATAGTAAGACTTCGCCATCTGAATACGGTCATACTCGTTTTGGTCAATTGCTACCCGGTCGTCATCGGTAATTCTAACTAAACTTTTCACCATGCCGATTTTGGCACCCCCTTTCCGAAAGATATTCCGTAATGTTGTTAAGAAGCTCATGCACTCACCTCCTACCACTTCAATCCAAGGAATCGTTCATTATCTAAACAGAAGTACATAAACTGGTCGCAACAATGGTCATCAACCTTGACGACTTTAGGATCATCACTTTGCAGCGTGTTCTCATCCCATTGGTACTTCTGATGTTCAGCAATGAAAATGTCATTCTCTGGACGCTTCAGGTAATAAAAACGACCCTGTGCTAATAAGTCTTGCACACGGTCGATCATGTCTACTTTTTTGAGCTTACTTACTTTATGCCAATGAATTCCAAAGTCATTGTAGAACTGGTTGTCTAATGCTCCTTCAGCAGAGTCGATAGTCATATTTGTAGGGTGTTTCCCTATCCAATCTGTAACTTTATCGATGAAGTGCTTTAAGTCCTTAGAGAGCACGCTAGGCGGCTTTTTATGGGGCTTACCCTGCGGACTGTAGTAGTAGGTGTCCAATAAGATAACGTTTCCTTTTTTGGTTACACCGTATGCGCCGCAAGTGGTTGCCGAAACTTCGTGGCCAGTGTCCACTGAATAGAAAACGTTAGTGATGTAGTCGTCGTCAGACAACTTATCAAGCGGCTTGAATAAGTCCATGTTGTAAACGTTGGTTCCAAGTCCTACAACCTCGCCAAGATATAACCACCTGTAGTAATCCGGATCATTCTTCTTGTAGCGCTCAATCATCTTGAGCTGCTGGCCAGTGGTAAAACCCAGCTCGTCATCAAGATACGTGGACGTATCAACCAAGCAATCCGGATCCTTTTCGCGTTGTGCAATCCACTCGTTAATCCAGTCGTAAGGATTTTTAGGCGGGTTGTATGAGTAGTACATCGTCACATGATCTAAGTAGCTAGGCTTCTGACGGATGAATGTCGGGTTAGCCTGATCAAATACATCTTGGCTCTTGAAGTTGGCCGCTTCTTCGTACCACACGGCGATCACGTTGTCGACGATGTTGGACTTGAGCTTCATTGGGTCATCCCCACCGTAAAAATAAAAGGTTGACCCCGTCCGTTTGTGAGTGATCCTCAACGGCGATTTATAAAAGCTGTACTCACCGTCTAGATCAAGCATCGATAACGCCCACCTAATTTGGTTATACACAGAGTCATGCAAGTAACTCGCATTCTCACGTACGCATATCACACTAACCCGCTTGCCTAGTTGTGTCCAATGCTTAACCCTAGTGACTAATCGTAAACTGATCACTGACGACTTAAACGACCCACGTCCACCCTTTGCGATAATATAAGGTTTATTGGTCTTCCACAATGAATAGAAATGAGGATTAATCATTCGACTAAGCCTAATCTCCGTCATCTCTCATTCCCCCAATATCATCAATCAGTACTGTCTTATCACCTGTATCATACTTGCCAGTCAGCTCATTCCGTTTCCAAATAGCCGTATCAGCCTCTGCCTGCAGTTTTTTAAGCTGTGCGGCAACCATCGGATCATCAAGCGGATGGCGTTTCATAATCTCACGTGCAGCCACTGTGCGGTCTTTTATCAACGGCGGTCGTTTGATTGTGCCACCATCTACACTATCGGGTATCTCTTCTGTTTCCTCGCCACGCAGCACTCGCGTTAGATACTGGAGTACTTCCTTTGCGTCAGCAATCTTATGCGACTCAATTTCGGCCATTTTGGCGTCGATATAGTGTTTAAGGTTAACGTTAGTTAACAATCTGCTGGAAGCCGCTTTAGCTGAGCTTTCGGTATTGACTCTATATCCCGCTCTGATATAGGATTGTGCGGCATTGCCACTCTTAATGTACTCGTCAGCAAACAGCTTTTGTTTTTGTGTTAATTTCATGGCATATCACTACACCACCTTTCCTAAATTACTGTACTAAAAAAGCCCAGCCATTTAGCTAGGCTTGGGTGATGCATATCGTAGTTTATTGGCATCGTAGTCAAAGCAAGAGGCAAAGTTTAACCCAGAGTAAGCGCCGATCCAACGGGGACTTAATCATTCTTTTCGACAATACCAATATACGCCCTTTTATCCCCGTGTGGTACCCGCTTGATCCCCGTTCGATTCCCGATTCATCCCCGATTTGAAGTAGACGTGAAAATCAGGGACTAATTGACGATCAACACGGTATAATGCACACTGTGGCTCAATGATATCCGCGAAATCAAGGCAGGCCCGCTCCTCTAGTGCCTTATAGCCATCATCACTGTATCGTTCTAGCTTCGGCGCCAGTTCTTTAACGTACATACGATCTCTAAAACCCGGTAAAAAACGTTCTTTCAAAATGATCCTGGACGAATACCGACAACTTTGAATGGCCTCGTGAACGGCGCAAATCGCATGTAAGCAGTCGGCAATGTCGGCCAGCCGATCATCAGTCGAGTTAAAGGCTGAGCTGCCTCTGATCCCAGTAATATCTAATTGCGGCGATCGCAAGCCATAGTTGCCCGCTCTCAAACAGATCCCTTCAAATCGGTCATCGTCCCAAAAGAAATGACGCACTTTGTCAATTGTTGCTTGTTTATCAATTTGCGGAAACAGTCCCATGAAGTGCACTCCTCGCTGTATAATTGGATTGATATTTGCTTTGAGAGCGCCCTACATGGGTGCTCTTTATTTTGTCAGTTTCACCAGCGCCAAATCGGAATTCCGACTAGCAACCACACCACCCCATTAGCAATCGCCAACGCAGTGAGTACCGCTAAGATCCATTTAATCGTTTCCATCATTGTCCTTCCGCCCTCTTTTTACGCACTGCCGCTTTATGCAGCTCATTTTTCACCGTTTTAAACGACCGCTTTGAAATGCATGCAGCATCCGCTAAAGTTAGTTTTCTTTTAATTTTCCATTCCAAGAGCATGTCCCACAATTCTGGAAACTCGCTCGTACCCTTGCGAGCGTCCTTAAGCTTCCGTTCCTTGGCTAAAAAGATCGTACGCAAGCCGTCAATTACACCCTTTCGTTTAGCCATTTCCAGCTCTCGGAGCCGCTCTCGCTCAAGCTGGTCATCTGACTTACGGAGTTTTTCAATCGCCCTTAATCGGCGGTTGAATTTTTGAGTTTCTCGTTCAAAGTCAGGCTCACCAAATTCGTCAATATATTCCTTATCTTCAATTTGCAAACGGTCATCAAATCGCATGTGAATTGCACAAAGCAGGCCACGTGTCAGCAAGTTCACTTCTCTACCTCCTCATCGTGACAAGTTTCTAGTACTGGTGAATCAAAGTTTTGTAACAGCCTTCAAGACCCCAGTAATTGATTATGACGTCATCGGTATTCTTCGTTAGTCATTATTTTAGATCCTCCATTCACACCTACATTCCGATTATTCCTTTGACGTCATAATCAATGCTTTTAAATTCGTGGTAGTGGTCAATCTCTACTTTGCCGTTTCGCTTCTTACGGGGATGAGCCGGCTGTAGTTGTGTGGTAAAGCCAAATAGCTTCATACGGAAACTATTCTTGGTCGGTACCACTACCTCAACAGGCAATCCATAGCGCCGGGCGAATAGCTTGAACCGTAGCAAGGCTCCTTTATCAATTCCTCGTGAACTTAACGAGGTCTTGACATCATAAACGTGTTCTCGCCCCTCTGGCCCGTAAATGACAAAGTCTGGCCGGTAGAACATCCCCCGTTGCGTGTAGCCCCCTACCTCGAATTTACCTAGCACCTCAAAGTTTTCGTGGCAAGTAAACCTCTTCCCGCTAGGCTTGACAAATTGCAAGTAGAATTGGGCTTCCTTCATGCTGTCGAAGGTAATCCCGTCTAGTTCCACCTTTTGTCCAAAGTGTTTCATCCCTAATAATCGTCCTCTCGTAACTCTAATAGGCTAACCTGTAATGCGTCTGCAATCCTACAAGCATTCCTGAAGCTCGGTTCCACGCCTTTGTTTTTGTACTGGTAAAGTGTGTTATCTAGGATCCCAGTTTGCTTTGCTAGCCAATAGATACTTCGATTTTGTCTAATCATGATTGGTTGTACTTTATCCCACCACATGGTGATTGCCTCACTCCTCTTTACCCCAATATTTTGTGGTATAATCTGATTGTTGATTGCCCTGTGGCGTAGCGATACGTTACTTAGCACCGGGTGAATTCAAGGAAAACCTAAGTCTTAGTTGATATGGCAACCCTGAGCCAAGCTTAATTGAAGGTGCAACGCATAGGATTTATATCCCACGAGCGCCCGGCAACTCCCCGAGTTGAAGAGATATGCTGAACTGTATGGAAACATACAGAAGTAACGGATAAAAAGCCGTTACGGTAACAAAATTGATGAATGGCGTAGCTAAACAGATGAAGGCAATGAATAATTTCAAGTTCCCAACAGCAAACGTAAGTTCCAAATTTGATACTAAGGGGATGGTAAGCTTAACCAACTCTAACTTAACGACTAAATTAACAATGCCTTCCGCCAACGCTATTCCTGGTAATCGCACCCCGCCACCCGTATCGGTGGCCTTTTTATTTGACCATTCGTTTCCCTGTATCCACTCGCTCAACCTCACTCGCCTTAACATCTGGTTGCATTAACTGGTAATGATCGTCCCACAGATCAACCGTCCCATCGCTCCAGATGGAGGTGACCGTAAACTCAACTTTGCGCCATCTAACCCGGTCACCCGGCCAAAATTCAATCGTTGCCATGTCCTAACCTCGCATATCATCAAGTCCTTTAAAATCAATCGTGTTTTCTTTGCGCTTTGTGATTAACCGGCTAATTAACTTTGGATTGTACATCTGAACCAAATCACTTAACTTATTGTTCGTCGTGACGATTATTGACCCGCGATGAGAGTTAGTGAACTCATCTAGTCGGGCATCAGCAAGCTGAAACATCCACTCTTGCATATCTTTTCGGACCGGTTTGAAGTGCGTTTTTCCTGTATTTTCGTTGTAAATCTTCATCCCGGCTTCCGTCCCAAAGTCATCAAGGATCAGTAGCTTTGCTGTGATCGCGTCTTTCTGGAGTCGTTCCAGCCGGTACTCTGATTCGCCGTCATCGCGAAAGCGGTCATTCATCAAGCGACTAACCGCCATTGTTGAGATGAAGACGTACTTACGCTGTTCGTCTTGCCACAGCTTGTCAGCGATCGCCAGGCTAAGCGAAGTCTTTCCAGTACCGGGCTCTCCGGTCATCAGGACGTTGAAGTCACTTTCCTTCATCCGGTTTGTGATCATCCAGGCCTGGTTGCCAAGCTTGCTAGCTAGTTCCGGAGCATTGTGCTCATCCGGGTGCCATTGAGCAAAAGAGAAACTCATCGGCCGGTTACCGGACCACAAGCTCTTTTTAAGCCACCGATATACTCGGCGATCTAGGATGGTCTTGCGCCATTGATCTTCCAGCCTACGATTGCGTTCGGCCACTTTTTGCGGATCAGGTTCTTGATCGAAATGATGCTCTTGTGCCATCTTTTTTCTTAAGGCATCAAGGCTACTCACTTTTTGCATTTTCTAACCTCCTAAAAGTTAGTCCACTGACCGGCAAATCCATCTAGGTCTTGATCTCTTTCAGTTCGCTGAACATGGATTGGATTCAAGTATCCATCGAACTTGGTTCCAAAAAGGGTTTCTGGTCGTAGGTACCGAACCATTTTTGGATTGGTTCCCCAATTAGCTATCTGGTTGTCAATCACTTTCTTGAAATCGTCTACCGTATAGCCTTCCTTGAGGCGTGCGTTGATAAAGGTTCGATTCTTGGCAGCGTTTGGTTTAAAGGCTGTTCCTAGCTTCTGATTAAGATACTCAATGATTTCTTTACGAGACGAGGCCAATCCGTCAGGCTGCGCCTGACCATTATTATTTGTAGTAGTCTCTGTAGTAGTCTCTGTGTAGTCTATGGTATTGGTTGTACAAGCTCTGTTCATTCCATTGACCAGATTCTGGTCACTCGTTGTACAAGTTCTGTACGTTCGTTGTTCAAAATCCGACAACGAATAATAATCAATCGTGTACCATTTGGTTTTGTCAAAGCCAGCTTTGTTGAAATTCCCAGTAATAAGCAGTCCTTTTGCTTCTAGATTTTTGAAGTATCTAGTGAGCGTGGTCCTTGATTTAATCCAAGGAAAATGCTGCATCCATTTTTCCATTGAGTTGTAGACCCAGTATCGACCTTCACGATAGTTTTGCTTTTTTTCGATCCAGTAGTGGATCTGCTGCAAAATCACTGCTTCATCTAGGCTATTTAGCATTGCAGCCAAACTTGGCAAGACAATTAGCGGTCTTTCATCCAGTAGAAGGTTGCTCATTTCTCTGCTCCTTTCTATGAGATCTCGATGCTGCTAATTTCTGTAAATCCTGCCAGCTGTTTGCCCTGTCGACAGTATTCGCACTTGCCGCACGCCTTAGGTGGTTCCTCACCCATCAACACGCGACAGAAATGATCTTGGTCATTGCTGATCTTCTCCAGAGCTTCCTGCATCAGAAACTTGCCATCGCCATCAAAGCTGATTGCGATCTTGTCTGGTGGCACCTGTTTTGACACGCCAAAGATATATGGCTGGCAGTCAATACCAAACGTCTGCTTAATCAGTTCCTGATAGATGGCCATCTGCATGTGATAGCCACGATCCTCGACAAAATTGGTTTTCTGCCGCAGTTCTGGGTTCCAGTGTCCTTTGTGGAAGTCATCGACTGTCTTCAGATCGCAGAAGTACCCACGATCTAGGCAGAGACTGTCGATCTTACCCTTCCACTGGTGACCGAACAGCTCACCAATGACAATGACCTCTTTGTCGCCTGGTACGTAAACGTAATTGAAGAAATCGTCCTCGCTAAGTACTTTGATCATCTTGTCAGCGATCTTATAGTCGGCTCGCAGATGGCCGTCGGGTTCCTTCTTGTTGGGATTAGTCATCATAGCTTTATGGTTGGCGCTGATAAAGTCCGCGTGCGCTTGTTCCGACTCAAAGTAAGAATGTACGTAGTTCCCAATCAGCAACGCCTTAGGATCACTGGCCGGCTCCCGGTTGCCTTTCAGCTTGGTCAGAGTTGCTGCCTCACACTGCTCAAAGTCTCTGAACACCGAAAACGACATATACTGGAAGTCAGTATCATGACTGTAGTAGTTACTTTTCGTCAGCTTGATCGTCTTCGATGTAGTCAAAGATGTCGGTTTGACCATCTGCTTCTTGGTTGCCATCTTGCTCGCTCTCCTTTACTGGTTCTTGTTCTGGCTGTTCTGGTGCTTTCTCAGCGGCTTGTTTTTCTTCTTCGTGGATTTGCGCCTGCTCCTTCTTAAACCCCTGTACGAGCTTATCTGCCGTAGATTTTGGGGCTTCTGGCGTTACGTCTTTACGCTCAGGCTCATCTTCATATTCATTAGCAGTAACCGTGTTGATTGAACCGGTCAGCAAGTCGCTGTCGTCCGACGTATTGATGTACATCTTGGCAGCTCGATTAATGACCGTCCGTTTGGCCATCTCATCCCCGAACTTCTGCTGTACGTTGTGCTGACGTGATTGTCCCCAGCTCGTCTGAATCTGTTTCTGCGTCATAACAGTGTAGTCAACCCGACCGTCTGCCAACTCGATAAAGGCAAATGCACCTTTGATTGGCTTATCAAGATTTTCAAACTTTGGCACGAACTTGGTAACCTTGATTCGGCCAAGCTCATCAGCACCAATAGCGAATTCATCGCCTTGATGAACTACCTGAGCATCGATATCATTGACGCTAGACAGGCGCTTGACCGCAGCAATCGTGCCGAAGTATGACCGTTGTAATTGAACTTCGTTGCCATACACAATAAAATAGCATTGCGTCTTTGCGGGGCTAAGCCCTTGCGTCACCATATCAAGCAGCGCGTTTGCGACTGATGCCCGTGTGCAGACTTGCAACGCTGGTCGATTAGACCGATCTTTGGTCTGCTGCAGCTTAAACCAAGCTGCCTTCAAGGCGTTCTGCGGGTTATAGTCCTTTGGTAGTGCCAAGCCATCGTCTTGTAGCTGACTAATGCGATTCGATACTTGATCTGTGATATCCTTCTGCATTACTGCCATTTGGTTAGATTGATTAGTCATTGTTATCTTGCTCCTTCCGAGTTTTAATCATTCGTTTTGCGTTCAGCAATGGTTCCTGAGCCAATTCCAACATTCTTGTCGCAATTGACAGATAAGTTAATGCATCGTTACTTTCTTCAGCTCCGTAGGCTCGCAACAGCCACTTAGTAGCAACCGATAGTTGTTGGAGCGCTTCATCTGCCAATGCCCTTTCGTTTGGTGACAAACTCATGTATAATTACCTCTGTAAATTGTTTTGATTTCTACGTTACTGGTGGCGGCCAGTAACGTTTTTTTGTTGCAGTAAAACCATCGTGTCAGCCCCAAACAGTTTGACAGCTAACTTTGAGTGGATAAACGGGCTCCAAAGTGCTTCGGAGCTGACCAGTACAGTCAGCACAAAGGCCGTTGGCATAAACCCGTCTACCCAGCACCAGATAGCCAGGTAGGCAAGCACGATCCAGTTAATTTGGGTAACGTTGTTCATAACGTTTCAGCTCCTTCCCAAGTTTCTCAATCTTTGCATTCAAGATGCTGTGGTCTACTAGCAGCAGAGCTACCAGCAGGATCCCAAAAACAGGTCCAAATAAATCCATGTTGTTCCTCCTAATACTTCTGATATGCGACTAAGCGAGGGTCTTGCTTCTTATCGTGTTTCTTCTTTGCCAACCAGGTCATAAAGCGTTGATACTCTTGAATATCAACGCGACCATCTGGCAGGAAAACGCGCCATCCGTCTGGATAATCAGTTGCTTCTTTACGCCGGCGCTGATACGTCGACTCAGACATTGGCTGATCATTACTGTCATGCCATTCAGACATGAACTCTGCTTTGTTCAGCTGATACCGATACGGGCTCATTCCTACATCCCCTTTCTGCTACAATTGACTCATCTCCTGACGAAAGGAGGTGAACATTGTGGATTTAAACGAACTAGCCAAGCAAAAAGCCCAGCAAATTCTTAACACGCAAGGAATTGATGTTAACTGTCCTAATTGCCACCAACAATTTACAGCTCATTCAAACCCTGCTAACTGTCCACACTGTGGCGGTACTTTTACCGTTCACTTCAATGTTCGTTGAGTTAGCTTAACGGTAAACTTGTCCAGTTCTTCCTTAGAAGGATTGGACTTTTTTAATTCAAAAAGTTCAGCTTGCGTCAATCGATGTGATCCACGATACAAGGCAACATCGATTTCTATTGAATTCATGCCCTATGCTCCCTCCTTTCCAGTTGTATACTTGATTCATCTCCTGATGAGAGGAGGTTAATTAAGTTGTGGTTTTCAATTCGCAAGGCTTCAAATAGTCAATACTACTTCGTTATTAAGTCAGAAAATAACGAAGTAGTTGCTACCAGTGAGCTTTATTACACCAAGTATTCATGCAAAAAGACTATTGATGCTATTAAAGCCAAAGTAAGCCTTAATTCGATTGTCATTGACACAACTGAATGATCAGTTCATTCAACGCATTGGCTAGAGATAAATCCACAGCAGCTTGTTCTTCAAGCCGTCGTGCAATTTTCTCTAGCTCTTTTTTTATTTTCTTATTCATAAGCTGTGCTTCTCCCTTTCATAAGCAGAGTAGTAGACCCCTACCCTTCTACAGCCCTAAGTCGTCGTCTCTATCGCTTTTTGATATAATTTCTAAAGAAAGGGTGTGAAATTTTGCAAGCTATTACAACCCGTACTGAAAGAAAAATATTAAGGCGATTAATTCGTCACAGTCTGAAAGGCCAAAACGTTGTCAGTTTTGATGACTTGAAAATCAAAGATAAATTTTACCCATATGATCTGGAGAAAAAAGAACTCATTGAAATCATTGGAACTGGCCTTGAAGATGAATATGGCAAGTTTCAAAACTACAATCATGCAAAACTTACTGAAAAAGGCAGACATTATTTTTCTTTCCAGTGGGAAGAAATCAAGCTGTTCCTGTTTAAAAGTGTTTTAGTACCAATAGTGGTATCAATCATCACCACAATCCTAGCTTTGCTAATACGAGGAGTGTTGCGGCAGAAGCTAAGCAGCTAACCACGATTGTCACAAAGCATTCTAGAAACTCTTCTGATTTCCAGAAGGGCTTTTTTTGTTTCTTCATCGCTATGCTCCTTTCTTTTCAGCAGAAATGTGTACTTTGATTTCCATCTTTGCCCTCCTACAGCCCCAGATCATCGTCTTGAATCTCCAGTGCGTTGTCCTGGAATACTTTCAGCTCTTCAGGGAAGTAGCGCCAAGCTCCTTCTGGGGTCCGATAGCTTAAGTGTTGATCCCGTTTGATCCCCAGCTTGTTACCCCACTTACCAATCTGAATTGCAGAAACACCTAACTTATTGGCAATCTCGCTTGCGGTATATTCCCGCTGGCCGCCAACTGGTAAGGAGGCCATTGTGTTAATCGCTTCGTTCCGCATCTCCGTTGCCATTCGACGTTTGCCGTAATCATCAGCAACATTCGCTAATTCCAGCCAGATTTTGGCGTCTTCGTTGCGAAGCTGGTGTTCCTTATTAATGTTTTGCTTCCGCATTTCTGCTAACCACTTGAGCTTGAATTCCAAGTTCTCACGAGTGAGATTCTTGTCGGTGCCGATCATCTTGCCGTTGTGTTCTTTCTGGTACTCGTTAAACAGTCCGACGTAGGTTGCGGTGAAGATAGTTCCCTTGCGACCTGTCAGCTTGTTAGCCACGAATTCGCAACCTTGTTTTGTCAGTAGGTAACATGTGTAATTCTTTCCTGTACCTGCTTGATAACTTGATTCAATAAAGAAATTATCAGAACGCAATTTTGCGTTTTGACTCATATCGCTGATATACCGGCGAATATCGCGAACTAGATCCGTGTGTCGTTTACGAATCATCTTTGCCACATCTCGGCTATCCATAGCTTCCTGATCGTTTACTTGCTTGATAATTTCTACTTGGTTTTCCATGTTTGCTCTCCTTTAAATATAACTTAAAGTTATAGGCTAGGACAAAAAATTAATACCTTCCAATGGAATCTTGTAAATCTTAGAAAATGCTTCGCCAAAAGCGATCGGAGTCTTGCTAGGATTGGATTCGTACTTCATAACTTTCTGACGAGATACGGTCATCCCTAAGTATTCGCTTAATGCTTGCGCCGCTTCTTTCTGAGTCATCCCAGCATTAACCCGAGCTGACTTGAGGCTGATTTTCATATCACCCATTATCAATTCCTCCTTTCCTTTGCTGTGACTATACTATACTTCAACTTTAGGTTATAGTCAATAACTTTGAGTTATTTTTCTCAACCTTTTTGTTTAAAAATATAACGTTCGGTTGTATAATATATGTACAAACAAAAAGGGGTGAGGACAATGACTGACAACATAGTTGCCGAAAACATCAGAAAATTAAGAAACGAACGTCGGTGGACACAACCACAGTTAGCAGATAAACTTGGGGTTTCCACTCAGACTATTTCTAATTGGGAAACTGGCTTAAAGGTTCCACGTATGGGTTCCCTCCAAAAATTAGCAGAGATTTTTAACGTCTCTAAAGCTGACTTATTGGAGGACAAACCACACATCAATTCTGCTGCCGACACAATTGCCGCTCACATCGACGACGACACCCCAGAGGCGGAAAGAGAACAGATCATTAACTTTATCGAAAATCTAAAGAAGGCTCGCAACAATGACAAGGTTTGAAGAATTGATGGCTAGCCATCCCCACCTCAACGTGGAAGTCTCCTCATCTCTGCCTGCCAAACTCGGTGGGCTCACGATCGGCCATACGATCTACATTAACTATGATCGGGGAGCTAGGGAGCGTTACGAGCTATTGCAAGAAGAGATTGCGCACTACGATACCAGCGTGGGCAATATCACGGCGGAGGACACACTGGATAAGCGTAAGCAAGAGAAAAAGGCCCGCTCTCTTGCAAAAGAACGGGCTGTAACTCTAGATGGATTAATCCATTGTTTCTATACAGGTCTATGGGGGCCAGAAGAAGTAGCCGATTATTTTGGCGTAACCGAAAAGTTCCTTTTTAGCGCTCTTGAACACTACAGGGATAAATACGGGGTAATCTTTAGATACAACGGATATTACTTTGATTTTCGTAGAGCGATTAATATCACGAAAATAAAATAATTTGAATGTAACTGATACACTGATACGTCCAACCCTGATTGACGATAAAAGCTGTTATTGGGAGGGCCTATATAATAAAAATGGGAAAAAACGATAAAAAAATCTACGTTGCTATTGGGGGAATTATAATTGCTGGATTATTAACCCTTGGTGCGGTCATTACGATAGGGGGTGATTCCTTTAACACCAGTGATTCATCGTCGCTATCTTCAACTGATAATGATAGTGAGAGCGATGATACCACTAGTGTAGATAATGACTCATCAAGTGAAGATGACAATACTAAAGCTCAGCAGGCAGCAAATAAAATGGCAGAAAAATATAAGTATGGAAGCGTTACCTATGATAAAGATAATGAGGTAATTAAAATTACCCCTTCAGATCCTACTTTTACCAATGCTGCTGTTGCAATTGCTAATGGAGCTGATAATGGTGATACATATTCCTGGGACGGTGTTACCCGCTCTATAAATGAACTTTCATCAAGTATTACTGATACTTACGGTATCCACACACCAGTAGCAATTGTTAATCCACAAAATACATCTAAAATTCTTTATGAAGCGGTTGACGGTAGTACCGTATATGACTTTGCAACCGACGGAAATAGCGAATAAATTCAAAACATGGGAGGATAAAATGTCACGAAGCGTATTTCGAAAACCATCAATTAAAAAATCTTTAGCCGCAAAGTATAAGGGCGCATACACCAGAAAATTAAAGAAGAGTCTTATTCCTGGGTATGGAACAAAGACCGCAGGATGGCTTCATCCTAAACGAAAACTATACAATAAAATTTATTACCGCACCTCTATAGATACTAGAAAAGTTATTGCTGATGCTTTGACTAAAAAGAACGAGCGCAGCACATCTTCTACATCTGCAAATGTTTCCCAAGGGAAAACATCATCCGGTTTTTTAGATTTTTGTCTGATTATTTTCACTGCAATTTTACTCACAATTGGGAATGTCATTTTAGCTATTATCCTTATTTGTTTAATTGGCTGGCATGTAATTAATGAAGAAAAGCAGGAGAGTGAACAAAAATGATTTTTTTAGGTTGGGTATTTATTCTTTGGGCGGCATATCTTGCATTTAAGCATCGTCACAATCTCAAGAACGCAAAGAAAATTGTTATTGGGATTGTTGCTTTGCTTTTCTTAGGCATAATGACGATTTCTACAGGTAAGTCTGATGACAGATCAGCAGGAAAAGAACAAACTTCTTCTAAAGTCGTTAAACATCATCACGCTAAAAAGCATAATCAGGCAAGTTCTTCAAGCGAATCAAGCACATCATCAAGTAGCGAATCCGAAAGCACTGAAAATTCTAGCTCTAACTCATCAAATTCATCTAGCAACAATGATTCTGCTGATTCAACCGCTACTTCAGAAGATGATTCAAATTCTACGACTACGGATCAATCAAGCAAGGGTGATATGACAACCGACCAGCAAGGGACGATTGTTGGAAATTCAAAAACAAAGGTTTATCACACGCCTGGCCAAACTGGTTATCGTATGAACTCGGCTAACGCCGTTTACTTTAACACAGAGCAAGAAGCACAAGCCGCCGGTTATCGGAAGGCTTTGCGGTAAAGCATAAAAAGCCCACCGACAGCAGCAACTGTCAGTGGACTATAGGTTGAATAATATATGCAGAACATTAGATGTAATTAAAAATTCAATTTCTACTCTTTCTATAGCCATGAGCGTTCAAATTTGGATTGATCAATGGTTTAACAGGGAATTTAACCATGCTAAACAACATTTCAGTACAGCTCCAATCAATTTAAAATTCAATAAATTGGGGCTCCATTCCCAAAAATTCAAACTAGAGGAAATAGCTCGTGCTGTTGATGACCCCCAATTTACACGTGAATTAGAAGAATGTATGAAAGTTTTTGAGCAGGAATATTACTATCCTGCCGCTGCAGGGCTTGGCGGGGTGATGGGATCGCTACTTTATAAGGCCCTAGAAAATTATAAACGAACGAGCAACAAAGTCCTTGGAAGCGATCCTACTCTTCTAGATTATTTAGGTGCGCTTAAAAGATTTAATCTAATCGATCGGCGGCAAAGCAATAGAATAAGATCTGCTTTTACAATTAGGAACTCTATCTCACATTATAATCCAGGTTTTACTGAAGTAAGCGATATTGAAGCAATGCTTCATGGAGTTGAAAATATCTATACTACTTTATACTTACCGAGCCTAAGGTGGAAAGAATCTCATCCAAATCAACAACTTCCTGAACCAAGTCGTCAGAATTAATTATTTTATTCAAAAAATAATCATAATAGTAAGGCTGAAATTCGCTATCTCTATGGATATTATGATGTTCAATCAAATTACTTTCATATCTTTCAATAACTTTTTTCAAAAGATTAAACTGTGAATTTGACATATTAATGTTAACCATTATTACACCTCGAACATTAGTTTCTTTAATTATAGCATTTATATCATTTAAAATAAGCTGACCATGCGCGTTATTTATAGAATTACGTCCAAGCCTGATCGACGTTAAAAGCTGGGAAAAGCATTGACAGTTTTGTTACTATTTGTAATAATAAACGTACAGATCAAGTCCAAAGGGCCCTAGGAGTAGGTGTTGGACTAACAAAACCTTAGTTCTGTGCGTTCGTACAGTTCTAGGGTTTTTGTTTTTTTAGAGGTGAAATTCTTGTCGGACACAATTAATTCTAAACCATTCAAAACATTAAATCAGCAGTTATCAATTTTACGTGATAGAGGTCTTGATGATGCTCATGCTAAAGCTAAACGTTCATTAGAACAGATAGGATATTATTCCTTAATCAATGGTTATAAATGGATGTTCTTAGCCAGGGATTCAAACGGGAACATAATTCATCCAGAAGTATACAAAGATGATACATCTTTTGATGAAATTAGATCATTGTATAATTTCGACTTTGAACTAAGAGCAATTCTATATCGTGCTTTACTTAAATACGAAACTATGTTAGGAGCAGAAATTGCATACCGTTTTTCTGAACAACATCAAGAAGAACATGCTTATTTAGCAATGGATAATTTTTCTAGAAATCCTCAACAAGTTTCTTCAGTTGTTGGTACTATAAGTTCTCTTTCTAGTACGATTAAAAAATATTCCGATCGCAAGGGTAAAAATGCTATAAAACATTATGTTAATAAGCATGGCCATGTTCCACTCTGGGTTCTTGTAAATTTCTTGACATTTGGTGAATTAAATTATTTTTACTCAAATTGTACACAGGATATACAACTAACAATTGCAAAAGACTTCCAACATACTAAAAAAGCTTCGTACAATAGCAGTTCACAGCCCGCCATTACGCCAAATGCAATTATGGATATCAATCAAATGGTTAATATTTTCAGAAACGCAGTTGCACACGGTGAAATCACTTATTCAAAAATTATTCAACGAACTCCTCATATGCGTGACATAAAGGTCGCAGCCAATATCAGAAATGTTCCTTTAGAGAGTCAGGCCGGTATTTTTGAACTTATAATAGCAATGAAAGCCGTTCTTCCCAGAAGAAATTATCAAAGACTAATTAAAGATATCGGTATTTTACTAAAAGAATTTAAAGATCGTTTTACTCCAATTAATTATTCAGCATTATTACAAGATATGCATTTTCCAAGTAACTATACCGATATTTGGTAGCTAAAAAGTTCGTTATCTGCCGGAAATAATACTAGGCACCAAACACCAATTAACCCAACCACCTTCTCTACCGCCCTTAAAGACCTCAATGATGACATAGCAACAACATTGACTTTTTTAAAACTCTTAGCAGATAAGAAACCATTGCAGAATGCTAGTTAGCACATCCGGTTGCTTAGGCCGGTTTTTAAAGCCGTCAAAACGAACATACGTTTAATAAAGGAGGCTATTATGTATATCGTTGATCTAGGTGATAAGTACAAATATTGTGAACGATACCGCGACCCGCTTACTAATAAGCGCAAAATCACATCGGTAACGCTGGCCAAAAATACCAAGCAAGCCCAACACCAAGCTCAAATGCTCCTGCAAGCCAAGATTACTAAAATCATGAGCCAAGTTAAGCATATAGAAACCATTCCAGGCATTACCCTTCAGCGCCTGGTTGAAGATCACCTGGCAAACTACCGTAAACGGGTCCGCCCCTCAACCTACGCTAACGTTGAAATGATGAGTAGGTCGCTAATTAAGTCGCTGGACGGGGAGGCGCTGATCGAAAAGATCACCCCGCTAATCTTAACCAGGACCATTGAAGAAATGATCTATGGCCCTCGTCAAATTTCCAACGCGTACGCCGCTAAATTTAAAATTTATCTTCACCAGCTGTTTGCCTTTGCCATCAAAGAATCTTATCTTGACCACAATCCAGCCGCTAACCTGACGGTTGCCTATCGGCCAAGTGCCGGCGCCAGTTCCACTCATAATAAGTTCTTAGAAACCAACGAGCTTAACCGCCTGCTAAAGTATGCTTACGCCCACAACCACACTTATGCGGTTCTTTGCGAGTGGCTTTATCAAACGGGTATGCGTTGCGGAGAAGCGTTGGCCTTGGGTGTAGATGATATTGAAAAGACGCCTGATGGTTGGGTGGCTCACGTTAACGGTACGCTTGAGTATACTGGGCTCAAAGTAGCTGCTTGGCACAAAACCAACCAAACAAAAACCCCCGCCGGAATGCGTGACGTCGCACTATCCAAGCGGGCGGTTGAACTTTATCGTGATCGGTACGATTATGCTGAGGGGCACGGGTACCTATTCACTACTTCCCATCATACACCTATTCAAATTTCGGCATTGAATACCTTCTTGCGGACGGCTGCTAAACGGCTGGAAATCAATAAACCCGTTAGTTCACACATTTTCCGCCACACTCACATCTCAAAGCTAGCTGCGTTAGGTGTCCCCATGTATGTTATTCAGCAGCGGGTTGGTCACTCTAACAGTCGGGTCACGCAAGAAATCTACACCCACGTGACCCATGAAGTACTTGTGAAAAATCGGGCTCAACTGGAAAATTTGTAGTAAGTTGGCTACCTAGTGGCTACCTGGCAGACCAGAGCGACCAAAATTCACAAACTAAGACGAACAAATTAAAAATGAAGGCAAAAGAAAAACCCTTGTGGGACAAGGGTTTTCGCAGTTATAAAACTACTTGGTATCGCGACGACGTTCAGCAATGCGGGCACTCTTACCAGTCCGTTCACGAAGGTAGTAGAGCTTAGCACGGCGTACACGACCGTAGCGTACAACTTCGATTTTTTCCACCCGTGGTGAGTGAAGTGGGAAGGTCCGTTCAACACCAATCCCGTTACTGATCTTACGTACTGTGTAGGTAGCGGAGATGCCAGCACCGTGGCGCTTGATAACAACCCCTTCGAAGATCTGAACACGTTCGCGGGTCCCTTCAACGATGAGGGCGTGTACCCGAACGGTGTCACCGGCGCGGAAGGCCG
>SKER01000517.1_pt1 | contig 43680 bp, 33 predicted proteins | sample 4826961 | NCBI WGS metagenome assembly SKER01 (sample SAMN11008804, study PRJNA524170) | human gut metagenome | biome: Human fecal sample; material: Feces; isolation source: fecal sample from pouch patient p47 | host: Homo sapiens | place: Israel: Tel-Aviv | collected 2016-11-16 | reverse complement strand
ATATAGATTTTTATGGTTCAGGAATTACAGAGGGGTTAGCGCAAATAGGTAGTTTTAAATTTTCTTCAATTGGTAAATTCGGAGGAGTTTATTCAAATGTCAATGAACACTATTTGACCTCTATCCATGGTATTAATAAGCATGGTGCAATTATTATTTCTTTTACAGGTGGAAATAAGGCAATGATTAATGCCGCAAAAGATTTAAAAAAGTTGAATTTTGGAGACTATTCTTTTGAGTTACTACGGAATTTACAAGATTTGCAAAAAATTATTCAACTAGGTTGTACAAAGAATACCGATCAAACGTTTCTAAATTATTTTGATGGAGAGAGATCTATTAATGAAATATCCGATATTTATGGTGTCGCTCATCAAAATGTTTCAAAAAAGTTAACAAGAATCTGTAGAAATGCGCTTAAAAAGGTGCGCACACAGGAAGGGTTCACCGGTTTTAGTGAGGAAGTAGATAGTAAATTATCTGCTTAGTCGTAAAATACTTGCGTTTGTACCATTTTTCTTCGCGGTTGTTGCGAACCGCGGAGTTATGAGGATTAAGGGTATTAGTCAGTTCGACTCTGACATATCCTCACCGTATAAAATAAACATTTTAACAAGAGAGCGAGAGAGAAAAATATGTTAAACAAGAAAGATTTAATTGAAATTATTGCAAAGCAACAAGAAACTACAAAGGTTGAAGCTAAGAAGATTGTGGACGCTTTTACTGATGGTATCAAGTCAATTATGAAGGATAACAAGTCAGTAAACATTACAGGCTTTGCTAAGTTTGAAAGTAAGTACAAGGAAGCTTACAAGCGTGTGTTTGGTGTAACTGGTGAATTAATTGAAGTTCCAGCACATCACGTACACAAGGCAACTTTATCAAAGAAGATTGCTGAATAATTAAGTTAACAGTTCATCCGTTAGTCCATGGAGCTATAAAAACCCACGATCGAATGGGCTGTTGGGTTGGTTAAGCAGTCCGAACTAAATAATGTCACACGGAAGCGCTCGTGTGATTTTCAAAGCAGATAATAACCAGTGAAAACCTCCTTAATAACAAATAAAAAATGAAACTGAGATTATTGTCTGTTGTGAAAACTACACGAGCGTAAGTTATGTGACGAAGGGGACAATCATATGAATTTAGATATTGATGTCGCCCTCAAGAAGCATGTTGAGTTCGTGCTTAGAAAAATGGACGAAATTGAAGCGTGCGAAAAACTATCAATTCATAACATGGCAGACCTTGACCGATATGCTCACATATTAAGAAATCTAGCACAAACTCACGAAGCAATTATGAAGTAGAGAGGTGAGTCAATGGCGGGAAAGATATGTGTCATCTGTGGTAAAGAAAAAAGGTCTAACCAACTTTTGAGACACAAGAACTTATTACTTGATACTAGCTTTTCTATATGTCGCGATTGCGCCAATATGGTAGCCGATTTTAGCAATGAGGATTCAGTTATTGAAATGGCTCAATTCGCAAATATTCCCTTTGTCAAGAACCTTTATATTGACGTAAAAAGAACAAGTAAGAACCCTAATTTTGGAGAATACTTAAAGAAAATAGCTCCGTATAAGAATTTCAAGACCTTCTCTGATTCTGTATTCACAACAGATCATGCCGAGGAAACAGTAAGTATTACCCCCGAATTAGAAAGTAGATGGGGCAAGGGATATAACGAAGAAGAATATGCTTATTTTGAGAATGTGCTACAAGGTCTTATTGCAATTAAACCGGCAACAACGGCATTTGAGATTCAGAGATATGTTGCCAATGTAAAGTTGAAGGACGCATTGGATAAGGCGTTTATGGATGGAGACTCTAAGGCGATCACTGCCTTACGTAAAGCATATTCAGAAGATTCAAAGGATTTAGGGTTTGACGCTGTGCTTAGTGGGAATGATGACAGTGGAAAGACGTTAGGTCAAAGAATTCAAGGTTGGGAACTTAGTGAACCTGTTCCAGATAGCGATAAATACGAAGACGCTGCTGGCTTAAAGAAGTACATTGAAAAATGGTTCGTGATTCCTATGAAGAGAACCTTTGGTGTCGCCTCTGAAAAGGAGGTTGAAAGTCTATATGAAGACTGAAAAGACACAACAAAAGTCTAGCTATTTTGAAAAACGGGAACGCAACCTGATGAAATGGGTTGGATATTGGCGAAGAAACCCACAGATATTCGTAAAAGATTATCTTGGAGTTAACCTGAAGCCTTATCAGAAATTGTTGTTTTACATGATGAATAAGGTTGATTTCTTCATGTATATTGCAGCTCGGGGGCGAACAAGAATACCTTGCCCCAATCAATAGAAATATTGTGTGAGATGGCGGAATTAAGCTGGAAGCCTAAGTCTAAAAGATAAGGTAATCAGAACCGAAGGCTAGATTAAAAATCTAGTCAGGGGCAGAGCATAGCGAAAGAACCTCATACGAGAATATAATATCGCCACGAGGCCGCCACCCTAAACGAATAATGTCGTAGGTGAAAAGATATGCCGAGCTTGTGGGAAACCACAAGAAGTAGATGATAAAAAACTTCTACGATAACAGTGTCTTAAGGGAAAAGCTTCCTCATTGCGCTGTACTGTATTGTGCGGTGCATTTTATACCCTGGAACAAAAATAGTCTTGGCTTCAGGTAAAAGTTAGAAATGTATATATTTTGGGAGGATACATATCGTAAGAGTAACGAAGAGATGGACCGTAGAGGAAGAGAAGTTCCTCAAGGATAATTACGGGAAAATGACATGCCGAGAAATAGGCGATTGTTTGGAGAGATCTGTAGGATCTATAAGAAAACATCTTCCATATTTGGGCTTAAGTCGATCAAGATACAAATATAGCTTTAATGCTTCGTATTTCAATACAATTGATACGCCAGAAAAAGCATATTGGCTAGGATTCATTGCTGCTGATGGATGCATTATAGATACAAGCTCTGAAAAGGGTTCACAGAAGCGTCTTAAAATTGGGTTGCAAAAAAGTGATGATGAACACCTTAAAAAATTCAGAGAATGTATTAACGGAAATCACCCAATTACATACTATGAATCAGTAAACAAAAAGCGAAATATTTGTTCTGAAGAATGTCAAATCGTTATTTATTCAGCAAGCATGGTTGAGGATTTAGAGAGACTTGGATTATATCCAAGAAAAACATATTCTTTGCCATTCCCAACAGAAGAGCAAGTTTCTATAGAACTTATGCCACATTACATTCGAGGTTTTATAGATGGAGATGGAGCTTTTACTTCGCGTATCCGTAATGATCGTAATAGGCGCGTTGCCGAGATTACAGTTGCGGGTGCAGATAAATCGTTCTTATTTGCTATGAAACAATTTTTTGAGTCTACGTTAGATGTACGTGTGGGATTATATGGGAAGTCTGATGGTAATTGGCGAATAACATCGTCTGCCATCTCTGATGTTTTAAAAATATTAGATTACGCATATAGGGCTGAAGGAATTACTTATAATTCAGTACTCAATAGAAAATACCTAAAATATATACGATCAAGAAAAGAATTTGCCGTCTGTGTTGGCAACAATGCAGATAATAAACTCGGAAAAAACTGGAAGCCTAAACTTGACATAAGCATGGTAATCAGAGCGGAAGGTCGCGAGAAAGCGAACACGTGCAGAGCATAGATTCTGAAATAATGAATCCACGAGGCCGGGTCATCTCTCAGAGATGAAAAGATATGCCGAGCTTATGAGAAATCATAAGAAGTAGAGGATAAAAAGCCTTTACGATAACAAAACTGACAAGAAGCCAAGCTGCAAATATCATTTCACAAAAGATAGTGGACTTTTACGATCAATCAGCAGCAGTTCGATACGAAATAGGTTACAAGAAGGACCATATTAAAACGACGGTCAATGAGGCAAAGGTTGAGTTTAAGAATGGATCGAGGATCTTTGCCGCTACATCTGGTGAAAGTGCTCGTGGTTTACGTTGTAATATCTTAATCTGTGACGAATTTCGTCTGATTAAGAAAGAAACATTGGATAAGATTCTAAAACCGATGCTTAACGTTTACCGCCAGCCACCATATTTATCGAAACCAGAATATAGTCATTTGAAGCGAGAGGAAAACAAGCAGATTTACATTTCTTCTGCTTGGTATAAGTCGCATTGGATATGGGACGAATTCAAGAGCTATTTTAAGAAAATGACCAATTCGGATAAGCGTTATTTCGTTTCAATTCTCCCATATCAATTATCGGTTAAGAGTGGATTACTTTCACAGAGTGCAGTTGATGCCGAAAGAACGAGTGACACATTCGATCAAACGAGTTTTGATATGGAATATGAAACTATATTTGTTGGTGAAAATGATAAAGCCTACTTCAAGCTTGATCCATTAAATAAGATTAGAACGGTGGGAAAGACGTTTAGACCTCCAACTAATCAAGAATTCGTTGAAAATCAACATAGATCAAAACCAAGAATGTTGTCGAATTTCAAACGTGTCGATAAAGTAAATGAAATTAGAATAGTAGCCCTTGATATTGCCTTAATGGGTGGAAATAAGCTCGTTAAGAACGATACATCAGCATTTACGTTGATGAGGTTAATTCGTGAGGGTGATGAATATAAGCGCCAGGTTGTCTATTTGGAAAGTATTCAAGAGTCAATTTCTTCGGAGAACTTAGCTATTCGTTTAAAACAACTATATTACGACTTTGAAGCCGATTATGTAGTTATGGATGCGAATGGTAATGGGTTAGGAGTATTTGATGCTTGTACAACTGTCCTTACAGATAAAGATCGTGATATAGAATATCCAGCCTGGGCTTGTATCAATGATGACGAAACAAACGATAGAACAAAAACTAAGGGAATTAAATGTGTATATACGGTTAAGGCAAATGCGGCTTTCAACCACGAAATTGCAGTTTCCCTAAAGAATGTCATTGAATCTGGGAAACTCAGATTACCTATGAATGACATTCAAAAGCGCGAAGAATTACAGGAAGATAAGGAATATCGAAAGTTGCCGGCCGAAGAACAAATTAGGGTCTTATATCCATATGTTCAAGCGACTGCATTGGTCAACGAATTGGTAAACCTTGAATATACCGTTAGAACTGGATATATCAAGATTTACGAAGTCGGAACAACGACTAAGGATAGGTACAGTTCGATTGCTTACTGTAATTACTATGCAAATGAATTAGAAAAAGAATTAAAAGAAGAAGCATCTAATAATTATGCTTACTTCATGCTCTAAATAGGCGGTGGAGTTTTGAAAAATAAACGCAGAAATATGCGAGGGAGACGACGCACCTATGAGCGAAATATAGCAAGCATTCGTAGAAGAAACGCTGAATATGCTTCTGTTTTAGCGGATCCCAAGAGTCGGTTTAAGCCAAGTACTAACGCAGCTACCGAAAAGAAAAATATAAAGAGCTATTTACAGAGACCTGCCGATAATTTTGCCACAATAGCAGCAACGTTACGACAGGCATATTTAAACAGCGGAATTGTAAGCGGTGTCATAGATTATTACGTAGCACACCCGACATACAATTATTCAATATATCCTGTACTTGGTAATAAACAATATGCTATTGCAGGTAATATGCAACAAGATTACATAGATATGGCCTACCAGCTCAATATGTTAAATGTCAACTATTGGGCTCCTAAGTTCTTCAAGGACACATTGATTGATGGGGTTACGTTCTATGTGAAGATTGAAGATTCTACGGGTATAGCTTACATGAAGCTTCCTCCAGAGTGGTGTCGTATTTCTAACTTAGAAAATGGTGTATATCGTTTTAGAGTCGATGTTTCCAAACTAAAGCAAGAACAATATGACGAATTACCTAATGAACTTCAGCAAGCTTTTGATAAATATCATGACAATAGTATTAGCGATGATGATCAAGATTGGTATGACCGTAAGTGGTATATGGTCTCAGATGATGGATTTGCTTTTACATTTGACCATAACGCAATAAATAACGGTGGAGTTGCGGTTTCACCATTCGCAAGTGTTTTAGCAGATAGTCTTTCACTAGATGCTGCTAAAGATAATATTGATATTAAAGATAAGCTTGATACGATCCGAATTATTCACTCCAAACTACCAACTGATAGTAACGGAGCGCCAACACTGGATCTTAAAACTGCTCGGAATTTTGACGATCAAATGAGGTCAAGATTACCAGATGGTGTTGTCTCTATTACAAGTCCATCTTCGTTAGATAATGTCCCATTAAAAGGGTCTGGTAACGAAGGTGTGTACGACACTGTAAATAATGGACTGGAGCAGTTATTTTACGACTTGGGTATTAGTTCCTCACTATTTGGTGGAAAAACTACTAGTTCAAATATTGTAAAGGAATCAGTAAAAAAGGACTCAAACTGGATTTATACAAACTTATTCCCAATGCTTGAAGCATATTACAACTTTGAACTTAGCCAAGTTAAGACTCAGAACAAGATTCCTTGGAATTTGAAGTTCATTAGAGAATCGAACTTCACCTTAAAAGAAGATATTGCTAACTATAAAGATCAATTATCTTACGGTGGTTCAAGACTTGATTACTTAGCATCTGTTGGATTTACTCCAGATCAGGTAATTTCACAATTAAGTTTTGAACAACAGGCATTGGACATTGATTCAATTATGGTAGTTAAACCAACGTCTAATACCATTTCAAGCAAAGAAGCTGCGAATAGCAGTGGAAAGGCGACACCTAAAGCGCCTAAAGCGCCTAATAGCAATATAAACAATCCAAATAAGGGTAACGTTGGCCGACCAGAAACAGATAATCCAACGGATGATACTGACCGGCTCAATGACGCTCAATAGGTGGGGTCAAACAAATGATTGAAGTAACGACAGTAATGTTACCAACTCACTTTGAAGAGCTTGAATCTAATACGGATTCTCGCTTCCAAAAAGTGAAGATTTATATAGCTCATACAGGTGAGAATTTAAATAATTCTGTATTTTCCAAAGATGTTCTGGAGAATATGATTCCCTCACTTTCGAATATTCCTATATTGGGTCTGATTAGTGAAAATTCTAATGGAGAAAGCGACTTTAGGGGTCATGAAAAGACATTGGACATTACTGATGGAAAATTCAAGATCAAGTTTAATACTCATGCGTATGGGTTTGTTCCAGAAGATAATAATGCTCATTTCGAAGTTACTGGTGGCAAAGAATGGCTAGTGACCGACGGCTATCTCTGGACAAGATTCATTGACGCTATAGAACTATTTAACGATGCAAGTGGTTCTAAAGGGCAATCAATGGAAGTGGGAAACGTTGAAGGATATACAGACAACAGAGGGCGATTAGTATTTACAAGTGCTATGTTCACTGGATTATGTATTCTTGGTGATGATGTACCGCCAGCAATGACTGGTTCAACGATTTCAACAGTATTTAGTAAAGAAGACTTTAAGTCAACTTTTAAAGAAATGTTAGCCGAGTTTTCGGCTGAGAAAGGAGAAAAAGCTTTGGCGACTAAGAAAAAACAAGAAAATGGAGCAACGGTAGTTGAAGAACCAAAGTCTGACGCTTCAACGGCTGCGGAATCAAAATCAAGTGCTGTTAGTGAGACTGCAAAGTCAGCTACACCTGCTTCATCTGCGTCAACCAGTAGCGCTTCTAAACCAGCCGAAATGCCTGCATCAAGTGCAAGCGAAGATAGTTCAAAGGCTAGTTCTGCAACGTCAACCAGTACTTCTACGTCCGATAAGGCTGCGCCAGCTAATGCATCGGGTGCCGAACCGGCTAGCGGAGATAATACAGAAGAGCATGACGACAATGCAGAAATGTCTAGTGATAAGGACGATAAAGACGGTATTTCTTTAAACAAAAATGAAAGCGCTTACAAAAAAGACGATAGTAATGATGATTCCGAAGACGATACGGAAGATGGGGACGACAAAAAGGATAAAGACAAGTTCGCTTGTGGCTCAGAAAAAAACAAGAAGAAGGCACAATTCGAACTAAATCTTAATGATCGCGAATATGCATTATCACAAGCGGTACGTAACAAATTTAACGCTGGTGGAAATACCGATATTTATCCAGTTGAAGTCTTTGAGGGTTACGGAATCTTCAAGTCAGTTAACTGGAGTTCTGATGACAGTAAGCTGTATCGGATTGATTACAGCGTGAATGCAGACGACTCAATCAAGTTGGGGGATAAAACAGAGATTTTCTCAATGTATGTCACTCAAGAAGAGAAAAACAAGATTGAGTCAGATCGCAATAAATTAGCTAATTTAGAAGCACAAATTGCGGAATTAACGGAATACAAGAACAGCATTGAAATGTCTAAAAAGGAAAAGGCATTAAACGATGTTAAGACTTCGTTATCGGCAGAACAAATGAAAGATATTCGTGGCAAGTTCTCAGAAATGTCTGTCGAAGATGTTGAAAAGGAAATTGCCTACGCAATTTATTCAAAGAACAAGAATGAGTTTTCTGCTCCAAAGCGTGGAGGAGTTCCAACAACAAACTTCTCTGCGAAAAAAGAGAGCGAATACGGATATGGCACAGCAGATGCTTTATTCCACAAATAATTAGATAGAGAGAAAGAGGTTTATAAATCTATGGCTGAAGTTATTTTAGACAAGATTAAATCTACTGCGCATATTGACAGCGTTGTAGCCAAAGAAGATCTAAAGAACGGTCAATGGTTAACTTTAGGCCTTCTTGACGCAGACGGTGAACGTCGTTTAGCGGAAAAGGCAAAGGCAGAAGATACAGCTGATGTTCTTCTTGTTACAAGTTTTACCAGATATGATCCAAATACTGATTTTGCAGACTATGTTACTAAGGCAGGACAAACTGGTCGTGCTTTCCATATGGAAAAGGGCGATGTTATTTCAGTGACTAAAGACTTAGTAGCTGGCGCAAAGAAGGGTGACGGATTAACCATTGGTGACGATGGTTTAGGGTTCAAGAAAACAGAAGGTCGCGGTATCGCACAAATTATTGGCGAAGAAAATCAAGGATTTTACGGCGACATGTTTGTAATCGCTATTCGCTAATAAGGAAACGAGGTAAATATTCAAATGGAAAGAAACGATTTTATGAATTTTGCTCGCGACCTATACTTCAAGCGTGAATTTAGCAAGAACGGTGTATCAGGTCAAGAAGCAATGCGTAACGCTATTTTAGACGCACTTGGTGGAGAATTCACTCCTACTTCTTGGGGTAAAAACAAGTATGATGTTTTCGAATTAATTTCTGAAGCGGTTGACGCAGTTGTTCCACGTTTATTAACGGACCAATTTGCTAACATTGCTGACATTCGTACTGTTGCTATTGGTGAAAAACCGATTTTCCAAGTACAAGATCCAAAGGCTATTCGGGTAGGTCGCGTAGCAGCCGGTGACCAAGATATTCGTCGGCAAACTATCAAGGACACTCATTACTCAATTGAAACAGAAGACTTTGGTGCATCTGTATACACAGAACTCCACCAATTTATGACTGGAACTATTGACTGGAGTAACTTGATTGATCGTGTGGCGCAAGCATTTACAAATCACATTCAATCTACTATTGCAGAAGCATTGAATGACAGTTACTCATTACTTAATGCTACTGACAAGGTAACTGGTCAAGCAACTCTTGATCAAGTTGTTAAGCTTGCAGAACGTATTCAAGTTAAAGCTAACCGTAATGTAGAAATTTATGGAACCAAGGCTGCTTTAAGCAAGTTAGCAGAAATGGCAAACGTAAATCTCTACTCAGGTGATATGAAGAACGAATTAAATGAAAAGGGCTTCCTTGGTGTTGTTCGTGGATTGAAGTTAAACGAAATTCCACAAGCATTTAAGGTTAACAAAGATGAATTTGCCCTTGATGATAACAAGCTTTTGATTCTTCCAGAAGGTGAAAAGATCGTTGGTGTGGTAATGGAAGGTGACGCTATCACTGTTGAACCAGACTACACAGGACGGAATGATTTACAAATGGGCTTTAAGACCATCGAACGTATGGGAATCATGGCTCTTCAAATGAAAGTATACGGTATGGCTGAATTAGGCTAATCGTAAGCTGGGTGGGGTTCGACTCCTCATCTAGTTATAGTGACAACATATGAGAGAGAGGTTTTGAGAATGTCACGTGAAGTAAAGCGCCGGAAGCGCAAAATTATTGACCCCTCAACTGAAATAGTAGTTGCAAATAATACTTATGGTACTTTTGCTTACGAATCAAAGAATGGGGTACTTTCAATTGTTTTAGAAGAGAACGGTGATGAAGAATACATCACATACTCTGAGGCAAGAAAGCTAAAAAAGTATTTTGAAAATATGTCTCTGTTAATAATTGACGTTAACTCTGACGAAGATATTTCAATTATGGATGTTGTTCGCGGATTGCGATTAACAGATGTTTATAGTTCATACCTTAAATTTGTAGAAGGTTTTAATGAAGACGAATTTGATGAGGTGGAAGCATTGTATTCAGATGCTCTTGCTGACTTTGTAGTTGATTCAGATATAGACGAATTTAAGGAAGTACTTAAAACTCCACTAAGAAATGCGATCGTTATGACAACGGTTGAGATGTATAAACAACGACGCTTAACAAATCGTGACAAACAAGACCTTGTTAATAACAGAGATGAGGATTTCTGGGCGGATGTAGATGTGTCCGTTAAAGCGGTAGAAGGTCACTAAATATTATTTGAAAGGGGAGTCTTTCATGGCAAATGAAAGTAATGACCCTAAATATACATATTATGAAGAAGTCTACAAGGTTTTCTTGAATACAGTAGATTCATATGACTTCGCTCAAATGGATGATGACGAATTAGAAAGCGTCTTATATGGATATATGGATTCAGGTCGATTACTTTTCAGTACTTATATAGCTAAAGATTTCATGGATGACGATCCTGAAAATAAGAGATTTAACTTCAAGATGACAAGAGTAGAAATTGCTTTACTTGCACAGGCAATGAAACTTGAGTGGGTTCGTGAACATCTGAATTCGGAAGAGTTAATGCGAAAAGCGATTGGTGATCGAGACTTTAATACGGTGCAGGGATATCAATACTTGGACCGTCTCCAGACTATGGAGAAACAATTGAGTAGAGAGATTACCGCTCAAATCAATCGATTAGAATACTCGAATCCAGAACTGTATGGTGAAATGAAATGAGTAGTTTTGCAGCATCATACCGCAGAAAGCAACGAGTCATTGGGGACAACAGAGTTAATAGAAATTATAATCGGCAGCTTGAGGGTTTTAATCTTTACTACAAAGATACTCTAACTAAGCATGATTGTATTATTGATGGTGTTCCAACGCAGGCAGTCTTTCAAGATCATTCGCAAAGCAACAATAAAGATTTATCTGATGACAAGTACGTTGTTGTTCCAAATTCAGTTGAAGTCGGCGTTGGCTCATATATTGAATGGGCTGACGAAACATGGATGGTTTTTACAGAAGAATATAAGACTATTCCCACCCATCAACAATTGAAGATAAAGCATACAAACAGACGACTTAAGTGGTTAATAAACAAAAATAGTAAGCTGATTTGTAACTTTGGAAAAGGGTGGCCTGCTTATGTGCAGAACCAGACTTTGTATACATTAGGGGTGTCATTCTCAGGACAAAATATCGCATTAGCGAATGCAAAAATGTCTGTTTATATCAAAGATATTCCGGAAACAAGAGCGGTAAAAGTTGGAACAAGACTTTGGATTGCTGGGCAAGTCTATAAAATTGAATTCGCTGACTACGTATCAAGACCGGGGTTAGTTAACTGGTTACTAGACGAAGATACAAAGAATCCGGAAACCGATAATTCTGATTTGGAAATAGCTGATTATTGGGATTCTGGAGGTAAAGACGAAGACGATTCCATAAAAGATGTATCTAAGTTGACTATGCCTACAGACGGCTCTGAAAGCCATTCTGAGGACGAAAAGCCAAAAGTTGAATGGAATATCGAAGGAACAATTAAAGCTCGCCTAGGGCATACCTATGTCTATACAGCGATGAATTCTGATGGAACTAAGGCAGATGTCTCCGAATGGATAATTGGGACTCTTGAGGACTCTCCGTTTTATGTAAAAGAAAAAGATAATCATAGCATTACTGTGACTGTGAAAGACATTTATAAGTTAGTTGGGCAAACAGTAACAATCACAGCAAAAGTTAATGATGAGATAAAAAATATTGCAATAAAAATTATAAAAAAGTTCTAGGGAGTGAGAGAGTGTGCCTGCAATAGATATTACGGACGAAGCTCCTAAGCATGTTTCTTCGATTATGAAGATTAGTGAATGGAAGCAGCAAATGATGGAAACAATGGCAAAGGATGACGAGTTAGCAAAGTTGCTTTACTATGATTCTCCTGATGCATTAAGCCGGCCTAATTTATCTGAAGAGCAGAAGTATGAGTTGGTGACAGAAGGAGAAGATAAGCGTCGGATTTACCCAACAAGATATAAACCGGGTGTTGTCATGGACCAACAGTCGTTTATTGGAATGGCAATCTCAAATTTCTCATTTCCTGAAATTCACTACCACGTAGATAGTGATTTTGTAATGGGATACTTATACTTTTTTATCTTAGTTGATAACAAAATTATGGATATTGATGAGGGCCAAAGACAGGATCAAATCCTCGCCCGAATCTATGATTTATTTTCTGATTCTAGAAAATATGGAATTGGAACAGTAAAGATAGGGCAACTCTCAGAATTATGGGAGCAAAACAATAAGTTTGGTGGATACCAAATGATGATGAGAGTCTACGACTTTAAGTAAAGGATGTCTGCTATGAGAATTAATTATTCTGACATAATTCTCGGAAAAGATATACCGATTAATGAGAAGGTTAAACTTCATATTCCGACTATTGGTGAGTTGGCTGCTGCCGATAATAATGACTTTAATGAATGTACTCGGATATTTGTTACAGGAGTTCGTGAACAATTTAGTGGCGTACCTGAGCAAGTTGACATGATAGAAGAAAAGTTCCCATCTTTATGGGATATGGCATTTGACGAAGAAATGAACGTATTAGTAGGAGAGGCCATGTTTGGTAAAGATGTTACTTTATTACATCAATTTTTGAAAGCGATTACGTACTGGACAAGGACAGAGGAAACTCAATATCGAGCATTGAGTAATAAAAAAATTGTCAGTGAAGAGCTTGATTGGATTATTGATATAAATACGTATGAATACATTTCCAATTTGATTAAAGCAGTGACCTTAACAAAGCCTAACAAAGATTTTATAGCCCCCAAAGGTGTTAGTAGTAATCCTCGAAAAATCCAAATATGGAAGAACACATATAAAGGACGTTTGCAAGAGGCTATGAAGAAAAAGGGTGTAGAGCTTGGGGATCAGATATTACAGCTAGAGGCATTTGCTCCGGGCTATGTAAATTTTAGAGATATTCAAGATATGACTTACTACCAATTCTCAAATCTACTTTCCGTTTATACAGCAAAATATTCTTCTGATAAACAGTATCAGATTTATACCTCTGAAAAGTTTGATACCAAGGATATGAAGTTGCCTGACTTAAATGAAGAAATAAAGTTAATCAAATTTGATGAAAACAAAAAATAAAAATTAATACGCGAAAGGAGACATGTTTAATGTCTACTTATGGTTTGAAGGATGCGTCAAATATTACATTCGTAAAGCGTGGCACCACTACGCCTGTTTTGCATATTGATTACGCAAACCAAACAAATACTCAATGGCAATCCAACCGTGTCTATGCTAAGAAGAAGGGTACTCAAGCAATCGCATGGGATTCAGCACGGACTGGTAAGCTAACTATTCAAACAGAAATGTTTGACCTCCGTCTTTTGGCTATGATGGCTGGGGACGATGACCTCCACAAGGGAACTAACACCATTTTCAAGCGGAAGGTATTCCAATTAACTGGTGATCGTTTAATTGACTTGGGAGCAAAGCCCGTTGAAGGATCTGTATCTGTTTTCCGTGTTGACGACAGAGATAAGCGTGAACACATTACAGAAATTCCAATGCTTGTATCAGGTGATGCTGGTTCAGTTCCGCCAATGGTTGCTGATGTTGCAGTTTCCGCAAAGGACACTACTGCAACAATCACTTGGAGTGCCGCTAATAATGCAACTAGTTATGTAGTTTACCGGAATGGTGTTGCTATTGGATACCCGGTTTCAACTTCATTCAATGACTCTAACTTAACTCCAGAAACTGAATACAAGTACACTGTTGTTGCTAAAAATTCAGCTGGTCAATCTGTTCAATCAGCAGAAGTTATTGTTACCACTGCTACTTCTGGTACAAAAGAAGCTGGGGCTGCTGTAAAGGCAACCGAAGATGCTCTTAAGAAGGCAGAAGAAAATGCTAGTGGCACAAACCTTAATGGTCTTTACTTCAAGATGACCGACGGTGGTAATGGTATTCAACTTTCTGAAGATACTGTAGTTGGTGCATCATACGCAGTTTACTACGTTGTAAAGCAAGACGGTGTATCTTCATACACTATCAACGCTCTTAAGTTTGCACCGAACTACGAAATCTACGCCGACGCTGTTATTCGTTCAGAGGTTGGTGAAGATAAGTTTGCTCAAATTCACTTTACCAATGTAAAGCCTGCTGCAAACGTAACATTCAACCAAAACTCAGAACAAGTTACTTCCTTGTCCCTGGAATTTGACTTGCTTGCTGATGAAAAAAACGACCAAGCTATTTACAAGTACATTGAAGATTAGCTAGTTAGGTGAGTAGGGTTCGACTCCCTGCTTATCTTTAATTACATTCGATTTATTTAATCCATTTATACGGTTATGAATGGACCCTAAAGTCCGTAATAAGGGCTTTATTTTTTCAAGAATTTATAGATTTTAAAAATTTTTATAAAGGGGAATCGTTGATGGAGAAGACGATTAAGTATTTAGAAAACGGAGAATACCATTATGCTACAGTTCGCTCTGTTGGTGATTTGGCGCAATTAAAGACTAATTCAAAGGAAACACTTGTCGAAGCCATCAACGAGCTCTGGAATGGTGGAGGTAATGCTGATCCAAGTAAAGCACCAAAACCAGAAGGCTATGACCAATTAGTTCAAGATGTAGCTGACGCAGTGAAAAATCAGCAGGAAATCAATCAGCAATGGACTGAATGGCAAAAAGAAGATGCTCAACTTACTGAAGAACGTAAGCAAGCATATCTACAAGCAATGAAGGAAATGCAAGAGTCCGTTGATAAGGCTAAAGCTGATGCGGCAGCTCTTGACAAGAAACTTCAAGAAGGTGTCGATACACTTAATAACAAGACAAGTAAGTTAGACGAAGAGATTACGAAGACTTTCAGTGATCTTGATACTAGTATTCAAAATATGCATGAACAGCTTCAAAGAGAAGCCGATAGCATGAATCAAGACTTGATTAATACAAAATCTGATTTAACTAAGGTTCGTACTGATTTACAGAATGCGCAAATGGATAATGGGAAAATCCATGACGAGCTAACTAATATTAATGGAAAATTTGAACACAAAGTTTGGCAAACAGATTTGGACCCGTTAAAGGAACAGATCGACAGAGCTGAAACCAGCGTCCAACAGACCAAAGATGAGTTACTTGGAAAGGCAAGTCGTCAAGATTTAGATACAGTAACCAATACCGTTTCTAAACTTGATACACAGTTAAAAGAAACTGCCAAAGGCGTAGAAATCAGCGTTAAGAAAGATGAGCTCGGTGGTGAAATCGCTGAGGCGTTGACTAATAAAACGAACATTTTACTAGGTACAAGAAGATTCACTACTAATAACTGGCAGCAACGAGAGCATGTTGAAATGTGTAGCGATCCTTGGAAGGGATTCTTAGTAGCTAAGCAAAATAGTCCAATTGAGGGTATCCAACAAGCTTATGACGTAAAGGCTGGAACAACATATACTTTTAGTCTTTTCGCAAAGATGGATACTTTGGACGATAGTAACAAACCGCAAATTATCCTTGCCAAGAATAACCTTGATACTAGTCTAGATACCAAAATTGATGTATGGCGTAAAGAAATTGAAGATATAACCTCTGATTTTAAGAGATATGACTTAACCTTTACGCCAAGTGAGGATTGTACGATATACCCTCATGTTATATCTAACAGCAATAATCCTATATTCGTTTGTGGTTATCAGCTAGAAATTGGAAAGACATCAACTCCATGGGAACCTAATCAAGAAGATGTCGGTGACTATGTAGAAAAGTCTGAGGCGCAATTCAATGTATATAATGATAAGATTCAAGCTCTAACTGAAAAACAGCGCCAGCAGGGGGATACCCAAGAAAGGTTACGAACAGAAGTCACTCAGACAGCCGAAGGAACTCGACAAGTATCTGAAAATCTTAAAAAGACTAATGATGATATCACTAAACTTCGTGGCGAATTTGAAGTAAAAGCGGATCACATGAAGTCTGAGTATGAGACTTATACGAATAAAGCTGTAGGTCAAATCAGTGATAGTACATTAAATCTTATTCGGAATAGTTCATTTCAGAATAAAGACGAGGACTTTGCGCAATGGCAAAATATAAGTGCTAAAGCTAATGTTCGCTCAGATGAGAATGGGCTACGTTGGGTTGAACTAACTCAATCAGGATTAACAACTAATAATCCTGAAGGAATTACGAGTAACTACTTTAATATCAAACAAGGTAAGGTTACTGTTGCCGTCGATATTAAGAGTGGTGACAAAGCGAGTTTAGATAATGATTCGGTTCTTTCGCTAGAACTTTACAACGATGTAAAAAAACGTGTGGACTTCTACGATGTTTCTTTATCACAATTGGGGTTAAGCAAAGAATTACTCGGCGACCACAAGGTTCACAGAGGACTGTATAGATTAGGTATTGATCGCAATGATGCTAAATATATGACAGTCAAAGCTAAATTAGTAAAAAATGGTGATTTATACTTTACTAATTTCTCTGCAAGATTATCTTCTATTGATGATGGGGCTTATGAGCCCAATCCAGATGACTTAAATCAACAAATTCTTAAACAGAATACAAAGATTGAACAGAATGCTAAAGAAGTAGCCATTAAGGCTAATTCAGTTGATGTAACAAGGGATATTAAAAGTGCGGTTGATGGAATTCAGGTTGGTGGAGCTAACTTAATAAAAAATAGCGAAACAGACATTGTTATTGAATCGAAAACAACTGACGCTTGGCCCGCCTGGTGTAACAAAGCAATTTATTGGGATTTAACCCCAGGTGAAACGTATACTTTTTCAGTTTCGGCAACAAATACTAATAATGTTCAAGAAGCTTCAATGCGAATCTGGAATTCAGCAAGTAATAAAGAAGTTGGTTCAGCTAACTTCTATTTCTTAGCAGATGGGAAACGACATTCAAAGACATTTACAATTCCAAAAGATGGAACAAGCTATAGCGTTTGGTTATATGCAGGTCATATGGGAAAGATTGAAGGAAAGAGTTTTACGACTACTTTTCATCATCCGCAATTAGAGTTAGGGAATAAGTCAACATCTTGGTCGCCAGCTCCTGAAGATATTTCCACTGAAATCAAATCGGCAAAAGATGCCGCAATTCAAGTAGCTAGTGACCAAATTAATCTTCATGTTAACGAAATATCCACTCAATTTGATGACAAATTAAATAAACGAATAAATGAACAAAAGACAGCTAGTGAGAAGTTTACTTCTGATGGGATTGAACAGGTTGTTACTAAGGTTACTAATGTAAAAAATGATGTTGATCGTCTTGGAGATAAGGTTGACGGAATCCAAGTTGGTGGAAGGAACTTAGCTAAAGAAACTAATATAGATATCGTAATAGATGATACTTCAAATACTGGAACACAAGGATGGTGTTTTAAGAAAATATACTTAACTAGTCAACCTAAGATTGGAGATCAAATTACTGTATCATCTGAGGGAACACTAACTGGTAAAGGTGACCTAGAAAGTTATCAAGTAGTTCTATGGAACGAAACAACAACAGATCAACGTAGTAATGCAGTTCTGATGAAGGCTGGAGAAAGGTCAAGTCGCACTCTTACAGTAAATTATCTTGGTGGTAAAGGTGAAACTGTCCTTCTTGTTTATTCAGGTAAAGCTGGGGATACACAAGGTAAAAAGTTAATTTTACATCATTTAAAAGTTGAAAATGGGAATAAATCAACAGATTGGACCCCTGCTCCCGAAGATACGTCCGAAGAGATTAAGTCTGCAAAAGAAGCAGCAATTAAGGTTTCAAGTGACAAGATCGATTTACAAGTGCAGGAAATAACTGGAAAATTTAATGATAAGTTAAATAAAAGTGCAATTGAAATAAAATCAGCAAGTGAAAAATTTACTACTGATGGTATTGAACAAACTGTAACTAAGATTACTAATGTCAAGAATGATGTAGATAGATTGGGAGATAAGGTTGACAGTTTTGGTGGCGGAATAAATTTAGTTAAAGAAACAAGTGAATTAGAAGTTTCGGGTAGGTCATACGCTATAAAAGATTATAACTTTGCAGAGCCACTTGAACCAAACACTAAATATACGATTTCGGTTGAGGCAAAGGTAGATCAAACAGCATTAAATCATAAGCAGTTTGTTTTTATTGATCCATATACTAATGGTTGGTCTTGGGGTGTACAGATGAATTGCACACCGGCTAATCTAAATTATCAATATTATAGATATACATTTACAACACCGGATGCTTCTAAAAAGGTTACGAATATTTCAGTATATTTAGCTCATCCAGATGGAGCAAACGGTGGAGATAAAGATAATATTTCAGGAATTGGTTATTTTAGGAAACTAAAAGTTGAAAAAGGGGAAGTAGCAACGCCTTGGACTCCTTATTCTCAGGATATTAATAAAAAAATTGACACTCAAACTTTTGATTCAGCTAATATTGACGAGATGAGGACACAAGGACATTACTTTGTCAAAAATCTTACTGGGAACCCAGTTGGCGGATGGGTTTATGTAGATGTGACTGGAAATAATAATGATCGCATTCGTCAAGACGTATATCAAGACAGTGGATCAAAGCATATGTACCGTAGATGGTTCGGCACATATTGGACTGGTTGGGAACAAGGCGCTTATCTAAGTGATGTCAATAATGTAAAAACAGAAGTTACAGCATCAGTTAATAATCTTGGAGATAGGGTTACTACTGAAGTTAATTCAGTTGAAACAAGAGTGAATAATAAAATAGATGGGATTCAAGTCGGTGGACGAAACATACTGTCTAATACAGAGAATTTAGTTTATAAAGCTAAAGTAACAAATAGTACTAATAATCCTAATTCTGGAGACTCTATGTGGAAGTTGGCCGTTGGAAACTTATCTGATTGGTTGAGAAATAATCCTGATGTTAAGGAAATAGCTATTTCATATAATTACGAATTGCAGGGAGCTACGCCGACAGGAACGATAAGATTTGGTGTTAATCAAGCACCAGCTTGGGAATACATGTCTGGTTTTAATTTACAGGGCAAGCCAGCTAAAGGACGAGTAAAATTAATAGTTCCTGTAACCGATAATATGAGGGAAACAGCTTCTAATATATCTAGGATTCGTGGCGATGGACTTCCAATTGGTGCAACATTAATAATATCTCATCCAAAATGGGAAGTTGGAAACAAAGCTACTGATTGGTCCCCAGCTCCAGAAGACACAGTTGAAGCAATTAAGGAGCTAAATACAAAATGGGACGTAGCTAACGGTCAAATTCAAGGTAAAGTAACGGCCACGGATGTAAATAATATTTTAAACGGTAAAGGCTATGCTACGCAGTCCTGGGCACAAACTATGTTCCAAATGAAGAGTGACTCCATTACTTTACAAGCTGTTAGAGATAATATTACGAATGGAATTCAGAACCAGTTGAATGATACTAGAAATCAGCTAAATAATATGCAAGTTGGTGGGCGGAATTATTTACAAGAGTCTGACAAGTTAGTAACAGGTTGGGGACAAGATTTAGGAACTATACCCAGTGAGGCATTGAATTCATTAGCAGGAAAAACCATTACTGTATCAGCTGACGTCGAGTGGAACAATTTCAAAAGTGATGGCAGCAAACAAAACCGATTAGGATTTGAAGCGTCTGTTACTGGAAGCGATGGACATGGCTATTGGCTAGGTACCTGGAAAACTCCTACGACAGCTAGAGGAAAAGAGCGTATCTCAACTCAATATTCATTACCGGCTGGAGTTACATTTACCGTTAATAACAACGGTCAAAATGGGTATGTCAGCATTAATGGTTCTGGAAAAGTCAGTCACGTAAAGATTGAAGTTGGTAATAAAGCGACTGATTGGACACCCGCCCCAACTGATGATGTAGGCACAAATCTTTTGAAGGGAACTGCGGACTTCAGCGGGAACTGGAAAGCTGGTACCAGTAATAGTAATGAATTATGGAAACATGAGAGCTGGATAGACCCTAACGGAAATCAATCAGTCTTTATGTCCAAAAGGGCTTGGAATGGCTGTTATCAACCATTGTGGCTAGACGTCGGAATATATACGTTCTCTTGTTATTACTATATAAGTGGAGTAACTAAGGGCGCCAGTGTTTATACCACTATCACGGGAGACAATCAGGTAGAATTATCGTCATATCAAAAAGAAATAGATAGTACTAAAGATAAATGGAATAAGGCTGAATTTACTTTTTATGTAACAAAGGCTGGTAATTCAGAACTGCGTGTTGAATTATACGACGAAAATGCCACTCTTCACATTGCATCGTATAAATTAGAGAAAGGCTCAGTTGCTACTCCCTGGACACCTAATCCGCAAGATGCAAAGACATATACCGATAGCCAAATAACTAATACTAATAAGAAAATAGATACACAGGTTTTAGATTCCGCGAATGTAGACGATCTAAAAAACCAAGGCCATTATTTTGTTAAAAACTTAGCAAATAGTCCAATAGCTGGTTGGGTTTATGTAGATGTGACTGGTAATAACAATGATCGTCTTAAGCAAGAGGTTTATCAGGATAATGGTTACGAACATCGCTCTAGACGATGGTATGGTAGTTATTGGACCGAATGGACAACAGATGTAAATAACAAGAATGTTATTTCACAGATTAATATTACGCCCGATCAAATTAAAATTGCGTCGAATAAAATAGTGATTGACGGTAATACTGATATTCATGGCGATTTAAGAACGGACAGAGTACGCCTTGTTGGGAAACATGGTGCGATTGATATGACGGGTGATGTTGGAATCAAGCTTACCAATGACGACGGTAGTTCAATGTTATTGGGGCGTTCGAATATTGATTTAATGTACAAGAACGATTTCCGAATGAATATAGATAGCTCTTTAATGACTATTTATCAACGAAATCAATTTACTACACAAAAAAATCCAATAGCAATATTAAATATTGGTTCGTCGTGGAATCATAGTAATAATAAAGTCCGAGGAGCAGACATTAGATATAATCCAGGAAATGTCAACGACGAGCAATTACATGGCGCTGATTATCTTTCTTTGAGTTACAACAAACCAAATTTATCTGCCACTGAAGCTAATATTCATCCTCAGATCACACTGGCATATCAAGATCTGAATTTTGATAGCACACACCGTATGTGGAAAAAAGGGGTCAATATTAATGATGATTTGACGTTAGGTAATTTCCAAAGAATTAATGTTGGAGTTAATGATAAAAACAACGAAGATGGGAAATGGACAAATGACCCATTAATGATTAGTAGAGGCCAATGGAATAAGTCTTCTCAAGCTGATAGATATCAACCAACAATAAGACTTGGCTATGACAAAGACAATATGGGAAGCGCAGGAGTAACCTTCCTATGGAACCAAGTAAAGCCCTTTGGGAATAGGGATATAAGTGATTTAGGAGACATTTGGTTTAACGGACAAAGATTTGTCTTTGGTTGGGCTAGTCATAAAAGCATGTTTGACAATCAGGATCAACCAGCGTTTATGAGGCTCGATGATAAAGGTGGAATCATGTCGGGAATAGCTTTTACCCCAGGATCAACATGGGACCTGGGATCAGGAGCATGGAATATAAGTCTAGCCATGATGGCTCTTAAGGATAGAGGAATAATATAAGAGGGGGTCTTGCCGTGTACAAGGTAGTAAGACTAGTCAAAGTTATCAAAGACAACGATGGAAATAATATAGCCACAATTCAAGTAGATTTAAATGGAGACGGATCGACGCCAGATCCTTTGACGGCAGTATATGGCTCTGCTCAAATTATAGGATTCAATGACGATGGATCTCCAATCTATGACATGGAAATTAAACAGCGAATTAAAGATGAAAAACAAAAATTTATGGCGGAAGCTATAAAAGAACAGAAAAAGTTATGCATTGAGAATGGTGTTGACCCAGATTTAGTCAACATCTTAAATGCTGAAAAGAAGGTAACTAATGAATAATCAACAGCAACAAGCAGGAAAAGCAGAGAAGGTAGCAAGTAAGTTAATCAATAAATTGGCATTAACAGAATTGGAATTAGTTAATCGTGAAGTTGATATCGATGAACTTAATGCGAAAGTTCAACAATTAACTCAGGCTAACCAACAACTTTCTGCCGAAAATCAACAACTTAAAAGTAAACAAGAAACTAAAACAGAAGAATAAGAAGAAAAGGGGAATATTGACATGGCTTTACGCAAAACTAAATCAACATCATTAACTGGTGAATCAGTAATTAATGGTACTACTGTTGTACGTATGACTGCTAGTTTATCAACTAATGGTGGCTCAGATTCAGTAAATCAATATGTTCAAAATGTAGACTTATATAACGCAAATAAACGTGATGTGCGTAAGGATATCTCTGCATTTCAAGAATATGTATATGAACAACAAGATGCTATTGACGCAGAACTTGAAGCTGATAAAGAAACTGCCGATTCTGAAAAGAAAGACGCTTAATAAAACAAGGCTTTTACCAGCATATTTGGTTTTAGAGAACGCCTAATATACTGGATATTTCGTCGCCTAAGAAATACACAGTTCCTTAATTGAGGGGCGGCCATGATCGGTGGTGACAGCATGGACAAAGATAAAGAGCTTGAACTACTAATGGATATTCAAGAAAAAGTCGGTCGAATTGACGAGAGACTTAAAAAAGTTGAAGATACAGATCGCAAAGCGGAAGAGGCGATTCGTTTAAGTGAAAAGAATAAAGAAAAAATTGTTGAGCTTTCCGCATCAGTTGAAGAACTTAAGGAAGGTCGAAAGTGGACCCAAAGAACTGCCATTGGTGCCATTATCAGTGCCGCAATTGCAGTTTTATCTTGGATTCACCCGCCATTCTAAAGGGGTAAATAAAATGAAAAAAGTATTGAATTTAATTAAAAATAAGGTAGTTAAGCCAGATGGAACACTTAATGGGAAGATTATTAGTGGTTTAGTAGCACTAATCATTGTATTTGTACAACAAATCTTTGCCTGCTTTGGAGTTCAACCAAAAGGTGATGTGACTGCTTTTGTTGGACTTGCTAATACAGCGTTGACTATTCTTGGATTAGTTGGAGTATTGAGTGATCCAACGCCTGTGGAAGTTCCTGTTAAAGCGGAAAATAAATAAAAATGTTACCGATAGATGCAGTTTTGTGACAGCGCTTGCATAATTTGGTAGAATAATCGGTGTGGTACGAACGGGAAACGGAGAGTACACAATTGGTACAATTTAATAGTTTTTATAATGATCCAAATAATCGACAAATTCTTGAGGTTATTAATACACCTACGGGTGCTGTTACAATCTTTGAACCGTCAAAAGACGATGTTAATAAGATAATGCAGCTCAAAGAAATGGTAGATGCATTTAACCAAGAAAATGCCGATGAAAATTTACTAGATATTAATGGGACTACAATTTTAAAGGAATTAATTCCTCTTCTTACAGATTTGGAAATTGATCCAGATATGACTGATGAAGAAATGGCTCAAATCATTGAAAATCCTACAGTGGAATTAAGTTTAATTACGTCAGTCCTTTCAAGTGTAGTAACGAATATCTATACGTTAATGATTATGAACTTTAAGAATAATCTAGAATTGCGTAACATGGTGGATCAAACTGAAGAGATTTCTGATAGTGCTTTAGCTATGTTTATTTCTAAGCAATCTAAGACCGATGAAGGACGTAAGCAAATCGAAGAGATCAATAAGCAATCAGATAAGATCGTTAAGATGGAAACGGCTATTAAACAAGCTGAAGAAAAAGAAAACGCAAACGCAAAACCAGAGGGAGAGTCGCAAACTTCCGAAAAACAAGCTGGTTAATAAAAATAAAATGGTACATAAAAATAGCGCAAGTAATGAAATGGACAGGAGATAGTCCATCTTTTTGCTTACGCTATTTTTGATTTTAAACAAGGAGGTTATTATGTCTAGTTTTGTTATTGAAGGTACTTTAACCGTAGACATAAGTGGCCTAGAAGGATTGGCAGGAGAAATTCGCTCTGTAAGTATTAAGGCGCTTCAGGGTGAAATAAGAAAAGTAGCAGATCAAATATTAAGAGAATTAGTTGAGAAAGATTGGCCGGCAGGTCGGGCTTCTCCAGGATACGTTTCAACTGGTGAGTTAGTAGATGCCATCAATGTAACGGGTGGTGGGACTAGTTTATCTATTGAAATGGATGGTTCTCGCATGAGTATGAGTCCTCCTAGCACAGGAAATAGTGCAAATGGAGACTGGGGTGGAATTGAAAGCTGGGGAATACATATGGGTGTACAGTCTCAGCCATTCAATGACGAAATGCCAGCATACCTTAACTATGGTGGTGGCGGACTTGTTCCACATCAAGGTACTCACTATTTTGATAATGCTTTTTCTAAATATGTAGAAATAATTCCCAAACTCCTTGCTGATGCTCTGCGTGCTGCTGGGTTTGAAGTATCTGGCGCATAAGAGGGGATACATTTGAAACGAAAAGAAGGATTAACGTATCAAACAAAAAGCGATAGAAAAATCGTCAGATATGCTACGAAAGCAAGAATGGCGAAAGTAAATCCTAAAAATATTAAGATTTACGAGCGCTATCTTAAGAGTCGAATCATTCACAATTCTGACGTTAAAGATACTACATATAAGGTTTATCACTCTTATATGAATATCTTCATGTGTTATATTGCAGAAGAATGGGACAATTTTTATCTTTTGGATGAAGATATGTTAGAAGATGAAATGATCGATGTAATGGAAGGCTATATGGCTTTCCTTGCCGATGAATGTGGTAATGGTAAAAAAGTCATTAACACTAAATTAAGTGCTGTATCCAGTTTCTACCTATGGGCAACTAAGCGAGGAATGATTCGAAGTCATCCTTTTGATGGTAAATTAGACCGTATTAAGAATGCTCAAGATGAAAAGAAGATTTCAGTTCACTTTTTACACGAAGACAAGATTAATCAAATCTATAAAACTCTTGAAGAAGAGGCAGAACCTGAGGGAGCAAGATATGATTATCAAGATAGATTGATTTGGGAGATTGCTTTTTATAGTGCTTGTCGTATCGGGGCATTATATAACTTAAGTTTGTCTAATCTGAAACTTGATGAAAATAAATTCGTTGATATCAGAGAAAAGCGCGGAAAGCGAGTGGAAGTTCCATTCACAAATGAAACTAAGGAATTAATTAAGAAGTTCCTTAAGTGGCGTGAAGATAATGGAATTGATACAGATGCGTTCTTTGTTAATCGTTTAGGTGGTCATATGAGTAAACAGGCCATGTCAATCCGCATTCGCAAAATAGGAGAAATTGTTGGTGTCGGTGATTTCAGAGCTCACAGTATTCGTAAGAGTCGATTAAACCAAGTTGGACAAAAGAATATTGAATTAGCCAAGCAATTAGCACACCACGAATCAATGGATACAACAGCACGCTTCTATATGGAGAAGAAGAGTGAAACAGCAACATTGAAAGAAATCGATGCATTGCTTTCAGAATAAAATATCCATTTTATAAAGTTATAATTAACAAATTTATAATTTAAACCGCAGAAGAATGGTACAAACGCAAAATCATTTCTTTTAGGCGGGTGAAATATATTGGCAAGTAAAGAACTGTCAATAAAAGTTAAAGTTAACCTCCCAACAGCAGGGGAAATTGAAAATCAGATTCAACGTTCTCTTCGTGGGTTAAAGGATATTAAGGTTGACGCAAATGTAAAATTAAAAGTTGGCAAACTTGGCAATCTCAAACGCCAACTAAGAAATGCTCTTGGTAAAGAAAACTTTAGAGTAAACGCAAATGTTAAAGTACATGGAATGTCCGAATTAAATCGGGTGTCCAGTAAATTAAAAGAAATTAGACGTTTAGCAAATGAACCAATTAAGTTAAACGTTGATATGGGTGGACATGACTTTGATAAGTCCATCGAAGAGGCACGGCGAAAAGCTAATAAAGAGTTAGAGAATATTAGTCCTCATTCTTCAAGTGCAATGCTTACTGCTCAAAAAGAAATGCGAGCGCAACAACGTGCAATTGAAAAAGCACAGAAAGAATACTTAAGAGCCCAAAATCAAGCAGTAAAAGCTAGTGACGAGCGTATTAAACAGAATATGCAACATTATGCTAGTCAGGTTGCCAAACAACAGGAAGAGGCAGAAAGACAGTACGCTACAGCTGCTAGAAGAGCTGGATTAAGTGATTCAGAAATAAGCAAGAACGTTCTTGGCTTTAGAGAACAACCTAAAGCTAGAATGGCTGTTCGGAACAGTGAAATTCAACAACAAATTAAACAAGAAGAGGCGGCTTTACGTAATTATAAACGTGCAGTTGATGAGGCTACGCGCGCACAAGTTTCTATGGTTAAAGGTCGTGGAAATATTGGCGATAATCAGATTCATGAACTTGGGAATGAGTATGAGAGGGCTGCGCAAAAGGTTCAAAAATATGCTAGAGCGTTAAGGAGCACATCACGTGCAGAAGAGGCGGCAGACTATAGAGCAGCTGCCGAATCCAAAGTTCGTATGGCCGAAGCAAAACGAGCTGATGGCGAATATCGTAGAGTGCGAAGAGCTAAATCTAGTGGAACGGGCATCATGAACACACTTAATACGTGGGACGTACTTCAAACTGGTGCTATGGCCGTTGCTGGAGTTATTTCGGGCGTTAATGAAGTTGATAAAGCTATTACCAAAGTTACTAAAGTTGTCCCTGATAGCCAACGAGCAGTTAACCGATGGAAGAAGAATATTTATCGTGATGCGGCTGAAGTAGGAAAGACCGCTCCTGAATTTGCATCGGCCGTTGAACAATGGGCTACTGCCGGATACAACTTAAAGCAATCAAATAGATTAGCTAAGACATCTGTTATGGGATCGTTTGTTGGTGAAGTTCCTGTTAATGATATGGTTCGCTATATGTCAGTGCCAATGAAAGCTTTCCAAAAAGAAGGGCTTAAGTCGGTTGATATTGTTAATGCAATGAACCAGGTATCTAACAAACACGCTATCGAAATGGATGACTTGGGTCAAGCATATCAAAAGGCTAGTGCAACTATGGGTGCTACAGGTACAACATTCGCTCAAATGACTGGTATTATAACTGCCGCTCAAGAAGGTACTCGCGCCGGTGGTGACGCCATTGGTACAGCCTTTAAGACAATTTCTGCTAACCTTGCACAAGTTGGGTCTGGAATTACTAAGCAAGCTCAAAATAAACGAGATTTCTTTGATAGCTTAGGGGTTCAGCTAAAAGATAGTAACGGAAATCTTAAATCAACTTATCAAATCATGGATCAACTTAGTAAAAAGTGGAAAACCATGAGTAAGCAAGACAAGAACACGGCGTCACTTTATGCAGCCGGGAAAAACCATGCCAATATTTTCTCAGCTACAATGGATAATTGGGGCACTGCCAAAGAGGCCATGAGAGAGACTGAAGACCAGAAAGGATTGGGGACCTCTGGATCAGCTTATCAAGAAATGGAGAAACAAAAGCAATCTATTGAGTTCCAATTAAAAGGTTTGCAGGATACTTGGATGTCCTTCTTGCAAAATCTATCTGGCGGTAGAGAGGGTATTGGGCAAATGCTTTCAATTGCTACTGGATTTGGGAAAGTACTAGACGGATTGGCTGAAAATAAGCTTTTGTCTTCGACAGCAAGGTGGGGAATCTTATCTGCTGGGTTAATAATGGCACGTAAAGGTTTTGCTGCTGTTGCTGGTAGTTTTGGGGAAATGATTTCTCAAGGCAAAAAAGGCGACAGTTTTATTGAACGGCTTACGGGAATCAAGAAAAAGACAGATGCTGTAAAAGATAGTGGGAAAGAATTAAAAAACGCTTGGAATGATTTATTAGGCAAGAGTAAGTCTAGCAAAAAATTACCTGGCGAAGCACTTGACGAAATGTCTCCTAAGTCCTCTAAAAAGAGTAGCGATGTAAATGGAATTATTATTCCTGCGAATGTTAGTGATAATACCCTGAAAATTAAAGAAAATACTACAGCCAAAAGAAAGAATGCTGAAGTAGACACAGAACTTTCCAAGGGCGCAAGAAAGGTTGGGGATTTATATACAACCCAAGGGGCTGCTATTGAGATGGCCACGGACAAAGCAAAGACCCATGGGAAAGTGATTACCAAAGTTTCAAAAGGTTGGGGCGTATTAAAGGCTGGAGCTGGTGTGCTGAGTGCTAGTCTTGGCTATGTTGGATTAGCGCTTGATGCAGTTACTATTGCTGGAGCCACTATGGAGGCAATGGGAATTCATCCTATAAAGATGCTTAAACAAGCTATGGATCCAGCAGGAGAAAGTGCTAAAGCATTTAATAAGAGTATAAGTAAAACATTAGCTTTATCAGAAAAACTTGGCACCCAAGGTCTTAAGTATGGTACCCAAGTAGAGAATATTAAGGCGACTCAAGATGCAGCTAAATCATTAAAGGATGAAATTGACGGTATTGCAAGTAGTGGTGCCAAAAAATTTGATAAAGATACTTTTGCTCAGATAAAAAAGGACTTCAATGACCTGGCAAAGGCTAACGGAATCAAATTAAAGATTGACTCAAACGATGTTCAACAAGCACAACAAAGAATTCAGCAGTTACAAAACCTGTTGGGAATGGCTAACGATAATGGCGTTTCTAAATTATCTGATAATATTTATGACAATGTAAACCAGAAAAGCAAACCTAAAAAGGGGCAAAGTTGGCAGGATCTTCTTAATTCGGATAAGAAGTATAGTAAAGAAGATCGATCCCTCAGAGAAAGAACCAAGGATGATATAAATCGTTCCTTTGGAAAAGATTATGCTAAAGATCGAGAAATATTAGGAAACACAGGCGATGTAACTAAAACAAGTCTTTATAAAAAGCGTCGAGAAGCCCAGAATGCGCCATATAGAATTGGATCTAGAAATGCAAGAATATGGAATAGCGAAAATGGGCGAAAAGCATTAAAGGCGGACCGCAACTTTAATCAAAATATTAGAGACAATCTAACCAGTATGGCCGCGGGAATAAATAATGGCGGAATTACCGATGATTACATTAATAATCAGGCAACAAATAAAGAGCGAAGAAGTATGGCTCTATCGATGGCAAATTATTTACGTGGTTTGCGTAATTCCAAAAACACCCAAGCTATTACAGATGGTGAAAATAAATTAAAAACAATTCTTGAATCTCTTGGAAAAGGATCGCAATTCGATGCAGCTAAAAATGCAATTAAGGGTGACACATCTGCCTGGACTAATTGGGCTCTTAAACAAGGAAGTGCAGGGGAAGCTCTACTAGACGTTGACGCCCAGTATAAGAGTCAATATAAGAATTGGCAAGAAGCCTTGAGAGGGCAGGCTAAAGAATTATCAAAATACCAAGGAGAAGCTGGTAAGAATAAATCTGAGAGTGCTCGTAAGGCAATGAGTTACTTCGAAGATGAAAATGGAAATGTTAATATAGCCAACGTCGATAAGCTCAATTCTAGTAAAGTAAATGATAAAAAAGGCAGAAAAGCTCTCACAAAAATTGGAGCAAAATACCAAGATGGTTTGCTTGATATGGAAAGCGCCGCCAAAATGGCGGGATACGCTGGAGAGAAAAATCCTATAAAACTTGCTGAAAAAATAGCCGATGGAACTGCAAACTTATCGGAAACATTTGCGGTTGCTAAAGGTAACGGGTTATCTAAAAAGCAAATTCAGAACCAGATTGAAAAATTTGGTAATGGCAAAGGAATGTCAAAAAAGAACTTTGAAAACGCCTTGAATAATGCCATTAATAATGGTGCCATGTCTGCTGACGATCAAAAGTATTGGGAAAATTGGTATAACAAGAATTATACAAAGAATGGTACTGCAAAAACCGCTAAAGCGGCATTGAAGGCAGCCCAAGGAAAAAAGAATTTAACGAATAAGCAATTGGAAGACCAGCTTAAAGCTCTATCTTCTGATAAAGAGCGCGATGATTTCATTAAAGGGCTAAAGAAAAACAATCAATTATCAAAGAAGCAATGGGATAAATATAAAAATGCTGACTGGAAAAAATTAACGAAATCCAGTGGTAAAAATCAAGAGGGAATGAGTGCATTCAATCTTGGTGCAATAGGTTTTTCTCCGAATGGAATGAAGATGGCGGATAAAACTGCCGATTGGATTAGTAAACAATTCAAGGGACTTCAGAAAGGTTTCAAGAAAGATGGTCTACTTGGTGGCCTTGGAAATAAATTAAAGGGCGGCATTAAAGGTTTATTTGACGGCAATAATTGGAAAAAATTCGGTTCTGGCTTAGATAAAGCGCTTTTTGGTAAAAAGGGTATAAAAGGCACAGACCTTGGTAAAATGTTCTCCGGTAAAAATAATCCATTCAAAGGCTTACAAAAAGACTTTGGAAAGATGTTTAGTGGTAAAAATAATCCATTTAAAGGCCTTAAAAAGAGTATGGGCAACCTCTTCTCTGGAAAGAACAATCCTTTTAAGAATATGTTTAAGGGCAAGAGTAATCCTTTTAAAGATATTCAAAAAGGCTGGGACAAACTTTTCGGCAAGAAAGGTAAAGGAAGTAAGGTCAAACTCAAGGCTGATACTAAGGATCTCAATAAGCAATTAAAAGGTCTTGGAAAAGGTAAAAAAGGCACCAAGATCAGGCTTAAGGCTGATACAAAGTCTTTGTCTAAAGACTTAAAAAATTTGGGCGGCAAGAAAGGTGCAAAAGTTAAGCTAAAAGCTGATACAAAAGCGTTAGGAAAGTCACTCAAGAATATTGGCGGTAAGAAAGGCACCAAGGTTAAACTTCAAGCTGATACCAAGACTTTAAGTAAGAGTCTTAAAAACATCGGTGGTAAAAAAGGTGCCAAGGTAAAGCTACAGGCTGATACTAAATCACTTGGTAAAGATCTTAAGAATATAGGCGGTAAAAAGGGCGTAAAAGTCAAAATACAAGCTGACACTAAGGGGTTAGATAAGTCACTTAAAAGCTTAAAAGGCTTAAAGAAATCTCAGAACATTAAAATTAATGTTAGCGGAAACGCCTCAAGTAAGATTGGTAAGATCAAGTCATCCTTAAATGGAATAAGTGGAAAGTCTAAGAATATTAAGATTAATGTCAGTGGTAATGCAGACAGCAAGATAAAACAAATTAAGTCTTCGCTAAATGGGCTTAAAGGGTCTAAACATATTTCCATAAATGCCTCTGGTAACGCAGCTTCCTTTGCTTCCAAGGTTAAATCGTCACTAGCTAGAATCCATAATAAGCATGTAAATATTAGTGCCTCTGGAAATGCTGCATCTATGGCACAAAGAGCTTCCTCGGCAATTAATAGTATCCCGACTAGTCACCAAACAAATATAACTGCTCACGACGGAGCTTCTCCTAAGGCAAATGCAGCTAAATCAGCAATTGAGAACATTCCCAAGAAACATAACACTCATATTAGTGTTACCGGAGACGGACAAGCTATAGCAAAAGCACACAGTGTAGCAGCCGCTATAAATAGTATTCCAAGTAGCAAGACAGTTACTATTAATGTTAATAAGAATGAAACTCACACCATCACAACAGAGCATAAGTCTAAATCAATGGCTATTACCCCAGAAAATTCACAGCCAGTTAGCCCTATGACTTCTATGTCTGTCGTTGCAGGAAATCCTGCTATGAATATGGCTGTAAATAGTGGAGCTGCTAACATGGGTGTTGATACGAATTCTGCAACTAATGGCGATAAGGTAAGCGGAATTGCTACAACAGATCGTTCTGATTCTACCCAAAAAGTTAGTGAAGATTATTGGCGTTATATGGGAAATGAACTTTATACGGGCTTGCCACTTGATGAAAAAGTTCAGAACCTTGAAAATGCAGTAACCCAAGCTGACGAAGATATGGACAAGCTTATTAATCTATCAAAGCAGAGAATTGACTTAGATAATAAGCAAATCGCATATCAAAGAACTATGCAGGGCGCTTATCAGCAACAAATTACTGATGTCCTTAATGAATTGCATAAATATGGTTTCCAAACAAATGGTAATCAGATTACCAATCTAAACCATGCAAAAGATATTACGGGTGACAATGCAAGTAAAGTTGATGAATTACTTGGTAAATATCAGACGGCTTATCAAAATTTCTCAGAAGCTACTAAGAAGATTGACGAATTGCAAACTGATATTTGGCAACAAGGCAAGAATCAACAAGACTACAACAATACCAAAGACCAAAAGATGGTTGAAAAGTTACAACGTGAGTTAGAGCTTGTGACTACTGCTATTGATAATCAGAAAAATATTCTTGAACGTGAAGGTAATTCGCTAGAAGATAGTGATTATCGCATGAAGTTAAAGAATAATTCTGATCAGATTTATGCTAAGTCCGAGGCGGTTCAACAGTTGTTAGCTGAATTTAATCAATTGAGCGTTGCTAATTTTGTTGGTACAAAAGACGCCGATAATGCAAAGAATTTAGCTGATTCCTTAAGTCAAATTCGTGATGCCATCATGGAAAACCTTGATTCTATTGATGAATTAAAGAAGAGTATTCGGGATATTCAACTTAATTCTATTATTGAAAGCCTATCTAAATACACCGACAATCTTAGCAATAGTATTGATCGATTAAAAAATAATGTAACAAATCTTCAAGATGGTTTATTAAGTGGAACATCTTATAACGACCTTATGAGTAGTAATTTTGATGTTGTTAACCTCAATCAAAAATCTGCTTATGAAAAGAGTGTCGCCGACAAGATTTCATTAGAACGTCAATTAGATAATGCTCTAGATCAATTTGCGAGAAAGAATGTTGATAGAACAGCCCAAGTAGCCAATGATCAACTTCAAATTGAAGCACAAAAGTATAACGATATGCTTTCGATGGCAATTAATTATGCTAGAGGTGCGCGTAATGAAGTTGGAGCTATTGATGTTAAATATAATGTATCTGTTGAATCTGACAAGATTGAAGTTCCTAACCTTACTCATAACCAAGAGTATGTACAGTCCTCAATTGCTTATCAGAAAGAAATGAATGAATTAAAGGCTGAGTACAACCGTTTAATGGGCAAAGCTAATACTGCTGAACAAAAAGAAGCAATTAATTCTGAAATGATCTATAAGCAATTAGAACTCCAGGAAAAAGTTTACAAGTCCATGATTGAAGCCGATCAAAAGGCGATCAATGATTTACGTGAACAAGCTAAGAATCCAGATATGACTACTGAACAGCTTAAAACGATAACCGACCAAATTACAGAGTATGAAAAGAATGTTATTGATGCCCAAAATAGCATTAAGGACGCTGTTAAGAATCGTTTTGAGTATGAAAAGTCTCTTATTGATAAGAAAATTGATGAGTATAAACGTGCTAGTGACACAATAAGTACTTTAGTAAGTATTGCTGACACACTCCATTTAGAGGGTTCAACCCAAGCCGCCATCATAAATCAGCAATATGCTTCTACTTATCGTGAGTACAACAATTACCTTGATTTACTTCAAAGACTTCGAAATGAATTATCTGGCTATGAAAAGAATTCCTACGAATACAACCAATTGAAGGCAATGATTGATGAATATCAAACTTCACTTGATAGCACAATGTCTTCGCTTATGGATATAAGTAAAAATGAGTTTGGCCAGACTCTTGATTCCATTCAAAAGGAATTTGAAAAGAGTGTTAACAAGGGAATGACCGCTGATCAGGCTAAGTTCGACCAAGATGTATGGTATAACCCCATGCAAAAAGAACTTCGCCTTGAGGAAATGCGGTTAAAGATTGTTGAGTTAGAAGATAAGACGGTTGAAAAACGTATAGCTGCTCTCGACGCCCAGGAAAGAATGTCTAAAGCGGAAGCCGATTACGTTGATAAGCAACTTGATTTGGCGCTTGCTCAACAAAAACTTGATAACACTATAAATAAAAAAGACGTCCGTTACCTTGAAAAAGATAAGGACGGCAAATTTAACTGGACTTATATTGCTGATCAAGCAAATGTAGAAGAGGCGCAAAGAGCTGTCAACTCCGCAAAACAAGCTCTTGAAGAGTCAAAGATCTCCAATAGAAATGATTACATTCAAAAAGTCAGTGAAACTATTAATAGTATCAAGGACGGTTCTATTAACCAGGAAGAGGCTCGAAAACGTCTTGAACAGTTAAATGATTCATACAAGTTTATTCTTAAAGATATTCCTACTTTTGATATTGCGAAAGTTGAGGATATCATCAAAGCCTACAACGACTATGAGAAAAAGAATAGCGACATATTAAATGACTACAAACGAAGCGTCAAGCCAGAAGTAACTCAAGGCTACGAAACAATTGTTAAAGGATTTGGAGATCAGTTTAAAGCTGTATCAAAAGATCTAGGCGAAATTTTTGGAAAGCAGTTAAGAGAAGCGCTTAATCTACCAAATGGTATTCGTAATGCATATGGTGATGGAAATGATAAATCGGTTCATATCGATACTATCAATCTTGAATTACCTAATGTTAAGGATGCCAATGATTTTGCGGAGGCTCTTAAGACGCTACCTCAAGTAGCAAAACAATACGCAACGAAGAAAATGTAGTCAAACTAACCAAGGGACGACCTTGGTTGTACATATCAAAAAATAAAAAGAAAGGAGCTGAATTGGTTGACGCAACCAATACTAAATCAGGCGTCTAATTACGATGCGAAGAACTCATATACATTCACATTTACGTATTTGGGCGCAGAGCATACGACAACGAATACATTATCAATTCGTGAAGATGGTCCAGGAACAAAACCTGTCTACGAAAAGGATCAAGTGTCGCTAGATAAAAACCACATTTTACCAGCAACAACTCTGAACAATGGCACGGCATATCTAGCAAAAGTTCGCGTTAAACTCAAAGATGGCTATTCTGAGTGGTCACCAGAGATTAAATTTACGTGTTATACAACACCACGAATTCTATTTGATACGATTGACCAACATCAATTTATCTATACGAATGATGTATTAATGTCGGCTATTTATACGCAAGCACAAAATGAGCCTGTTACGTCATATCAATATACTCTTTACGATCAAAGACATGTTGCTTTAGTTAAATATCCAATTCGGAAGCCGGAAAGAAATTCTCCGACAAGATTTTCAGAACGTGTTTCAAATATAAAAAAAGGTAAATTATATTACATTGGATTGAAGGTAGTAACAGAGCACGGAATTATTTATGAGCAACTTCAAGAGTTTACCGCTCAATATATCACGCCATCTGTGTCGGGTATTATTCAGCCAACAATGAATAAAGATGACGGACAAATAGTTGTTGACCTTTTCCTAAAACAATTGTTGGGAACGTCAGCTCGTGCCTACATTCCTAAACGGAAGAATGATAATGCTGACAATTATACGTATTGGAAAGATGACTATGTTTTTGTGCCAAAAGAAAATCCTTTAATTTATACCAAGTTAGCAATGGCAAAAGCGAGTGACTGGATCGGAAAGTTCTGGGTAATGAATGTTCAGAATGGATTATTCCTAGACTTCTCGCCAGCCGAAGATAGAGGACAGCATATAAAGTTCTATAAACATGATGATTATATTACCTGTGAAAAAGAATTTGGACAGATTAAATCCAGGACACGTTCTAATGTAATTAAGGATTTAAAACTACGTCCTTTCTATATGTTTGTATATGTTAAGGAATATCGAGTTGAAATAAAGATAGTTCCTGATCAGACATTCAAAGATGATGATTGGAATGAAGAGTTATCCAGAGAAGAATTGTCTCAGTACGGTGAAATAACTAAAGAAACTCAACAAATGATAGACGCAGCAGAAGCAAAAATTAACGCTGCAAGACAAAGGCTTCAACAAATCCACGATGAACATTGGCAACAATACATCACTAAGGTAGAGCAAGCAATATCTGACGCCAGAGCACGTATTTTAGGACAAAATGAACTACGCGATCGAGTAATGGAAATTGACGACCAATATTGGGACTACTTTGAAAATACTGAAATGATTAACTACTGGAAGGAATTAGCAAAGGCAGAACGTGAGTCTGAAGCTAAGTATGAAATCTATCGTACTGAATATGAGCAAAGAATTAATGATACCTTATCGGAGATTAAAAGTGGTGCTATGACGCTTGATGATGGTCGATTGAAACTAACCCAATACAGCCTTGTATATAGTTTTATTTTACGTGAAGTAATTGATTTTAATGATACTAAACTGACATTAGATGGTCTTCAAGAGCTCTACAATGATTATTTACAAAAATATAAATAGTGAAGAGGTGAGGGTCTTTTGATTATAGGTGTCGATTATTTTAACTATGGATTTGACCAACAATTTTATGACACCCCTATTCCAACCTCTGAGATTGACGAGGTTATGATGGGGGCTGGAATGTATGATGAAATGTTTATTAGTGTGGATACAACTTTAGATGATTCACAAACCAAACCAGCTCAATGGAATCTGAAAACTATTATGGACGCTAAGTTTAATAATTCTCTTGAAGCTGGGAGTATTGACGGAGCTGGTCATATTGTCACCAAAATACAATGTTATCGTCGAGAATACATGAGCACGAATACGGATTGGCAATTAGTAGCGCAATTTGATTATGATGACCATTATAACCTTTATACGGTAGTTGATAGATTCATTGAAAATGGCAAAACATATGAATATGCAGTTGTTCCATTAGCCAATGAAATTCAAGGTGACTTACAAGTTGGTCCACCAATTGATAGCAAGTTTTATGGCTCCTTTATTTCTAATCTAGGTTCGAACTATTCAATGAACATCGACTTCAAGTTCTCGGATTTAGTTTGGAATTCTAACACGAGTACCAGTGTGCCGCTTAATGGTCAATATCCAATAGTGACGTTTGGAAATGCAAACTATCGAACTGGTACAGTTTCGTTCTTACCACTTACTCCGCAACAAGAATTTGGTTATGAAAACGAAATTGATCCACACGCCGAATACATTAATAGAACCAATGTTATTGACTTCCTTAATGATGGACAAACAAAGGTAATTCGTCGTGAAGATGGAGATATTATTGTTTGTGCAACACATAATATTAAAACTACTCCGAAAGATGAAAGTCTTGAAGCTATTTCTACGGTAACATTTAATTTCACTGAAATAGGTAAATTAGATTACAACACCATGGAAAAAGCGGGATTAATTGCTGATGCAGGTAAATCTGTCTACACATACGACGAAGATGGGAATATTAAGTGGAATCAGGAATATATTGCTGAAGATGGTTCTATTCAATCTAGAACTAGATATAGAAATTCATTCTTGTATGAACGAGATAATTTGAAGTAAGAGGGATAAAGTATGCCACTGAAATACAAAAAGCCCAATTACAATGAAACGTTATCGAATATTGTAAATGGGCTTGAAGAAAAAGTAAGTGGTCGAGCAGCAAGTGTTTTACGACAACCAATTCGCAACCTTCAAACAACTATTCAAGTGTTGGATAATGATGGCTCCATAATTGATACTATTACTGGAAAAACAACTGGTGGAACTATTAATTATGATGCAACCTCATTGATACGACGAACGGGAACTTTGAAGATGGTTGTTGATCCTTCATATATGCCAAATAGTAAAAGTGTTTTTTGGTTCGATAAGAAGTTTAGAGTCTATCAAGGAGTTGTTGATTTATCTCGTTTCCCCAGGGAGGCAGTTAACTTTTTACTAGGAACGTTTTGGGTTAACGAATCCTCTCTACGTTTTGATAAAACAACACGTGAAATATCAGTTACGTTAGCTGACAAAATGACCTTATGGGACGGCCAAGGGCTAGAAAATAAACTCAAAATAAAGCGTGGAACACCTATGAGTGATGCTATTAGAGGAATCATGGAATTAGTGGGAGAAACAGATTTTGGGTATATGTACACCAGTAATGGTGAAGAAATCCTTCAGTACGATTACGAAAAGGAACCGGGAACTTCAATCAATGATATCATTGAAGACTTTCGTGATATGTACATGGATTTTATCTGTGGCTATAATTCTCTTGGTCAATTTGAATATCGTAAGTTGCCCATTCAAAAGGAAGAAGAAATTCCTAAGCCTAAATGGGAATTTGATGCAACTTCACAAGATAGAGCAGATCTCACCTTATCATTTCAAGAAAGTTACGACTTAAAGAACGTTAAGAACAGATTTGTTGTTATTGGGTCCACATCAACCAAAACAGGCTATACACCTAAAGGTTCAGTAAAAATTACTGATACAAATAGCGAGTTTAATATAGATGCTATCGGAACTAGAACAAAAGTTATTCAAAATAGTGATCTTACCAATGATTTACAGTGTGTGTCTCAAGCACGCTATGAAATGTGGAAGGCGGCACATTTTCAAGAAAAAGTAAGTATTGATGTTGCTCCAGTTTACTTCTTACAACCTAATGATGTTATTCTGGTCACCAATCCTGTAACAAAAAAAGTATATCAATATATGATTGATACTATCCAAATTGACTTAGATGTCGATGGGATCATGTCAATTGATGCTCATAAAATGTACTTTGTTAAGCCAGATTATGGTGAGGCAGATATGCCAATTGTTGCAGCTATCAAGAATGGTATCAATAAATTAGGATGGCTGTCACTTCCCGAAGAAAGAATTAAAGATGCATATGGTATTTCCGCCGATGGAAAGAATTACTTGAGTATCCGATTTGTTGTTGACGAAGAAGGTGGTTGGCAAGCAGAGACAACCGCATATAACACTTCCAGAAATCAAACACTAGAAATCGACCTTCGAGATTTTGAAAAGCTTAATCTTAAGGATGAAAATGGTGACGTTGGTAGATCTAAAGGTGATTATGCAGATCGTGTACTCGGACATGAAATGTTTCATGCAGTTTGTAATGATTTCTATGGTGCTGTTAAGACGATGGATATGCCTGTGTGGTTCAAAGAAGGATTTGCAGAATTACTTCATGGTGGAAAAGATCGTTATGTAACGATAACGGGATTTGAAAGCAGGGAAGCTAAGAAGCAAGCATTAATTAAGCGAGCTAGAAACCAGCTAAACGGAACATGGGAGAGTACATCAGATGACTATGTAGCCGCGTATCTTATTGCTTGTGCGATGTATTATTTGGCTGGAGACTTAAAAGGTATTCATGACATGTTTCAGCGACTAGAAAAAGAAAGTAACTTAAATTTGAACTTTCTATACAAAGCATTACCTATTACTGAATCGGCAGGTCAAATCTTCGATAAGGTAATTGATGAAATGCAAAAGATGCCAATTTGGGATTTCTTAAATGACCCTACAGATGTAGACACATGTTCTATTGGTGGAAATCATATGCTTAATCTATATGGCAGACCACTTAGTCCAGAAGATGTGTTTAACAATCAGACGGCAACAACTGATTCATTAGGATTCAAAATTAAGTTCGACGAGTAGATTTTATTGAGGAGGACATTAATACATATGAGAGGAAGTTGTATTAAATGTCGAGATCTACTTTTCCGCAAAAGATAGATGTATTTAGAGAATTATTTGATCTTCCGGCAAATCAAGTTGCAAATGCACTAGAATTGCAGAGATTAAAACAAAAGACAACACTAACAAATGATGAACAAAACCAAATTTCCGCATTAAGTGCCCAACTACAAGATTATATGATTACGCCTGAAACCATGAATAAACTTCAGGACGCAATTGTAGAAATTGAGACATTCTTTGATGGGAATGTAAGAAAGTATATTCTTGAAAAGCAGAAAGAATGGGATACCTACGTTAACGATTTTGATTATGTAGGCGAATGGGACGCAACGAAGAAGTTTAAGAAACATAATCTTATAACATATCAAGGTGCGCTATATATTGTTACAAAAGATGTGGTAGCGGATAGGCAACATACACCAGATAATGATTCCGATCATTATAGAAGAGCATCTAGTAAGGGTGATAAGGGGGATATAGGATTAAATGCTATTTTTAAGGGTGAATGGAATGGAGCTACTAGCTATAAGGCTGGTGATGCCGTGTCCGTTCGTGAAGGTCAAAGTTGGCGCCCGTTAGATTTAGTGTTTATTGCTAAAAAAGATAATCAAGGTCAAAAGCCAACTATAGGTGCTGCAAGTGATTATTGGTTCCCATATCATAATTTAATTGTTGTTCCTAAAGAATATGCTAACTATAAATTTCATCCAGATATTCATCGAATTCAAATAGTTGATTAGGGGCGGAAGAATGGAAGTTAGCGAACAACAAAAAGGATTATTAGAAGCTATGCGAACAATAGCTCAGCATGAAGCACAACGTAATTCAGGACCTCAATTTCAAACTGGTGTTGTGGTGGAAGACCCTGCCGGATATAAATGTATTGTTAGAGTGAATGACACTGAAAAAACATGTACATTACCAGAACACTTACATGATTGGGTAAGTAAAGACGATATAGTTCAAATTTGCGATATGTATGGGAATGGTGCTGAGCTAATTGTCACTGGATCTTCTGGATCGACAAGAAAGAAAACATTGGTTGTTAACGATGAAGATAAAGATAAGTTAACTGGTGGCGTTACTAAATTTGCAGATGATAGTGGAAATTTAACCGATAATACACTAACACTAGAGTAGAGAGAGGGTATTAAATGGCTGTAAAAAGAGCAAAATATTTAGTTGCAGATGATGAATATCATTTCGTAACGGACGACAAGGCTCTTAGAGTCCTAGATTCAAATAATAATGAAATTGGAACTTTTAGAGAATTAGGCTTTGAGGGAAAGCTAATCACAAGCGGTGATTATAGAGACATAAAACATACCGGGGTGTACCGAATTAAAGGAGTAGGAGGTTTGCCCGGAAACATTCCAGGAGATAAGGAATCTATTCTGACAGTTACATCAATTGGTGATCAGAACAATCCAGAATTGACTTTCTATAAAGTAATAAGTCCTAACGGAGTAATTTTAGAAAATACTGTCTCACGAAGTAATCAGTCTGGATGGGGATCTGGCGGTGTTGATTTGCGAAATACCATTACGAATATTAACAATATTCTTGGTGATATTTCAAAACTCCAAACAGATTCAAAGAATATGACTGGGGCAATTAATGAGTTAAATTCCAAAATAAATAATGTATCTGACAACTCACAAAGTGGGTTGGAAAGCTTAAAAAAAGATAGTGACAATAGATATTTGTTCAAGTGGGGAGATACGGTTAATGGTGATCTTTCAATTAGGTTTGGAGCGAAATACAAACTTCGAGGTAAGAATGGTCATGACTACAATTTAGCCTCTATTGACGATAACAATAATATCCATATTGGCGATGCAGATACTAATTTACATTTTTGGGGCAATGAAAATCCTACTTTTAATGGTAAAAAGATATTTACTGAAGCCAATGTAGGTAGTGGATCTGGACTTGACGCCGATAAGCTTGATGGGATTGACAGCTCCGGCTTCTTAAAGACTAATAGCGATGATACAAAGTATAGCGGTCTTCGAATGGACAAACGGAATATTCATTTCAATATTAAAGATGGCGAAAATACAGAAACAGGATTAGTTTTTGATAAGAATAATAATTGGACTGCTAAAGTTGTTGCAACCGATATTGGTGATGTCCATATTCAAACAGGTGGTAAAGAGTATAAATATCCTCCATTTACGTTCAATCAAGATCGTAATTTTGTTCAATATGGAGGCGGTCATTGGATTAGGGCTAACGAACCTCAACTCAATTTTCAGACATTTGATGAAAAAACTGGAAACTTTGATAAAGGAGTAGGGTTTTTCAAGCCGGCATGGGATCAAGGATCATTGGCAGTTGGAAATTGGAATACCTCTGAAGTTGTTGCTCAATTTGCTGTTGGAGCAAATCATGAAGCGGTTAAGCTTAATCATTCTCCTTACATCGGTGATCATAATAGAAGATTATTTATGCAAGACGAACAGCCCGGCGGAGATATTCCCGTAGGATCAGTTTGGATTGGTATTTAGGGGGTGATTATAAATGCCATTTGTAAAATATAGAGGAGCCAATGGTGAATGGATAAAGCTTGGTGGAGGTAATGTTCGTGTGTCTAATGGACATACGTGGATTCCACCACGTGCAAGAATTTGGAATGGTCATGAGTGGTTGAACCTACTGGAGGAAAGACATGTTGACGTATTCAATGCTGTAAATTCAGGTGGATATTGGGGTTCCGATCACGGTAATGTATCGCATAATCACTTTAATTCTTTGTGGGCGCCAAATCATCCTTTACAGGGAAACTATAGACCATACCACGACAGTTTTAATAACAATGGTCAGCATGGAATGATTTATTTTAATGATCAGGACATAAGAAATCGATTAGCAGGAGCAAAGATTGAAAAGATTGAATTATTTTTGTTCGCAGTTCATAGCGCTTATTACAACGGTGGAGAATGTGTCGTCGGCACACATAATTTCCGTGGTGGCTGGTCAGATGTTTTCCAAGAAGTAAACCATGGTATTGCAAGAACACGATTTTATGGCCGTAACCAGGGGCAGTGGATAACACTTCCAAATTGGGTTGGAGATAATTTGAGAGATAACCTTATTACAGGTATTACAACGAATGGAGAAAATGCTTCGCTATGGCAATATATTGTCTATGCAGGGACTAACGATGGTTGGAAGAGTCCTAAGCTTCGGATTACCTATCTAAAATAAAGTGTTAAATATTTAACACGGGAACTGGGGACTAGATGAGTAAAAAAATTACACATGAAGAATATATTAAGAAGGTTGAAAACAAGTTCGGTCAGGGGAACTATGAAATACTTAATAGGTATGCAGATGCTTACACTCCAATAGTGTTTAGACACACAGTATGTGGAACTAGAGATTCAGTAGTAGCCAGAGAATTTTTACGTGGAAAAGGATGTAAAAAATGCTCTAAAGCAAGAAGGGTGAAAAGACAAAGGATTAAGCGTCTTAAAAAGTTTGAGAATGAATTACGTCAGAAATATTCTAATAGAATATGTGTTTTTGGAGAATACAAAGGTATTGAGAATAATATGATATTTTATGATACTGAATGTGGCACGTTCTATTATACAAATCCTAGAACTGTTCTTAGAAGTAAAAATGGTGGATTATAGAATGAAGTTAGCCACCCAGTTGGTGGTAAATAAAAAACGCCATTCGGCGTGACATCAGGTATCATATTAAGTGAACCAAACCTATATGAAAGGATGTCCGTCAAATGACGCACTT
>SKER01000495.1_pt1 | contig 45261 bp, 44 predicted proteins | sample 4826961 | NCBI WGS metagenome assembly SKER01 (sample SAMN11008804, study PRJNA524170) | human gut metagenome | biome: Human fecal sample; material: Feces; isolation source: fecal sample from pouch patient p47 | host: Homo sapiens | place: Israel: Tel-Aviv | collected 2016-11-16 | reverse complement strand
TCTCCTTTAATTATACCATCTTTTAGGGTATAATAGGGATGACTTTAGATTAGAATGTTTACTCTTCAAAAATCAAAACTATCCATCGTTAACTCACTTTGCCGTACCTGCTGAGGAAAGCGAAGCTTTCCCTATTTCCAACCTCAAAAGGTCTCCCAGACCTTTTGAGCTACCTGCAGTTTGTGCAATGCAGAGCAAAGTTGGTCGATTTTACCAACTTTGTGAGGTTAGTAAGGGAGCTAGGCAATCGCTATGGAGATTGCCGTTTGACATCAGTCACTTTAGTGACTTGATGTCATTGCTCCTTGCCTCGGCTACTTTTGATTTTTATTGAGTATTAGTGGGGTTCTTATGCAGAAAAAAACGATTATTATTGGCGTGACTGGTGGTTCTGGTGGTGGCAAGACCAGCGTTTCTCGGGAAATTCTCAACCATTTCCCCCACTCCAAGATTGCCATGATTGAGCACGATTCCTATTATAAGGATCAATCTCATCTGACCTTTGAAGAGCGGGTGGCTACCAATTATGACCATCCCCTAGCCTTTGATACGGATTTGATGATTGAACACATCAAGGAATTGCAGGCTGGTCGTCCGGTTGATATTCCCATCTATGACTATACCCAGCATACCAGAAGTAGCGAGACCTATCGGCAGGAGCCCCAGGATGTCTTTATCGTTGAAGGCATTTTGGTTTTAGAGGATGAACGCTTGCGAAACCTCATGGACATCAAGCTCTTTGTTGATACCGATGATGATATTCGGATTATTCGTCGGATTAAGCGTGACATGGAGGAGCGTGGTCGTAGTCTGGACAGCATTATCGAGCAATACACCAGTGTGGTCAAGCCCATGTATCACCAATTTATCGAGCCTACCAAGCGCTATGCTGACATTGTTATCCCCGAAGGGGTCTCTAACACCGTAGCCATTGACCTCATCAATACCAAGATTGCTTCAATTTTGAGCGAAAAATAAAGATTTGCAGGAGTCAGTCCATGAAAAAAAGACTATTTTTGTTCCTTAGCCTAGTAGCATCCTTATTCATCCTGACCGCCTGTCTCCCCTTCCCCTTTAACAAACTTCACAGCAAAGAGAGTTCCAGCTCATCATCTAGCACGAGTCAGGAGGATAAGGCCATTAGCCAAAGTGAGTTTAAGAAGTTGGCCAAGGTGGAGGAAAAGGCGGTTAAAGACAAGGAGCCAGCTGACCCCAAGCAGAAAGGCCATCAGTTGAGCTCAGCTCAAAATGGTTTTTCCAAGATGGACGGTTCTGGCAAGGAGCTGGTGGATTGGCGCTATTATGATGTTCCTGAGAGCTGGACGGTTGATTCGTCTAGGACTAAGGATGAGCGCAGGGACGTCACCTATGAAGCCAATTCTTCTGACCCACAAATCTATGCCCTGCTCTATACCCTCAATGCCTATGATAAATCCCCCTTTAATGGAGGTGAGCATTATCAAGAGAGTGATTTAGATGAGAATCTTGAGCAGGACCAGCAGAAGTTTGATTATAAGACCACAGTGACCATTAAGGACAAGACCTGGTATTTCGGCTTGACCAATAGTGAGAAAAATAATTCCGCCCAGCTCACCTTCTATTATCTAGAGAATACTGGTAGTTTTTCAGATTCAATTTTAGTCGGCTCCCTGGTTTTCCCATTAGATTCTGATGCCAATGATGCTAGAGAAAAGATAGAAAGCAATGTCGCCTATCTCAAGAATATCCTCGAGCAGGTCACCCATAAGGTTGAGGCCCAGTAATAGTCATAATGAAGGAGCAGCCCCCCTGTTCCTTTTTCTTTTGCCTCTATACAAAACTTTGCTGGGGCAAATTATGCGATTTTTCAGAAAATTTCTAAAAAAATCCTTGACAATGATTTTCAAATAGGTTAGGATATTAAACAAGAAAACATCGAAGGGAAAAAGTCAAATGAAGACACGTTCTATGACAGTCTTGTTGTTGAGGTGTGAGGGCTAGTGCAAAAGCATTAGTCCTGTTTGGCTTACCAAGCGGGATTCAAGGAACATCTCGCTTGGCGGGATGTTTTTTTAGTGAAACGGTCAAGGCAGGCTTTATCCAGAGTGATAAAGTTAATACTCAATGAAAATCGAAATTAGCCGAGGCAAGGAGCAATGCCATCAAGTCACTAAAGTGACTGATGTCAAACGGCAATCTCTATAGCGATTGCCTAGCTCCCTTACTAACCTCACAAAGTCGGTGAAATCGACCAACTTTGCTCCGCATCGCACGAACTGAAGACAGCTCAAAAGGTCTGGGAGATCTTTTGAGGTTGGAAATAGGGAAAGCTTCGCTTTCCTCAGGAGTACGGCAAAGTGAGTTAACGATGGAAAATTTTGATTTTCGAAGAGTATAGGCTCAGTTCTTAGGCAAGGCTTCTACAGTATCCAATCACTTGCCAACATTTGCTTATTAAAAAGAAAGAGGTCACTATGCGTAAGGTAGAATTTCTTGATACCAGTCTTCGGGATGGGGAACAGACCCCTGGTGTTAATTTTTCCATCAAAGAAAAGGTCGCCATTGCCAAGCAATTGGAGAAGTGGGGCATTTCCGCCATTGAAGCTGGTTTTCCAGCGGCCAGCCCCGATTCCTTTGAAGCAGTCAAGCAGATTGCGGCAACTTTGGCCAAGACCGCTGTTACAGGTTTGGCCCGGTCAGTCAAGTCTGATATTGATGCTTGTTACCAGGCCCTCAAGGATGCCAAGTATCCCCAATGCCACGTCTTTATTGCCACTAGTCCTATTCATCGAGAGTTCAAGTTGAAGAAGTCCAAGGAAGAGATTTTGGAAGTCATCAAGGAGCATGTGACCTATGCTCGCCAGTTCTTTGATGTGGTTGAGTTCTCACCTGAGGATGCGACCAGGACTGAGCTGGATTACCTCCTGCAGGTGGTTCAGACGGCTGTGGATGCTGGGGCGACCTACATCAATATACCTGATACGGTCGGCTTCACCACGCCGAGCGAATTTGGTCACATCTTTGACTACTTGATTAAAAATGTCAAATCGGATCGCGAGATTATTTTCAGTCCCCATTGCCACGATGACCTAGGAATGGCAACGGCCAATACCCTAGCTGCCATTAAGAATGGTGCTGGTCGGATTGAAGGAACGGTCAACGGTATCGGTGAGCGAGCTGGTAATGTTGCCCTAGAAGAAGTGGCTGTTGCCCTCAATATCCGTCAGGACTTCTTTAATGCTACCAGCGACATTGTCCTCAATGAAACCGTCAATACCTCAGCCATGGTTTCCCGCTTTTCAGGTATTCCTGTACCTAAGAACAAGGCGGTTGTCGGTGGCAATGCCTTCTCCCATGAATCCGGTATTCACCAAGACGGCTTCCTCAAGAATCCATTGACCTATGAAATCATCACCCCTGAATTGGTTGGGGTTAAACAAAGTTCCCTGCCTCTGGGTAAATTGTCTGGTCGCCATGCCTTTATCGAAAAACTCAAAGAACTGGATTTGGACTTTGCTGAAACAGAAATCAAGGAACTCTTTGCCAAGTTCAAGAAACTGGCAGATAAGAAGCATGATATTCGGGATGCCGATATTATCGCCCTGGTTGAAGGAACCGATATTGAAAATCCAGAAGGCTTCCACTTTGCTGACTTGAAGCTGACTTCAAATGAAGATGAAACGGTCACTTCCGTTGTGACCATGGCCAATAAGGATGGGGAAACCGTTGATGTTGTGGCTAACGGTAAGGGATCAGTCGAGGCTGCCTTTAATGCCATTGACAAATTCTTCAATCAAACCGTTCGCCTGCTCAGCTACAGCCTGGATGCTATTACCGACGGTATCGACGCCCAAGCACGAGTGGCTGTCTCTGTTGAAAATGTTGATACAGGCACGATTTTCAATGCGACAGGTGTTGATTTTGACGTTATGAAAGCCAGCTCCATTGCTTATGTCAATGCCAATGTGCTGGTGCAAAAGGAAAATGACGGTCAAATCGGTCACCGCCTATCTGAAAAAGAGGTCTAAGATCAACTGCCCAAGGACAATAAAATTAGGATAAAAGGAAGATGCAATGACCAAAAAGATTGTAACCCTAGCAGGGGATGGAATTGGCCCTGAAATCATGGCAGCGGGCCTGGAAGTGCTAGAAGCTGTCGCTAAAAAAATTGACTTTGACTACGAGCTGAATGCCCAGCCCTTTGGTGGAGCAGGGATTGATCAGGCAGGTCATCCCCTACCTCAAACAACTTTGGAAGCTGCTCGGTCGGCTGACGCCATTCTTTTAGCCGCCATTGGGAGTCCCCAATATGATACCGCTCCAGTTCGACCAGAGCAAGGTCTTTTGGCCCTGCGCAAGGAACTCAAACTCTTTGCCAATATTCGACCGGTCAAAATTTTTGAGGCCCTCAAGCATCTCTCACCGCTAAAGCCAGAGCGGATCGAGGGTGTTGATTTTGTCGTCGTCAGGGAACTGACAGGTGGTATCTATTTTGGTCAGCATGATCTCAAGGAAACTAGCGCCAGAGACATCAATAATTATTCGACTGAGGAGATTGAGCGTATTGTCCGCAAGGCCTTCACCATTGCCCAAGGGCGTGGCAAGAAGGTGACCAGCATTGATAAGCAAAATGTCCTAGCCACCTCCAAACTTTGGCGAAAGGTTGCTGATCAAGTAGCCCAGGACTATCCTGATGTCACCCTGAAGCACCAGCTGGTTGATAGTGCCGCCATGTTGATGATTACGGACCCAGCTCGTTTTGATGTGGTCGTGACCGAAAATCTTTTTGGCGATATCCTGTCTGACGAGTCTTCAGTCCTGCCAGGAACCCTTGGTGTCATGCCTTCGGCCAGCCATTCTCAGGATGGCCCTAGCCTTTACGAGCCTATTCATGGTTCTGCCCCAGATATTGCTGGACAGGGGATTGCCAATCCTATCAGCATGATTCTCTCGGTTGCCATGATGTTAAGGGATTCCTTTGGCCAAGAGACTGGTGCCAGTCTCATCGAGCAGGCCGTCGATAAAACCCTCAATCAGGGTGTGCTGACTCGTGATCTGGGAGGTCAGGCGACAACGGCTCAAATGACCGCAGCCATTATTGCTAACCTCTAGGATGAAGATTTCACTAGCCCTCTTGATTTTCTGGAATGCTCTGACTTTTTGCCTCTACGGTCTTGATAAAAGACGGGCGATTAAGGGGCAATGGCGAATTCCAGAAAAGACCCTCTTAATCCTTAGTCTGACAGGAGCTGGTCTGGGAGCATATCTAGCAGGAAAATTATTTCACCACAAGACCAAGAAGTGGTATTTTAGACTAGCTTGGTATCTAGGCATATTAATCCAAGTCAGTCTTATCTATTGTTTATGGAGATTTAAAAATGAGTGGACAATCAATTTTTGATAAGGTTTGGGACCGCCATGTCATTACTGGCAAGGAAGGTGAGCCTCAACTCATGTATGTGGATCAGCACTATATCCACGAAGTGACCTCTCCCCAGGCTTTTGATGGTCTGAGAGAAGCAGGTCGTAAGGTCAGACGACCCGACCTAACTTTTGGGACCTTTGATCATAATGTACCAACGGTCAACATCTACGATATTCGGGATGTCATTTCCAAGGCCCAGATGGATGCCTTGGCCCGCAACCTCAAGGAATTTGATATTCCCCATGCCGACCATGGTTCTGCCAGTCAGGGAATTGTCCATATGGTTGGCCCTGAAACGGGGCGCACCCAGCCTGGCAAGTTCATCGTTTGTGGGGACAGCCACACGGCCACCCATGGCGCCTTTGGTGCCATCGGCTTTGGAATCGGAACCACAGAAGTCGAACACGTTTTTGCGACCCAGACCATCTGGCAGGTCAAGCCCAAGAAGCTCTTGGTTAAATTTGTCGGTCAGCCCCAAAAAGGCGTCTATGCCAAGGACTATGTCCTGGCCCTGATTGCCCAGTATGGTGTCTCTGTCGGTGTCGGTCACGTTGTCGAGTACAGAGGCGAGGCTGTTCAGGCCCTCTCCATGGAAGAACGCATGACCATCTGCAATATGTCTATCGAATTTGGCTCCAAGATGGGTATCATGAACCCTGACCAGACCACCTTTGATTATGTCAAAGGACGAGATCAGGCACCTAAAGGGGAGAAGTTCGAGCAGGCTATCGCTGATTGGAAGACCTTGGTTTCAGACCCAGATGCCCACTATGACAAGGTTATCGAGATTGATGTTTCCCAACTGGCTCCAATGGTCACCTGGGGAACCAATCCCTCCATGGGCGTGGCCTTTGACCAACCCTTCCCTGAAATTCGTGACATGAACGATGAGCGAGCTTATAAGTATATGGATACTAGGCCTGGTGAGAAGGTGGAAGACCTGGACATTGGTTATGTTTTCCTAGGCTCCTGCACCAATGCCAGACTGAGTGACCTCAAATTGGCTGCTAGGTTTGTTAAGGGAAAGCATATTGCCCCTAATCTGACCGCCATCGTGGTGCCAGGCTCAAGACCAGTCAAGACAGCAGCCGAAAAACTAGGTTTAGATAAGATTTTTACCGACGCTGGCTTTGAATGGCGGGACCCAGGTTGCTCCATGTGCTTGGGAATGAATCCAGACAAGGTTCCTGCCGGTGTTCACTGTGCTTCAACCAGCAACCGCAATTTTGAAGACCGTCAAGGTGTTGGGGCCAGAACCCACCTCTGCAGTCCAGCCATGGCAGCAGCAGCAGCCATCAACGGCCACTTTGTCGATGTCCGACAACTACCAGAAGCCCAGTAGGAGGAAGCCTAGCATGGAAAAATTTACCGTTTATACAGGGACTACCGTGCCTCTGATGAATGACAATATCGACACCGACCAGATTTTGCCCAAGCAGTTCCTCAAGCTGATTGATAAGAAGGGCTTCGGTAAGTACCTCATGTACGAGTGGCGCTATTTAGATGACAACTATACCGAAAATCCTGATTTTATTTTCAATACTGCCCCCTACCGCAAGGCGACCATCCTGATTACGGGCGATAACTTTGGAGCCGGCTCCTCACGGGAACATGCTGCCTGGGCCTTGGCCGACTATGGTTTCAAGGTCATCATCGCTGGTTCCTTCGGGGACATTCACTACAATAATGACCTCAACAATGGCATTTTGCCAATTGTTCAACCTCTAGAGGTTCGCCAGAAGCTGGTCCAGTTAGCGCCAACCGACCAGATAACCATTGATCTGCCGCAGCAAAAAATCATCTCACCAGTCGGTGACTTTGATTTTGAAATTGACGGTGATTGGAAACACAAGCTCCTCAATGGTTTAGATGATATCGGTATCACCCTCCAGTATGAGGACTTGATTAGCGACTATGAAAAAAATCGTCCAAGTTATTGGCAGGACTAGAACGAGTAGGCGAAATTTAGTTTTTGAAAATTCTGAAAAAATCTTGAAAATAGCAACTTTTCATGATAAAATAAGCAAGATAATTGATTAAAAATTGGAGAAAAACATGACAAAACACATTCAATGGGATGGAAATCTTTCACAAGAAGGACTTGAGATTGTAAAAGGTGAGGGCGGCTGTATCGTCTGCCCAACTAAGGTTGGCTACATCATTATGACTAGCGACAAGGCTGGTTTGGAACGCAAGTTTGCTGCCAAAAACCGCAAGCGCAATAAACCAGGTGTTGTGCTCTGCGGCAGCATGGATGAACTTCGTGCACTGGCTCAACTGACTCCAGAAATCGACAGCTTCTATCAAAAGCATTGGGATCAAGATATTCTGCTGGGCTGTATCCTCCCTTGGAAAGACGAGGCTTATGCTAAACTCCAAGCCTTTGGTGATGGCCGTGAAGAACTCATGACTGATAGTCGCAGGACTTCTTGTTTTGTTATTAAGTTCGGTGTAGCTGGTGAACAGATTGCCAAGGAAATGTGGGAAAAAGAAGGCAAGATGGTTTACGCTTCATCTGCCAATCCATCTGGTAAGGGTAACCGTGGTAAGGTCGAAGGAATCGGTGAACGCATTGAAGAAGCCGTTGACTTGGTTATCGAGGCCGATGACTATGTTGCTTCAATCCAACCAGACAAGACCGTTGAAACCCGCTACGAACAAGGCGTTATGGTTTCAATGGTCGATAAGGATGGTAAGCTCATTCCTGAACAAGGAAAGGACAGCCGTTCCATCAATAACTGCCCAGTTGTTATCCGTAAGGGACTGGACATCGACAAGATTATGATGAACCTGTCAGATACCTTTAACTCTTGGAACTACCGCCAAGGTGAATATTATTAAAAGAAATGAAGGCTGGGCAAAAACTTGTCCAGTATTCTTTGTTTTGGGATAAATTCTTGACGCAGTGGTTGGCTGGTTTTCCTTTTGTCGCAAGGCCAAAGCAGAAAAACCTAAATGCATGTGATGAACGGTGTTCATCCTATTTCCAACCTCAAAAAGTCCCCAGACGGTTTCGCCTTTTTCTAATTCAAGAGCGAAAGAAAGAGAGTGGGGCAAAAATCGGTAAATCGTCATAAAAAATGGCGATTTCGATTTTCCTCGCTCTCTTATTTTAAGGTTCGGGTTGAAATCCTCCACTGGAGCATTTCAATCCCACCTCCGCACAGGGGTAAGACTTCTTGGCATAGCCAACAGTCATACTCCCAACCACTGCGTCAATTGTTTAGTACTACACAACAGAATCAAGTTTAGGACTTTTGTCCCAAGCTCGTTTAAGCTGTGCGGGGTGGGAATACGAACCAAAATTTTCAATTTTGGCTTCCTTCCCACTCCCTTTTTGATAGAATAACTGCTAATCTAAGGAGAGCCGCAATGTATAAAGCTAAAAACGTCTTATTCAAGAGAGATAATTTTGAGGTTGACTACCTCACTTTTGGTTTAGAACAGCAGCCACTGGTTTTGATTTCTGGATTGAGTCTGTCTCGCCTGCGCGGAAAGGCCTGGCAGATGTCCTTCATGTATCGGCTCTTTGCTAAAGATTATAAGGTCTATATGTTTGACCGCAGAAATCATATCCCAAGGGGCTACCAGGTATCAGATATGGCAGATGATTTGGCCTTGGTAATGACGGAGTTAGGGATTAAAAATGCGGATGTCGTGGGAATATCGCAGGGCGGCATGATTGCACAAAGCTTAGCCATTAAGCATCCAGAATTAGTCAGCCGCTTGGTACTGGGCGTAACATTATCGCGGCAAAATACTCTTGTTCAGTCAACTATTGGTGGCTGGATCGCCTTGGCACAAAAACGAGACTGGGAAAAATTGATTAAGGACATGTTCGCCAAAACCTATTCCGAAAATTATGTGCAAAAACATAGATGGCTGATTGCACTGCTAGCCAAATGCTTAAAGCCAAAGGAAATCGAGCGTTTTCTGATTTTAGCCCAAGCCTGTCTGACCTTTGATGTCTATGAAGAGCTAGGGGCTATCAACTGTCCGACACTAGTTATCGGCGGTGCCAAAGATTTGGTGGTATCTGGCCAAGCAAGTCTAGAGTTGGCGAATAAGCTGGGATGTCCTTTCTATCTTTATGAGAATTTAGGACACTCAGCCTACAGCGAAGCTAAAGATTTTAATCAGAGAGTCTTTGATTTTTTGCAAGGGAATGGAGGTTGACGATCAAATGAAAGTAAAATCATTAACAGAAATGACGTTAGAAGAACTTTGGCAGCTTTTTCCTATCTTTTTAGTCGAGCATCAGGATGACTGGGCAGACTGGTACGAGCAGGAAGCGGGATGCCTGCTGGCCTTGCTTTCTGAATCAAGTGTCAGTAGACTGTCCCATATTGGCAGCACCGCTATTGATGGTATTTGGGCTAAGAATATCGTTGATATCTTGCTGGAAGTGCCAAAAGGTTCAGATCTTCAGTCCATCAAGCAGAGACTTTTTAATGCTGGTTATCAGCTCATGTCTGAAAGTGGCAGCCGCCTGTCTTTTAATAAAGGCTATGAGCCAGAGGGCTTTGCGGATAAGGTTTTTCATCTCCATTTACGCTATCAAGGAGATAATGATGAACTCTATTTTCGCGATTATCTCAGAGAGCATCCCGACCTTGCTAAAGACTATGAGTCTTTAAAAAAATTCTCTGGAAAAAATATGAACACAATCGCGATGCTTATACAGAAGCTAAGAGTGATTTTATCAAAACCTATACCCAAAAAGCTAAGGAAGAATATAAGAGAAGATATGAAAAATGACAATTTTACAGAATTGCTTAGTTGCAGCCATGCTGTCAAGCTGTTTTTTTGTCTATTTTGTTGGATAGCCCAAAAGCCAATTGGTTTAGCTGGAAAAGTTATGATGCAGATGTGGAACAAGTTTTATCTCCCGATGGTATTAGATGGAGTTTAAACTTAGTCCCTTGCAGGTTTTGCCAAGGATTTTCGATATCAGAATGGCAATGGAAAATCCATTGTCTACCCTCAGTTCGGCCTTTCCTCAAACAAGGGCACTAACATTCTCCTGACAGCCATCAAGACAGCTAAAATGCTAGAAAACCCCGACCAGATACATTTCCGTTTCAGCTCTTGAGCAGGCTGATTTTCTAGTAAGAATTTTGACTTAGTTTGTGGCTTTTTTGCTATAATGAAGACATCGGCCTTCCATAAACTAACTTGTTGAAAAATTACAGGGCGATAAGATGTTTACTAAAAAGGGATATTTATGATTTTAAACTACTTAATCAATCAGTCCAAGATGCCATCAGGCTCCATTGGTAGGATGATGATGGCAATCTGGAACAAATCCTATTTACCCATGGTCAAGTGGAGTTTGCAATTTGTTAGGACTTCTCAAGTTCAGCGTATCTTAGATGTTGGGGTCGGTAACGGAAAATCGAGTGCCTATCTCAGTTCAGTCTTTCCTTTGGCAGAGGTTCATGGTTTGGATATTTCCCCAACAGCAATTCGAGAGGCTAAGAAGCTAGAAATTGCGGGTAGGCTAGATTTTACTGTCTCATCTATTGAACAGACCGATTTTCAAACTGGATGTTTTGATTTGGTCTGTGGCTTTCAAACACATTTTCATTGGGATGATTTGGCAGCAGGTTTGAACGAAATTTACCGTCTGTTGAAAGAAAGGGGGCAGTTATTGCTGGCTTGTGAACAAAGTAAATTAGCCTATTTTCTTCCTCAATTGAAAACGACGGAGGATTTTAAGGCTTTTATCCAACCTTTGGGCTTTCAACTTATCGCCACCTATCAAAAGGGAGGTTGGATAGCTTATTCTTGCCAAAAGAACTAGAATTAAAGGGCCACTTGGTGGTCTTTTGTTGTTTACTAGCTTTGCGTTTTTTTCTGAAAACCATCAAGTCAAACTTATTACAAACTCATTGCGTTTTCAAGTCGTATTATTTGATTCTTCAAAGAAGGAAGGCTATAATAATTCCCGTACTAAATAACTAAACTTTTGGGAGGGAAAAATGAAGAAATTTTTCGCAGAATTAATCGGTACATTTATCCTAGTTTTCGTTGGGACGGGAACTGTCGCTTTTGGTAATGGTATGGAGGGGATCGGCCATGTCGGTATCGCTCTTGCCTTCGGTTTGTCCATCGTAGCAGCAGTTTACTCAATTGGCACGATTTCAGGTGCCCACCTCAACCCAGCGGTTTCAATCGCTATGTTTGTCAATAAACGCCTTAATGCTAAGGATCTGGCTAGCTATATTGTTGCTCAAGTGGTTGGTGCCCTCTTGGCATCTTCCTTCCTTTATTTCTTGGTCAGCAACTCAGGTCTTTCCGTTGATAAGGTCGGTCTTGGTCAAAATGCCTTGGCTGATGGCGTAACGGCTCTTGGAGGTTTCCTCTTTGAAGTAGTGGCTAGCTTTATCTTTATTTTGGTTATTGTTACCGTAACTTCTGAAAGTAAGGGTAACGCCAAGATTGCTGGCATCGTTATCGGACTTACCTTGGTGCTGATGATTCTTGTCGGCCTCAACATCACAGGACTTTCGGTCAACCCAGCTCGTAGCTTGGCACCAGCCCTCTTTATCGGTGGCTCTGCTTTCAAGCAAGTTTGGATCTTTATCCTGGCACCAATCGTTGGTGGTATCTTTGCTGCTATTGTTGGTGATCAATTGTTGGGAACTGAAGAATAATATTAAGCGCCAAGTAACTTCCTTCTAGACTTGAAATCAGGACGATTTCAGGTCTTTTTAATGGTCTGCGAAGAAGTCGGGAGCCTGCCCCTAAATTCGCTTTTTACTTTTACCAATCTACGACTTGGCCAGCTCGCCTCTGGTCCCAATTTTTGCTATAATAACCTTATGACGAATTCAGAGAAAAAATCCCTTTATGACTTGTTGCTTGCCCAGTTGGAGTCCCTCTTAGAAGGGGAGACCAATGTTCTCGCTAATCTGGCCAATGCCTCGGCCCTGATTAAGGAAGCCCTGCCCAATTCGGTATTTGCCGGCTTTTATCTTTATGATGGCCAAGAATTGATTTTGGGCCCCTTCCAAGGGAAGGTCTCTTGTGTTCATATCCAGCTTGGCAAGGGTGTCTGCGGCGAGTCCGCCCATAAAAATCAAACGCTGATTGTGGACGATGTGACCCAGCACGCCAATTATATCTCCTGTGATTCAGCTGCTCTTTCAGAAATTGTTGTCCCCATCTATCAAGACGACCAGCTCCTCGGTGTACTGGATTTGGACTCCAGCCTGGTAGCTGATTATGACCAGCTGGACAAGGATTATTTGGAGCAATTTGTGGCCATTCTGCTTAAAAAAACAGACTGGAATTTTGCTATGTTTGGAGTTAAAAACTAATGTACCAAGCTCTTTATCGAAAATACCGCAGCCAGACCTTCCAGGAATTAGTTGGTCAAGAAGTAGTGGCCACCACCCTCAAGCAGGCGGTAGCTTCTGGAAAAATCAGCCATGCCTACCTCTTTTCAGGCCCACGGGGGACTGGGAAAACTAGTGTGGCTAAAATCTTTGCTAAGGCTATGAATTGCCCTAATCAAGTAGATGGTGAGCCTTGTAATGACTGTGACATCTGTCGAGACATAACCGAAGGTAGTCTGGAAGATGTCATCGAAATTGATGCAGCCTCCAACAATGGAGTCGATGAAATCCGAGAAATTCGCGATAAGTCGACCTATGCGCCCAGTCGGGCCACCTACAAGGTCTATATCATTGATGAAGTTCATATGCTCTCAACAGGGGCCTTCAACGCCCTGCTCAAGACCTTGGAAGAACCGACGGAGAATGTTGTCTTTATCCTGGCGACAACCGAGTTGCATAAGATTCCAGCGACCATCCTCTCTCGGGTTCAACGTTTTGAGTTCAAGGCTATTAAGCAGACTGCCATCCGCCAACATATGGCTGAGATTTTGGACAAGGAAGGCATCGCCTATGAGGACCAATCCCTCAATTTGATTGCTCGACAGGCCGAAGGAGGAATGCGCGATGCCTTGTCCATCCTAGACCAAGCCCTCAGCCTTTCGGCCGACAATCAGGTGACAGCAGCCATAGCTGAAGAAATCACAGGTTCTGTCGGTCAAGCGGCTCTGGATGATTATCTAGCCAACCTAATCCAGCATGATAGCCTAGCCGCCCTGACCAATCTCAATACCATCTTTGATAGTGGCAAGGGCATGAGTCGTTTTGCCACCGACCTACTGGATTATCTGCGAGATATCCTTTTGGTTCAGGCAGGTGGTCAGGTTAGTCGGAGTTCGCAGGCTTTTGAGGAAAATTTGACGCTGGACCAGGGACGGCTCTTTGCCATGATTGACATCATAACCCAGACCATGCCTGAGCTAAAGAACGGCACCCAGCCGAAAATCTATGCGGAGATGATGACCATCCAACTGGCTGATGCCCAGCAAGCACCAAGTCAAGACCAAGCTGGAAACTCAGAAGAATTAGAGAAAGAAATTCAAATCCTCAAAAGAGAAGTAGCCCAGCTTAAGGCTCAACTAGAGACGGGGAATTTCACAGCTTCCGCTCCAGTCAGCAAGCCCAAGGCTTCCACTAATTTCAAATTCAAGGTGGACAAGGCCAAGATTTTGACCATCATGGAAGAAACGGTTGCTGATAGTGAAAAATCTCGCCAATATCTAGATGCCCTAAAGTCCTCCTGGAATGAAATTTTAGACTCTATCGGACCCCAGGATCGCGCCCTGTTGCTGGGTTCTGAGCCAGTCCTAGCCAATAGTGAAAATGCTATTTTAGCCTTTCAAGCTGCTTTCAATGCCGAGCAGGCCATGAAACGCAGCGACCTCAATACCATGTTTGGTAATATTATGAGCCAGGCCGCCGGCTTTTCTCCGCAGATTATGGCCGTGCCCAAGGCTGATTTTGAAGAAATCCGTGCCGAATTTGCCCAAAAGATGCGAGGTCAAAAAGGTTCAGAGGTTTCATCAGACTCCCCAGATGATCAAGTAGAAGCCAAGGAAGAGGATAGCCTGATTCCAGACGGCTTTGAATTTCTCTCTGATAAGCTAGAAGTGGAAGAAGACTAGACGAACTGAGACTGCTGGCCGATTCAGCAGAGCAAATACCTATTGTCTGCAAGAGGTCTCAGTTGTTGATAATCTTTCATTAATTAATAATAACGTCACCTATCAAATCAGGTCCGACTGGGCTAGTCACCAATCAGAAAATGTGCTTTCCTTCTTAACAAGCGGTCAATAAAATCCCACTAAATAGTAATAAGCGAAAAAAAATCCACCATTGCGGTGGATTTTCTGCTATAATGACCTTATATGAATCGATTACAGTTTATCAGCATGGCTCTCTGGTGTGCTGTTGAAAGTTACTTTTTCAGCGATGCCTTGCTTACAGGACATTTTTGGTTGGCTGCCTTTTGGGCCTTCCTCATTATTCGCAATTTGCAGAATGCCTATCTGGCAGACCGCCTGCTCAAGGAATTGCTTAAGTCCCTGCCTCATGGACAAGGACCTAATAGCCCCAAGAAGAGAGACTAATTTCTCCAGAATTGAGAAGCTTTTCTTGACCATCATCTAGCTTGACGACTAACTGGCCGCTGTCGGTGATTTCAGTCGCTAGACCCGCATATGACACTTGATTTTCCACGAAGGTCACTCGTTTATCCAGAACGAGTGATTTTTCTTTGTAAACTTTTATCAGGTCTCTTTCAGGTGTTTTTAGAAAAATCTTCCAGATTTCAGAAATCAACTGATTACGACTAATGGGAGCCTGACTGGTAAAAAGACTAGTTGCCTTGTCTTGCAAGTTCTCGGGAAATTCAGGCACTAGGAAGTTAAGCCCAATTCCAATAATGACATCAGTAATCAGTCCCGTCTCAATGGAGGAAATCGCCTCGGTCAGGATGCCAGCTAGCTTTTTTTGACCCAGATAAATATCATTGACCCACTTAATCTGGCAGTCGATGCCCGCCAGTCGAGAAATAGCCTTGACAATACTGGAAGCTACCATGAGGGTATAGGCAGGAGCCTGGTCGTAGGGCAGGTTGGGTTGCAGGTGGAGGGACATATAGATACCGCCCGATTCAGGAGAAAAGAAGGGGCGTGAAAAACGACCTCGAGCCGACCTTTGATTGGGAGCTAGATAAAGGGCAGGAGAAGGCTGCCCTTTTTTAATGCCCTCCTTGGCATCCTCTTGAGTGGAGGCAGAAGTCTCATTAAAATAGACCTTGAGTCCTGTTGCCTGGCTGATGTCCTCAGCTAGGAGGAGGTCTCCCTCAAGCAGGCGGTAGCCCTGATTTTTGTTAGACTCGATGACCAGTCCTTTGCTTTCAAGAGTTTTCATAGATTTCCAAATGGCCGTCCTTGAGACATCTAGCTGGTCAGCCAAATCCTGTCCACTAACGAAATCGTGAGCCTCCCACAAAATTTGGTAAATTTTCTCATAGGTTTTCATAGTATTTCCTCATTCCTCTGCTCTTATTGTAGCATAAAACCGCCCATGAAATGACTTGGCCGAGAATGAAAGAAGTAGAGTAGGTCTGACCATCATGAAAAAGGGAGCTTATAGTCATTTTGGATGCAGGGCTAGGAGTGGTCATCAAGTCCTTATGGAGCCTTGTTTCGGACTTCTTCCTTGCTAAAATTATCTGAGGCTGGCCTTCCAGCAATTCTGGATATGCTATAATTAAATTATCAAACTAGATTAGAAAGGCATAAGATGCCCCAATATCAAGAAACCCAGCAAGAAAAGCGTTTAATTCAGACCCTAATAAGTGGCGACAGTCAATGGACCTATCGGCCAGATCTCAAGACTCCAGCAGAGCTGTGGGATAATTTTTTCCTCAAATTGGAGCAGAATAATGTCCCTGCCCTGGATGGACACCCCTTGACCCAGCAGGAGAAGTCGCAAATTCAAAACCAGCTCAACTTTGTCAACTACTATGAAGCAGCCAAGTGGCTGGTCGGAGAAAATGGCATTGCCAAGGTCCGCATTCAAAGGGAAGATGCTCGCCTAGGGACTGTCAATCTTGATGTCCTTTTTCGGGACCATGTGGCTGGAGGGAAATCCTCCTACGAAATCGTCAATCAAATCCAGACCTTTGCGAAAGACGACTTAGACCACAATCGCCGAGGAGATGTAACCTTTCTTATCAACGGCCTTCCCTTGATTCAGTTGGAACTCAAAAGCCAGCACGCTCCCTTTAAGGATGCTTTCCGCCAAATTAAAAAATACGACAAGGAAGGTAAGTTTCGCGGTATTTTTTCAGCCCTGCAGATGTTCGTCGTCTCTAATATCGAAGACACCCGCTATATTGCAGCAGCCAAGGAGAATAAGCTCAATCCACGCTTTCTAACCAAGTGGGTTGACAGGGAGAACCAGCCCGTCCTTAACCTTTTTGACTTTGCCAAGGCTGTCCTTTCCATCCCTCGAGCCCACCAGCTGGTTATGCAGTACTCGGTTTTGGACAATAGCAAAAAGAGTCTGATTTTGCTTAGGCCCTATCAAATTCATGCCATTGAAGCAGTCAGAGAGGCCAGTTATCGGGGAGAATCGGGCTATGTTTGGCATACGACTGGTTCTGGGAAGACCCTGACCTCCTATAAGGTAGCCAGAAACCTCCTGACTATCCCTTCCATTGATAAAACGATTTTTATCGTTGACCGCAAGGACCTGGATGACCAGACCACCTCTAGCTTTCTCTCCTATGCCCAAAATGACACCATTGACATTGATGAGACTACTTCAAGTAAACAGCTGATCAAGACCCTGGCCAGAAAGGACAGGCGGGTCGTGGTAACCACCATTCAGAAAATTTCTGCCATGATGCGAAAGTTTGAGCAGGGTCATTACCAACAAAATCAAGAGCGGATTCGCCACTTGCGGGTTGCCTTTGTCGTCGATGAATGCCATCGGGCTGTGACTCCCCAGGCCAAGCGTGCCTTGTCTAAGTTCTTCGTCAATTCCCTCTGGTATGGCTTTACGGGAACGCCAATTTTCGGTGAAAATCGTCGCCAGGCCCTAGGCGATTTGGAGCAGACCACCGAGGAACTCTATGGTCACTGTCTCCATACCTACACGGTCAAAAATGCCATCCATGACGGGGCTGTTCTCGGTTTTCGGGTGGAATACCAGACAACTGTCGGTGAGGATAGGGACGAAAAGACTCTGCCAGACTCGGTTTATGAATCTCCAGAACACATGCTGGAAGTTTTGCGTTATATCCTCAGCAGGCCCGCCCGACTCTTTGGCTTTCGTAATGGTATCGGTAGGACCTACAATGCCATCTTGACTGTTCCTTCCATCAAACAGGCCCAGGCTTACTATGACCTGATTAAGGCTGTTAAAGAAGGTCGAAGCCCTTTGAAAATCTCTGAAAAGACCAAGCAACTCTTACCTGATTTTCCTAAGATGACCATCACTTACTCACTGACGGAAAACGAAGAAGACTCTTCCCACAATCAGGATAAGATGAAGGAGACCCTAAAAGACTATAATCAGGAATTTGGGACCCATTTTGGTCTAGCGGATTTAGCTGGCTTTAATACCGATGTCAATAAGCGTCTGGCCAGAAAGGAAGACCGCTATCTCAACCGCAAGGAGCAGTTGGACTTAGTAATCGTTGTCGACCGGCTCCTGACTGGTTTTGATGCCCCTTGTCTGCAAACTCTCTTTATGGACCGCAAGCCTCTTAAACCCCAGCACCTGATTCAGGCCTTCAGTCGAACCAATCGGATTTTTGATAAGGGCAAAAAGTTTGGTCAGATTATCACCTTCCGCCAACCCCAAGCCTTTAAGGAAGCGGTAGACCATGCCATCCAGCTCTATTCCATGGGTGGGGAGAATTACGTCCTAGCCCCTGAATGGGAGGATGAGAAGGCCAAGTTTGATGATAAACTGGTCCAATTTCGCAGTCATATCTCTGAGCAGGCGGGATTGGGCATTGATCCTGACTTAGCGGATACTGCTCAGCTCAAGCAGTTTGCTAAGGCCTATCAGGAGTTCGACAAGGCCTTTGCCTCCATCCAGGTTTACAGCCAGTACGACCAAGACCAGGTCTATCAGGAAGCAGGCCTAAGCCCTGACAAGTTGGACCGCTACCTGGCTGTCTACCAGAATGTTCTAGCTGAGTTGAAGCTACGTCGCCAAGAGGACGACGAGGAGGCTACTGATGATCTGCTGGATATTATGTACGAGCTGGAGTCTGTCCAGGTCGATGATATTAACTACGACTACATTATCAACCTGATTCAGGCTTTGATTAGTCAGGATGGTAAGGAAGTCAGCAGCCTTTCGCCAGATGATTTGGCCACCATTGACAGCTATATCGCTGACCTAGCCAAGCGACGGCCGGAATTGGCCAAGGTGGTCGGCCAGCTCTGGCAGTCTATCCAGAAGGATCCTCAGAGCTATCAGGGACAATCGGTTACCGAACTTTTGGAAGAAATGATTGACCAAGTCATTGAGCAGGAGGTTAGCCAGCTGGCCCGCAAGTGGTATGTCGGCGAGGACGAACTTTACTACCTAGCCAAGCACTATAATCCCAAGGCACAAAAGCAACTGGGCGAAAGTCAGTTAACCGCCAGCCAACGCTATCAGGACTATAAGGCCGAGGTTGCTGAACCCCTCAATCCTCTTAAATACAAGAAGGCCCTCAAGGAAGATTATCTCAAATTAATCCAAGAAGTCATCTATCCCCTGCTCAACCGTCAATAGGCATCCGCAAATCAAAAAGAATTACGAATAAATAAATGAAGACATCCGCTTGGGTGTCTTTTTGAAGAACTGTTAACTCAATGCTTGAACACGTGTTGCACGTGTGATAGACTAGAAGAGTCAGGAGGACATTCATCGGATGCCAATGACACAAAAAGAGATGGTCAAACTCCTATCTGCCAATGGTTGGACCAAAACCAAGGGCGGAAAAGGACCCCACATTAAGCTAGAAAAGAAGGGGCAACACCCCATCATTGTCCCCCCACGGTGAAATAAACAAATACACCGAAAGAGCCATCAAAAAACAGGCTGGCCTCATCTAAGTAGTCCAGCCCCATCCAGAAGGAGGTCTATCATGCTAGTCGCTTATCCTGCTCTCTTTTACTACGACCCAAACGAGGAGTCAGCCAATCCTTACTTTGTCACCTTCCCCGACCTTAAGAACTCAGCCACCCAAGGGGAATCACCAGCCCATGCCATCTTCATGGCTAGTGACTATCTGGGAATAACCCTGGCAGATGCCCTAGAGCAGGGCAGAAGCTTGGCTCAGCCCTCAGATATCAATAGCCTGTCCCTAGAAGCCAATAATCCCTTTAAGGATGACGAGGACATGACCCTCAACTATAATCCAGAAAAATCCTTTATCTCCCTAGTCAGCGTGGATGTCGCCAACTATCTGGGCAGTCAGGAACCCATCAAGAAAACCCTGACCATCCCCCGCTGGGCCGACAAACTCGGGCGTGAGCTAGGCCTAAATTTCTCCCAAACCCTAACCGACGCCATCGCCAATAAAAGGCTAGGCAGCAATAGTTAATCTTAGTAGCAATGATATGAATCAACACGACGAGGCTGTCGTGTTTTTTTAGTTAGGGTAAGTGGTGGGAGGACTAGAAGAGGTGTATAATAGAGGATGAGAAAAAAGTTACAATTCTAATTTTGGGAGGGAAATAATTTGACCTATACAAAGCAGCAGATTGCAAATTTTATGGATAGTAAAATCAGGTTTGAAATTGAAGTTGACACTGATTACTTTATTAAATATGAGAAAAAAAGATTAACTTTTATTGAGCTTGAAAGGATTTCAAAACGAAATTTAAAATTTTGGGAGTCAATCGAGGTTGATAATATTTCAAGTGATTTTACTAGCAATTGGAATAGCTTAAATTCTAGGGTTGAGGAAATAAGAACCCATCTTTCAGAACTTGAAGAACTTAATCATAATGGGATAACTAGTTTTATCTATCAAAAGTATAGTAATACTTATAGCGACAATGGATTAGTTATATATAGAGTACCGATTTCTTCTCCTATCGATACAGATAAATCCTTTAGAAAAATTAAACGATTTATAGACTACTATCTAAAATATTCAAATAAAGATTTAAGAGAAGCCATAAAAAATTTTATTCGTCTGACAAGAAATCCTCGTCTTTATGGGGAAAAATTTTCAAATTCGTATGATTATAACTATTATCCCGCTTTATATTTAATGAAGCAGGAATTTGGAAAAATAAAAGACGATATTGCTGATTTCGACTCAGAGGTTTTAGTCCCTTTACACCAAAAATTAGATGACATTTCTTAATCGGCAGATGAATCCAGTAATGAAATTACTCAATTTTTTGAAGATGAAAACTCAAAAATTCAATCACAGGTTGAATTACAAGAGCAGTATTTGAATAATTTTACTGAAAACATGGAGAAATGGGAGGAAGAAAAAGAAAATAAGTTAAGAGAGCTTGAAGAAACATATAAAAACAAATTACAATTAGAAGAGCCTGAAAAACTTTGGAATTTACGTGCTGAAAATTATCGGAAGAAGGCTAAGTTTTGGACATATTTCCTCGTTGGAGCCTCAATAATGTTGGCATTAATTTTTTCAATGCTAGTATGGTTTCTATATGAATTTCCACTGGATATAAGTAAAAAGATTCCGTTCTTATCACAATCTTTCTTTGTAGTTGCTATTATTTCCTTCTTTATTTACATCATTAGAATACTTGTGAAATTGTCAATGTCAAACAACCATTTGGCTATTGAGTATGAGCAAAAAGCAGCTATGACACGCTTCTTCCAAGCCTTGACTTATGATGGTGAATCAATCAATGAAAATGAACGTCTGATTATCATTAACTCACTATTTAATAAAGTTGATACAGGATTGGTCAAGACAGATGGTGTTGAAATGGAAAATATGTTAGCGATATTAGCGAAGAATTTAAAATAAAATTAACTAATACAGCAGACAACAATCACATAAGCCACTAAGATGATGGTATAATAAATATTGAAATTTTCAGGAAGGTGGCTCTAATAAGTATGAATCAAAAGAGTGTATTGGATATGTCGAATAAGGAAGCTCAAGATTTCTTTCTCAAACCGACATCCTATTCTAACATCAAGCTACCTCCTTATTTTAGTGTTGAGAACTTATTAGAGAATGCCAAAAATATATTGGGGAGATCTGAGTTAAAAAGTATTATAAACACAGAAAAGGCATTAAAAGGATTTGCAAAAGAAAAAAACTTATCATGTGAAAAGTACAAAGAAATAAATAATATAGAGTACCTTAAAGAATCCACGGATGTAAATTTAACAATAGTTACCAACAAAGATGCAAAATACGCTTGGAGGAGTTTACAACTAATTCACCCCATATTGTATGTTGATTTGGTTCGTTTGATAACAAAGGAAGAAAACTGGGATGAACTAAAAAGCAGGTTTCGTGATTTTCAATCGGACGAGAAAATTATCTGTATATCTGTACCTCTTGAGTCAACAGGAAAAAAACAAGATCAAGCTGAACAAATACTAAATTGGTGGAAAAATTTAGAGCAGGCACAAATTGAATTAGCATTAGATTATAATTATTGTTTGCAAACTGATATAACTGATTGTTATCCTTCAATTTACACACATACAATATCTTGGGCTATCCATGACAAAGAATGGGCAAAAGAAAATAGAAGCAAAGGACTTGGAAATACTATAGATTCCAAAATACAACAAATGCAGAATGGTCAAACTAATGGAATTCCTCAAGGAAGTGCCTTGATGGATTTTATCGCAGAGATAGTTCTAGGCTATGCTGATATCCTATTGTCAAAAAAAGCAACAGAATGCGGTATTACAGGTTTCAAAGTTTTACGATACCGGGATGATTATAGAATTTTCACCAATCAGCTTGATGTAGCTGAGAGATTAATGAAGCTTCTTTCTGAGATTTTACTAGAATTAAATTTAAAAATTAATTCAAAGAAGACCTTTTTATGTAAGGATATTATTGTAGATGCTATTAAGCCAGATAAACTTTACTGGACAAGTCAGAATGTTGGCTTTTATAATAAAATTACTAAAATAAATTTTGAGACTGCAAGAGAATCACATATCAGAGAATATAAGCTTTCTATGCAGAAACATTTACTGCAAATAAAGCTACTAGGTGATAAATTTCCAAATTGTGGACAATTGAAAAAAGCTCTGACTGAATTTTTTAAATATAGAATTAGCACGTTAGACTCACAAGTAAATCAACTTTCGGATATTCCTCAACTGATTAGTATAATAGTCTCTATTATGATTAATAATCCAAAGACGATTGAAATATCAGCAACTATCCTAGCAAAATTGTTTGAATATGTAGCTCCAGAAGAAATTCCAGCTTTGATTGATAGGATACTGAAAAAGTATCAATCACTCCCAAATTCAGATTTTGTAGAAATCTGGCTTCAACGTATCTCTTTAACTGTTGATAGGACCAAAGACTACAAAAATAGGATGTGTAAAAAAGTAAGTGACAAAAATTCTGTTAGACTTTGGAATTCAAACTGGCTAAAAAGTGATAAGAGGTTAGATGAGAATTGTTTTATTGATGAAGAAAAAATTGAAAGTTTGACGCTTAATACAGATATTACAGATATTGATAGCTTTATGGATATTTATGGAGAGTGATAATTTTAATGAAATCATTTTTTGAAAATCCTCAATATCAATTGTTGTTAATCGGTGAGGTAGTATCTTTTGTGTCTACGCTTATAGGTATGTTTGCACAAGCCTTGTTTAATAGTTTTCTTTCACGCAAGGGAAAATTGAAACTATATATTAAGTCTGTCTATAGTCGTGTCAATGGGAAACCTTGGGGATTTGATTGTGATGGATTGGGCAAGTATTTTCAAGTCCCGTTGTGGCTGGAAATTCATAATACGAAATCTGTAAAACAAGTTGTGAGAAATATAAATTTAACTCTTTACTTAGAAAATAAAAAGGTTGGGCAACCTACTCAGGTTAGTTCTACATTGAATGATGAGAAGGAATTTATTTTTGGTGATAAAGGCACCTATTCCTTTTTGGTTCAGGGAAATGAGATTAACCGCTTTAATCTATATTTTTTTATTAGAAAGAATGAGTTGAACAGTGATTTTGATGAAATAAGGTTATCATTTTGATACCAAAGATAAGTATCATGAGTATAAAATCTTTGACATCTCTAACCCTCGGGAGATTAGCAATAATAAAATTGATGATGACTGGCGATTAGTGAATAAATAGAAGTGGAGTAGTAATGACAAAGCAAAAAATTCCAAATATAAGGTTTAAAAATTATACTGATGCTTGGGAACAGCGGAAGTTGGGGGAGGTAGTTAACAGGTTTGATAATCAACGTGTACCCATTACAGCAAATGATAGAGTAAGTGGAACTACTCCTTATTATGGTGCAAATGGTATTCAAGATTACGTTGAGGGCTTCACTCATGATGGAGAGTTCATCTTAGTGGCAGAAGATGGAGCGAGTGATTTGAAAAACTACCCTGTTCAATATGTTAGTGGCAAGGTTTGGGTAAATAATCATGCCCATGTGATACAAGGAAAAGCTAATATTGCTAACAACAGATTTCTTCAATCCGCAATTAAAACGATTAACATAGAGCCATTTTTAGTTGGTGGTAGTAGAGCAAAGTTAAACGCTGATGTTATGATGAAGCTACCTACAAAATTGCCAAAAATTGATGAACAGGCTAAAATTGGCTCCTTCTTCCAATCCTTTGAAAATTTAATAGCTCTTCATCAGCGTAAGCTAAATGAATTGAAATCTTTCAAATCCACTATGCTTTCTAAAATGTTTCCTAAGCATGGGCAAACCGTCCCTGAAATTCGCTTAGCCGGGTTTGATGGAGAGTGGGAAGAGATGATGCTGGGAGAACATTCTAGAATCATTGCTGGGGGCACACCGAAGACTAAAATTAAAGATTATTGGAATCCGAAGGAAATTCCTTGGATGTCTTCAGGTGAAATAAATAATAAGTTTTTAAATTTTACTTATGACTTGATATCTAAGAAAGGTCTAGCTAATTCTAGTGCAAAATGGGTAAGAAAACATTCGGTTTTGATTGCATTGGCGGGTCAAGGAAAAACAAGGGGAACGGTTGCTGTGAATAATATTGATTTAACAACTAATCAGTCGATTGCAGCAATCGAACCGGACGCTTCTGTAAATTACTTATTTTTATTTTATGAACTGGAAAAACGTTACGATGAGCTACGACAAATATCTTCAGGAGATGGAACGAGAGGAGGCTTAAATAAGAAAATAATTTCAGAAATAAGAGTAAAATTACCGTTAATAGAGGAACAACAGGCAATCGGAAAATTCTTCGCCAATCTTGATGATATGATTTTAGCTACTCAATCTAAAGTTGATAAACTGGAAATTTTGAAAAAGAAGTTATTACAGGAGATGTTTGTCTAGGTAGTTTTGTTATTAGAAAGGACTTTTTATGATGGATTCGGATTTCAAACGCGAAGTAAAAGAGGATAAACCAATTATTGCTATTTGCTATGATTTTGACAAAACTCTATCGCCCGATGATATGCAAGCACAAGGATACATCCAAGCAGTTCAGCCAGAGGGGACTGATATGGTTGGTGATTTTTGGAAGGAATCGAATGGACTTGCAAAAGATAACGATATGGATCAAAATCTTGCTTATATGTACACAATGAAGCGAAAAGCAAGAGGGCAGATGCTTTTTACAAAGGACACTTTATCTGAATATGGATCAAAGGTTTCATTGTTTTCAGGCGTTAAAGACTGGTTTGAGCGAGTGAAGCAGTATGGTGATGAGAAGGGTGTTATTGTTGAACACTATATTATTTCGTCAGGTTTAAAAGAAATGATTGAAGGAACTGAAATTGCTCGAAACTTCAAGGAAATCTTTGCCACCTCTTTTTACTATGATGAAGATGGGGTTGCTGTTTGGCCTGCTCAGGTTGTTAATTATACTAATAAGACCCAATTTCTTTTTAGAATTTCTAAAGGAGTTCTTGATGTAAATGATTAGGCTGTAAATGATTCCTTTAAACCTGAGGAATTTAGAATTCCATTTAGAAATATCGTTTATATCGGAGACAGTGATACTGATATTCCTTGTATGAAGTTAGTTAATTCCCATGGAGGATATTCTATCGGGGTATTCGATTCCCAAAAGGGAGACAAGAGTAAGGTTTATAAGATGATGCGAGATAACCGTATTAGTTATTTTGAACCTGCAGACTACTCTAGCAATGCAGGGCTAGAACAATTAATAAAGACCATTATTGATAAAACCGTCTATAATGAGAAGCTGTTTCATAAGATGTATAATTGCAAAAATGAAGCCTTTCATGATGTTAAGCAAGATAAAACTGAACAAGAAAAAATTGATCTTATTAATGAGCTTGAAAGCAGTAATACTTTTGCCAATACCCACAGGATTATCAATAAGATGTCTAATATAAGTGAGTGGTCAAGTGAGGAAGTTGAAGATTTACTTTTGGTAGCTTATCATAATAGTCAGGTCCACTATATTATTCAAGATGAGGACTTGGAAAAATTCTTCAAATGCATTTTGAAATTTGCTTCTCCAGATAGTATTTATAAGCAAAAAATTGAAGAACTTTTAGATTAAATAATACTATCGCTTCGTGCTACAATGTATTCAAATGCCATTTTTGTTAGAAAGGAGTCCCTATGCAGCCTAACTATCAGATTACAGAAAAGATGCTCAATTTGGTTGAGAAGATTTCGCAGGCAACGACTCGGCTGGCGATTGAAAAGCGGGTCTTGCACTTGTGTGAGGAGAATCGCATTCGTTCCATTCAGTCTTCGCTAGCTATTGAGAATAATAGTTTAAGCTTAGACCAGGTGACCGCTATCCTTGAAGGTCGCAAGGTCATGGGGCCACCCAAGGATATTCATGAGGTGCAAAATGCCTACGAGGCCTACGACCTAGTTTTTCAACTTGATCCCTACTCAGTTGAGGATTTTCTCAAAGCTCATGAACTTTTGACCAAGGGTTTGGTCAAGCACCCTGGTCAATTTCGCCTCAGTGATGTTGGAGTCTATGATAGTCAGGGGCAAGTTGTCCATGCTGGAGCCAGACCTCAATTTGTTCCCCAACTGGTTAGCCAGCTTTTTGACTGGGCTAAATCTAGCCAGATTTCCGACTTGGTCAAGTCCTGTATCCTGCACTTTGAGCTGGAGATTATTCATCCCTTTGAAGACGGCAACGGTCGTATGGGTCGTCTTTGGCAGAGTCTGGTGCTCAGTCGTTTTAATCCAATTTTTGAGTGGTTACCTGTTGAGTCTCTTATTTACAAGCATCAAGAGGGTTACTACAATGCCTTAACCATCAGTAATCATGACGACGATGCCACCGTTTTTATTGAGTTTATGCTAGAAGCTATCTATGAAAGTTTGCAGGAGTATATATAAAAAAACTTCCCAATGAAATCATTAGAAAGTAGTTTTGGATGGATTTAAAAGATAAATTTAATAAGTTGCTTGACAATCACAAATTCTTGGTCATCAAGTTCAGAGATCTTTTCGATACGCCTAGCCTTAAAGTCGAAAGTGTGTAGTTGGAAAGGATTAATAGCTCCGTCCACCTTTTTTGACTGGACAGGTACCAGTAATCCTTTTTTTCTCAATTTAGCTTGACCATGGGTAATTGGACAAACTGCCACAAAACCCGTATGCTTACTGTAGTTTTTATTAGAAACTACAAGGGCCGGCCGGCGTTTTTGAATTTCCTTTCCAGCAGAGGGGTCAAAGTCAATCCATACAATATCTTGTCTTTGAGGAATGTATTCAGAATTCATTGTCAAGTAACCTCATGTCTGCGAAATCATCTTCCATACGTAAATCATCATTACCTTTAAAAGGATTTTTAATCTTAGGAGTTAGGAGAATGACCCCGTTTCGTCCTCTTTCAATGATGAATTCTTGTCCAGTTTCAACCTGCAAATCTTTAGGAAGCGTTACAGTTACAGAATTTCCTACTTTTCTTGCTTTTATTGTAGCCATGTGAGCACCTCCAGATATTTCTTCTTTGTATACACAAGTATATCATAGTAGCTTTGCTTTTTCAAATATGGCCTACATATATTAATACGAAATTATTTTTAGAAAGTGAAAACACTTATGTCAGAACTACAAACGTCGCAGTCACTTTATCAGGCGCTCTGGAACTCAGCGGATATTCTGCGATCCAAGATGGATGCCAATGATTACAAGTCCTACCTTTTGGGCATGGTTTTCTACAAGTACCTGTCGGACAAGATGCTCTTTTTCGTGGCTAAGACCATGGAGCAGGAGACCGAGGATTTGGAGCGGGCACTGGAGATTTATCGGGGCTACTATGAAGATGAATCCACTCATGATGACTTGCTTCTTGTAGTCAAAGATGAGCTTTCCTATGCCATTGAACCAGATTTGACCTTTACGGCCCTGGTTCAGGAGATTAATGCTGGGACCTTCCAGTTGGAGCACTTAGCCCAAGGTTTCCGCAATATCGAGCAGGATGATGAGCTCTTTGAGAATCTTTTCGAGGACATTGACCTCTATTCCAAAAAGCTAGGGGCGACACCCCAAAAGCAGAACCAGACCATCGCTAATGTCATGAAGGAGCTGGCGGTGCTGGATGTGGCTGGTCACGCTGGTGATATGCTAGGGGATGCCTATGAGTATCTGATTGGTCAGTTTGCGACCGATTCGGGCAAGAAGGCGGGTGAGTTCTATACGCCCCAGCCTGTGGCCAAGCTCATGACCCAGATTGCCCTCATGGGGCGCGAGGACAAGCAGGGCTTCAGCCTCTACGACCCGACCATGGGTTCAGGTTCCCTCCTCCTCAATGCCAAGAAGTATAGCCACAAGCCTAATACCGTAGCCTATTTTGGCCAGGAGCTCAACACCTCCACTTTCAATCTGGCTCGGATGAACATGATTCTGCACGGGGTTCCTATTGAAAATCAGAAGCTCCACAATGCCGATACCCTGGATGAGGATTGGCCGACTCAAGAGCCGACCAACTTTGATGCCGTGCTCATGAATCCTCCCTATTCGGCTAAGTGGTCAGCGGATGCTGGATTCCTCCAGGACCCTCGTTTCTCGCCCTTTGGTAAGCTAGCTCCCAAGTCCAAGGCTGATTTTGCCTTCCTCCTCCACGGTTATTTCCACCTCAAGCAGGACGGTGGCGTCATGGCCATCGTTTTGCCACACGGGGTTCTTTTCCGTGGCAATGCCGAAGGTGCTATCAGAAAGCACCTCTTGGAAGAAGGAGCCATTGATACCGTGATTGGCCTGCCTGCCAATATCTTCTTTAATACCTCCATTCCGACCACAGTCATTATTCTCAAGAAGGACCGCCAAGAGCGGGATGTCTATTTCATTGATGCTTCCAAAGAATTTACCAAGGGTAAGAACCAAAACATCATGGAAGACAGCCATCTTGAGAAGATTCTGGAGGCCTATCGCAAACGCAAGGATTCGGATAAGTTCGCCCATCTGGCCAGCTTTGAGGAAATCGAAGAGAACGACTTCAACCTTAATATCCCTCGCTATGTTGACACCTTCGAGGAAGAAGAAGTGGTACCTCTGACGGAGATTGTCGCCAATATCAAAACAACCAATCAAGCCATCGAAGAAAAGACGTCTGAACTCATGGCCATGCTGGGCCAACTCAAGGGCACCAACCCCGAAAGCCAAAAAGAACTGGATGATTTCCTGAAAGACTTGAAGCTGTAGGAGAGCCTGATGATGAGTAAGAATCAGAATAGGAAAAAACATTTCAGCGATCAAGTCCAAGAAGCCAAATCTTATCTAGACAACTTTTCAGAAGAAAAAGCAGTCGATTTTGCTATCGACAATCCTCAAGATAGGGCTTGGCTATTGGATGAGGAATAGAATACATAAACACCACAGAGCTAACGCTTTGCGGTGTTTTTAGTTTTTGGACAGAACTCTCAAAAGTTCGTCATATTTGGTCATAGCATTCTCTAGCTTTTTATCAAAGTTAAAGACCCTGTGTGTGGTATCATTACCTGATTGTTTCTGATTAAATTGCTTGTATTTATTAGCCGATTTTTCCATTTTATTAACCTCCATATCTTTGAAAGTGTCATTATATGAGATGAAGTCGGGCTTTTCGTTCGTTTCTGGCTGCCTATGTCCAAAGCTATACACGACTTGTATGTGACAGATTTTCCTTTGTTTCGATTGGTTTAGCATGGGAGCATAGAAGTGACAAGTCAATTCTTTTAAAAGTTTAAATGCCTACCTTTAAGTATAAGCCCCATTTATCTTCTGTGATTAAATATCCTTATAGCGGTTTCCTTATCCAATCTCTACAAATAATGGGAACTTCCCTCTTTTTGTGCTACAATAGTGGGGTTAATGAGTCCCGAAAAGGCGGTCTAGCGGTCTAAAAAACTTATGGGTGTCGTCTTGGCTTGATAGACCTTAGTCTAATCTTCGCCGGCGCCTTCTAACCCCTAAGCCTTTTAGCCTCGCTATCTCAAGTTCAGAAACGGATAGTTATATCCTATTTTGGGTTGAGCTTGAGAGACCGGTTCTTTGTAACTCGACACCAACAAGGGCAACTGAAAGTTGCTCCTTGTTGGACGCCAAGCCCCATGGGGTCTTGGCTAGTCGACTTACTAGGATTTTTTGGCCAATGATATCGATTGGCCAAAAATCCGTCGTAACAATCTGAATTCCAATCTTTGCTACGCTACGGTAAGTTGACGCCATTCTATTTTAAGGGGGGACATTTTTATGTCAGAACGTAAACTTTTCACGTCTGAGTCGGTTTCGGAGGGGCATCCCGATAAGATTGCCGATCAGATTTCGGATGCGATTTTAGATGCTATTTTGGAGCAGGACCCAGATGCCCATGTTGCTGCCGAGACAGCGGTCTATACGGGTTCGGTCCATGTCTTTGGGGAAATCTCCACGACTGCCTATGTCGATATTAACCGGGTGGTTCGTGATACCATTGCTGATATTGGTTATACCAATGCCGATTATGGTTTTGCGGCCGATTCGGTTGGGGTTCACCCATCCCTGATTGAGCAGTCGCCTGATATTGCCCAAGGGGTTAATCAAGCCTTAGAAGCACGCGAGGGGCAAGAGGATGAGCTCAGTTTGATTGGGGCTGGTGACCAAGGTCTCATGTTTGGTTTTGCGGTCAATGAAACACCCGAACTCATGCCCTTGCCAATTTCCCTGTCTCACAAGCTGGTTCATAAATTGGCGGAACTCCGCAAGTCTGGTGCTATCAGTTACCTGCGACCTGATGCCAAGTCTCAGGTGACGGTTGAATACGACGAGATGGACCAACCTGTTCGGGTGGATACCGTGGTCATTTCCACCCAACACGACCCTGATGTGTCGCAAGAGCAGATTCGTCAGGATGTGATTGAGCAAGTCATCAAGGCTGTTATCCCAGCAGAATATCTGGATGACAAGACTAAGTACTATGTCAATCCAACCGGTCGTTTCGTTATCGGTGGTCCCCAGGGGGATTCTGGTCTGACTGGACGTAAGATTATTGTCGATACCTATGGTGGCTATGCCCGGCACGGTGGTGGGGCCTTCTCTGGTAAGGATGCTACCAAGGTTGACCGCTCGGCTTCCTACGCCGCTCGCTATATTGCTAAAAATATTGTCGCTGCTGGCTTGGCCGACAAGGCAGAAGTTCAGCTGGCCTACGCTATCGGGGTTGCCCATCCGGTTTCTGTTCGGGTGGATACCTTTGGAACAGGAAAAGTTTCTGAAAGCAAGCTAGAAGCAGCAGTCCGGGAAAACTTTGACCTCCGCCCAGCAGGAATTATCAAAATGTTGGACCTCAAACGGCCAATCTACCGTCAAACTGCCGCCTACGGCCACATGGGTCGGACCGATATCGACCTGCCTTGGGAAAAATTGGACAAGGTGGATGCCCTCAAGGCAGCCGTTCAATAAGGCACTCAGCTACACTCCTGATGGGGTGTAGTTTTTTGCTGTGCTGGTCGATTTTGGGGGCTTATAGTCCTTGTGCAAGCCATCTGTTTGTCGGATGGTTATGGTCAGGGGCCATAGATAAGAAAACTTGATTAGACAGGCCCTTCTGTCATTTGATAAGAGCCGAGCCTGTACAGCAGATGCAGTGCTGAAATTGTTGCTGGCTGTCAAGTCAAAAATTTTCATCCGATTGTCAAATTCCTTAATCTCTGCTATAATAAAAAGGTTCAAATCAGTGATAGAAAGAAATTAAGCTATGCGAAAAATTATAATCAATGGTGGCAAGCCTCTCTCTGGTGAAGTGGCTGTATCAGGTGCCAAGAATTCAGTCGTTGCCCTGATTCCCGCCATTATTCTAGCAGACGACATCGTGACCTTGGATGGTGTGCCGGCCATCAGCGATGTGGACAGTCTGGTAGAAATCATGGAAATCATGGGAGCTAAGGTCAAGCGTGATGGTGAAACGCTGGAAATTGACCCCCGTGGTGTCAAAGATATGCCCATGCCTTTTGGGAAAATCAACAGTCTACGAGCTTCCTATTACTTCTACGGAAGTCTCCTAGGCCGATTCGGGCAGGCGGTTGTCGGCCTACCTGGGGGCTGTGATCTAGGACCCCGCCCTATTGACCTCCACCTCAAGGCCTTTGAAGCCATGGGAGCTAGTATTTCCTATGAGGAAGAGGCCATGCGCTTAGCGACTGATGGCAGAGCCATGCAAGGGGCCCATATCTATATGGATACGGTCAGTGTCGGAGCGACCATCAATACCATGCTGGCGGCCGTCAAGGCCCAAGGTCGAACCGTGATTGAAAATGCTGCTCGGGAGCCTGAAATCATTGATGTGGCGACCCTGCTCAATAATATGGGGGCCCATGTCCGTGGGGCTGGGACCAATATTATCACCATTGATGGGGTTGACCGTCTTGGTGGAACTCGTCATCAAGTTATTCCTGACCGGATTGAAGCTGGCACCTATATTGCCATGGCGGCAGCTATAGGTGAGGGTGTACGGATTACCAACGTTCTCTACGAACACTTGGATAGTTTCATTTCCAAGCTGGAAGAAATGGGCGTGCGGATGACCGTTGATGAGGATGCAATCTTCGTTGAAAAGCAAGACAATCTCAAGGCCATTTCTGTTCGAACCGCGCCCTATCCTGGCTTTGCGACAGACCTGCAACAGCCCATCACTCCGCTTTTATTGACGGCTCACGGTCGAGGGTCTATTCTTGATACCATCTATGAAAAACGGGTTAATCATGTCCCTGAATTGGCTCGGATGGGGGCAGACATTTCTGTCTTGGGTGGTAAAATCGTCTACAATGGCCCTAGCCAATTAACTGGTGCAGCGGTCAAGGCGACAGACTTGCGAGCAGGTGCGGCCCTTGTCACCGCTGGACTCATGGCTCAAGGACGCACAGAAATTACCAATATCGAATTTATCCTGCGGGGTTATGCCAATATAATTGAAAAATTAACCGCCCTAGGTGCTGATATTCAATTAGTTGAAGACTAAAAAAAGACTGATTCACGACTGTGGATCAGTTTTTTGATAGGCAGAGCAAGTGTGATAAAGGCCTTCCTATAACGATGAAAACCATTCGATTTGCATAGGAGGGGGCTATCCAACTTTCTCCATAGCAATTTTTGGACAGATAGTCATGAGAAGGATAGAATAAGCATAGAGTGTCTTAGCCTTATAGATAGGGATTTGAAGGGAGTAGAAAATGAATATTTTTATTATCGGGGCAAATGGTCGCGTGGCCCAAGAATTAACAAAGAAACTCGTTAAACAGGGTCATACCATCTATGCTGGCCTAAGAGATTTGACTAAGATCCAAGAGACCCAGCAGATTAAGCCCATTCACTTTGATCTTCATGACTCAGTAGAAGTGCTGGCAAAGAGTCTAGTAGGGATGGATGTGGTCTATTTCTTAGCGGGTTCCAGGGGTAAGGACCTCCTGCAAACTGATGCATTTGGAGCCGTTAAGTCCATGCAGGCTACGGAACAAGCAGGTGGCAAGCGTTTTATCCTGCTCAGTTCCCTCTTTGCTACAGAGCCAGAAAAGTGGAATCAAGCAGGCCTGGACCAGCTGAAAGACTATAATATCGCCAAGTTCTTTGCTGATAACTATCTCATCAATCAGACCCAGCTTGACTATACAATTTTGCAACCTGGTGGTCTGGCAGAAGAGGAAGGAAGGGGACTTGTAACCTTTACTCCTGATAAGGTTGGTCGCAATCCTATTCCTGATGCCGCCGAAGTTCTAGCAAAAATTATCGAGTATCCCAATACTAAGGGGAAGGTCATCCAAATGCTATCGGGTAGCCAACCGATTGATGCTAGTATGGCCAAACTATAGGAGGTATTTATGGTAGAAGAAAATCTTCGTCAGCAAATTGGCGATTTAGCCTATGAAGTCACGCAAAATGCAGCAACTGAGCCAGCCTTTAGCGGTTCCTATGATGATTTCTTTGACAAGGGCATCTATGTTGATGTCGTCAGCGGAGAGGTTCTCTTCTCATCGCTAGATAAGTATGATTCAGGCTGCGGTTGGCCAGCCTTCACCAAGTCCATTGAAAATCGCATGCTGACCAACCATGAGGATAATTCATTTGGGATGCATAGGATTGAGGTTCGAAGCCGACAGGCCAATTCCCACTTGGGTCATGTTTTCAATGATGGTCCAATAGATAAGGGTGGCCTACGCTACTGTATCAACTCGGCAGCCCTGAAATTTATTCCCTATGACCAAATGCAAGAAGCCGGTTATGGAGATTGGTTGAAGATATTTGAGGAAGCATAATTGTAATAGTCCCACTTGGTTTATGACTAGGTGGGAGTTTTTAGCCCATGAAAAAACACCCTGCTAGGCAAGGCGTTTCTAACTAGAGCCTAGGGTTGAAAGTTATTAAGGGCACCTCTAAAAACCCCAAACTTTTAAATTAAAGTGTTGATTTAGCAACAATTGTAACGACAAAATCGCAATTTTATTGAGTATTTAGAGGTGCCCTTAAAGTTATTTGGAACTTGCTTGGTTGGCATGGAAAGAAGAACCAACAGGGCAATACTGCCAAAGGGAATAAATTGGATGAAAATGAAGGCCCAATGGTAACCAGCATCACGTAGGCGACGGACAATCAGGGCAATGCCTGGGCAAATATTAGCCAATCCCCAAATCATAAGTAGGATTCCAAAAATTCCCATGGAAGCAATGAAACCAGTTGAAGGGCCATCTGAATAACTAGTAGCAGCGCCACCAACGATAGCAATAATAAAAATATAAAAGGCTATGGAAATCAGGGAGTTCACTAAAACAACCTACCAGAATCCAGAACAGCTGGTCCGTCCTTCAAAGTCCACATATTTGTTTCCAATAGTTCTTATAAGCTTCAATCATAAAATAGATACTCCTTAAATTTAGAATAGCTTAAGTTTACCGGACTTTTTATTGAATGTCAAACTACTTTGAAAATCAAAGTGTCTTTCAACACTCCTATTTTCATCCGGTTGAGCACTTTGGCCAAACTGATTGGGACTACTAAGGCTGCCGGCTTCATAACCCTATCGTTCTAAAAGATGCGGACCTAGACATAAAAAACTTCCACTGGTTTTGTCGACCAGAGGAAGTTTTTAAATCAAGGATAAACTTATTGTTGGATGGTTTGGTCAGGGAATTGAGGACGGTTGAACTTCCCAAGTGAAGTAAGGTAGAGAATACCTCCGATTAACTCTGGAATTTCTCCAAAAAGACCAAATAGCAAGCTCAAGGCCCCTCCTACGATAAGAAGGATATGTGCTGCAAGTGGAACAGCCTTATTGTCTGCTTTTCTAAATTGCACTATAGCAACAATTCCCAAAATCAAGACAACTAGACCAGGAATGGCAGAAACCAAGTAAACTGGTATCTGTGTTTGGAAAATTTCTTGAGCATTAAGTGATTTTCCTGAATTAGCAATCTTGGAACTAACCATAGTTAAGCCAATAATTCGAATCATAAAAGAAAGAATTGGGCAGACAATTCCGACCACACCATTGGTCAAGGCCAGCTTCTTCAAGCCATCAGTATTGGTATCGTTATTCATAAAATAAACTCCTTTTTATTTTTACTCACCTAGTCTAACAAATTTACCCAGTAAAGGCAAGGTAATATTAAAATATTCTTAATTTTGTTAGACTGTTGAAGAGGTCTTGGCACTCTTATAATCCTAGTTGAGTTCCTCATTTTAAAGAGTTCCCCTAATCTTGCCATTTCTTAAAGGCTAGAACGGCATTGTCCCCACCGAAACCAAAGGTGTTGGAGAGGGCATAGGTGACGTCTGCTTCTTGGCCTTGGCCTAGAATGATATTGGCCTCAACATCAGGATCCAGCTTCTTAGTGCCTGCTGTCATGGGCAGGTAGTTGTGGCGGAGGGCCTCAATGGTAATGATAGCCTCAACAGCGCCTGTTGCCCCTTGGAGGTGGCCGGTGAAGGACTTGGTCGAAGAGACAGGGATCTGCCGTCCAAAGAGGCTGACAATGGCCTGGCTCTCTGCCAAATCATTAGCAGGGGTGGAAGTCCCGTGGGCATTGATATAGTCAACTTGGTCAGGGGAGAGGTCAGCCTCCCTCAGGGCTAGTTGAAGGGCCTTTTTAGCGCCAATGCCGTTAGGGGAAGGGCTGGTTAGATGGTAGGCATCGCAATTGCTCCCATAACCAATAATTTCGGCGAAAATCTTGGCTCCCCGCTTTTGCGCATGGTCTAGACTTTCTAGAACCAAAAGGCCAGCCCCTTCTCCCATGACAAAGCCATTGCGGTCCTTGTCAAAGGGAATAGAAGAGCGTGAAGGGTCCTTGGTTCTCGATACAGCTGTCAGGGCATCAAAACCTCCCAGTCCAATCTCTGTGATGGGAGCTTCGGCTCCACCGGCTAAGACCATATCCAGGTTGCCGTATTTGATGTCTCGAAAGGCTTGACCGATAGCATCGTTGGAGGAGGAGCAGGCTGTCGCAATACATTTAGAGCTACCCTTAGCACCTAGTGCCGCTGCAACATTTAGAGCTAGCATATTATAGAGGGCCTTGCTGAGGAAGGTCGGTTTGACAGCGTCTAGTCCATTGTCATCCATGGCGATAATTTCGTCCTGAAATTCCTTGAGACCTCCGACGGTCGTCGAGAGATAGACGCCTGTTCGCTCCTGATCCTCAGCTGAAATCTGCCCAAGACCAGAATGTTCTACGGCTGCATTTGCGGCATAGAGCGCATACCAGGTGCTGAGGTCATAGCGCTCCTTGTTTTGATTGGCAAAATAGCGATTAAAGGGGAAATCCCTAATTTCTCCGACATTAGAGATGCTTGTCTGACTGGCATCAAAGCGAGTCAGAGCTTTGATGCCGATTTTACCTTGGACTAGGCTGTGCCAGACCTCTTGGGGAGTGTGACCGATGGCAGTAGTTAGGCCATAGCCTGTGATAACGACACGATTTTTATTCATCTATACCTCTATTTCTTTTAAAATTTTGCTTCATACTAGGCTGAATTAGCCTGATGGACTAGGATTTTCAATTGACGGGATATAAAGGAAAAACCAAATTTTTCTAGGATGCCTTCAATACTTAGGGTTGTGATGAGTAGCTGAACTTGGGAACAAAATACCCCAGTCAGTCGGCTGGAGTTGCTTGAAATAAGAAGCGACCTATTCTATTATTGATGGTTTTCTGAATTGCCCGCTTGTGGATTAAAGCTTGGTTCAGCCTGGGCTTGCTGGTCAGCTGGATTTGCGAAGGCATTATCCTGAGCCAATGGCTCTTGAACGGCTCCATTAGCAAATCCATTTACAGGATTTTGAGGAGTTGGCGCTTCTTGTGGAGCAGGATTAGGATTGAAAGTTGGCGCTGGATTGGCAAAGGCATTGTAGTCTTGGGCTTGTGGTTCTTGACTAGGATTATTGGCGAAACCCTTGGCTGGATTTTGTGGGAAAGCCGGATTGATTGGCATTCCAAAAGCATCATAAGCTGGTGCTGGTTGATCTAGCTTATTCAAGGAGGCTAGGAAAAGTCCTCCGGCAACGATAGAAAGAACATCAGCAACGATACCAAAGTATGGAATAACATTGATACCAAAAGCGACAATCAATAAAATTGAAGCAGCGGAATTGACCCGAGGATCTTTTGAGAACTTATTAGCCCCCATAATTCCATAAATAAAGGCTGGAACCCGAATGGCAGCGATAATAAAACCGAAAATGACAAAGATTGGAATTAATGTGTCTGGCTCATCAGCACTAACGGCAGAAAAGAAAAGGCCCCATTTAACAAAGTGTAGTAGAAGGGTGGCAATTCCACCAATGAGGGCAATTAAGCCAGCTGTTTTGACAAAAGTTTTTTCATTTGACATGTGTAAATAACCTCCATTTATTTCCTCCTAGGCTAACAAATACTAGGCAGAAAAGCAAGTCTCTATCTTACTTCTGTGGTTTTCTCGCCTCGCGATAGCAGAGCCAGCCTCCAAGTAGGGCAAGCAGGTCTGGGAGGATATTGATATAGGGACTGAGTAAGAAAGTGATGGCAAGTAAGAGTTGGCCCAGATTGGCCAGGCTGACCTCATCTCTAAGTTTGAAAAAGCCGATGAGACCGAAGATGGTGATGGGCAAGCGAAAGATGGCAATACCTATTCCTAGAACATTCTGACCGGGTAAATTCCAATGGAGAAGGGCCAGATAAATCAGGGAAAGGAGAAGGGTCAGGCTACCACCGTAGAGGCCAACTCGGCTATTTCTATTAAGTAATTGTTCTCGTGACATGTTTCCTCCAAAATACTTTTAGCCTAGTATAGCAAACCCTCCCAATAAATCAATAGGCGAATCGTGCTTGGTGACTTTGGCGGAGCGTACTAGATGATTTTTGGTCCCTTGTGGGTCTAAACTTGATGAAAAATCTTGCTTCCTCAGGGGTGATGGGATAGTTTAGGATGGTGTTTTTCTAGCCACTGACATAAAGTTTTAGCAGAAGTTGAGGGGGCCTGTGAGCTCTAGAAATCTTGGTTAGCGGGCATCACGCCTAATCTCCAAACAGTTTGATTGACCAGACTATTTCGATATAGTACTATGTTTAAGTATCAAAAAATAGGGGAAAGAAATGATTAAAACAATTGAACTATATCTGGTTACCGACAAAGACGGCCAAGCGGCTGTCGATTTTTATGCTCAGGTCTTTGAGGCCAAAATCCTGAGCAAGACAACCTTTGGTCAGGCCATACCTGATTGTCCTGAGGAAAACAAGGATCTGCTCTTGAATGCACAACTTGACATAAATGGTATTCGCCTGCAGATTTCTGACAACAATCCTGAAGGTTATTATGTCGTTGGTAATAATGTATCTGCTTGTTTACAGGTTGACGATGCCGACCAGGCTCGTGAACTTTTCGATAAATTAGCGGTAGAGGCTCGCCATATTGAGATGGAACTGCAGGAGACTCCCTGGAGCCCTGCCTATGGCATTATCGTGGACAAGTTTGGCTTAACCTGGCAAATCAATACAGATATTGAGGGCTTCGTGTCGGAAACGGTTAATTTTTAAAAATTAGGGAATCTAAGGACAAATTATTGAAAAAAATACTATAATAAGAGGTAGAAAATGATTAATAAAGAAGTGGGAGTAATGCTCTATGTCGATGATGTGGCTGCTGAGCGAGAATTTTGGCAGGCCATCGGCTGTAGGATTGAAGAAGAAAAAGAAGAAATGGGTTTTCTCAATTTCAGTATGAGACCAACCTTGGATAGTTCGGTGGTCTTTACGGTCTATGCTAAGGATTTCATCCGTCAGGTATTCCCTGAGGTCCTAAATCATCAGCCTAGTCTTTTGTTTGAGAGCGAGGAGCTCTTGATGCTCCATGCCAAGATTGCTGAATTGACGGACAAGATTAGCCCCATCCAGACAGAGCCTTTCCCCAACTTTAACTTTGCTAGCCCTAGTGGCAACTATTATGCCGTTAAGGGTGTATAATACGGAGGGAAGACAATGGCAATTAGGCGTGCGCAGTTAGCGGATATTCCTGCTTTGGAACAGCTCTTGGAGGAAATTCTTTTGATCCATCATCAGGCCAGACCTGATCTCTTTAGAGAGAAGGGGAAGAAATTCAGTCGCCAAGATTTGGAAAAGTTAATCCCAGACGATAGCAAGCCAATTTTTGTCTATGAGGATCAAGAAGGTAAGATTCTCGGTCACCTCTTTACCATTATTGAAAATCATGCTGGTCAAAATAATCAGGAACATAAGACTCTCTTTATTGATGACCTCTGCGTGGCTGATGGAAGCAGAGGTCAAGGAATTGGTCAGGAGCTTTTTGACTTTGCGCGTGCCTATGCCAAAGACCTAGGGTGTTACAATCTGACCCTCCATGTCTGGAATGCTAATAAAGGAGCTCTGCGCTTCTATAAGCACCAAGGGCTCAAGGAGCAATTCACATCCATGGAGGAAATCCTCTAGAAAAGTAGAAGACAAGGACATCTTTGTTAATTACCTTTATGGGGCTTCTAGATCTTCCTTACCCAGTGAGTAGAACAGGTCCAGTTTAAGCCTTAGTAGAACTTTATACTAGCCTAGGGAAAATCAAAGAGACTTAAGATCCTTGCAGGAAGTGCGGGGATTTTTTGTTGGGGCTTGGAACCTTGAATTTCGGTAAGGCTTTTAGTATCGAAGTTTTTTCTGAGAATTTTTGCTTTTTTTAACAATGTTCCTAGCAACTGATTTTTCAGGTTTTCAGGACCTTGGTATTGTGGTAAAATATTCAAGTAACACTATCTTAATTTGAAAGGACGATTATGTCCCTGATATTATTCTCAACAGCTGTATTTCAGCTTTTTATGTTGAAGTTGCTTATCTGCTCATCGCAGTGGTCATTTTTTACCTATGTTACTGGAATCAGGCCCAAGTTCTATAAGGTTAGCCTCATAGTTGGTATCCATATACTGCTATCTATGCTTTTGGCGCCCTATATTGGAGAAGTTACGGTTGGGCTCCTGGTCTACCTAGTCGTTATTTCGATCAATATGCCCCGTCGGCCCTTTATGGAGAACTTTTTCTTTGCCCTCTTTCCACCTGTTCTCTATTCCATTCTCTGGAATTTCACGGCAAGAATCTTGTTTCCCTTTTTCTCGGATCATTCCTTTACCTATCTCAACCAGAATTTTATCTGGGAAATGCTTATCCTCATTGCGGTCATCTTATTGGAGCGCTTCCTGAGGGAGTTCTATCAGATTGACTATATCTCAATGAAAAACAGTGTCTGGTTGGATAGGCAGACCCAGAGCAATTTTTGGGTGACCTTTGGTGAGATGGCCAGTTACTATGTCTTTCAGCATCTCCTTTTGCTACTTGATGCTCTGCATGTCAAATGCATTCTCGGTATGCCTTTGTCCATTGTCTTCGTCATTGTTGCAGTGGTCTATGCGATTATCCTGATGAAGGTGCTTATTCTGATTGACTATTTCTCTCGGGAATATCTCAAAGATTTGAGGCGTAAAGAGCAAAAGCAGTACCTGGAAAGTCTAGAATCTTATAGCCAGCAAATTGAAGAGCTTTACCAATCAGTTCGGTCCTTCCGCCACGATTATAATAATATTCTCCTTAGCCTAAAGGGAAGTATTGACAGTGGGGATATTAAACTGATTACCAAGGTCTTCGATGAGATTTTCCAGGAGAATATAGCTGGTTTGGAATCCAAGGATCGGCAGGCAAAATTAATCAATATTATGGTGCCTGAGGTCAAGTCCTTCCTCTTTGTCAAACTCAATGAATTCGAGAAGAAAAACCATCGCCTCATCCTTTCCATTAATGAAATGATTAAGGACTGTGGTAGCCCAAGTTCGGCCGGTCTGACTATCTTTTCAGAAATGTTTGACCGGATTGAGCCTTGGTTTGAAAAAAATCCTTCGGCAGTTTTAACGGTTAGAATTATTGAAAAAGATGACCTGCAAACTTATGGCATTGAATTTACACCCTATCAGGCAGAAGATTTGGAGCAGTTAGAGGACTTAAAAACGGATAGTCGCAAGGTACTTAACCATTACCACAGTCTAGAATTTACGCAGGGTACTCACGATCAGACCTTCTATCAAGAATTGCATGTTAGAAGGGAGGTGGCATCATGATTTTTATGAAATGTTTTCTCTATTCTTGGGCCCTCTTTTGGTCTGGTTGGTATGTTTTTACTTGGATTAGTAAACTCAGCCTTCCTTTGAAAAAGCTGCTTCCCGCCTCTCTGGTCTCTGCCTTATTAATCTACTTTAATCTGAGACTGGGAACTATTGTTGATGTGGTTCACCTCTTATTGATCTCCTTTATTTTCTTTAAGTTTGAACCCAAGCGTCGACTGGTTTTCTTTTCCTTTTATACCGCTATTGGCCTAGAATTTTTGCTGAGTATTTCTTACTATATCGTCTTTGGGGTTGACCCCAACCAGATGAATTTGGCAGAATACCCCATCTACCAGATCTTAATTGCTAATCTTTTGGTTATTCCTGAGTACTGGGTTATCCATACGGTCTTCAATTTGAATTTTAAGTCCATTACCAATAGTCGTAGTAAGCGGGTCAATAAATTCTTGATTGAGATAACAATCGGACTGGTTGTTTCCTACCTGCTCCTACATGGTATTTATCTCTTAAGTCATATTCATAATAACCCCACCATTGATTGGCTTACCGCCAACCGAAACAAGGTCGTCTTTGCGGCTGTTCCTATCTTTGCTTGGTTCCTGTTTGGTTTCAACCGCTGGGTTCGTATGACCCTGAAAAAGGATATTGAGAACGATAGGGAACTCCATATCTCAAACTTAGAGACCTATAATCACCGAGTAGAGGTTCTTTATGATGAATTGGCCAGCTTCAAGCGAGACTATCAGTCTGCGCTGGAAAAAATGGCCAAGAGTATTGTTAGCCAAGACATCGCAAAGATAAGAAAGACCTACCAGCAAATTCTGGGGAATGCCAACCAGGCCCAAGAAATCAGTCACTCCAAAAATAGCGATATTGGTAAACTGTCAGCTATTCATGTTTCTCCGATTAAAAGTATGCTGTCGGCCAAGATTTTACAGGCCCAGGAGGCAGGCATTGAGGTGACCATTGAAGCACCCGACCAGATTGATGACATTCCCATGAAGATTATCGATTTGGTGACCCTGATTGGGATTTTAAGTGACAATGCCATCGAGGCAGCCAAGGAGTCAGAAGAAAAAGCCATTAGCGTGGCCTATTTTAGGGTTGATAACCAGCAGTTCTTCGTGATTGAAAATTCAACGAAGGACGAGCAGGTTCCTATCAGCCATATCTTTGAAGATGGATTTTCTTCTAAGGGGAGCAACCGTGGGATTGGTCTGGCTAATGTTGAGCGGATTATTTCTGAATACGCCAACGTCAGCCTATCCACGCGGTCGTCAGATTATAGCTTCCGCCAAACCCTAGCCATGGTTGAAAATGACAGCCAGCAAGAAAAGCCAGTAGCTAGCTAGTGGTTTTTCAAGGCTAGGTCTAGTCTCTTTTCTCTGTTGAACCTAAAACCATATTAAAAGGAGCGCCCGACTGGTGCTCCTTTTTAGTATCAAGAAATTCTCTTCGGCTTCGGTCCTAGAAATTTTTTCAGGACCAAAAGCAGGTAGCCTAGGAGAATGTAGAAGATGGTTAAAACCAAGATATAGATCAGGACATAGGACCAGCCTTCCTTAGGCACATTGAGGAAGAAGTAGGGAAAGGGGCTGACCGTTGAATCTGGAATAGGCCACTTGATGAAAAGTCCATTTAAGAGAGCCCAGATACAGTAGAGGATTGGCATGACTGTCCAGAAAATGGGATCCAGTAGCTTGTAAACCCTCTTTTTATCAAAGAGAAGAGTGTCAAAAATCATTCCCAGCGGGACAATATAATGGACTAGGAAGTTTCGGATGTTCCAGTAGTCAGCAGCCGAAACTCTGGGCGCCAGCATAAAATGGTAGACCAGAAAGGTCAGGGTAATCACTAGGGTCGTGCTCCCCTTAATCCTCAGGAGACCAGGATGTTGGTTGATGGATTGTCCCTTGGCTTCAAGGTAGAGATGGTAGAAGTGGCTGGAAAAGACCACAATATTGGAAAGGACTGTGTAATAAAGCAACATGCCAAAACCATTTTGACTGATCTGCATGCCAACCCCAATCAGGCCACAGAGACCAAAAAAGAGACGATAAATTTGTGTCAGGGACATAACTGTCGGACTCCTAAGTTTTATAGTTTTTCCTATAGTACCATAGTTAGGAGTATTCGCCTAGCCCGCTTGTCTAATTTTTAGAAATCTTTAAAAATATGCTATACTGGGATTAATCACCAAGGGAGAAAACATTATGCCAACCTTTTTAGACTACGCCAAAATTTACGGGGAAAAATCTTTTTCAGAACTGACTTTAAATAGTATTGACCTAGCTATCATCAATGAATTGGGCTATCTTCCATTGGGGCAGGACCAGTCTTTAGAAAGACCTGTCAGCCTACAAAAATTAAAGGAGGACTTTGATGCTAGTGGTCAGTCGGTTCTCTATTCTTTCTCGGTTACCAAAGAGCGAGTCGCCTTGTTAGAAACCGTCTTGGATGCTCCCCGTTATCAGGGCTTGAGCGTGAGGGCTTACATCAATGATATCGACCTCCAATTTGAAAAACAGTTTGCGGCCATGGTCATGGAGCTTCCTGCTATCCACCATCATCAGGTTGTTTTTCGTGGGACGGATGAGACCTTCATCGGCTGGAAAGAAGACTTTAAGATGACCTATCTGGATGAAATTCCAGCTCAGCGCCAGGCCCTGGACTATCTGCAGAAGATTTTGCAAGAGAACGAAGAGACTTATACCCTAACCGGTCATTCTAAGGGAGGCAATCTGGCACTTTATGCGGCTTCTTGCCTGCCAGAGCATTTACAGGCAAGAATTGACCATTTGTTACTCCTGGATGCACCAGGTCTGCACGACCACATTTTGGAGAGCCCAGGCTACAAGACCATTAGTCCCAAGGTTCTCTGCTTAAGGCCCAAGGATTCCATTGTTGGTAGTATGTTAAAACATGATATTCCCAGCTCCTTCGTCGAAAGTAAGGCCCTTGGCACCTTCCAACACAATGTTAGTAAGTGGGAAGTCGAAGGGGTGGATTGGAAATGGGCGTCAGGTCAGTCAGAACTTAGTCGGGCTATGGAAGTCACCTTTAGCCAATGGACTGAGGAACTTTCTCAAGAGGAGTTGAAAACCATCTTTGATACGGTCTTTGACCTTTTCTTGGAGAATGATGTCACTACCCTAGATGTACTCCAGGCTGATGTCCTCCAAAGTGCTAGGACCATTATGACGGCTTTCTCACAATTGCCTGCCGAGAAAAGACAGCTACTGGGCAAATCGGCTACCAGTCTTTTAAGCATTTTTATCAAATCCCGCCTACAAGAAGTGGAAGTGCTCAAGCTGGACCAGTTGTCCGATAAACTAAAAGGCATCCTGGGTCCAGGGATGAAATGAGAAAAAGGAGGAGAAAATGTTATAAAAGGAGCTGGGCAAAAACTCAAAATCTCACTAATTTTCTCAGATTTTAAAAATAAGAAATCGCATGAAATCAGCGTTTTTAAACGAAAGATTTCATGCGATTTTGTTAATTCAGGACTTTTTGCCCAGCCCCGAATTTTAGCTAGCCTATTTCTTTTTCTTACTAGGGGGACTGTTTATGCTACCGGTGAAATAGCTAATACCCGTGGTGCTAGTTAAAAAGTTACGAAAAAAGCCCAATTGGACTATACTGTAAGTGCAAAAATCAAACAGGAGGTTGTCCAAATGAGCCACTTACAGTATACCGCTAATTGTCATCACTGACAATATAAGGTGAAGCAATTGTCCAA
>SKER01000493.1_pt1 | contig 45378 bp, 42 predicted proteins | sample 4826961 | NCBI WGS metagenome assembly SKER01 (sample SAMN11008804, study PRJNA524170) | human gut metagenome | biome: Human fecal sample; material: Feces; isolation source: fecal sample from pouch patient p47 | host: Homo sapiens | place: Israel: Tel-Aviv | collected 2016-11-16 | reverse complement strand
TAGTCTTATTCATATTACTATCAACGGTATTGCAACAGGACTTCGTAACTCTGGTTAATAAAGTGAAGTTCATCGCTTCGGTGGTGAGCTTTTTGTTATAATGAAAATTCTGATATAATATAACCATGATTGCTATGGAAACGATTGAAAAGCTGACCAGAGAAAAACTCCCCACGATAACTGTCTTGGTTGGTGAGGATTTAGGGCAGTATAGTCAGGCTAAAGAAAAATTTTTAAAACAAATTGGATTTGATCCAAGTGACTTGACCTATTCCTATTTTGATATGTCCGAGACTGATTATCAAGATGCTGAGCTCGATTTGGAAAGTATGCCTTTTTTTGCAGATGAAAAGGTAGTTATTTTTGATCATTTCGAAGATATGACTACTGCTAAAAAGTCTTATCTAGATGAAAAAGCATTGAAACGTCTTGAAAATTATCTTCAATCACCTGTAGAAACAACACGTCTTGTCTTAATGGCTTCTGGAAAGCTCGATGGGAAGCGTCGGTTGGTTAAACTCCTAAAACGTGATGCTTTGGTACTTGAAGCTAACCCTTTAAAGGATGCAGAGATTAGAACTTATTTTCAAAAACAGGCACATCAAGAGGGACTCATTTTTGAAAAAGGGGTTTTTGAGGAGCTCTTAATCAAGTCAAGTTTTGATTTTTCAGATGTTCAGAAAAATCTGGCGTTTTTAAAAGGCTATAAAACTGAAGGGAATATCTCATCGCAAGACATTGCAGAGGCTATTCCTAAAAGTTTGCAAGATAACATTTTTGATATGACTCAACTTCTTTTGAGAGGACAGATTCAGGGGGTTCGTGAATTGGTTCATGATTTACGATTGCAAGGAGAAGATGAGATTAAGTTGATTGCTGTTATGTTGGGCCAATTCCGTACCTATCTACAAGTCAAATTGTTATCTGCTCAAGGCAAAAGCGAGCAACAAATTGTTTCAAGTCTTTCAGACTATCTAAGTCGGAAAGTTAATCCATTTCAGGTTCGCTATGCTATAAGAGATAGCCGTCATTTATCAGTTGCATTTTTAAAGACAACGATTAAGATTCTGGTTGAGACAGACTACCAGATAAAAACAGGAACTTTAGATAAAGATTATTTATTTGATTTAGCACTTTTAAAAATAGCGTCAAACCGCTAAAAAAATGGAGCTTTCCAAGATTTTGTAAGCAAAATTTTTGAAAGCTCTATCATTTTACGGTAAAATAAAGAAAAAATGAAAAGAGGACCCTTACTATGGCTATTATCCTTCCTGATCTTCCTTACGCTTACGATGCTTTGGAACCATACATTGATGCTGAAACAATGACTCTGCACCACGACAAACACCATGCAACTTACGTGGCAAATGCTAATGCTGCGCTTGAAAAATATCCTGAAATTGGTGAGGACCTTGAAGCGCTTTTGGCTGATGTAGAAAAAATTCCAGCAGACATCCGTCAAGCACTTATTAACAATGGTGGTGGACATCTTAATCACGCACTATTCTGGGAACTTTTGTCACCAGAAAAACAAGAACCAACTGCAGAAGTAGCAGCCGCTATTAACGAAGCATTCGGTTCATTTGAAGCTTTCCAAGAAGTTTTCACTGCGGCAGCGACAACTCGTTTTGGTTCAGGTTGGGCATGGCTTGTGGTTAATGCAGAAGGTAAACTTGAAGTTGTTTCAACTGCCAACCAAGATACACCTATCTCAGACGGTAAAAAACCAATCTTGGCACTTGATGTTTGGGAACATGCTTACTATCTAAACTACCGTAACGTACGTCCAAACTACATCAAAGCTTTCTTTGAAATCATCAATTGGAATAAAGTTGCTGAGCTTTACGCAGCAGCTAAATAAGTCTAGAATCATCCTCAGTCTTGAGGGTGTTTTTTTGTAATATGGTTGTAAGTAAGTTATTAGTTTTGTTAGAATAGAAAAAAATCCGAGATTGAGGAGAACAGAAAAAATCTGTTCTCCTTTTTTGTTTGTTTAAAAACTATTTTGGAGGTTTTCCTATGGACGGTCTTGTATTTGATCTTGATACCTTTGAGGTATATGAAGATGTGCCTGAAGAAGTCAGCCAGGAAAAAGCAGAAGTGCTTCCCCTGGACAACTTTAGACCACAATCAACACAGACAAGTTCTTCTCAGCTGGAAACAGTTGAAGGACAAATGAGTATTTTTGATTTTATCCCCTTTGAAAATTCCTCGTGAAGACGCTAGAAAGGAGCAGCTAAGGGATGGACAGTAAGAGCTTATACCAACAATTACTAGACTATGAGCCGTTAGGTTTTATTGACCCTTTTAATGACTTAGGCACTTATGATGCGTTACAAAAAAGCTTTAAAGAGCCTATCTCAGACCTGCTTAATCCTTATTCTGGGCATCCTTACAGTGACGCTTGGCAGAAGAAGATTGCGGCAATGCGTGAGCTCTATATCGCTTACCAGATGAGTCTTGGCGATACGAAAAAAACATATAAACGAGGTGAAGAGGACAAAGCGGCTTTAGACCGTACGGTATCCACTTACTTACGTCTTGGCTGGCGTTTTGGTGAGATTATCAAGCGCCTGGACTATTCTGAAGGTCACTTGAGAAATCGCTGGTCTCGTAACGAACTCATGCAGCTCAATCAACCCGAATTCTTTCTAAAAAGTGACCTGACAGATGGTTACTTCACCCCTATTCATCATTTTGTAGAGGATAAAAGATAGTGAACGATACTTATGAAGCATATAACTTGATTGTCAAGGATGGCTTACGACGATTTAAATTTAAGAATAGTCAGTCTCCAGCTGAAGCAGCACAAGAAGAGACTAAAGGCTCGATCTTTGGTTATCGCTCAAAAGAAGACATGATCCATGCTAAAGGGATTATCATGACATCGATTGAAGCAGTAAAAGAGAACAGCAGCCGCTTGACACATTGGACACCTAATGTCTATCGCTTCGGCGCTTACGTTGATGACAACCGCCAGATTACACGTGGACATGCTGAAGGGAACTTGAGACAGATCAATACTTTTGTAGTCGACTTTGATATTCATAGTGAGGCTGAAGCTATCACACAGAGTGATATTTTGACGGCATCGATTGACCTAGGCTTTATGCCAACCCTGATTTTACAGTCACAACGTGGCTATCAGGCCTATTTTATCCTGAAGTCTCCAGCCTATGTGACCGCTCAATCAAATTTCAAAGTGCTCAAAGTGGCCAAAGAGATCTCTCAAAATCTACGTCTCTATTTCAAGCAGACGCTTCCAGTCGATATGACCTGTAATCATTTTGGGATTGCTCGGCTGCCACGTAAGGATAACGTGGTCTTTTACCACACAGATTATTCTTACTCTTTTGAAGAGTGGCTTAGCTGGTCAATGAAACAGTCTGAGTTTAGCCTTCAGACCAAACGTCCTAATCTGGATGTCATCGTCGGCACCCAAGGTGCTAAGCAGATTGATGAGCCTTGGTATGACTTGCTGCTGAACAGTTCACAAATTAAAGGTGAAAAGGCTCTTATGGGACGTAATAGTGTCCTCTTTACGCTAGCTCTAGCTAATTATGCGTCAGGGATTGATCAAAGCGTGTGCGAGACAGCCCTTGAGCGCTTCAATTCAAATCTCGTGCAACCACTTGACCGTAAAGAGTTCTTAAAAACGGTCTCTAGTGCCTATTCTGGTAAGTATGAGGCGGCTAGTCGAGACTATGTCATGCTCCTTTGTGAAGAATGGGTGAGTAGCTCACTGACTAAGAAAGACCTCTTTATCCGTCAAGGATGGACCAAGTTTCGTAAGAAACGCAAAGATCGTAAAAATAGCCATCTTCATGAGTGGAAGAGCGATGTGATGGCTTATTTAGAGAACCTTCAGCTCTCAGATACCCCAATGATCCAAACAACGAAAAAAGCACTTAGAGAAGTACTCAGTATCCCTGAGCGTAGTCTTGATAAAGTGCTCAAAGTTCTAAAAGCAGAAGGAAAAATTCTTCTCACTGTTAAAGCTGGCCGTGGAGGAGGTATCAAATTGGCATCGATTAAAGCGATCTTCCTCTCCCTTATCCAGCTGAAAAAAGACACACAGGAGGCTTATATGGCACGACTTGCAGATGTTCTTGAACAACCTGTCAAGACACTTCAAACGGCTCTCAAACGGGCGCAAAATACCTTTAACAAGGGGATTCAACTGACGCTCTTTGAACAGGATATTGGCTAAAAAATAAAACCCGCAAACTGCCATTACATTATATCTAGGATTACGTAGCTAGATAAATAGTATGGCAATACCAAATTTAAGAGAAGAGAAAAAGGAGAAACACATGGCTTATATTGTCTTTAGTTTCGAGGAAGGGGACTTCCTAAGAGATAAAAATGGAAACGTGATGACCTTTGAAAATGATGGCTTAGCCTTACAGCACATCAGAGAACATTACCTGATTAAACGTAAAGTAGCCGTGACGAAAAAATTTACTGAGTTTGAACAATGTTACCTAGCACCATTTCGTTTGCATAAGGTAGTGGCTTAGGTGATGGGAAAGGAGAGAATATATGACTTGGCGTATTATCAGAGGGTACTACCTCACAGCCTTAGGACAAGAGTCTGAACGCTATTATTTCAAGACAACAAATCAGAACATCCAAACAGGTGATGTTGGCGTGACCTTTTATCAAAACAGTCAGATGATCACTGCTATTCCAGCCTTGATACGAGTAGATAAAATCATTGAAACAGAACAGTCAGATGATCACTTTCTGACGGAGGAAAAGGAGAACCATCTGCCTTTATTACCCTTGGTGAGAACCTATGATCATTTCAAACCAGATGCCCAGATAGAGCTAGAAACAGCCTATCAGACGTTGAGAAAAGAGATGCAAAGCCTATCAAAGGTGGAGTATGTCCAAAGCAGTATCTTTGATTTTTTGGAGGAGAATAACACATGAAAAAAGGGCTAGAACTATTATCACTCTTTGTAATGACACTCTTGTGTCTTTGTGGTTTATCAGTCATGATTTATGGGGGTTATCAGTTGTATCAAGAGGTGACACCTCAGTATAGCCAGGAACTCACAGAAGGCTCATATAGGGACGCTGTGGTGTCTCAGAACGTCAACTTAGTCTTTTATCGCAAGAATTGTCCCTACTGTCAGGCAGGGAAATCTGCAGTGATAGAGGCAGCGAAGAAAGTTCAACATACGACCTTTTATATCAACGTGGAAACTAAGGATGGTCAGGAGCTGGTCAAGCGTTACGACGTTTTTAAGTCAGCTACAATGGTTGTCATCCGTGAAGGCAAGGCTAAGTCTTATCGGTACGCTAAAAAGACCAAAGACGGTCGTTATGTGGCTGATTTGAAACAAATTGAGGAGGCGCTGAATGATTAGTCTCATCTTACATGGCTGTTTTGTTTGCTTATTGCTATTTGCTGTGTTTTATCCGCTTTTTTGGATCACTATCATCACAAAGGCAGGTGTTAGAAAACGCAGTCTCTATGCTTCAACGGCACTGACCATGCTCTTATGGTTTTACTATCCAAATAGTCAAGTTGAAGTGAGAAGATGGAGGAAAAAATAAGATGTTTGAAGGTATCAAAGACTGGTTTAGTGAAAATGTTGTCCGTCGTAAAGTCTTCTTTTTTGGTGGACTCTTAGCGATTTGGTTGCTACTGTTAGGTGGGGCTTACTTCTCACCACAACGTCAAATCTACACCAATGAGCAGCTAACAACGAAGCAATCATTTCTCAATGGTACAGGTGACATAGCGATCACGTCTCAAGTGTATTCACCTTCAACGGGGATCATTGTCTTGCAGCTGGAGACGACGGATGCAACGTCAAGCCTTGGCCGTGGGATTGACTCAAAGCGCCTTAACTGGCAAATCTATTCGCCTAACCCATCGGAGAATACAACCATGGAAGTGGTGCCCGTGACGGATAAAAAGTTGTCTGTCATCATCCGTAACGTCCCTGAAAATTTTGGTGTTTTCGCTATCGACGTGACCAATAAAACAGTCAGCTCAAATCTGGTTGATGTGGATATTGCATCGTCATCTAGTGAAGAGAAAAAGAACCTTCTAACGAGCTCATCTGAAGGTGATGACACCGTACAATTTTATATTGCCACACAAAATAAAAAGCTCAAAACCAAGGAGATCAAGAGTGTCACTCGTGAAGAGTTTGCCTTATCAGAACTGGCCAATGAGAAAGCTTTCCAAGAAGGTCAAGTGAAGAAATTAAACGATGCTATTAAGCAATTAAAAGCATCTATTGCAGATGATGAGTCATCTAAAGCCAGTCTTCAAGAAGAGGCTAAATACTTGGCTGGTGATGATCTAGAAGATAATCAAACCAATATCACAAACCTGGATAATTCCATCAAAGGGAAGAACGAACAGATTGATACGGCCAATGATAATCTGGAGAAAGTTGATGAGCGAATAAAGGCCCTGGAGAAAAAAGAAGCCGCCATCAAAGACGGTAGTTTTGAGTTTTCAAGTCCTGTGCAGACGGTCAAACTTAACTAGAAGGAGAAGTAAAAATGACGAACAAATCAGAAAAAGCGAATACACAAGATTTCATAGAAAAAGACTAAGAAGATTAAAAGATTTCTCTCAAGAGAAGTCTTTTTTTATGCTCAAAAAAGTTTTTGTCATGTTTGGGCACGATTTTCAATTATCCCTTATGATAGAACTATACCAAATAAAAAGGAGGCCATTATGGCAAGAAAAAATATTTCAAAAATCGATAAAGATTTAGAAGAAGCGCTCGCAAAAGTTGAGCAGCTGAAAGCAGAACGTAAAGAAAGTGAAGACAACTTTCACAAAGAAATAGGTCGTTTGGTCGTCCAAAAAGAAAAGCTGTTTGATAAAACGATTACCTTTGAAACGATTATCGAAAATCTCAAAAGTGATATTCAAACTCGCAAAGATGATCTCAAAAAAGCTAAAGAAAATGAAGCCCAAAAACAAGAAAGTCATCACTCAAATAACGAGAACTTTTCCAGCTGAAAAAGCTTGTAGACTAGAGTCTACAAGGTAGTCGATAGTTGTCTACTAGCAAGTAGATAGAAGTTTACAAGTGTCTACAAGAGGGAAAATCTTAGTAGACATGTGTAAACAAGGGCTAAATAACACATACAGTTGTCTACAAAGTTAGTAGACATGTGTAAACAAAGGCTAAATAACACATACAGTTGTCTACAAAGTTAGTAGACATGTGTAAACAAAGGCTAAATAACACATACAATTGTCTACAAAGTTAGTAGACATGTGTAGGCGTAGCCGAGAAAGTTGGGGACACGGGAAACGTTGATACTATCAACTCCCAGCGGTACGATGGGACAGTTTCCCTTATGCTCTTTTTTGACGGTTTGAGCTGTGTCTACCCTAGTAGACAACTGTATGCGAAAAAGTCAAAAAATCCACAACAATCGAAAACAGAGTTTTCGCTTTTGTTGTGAGATTGAGGTTTTCTTTTTTGCTTCTTTTGACTTTTCCCTCGTGAAAAGAAAAAAGAAGGCACCTTTTGGGGCGCAGACTGATCAGAATTGGAGGAAAAAATCTGATGCCAGAGATAAAAATTCGAGGCCTTTCTGAGAAAGAAGTTGAGTATTTAAAAGCACAAGCCAAACGGCAAAAGTTTCCATCGTTTAATGCCTTTTTGGCGGCTATGTGTCGTGAAAAAATCGAACAAGGGCAATTTAATCATGCACAAGAATTGTATGCCCAGGCGCTAGACAATATGAAAGAGGCGTCACTACATACGCTGGCCATGGTCAAAAAACAATGTCAACAATTAGACGTGTTTGAAAAGCAAATGTCTGAGTATTCTGGTCACATTTCACGTTGGCTGGAGTATGAGGGGATGGTGGATGATGATGACTAAAGAAGTAAGAGTGCGAAACATTTCTGATGAAGTCTACACGCAACTCAAAATGATTGCAGACAAATATCAGTATGCCTCCTTTAATCAATTTATGATTGATCAAATGCAGGCTATTGTCATCAATGATGGTCTGAGTCTCTATCATAATAAATTTGTGGATAGTCTCATTGAAATTAAACAACTTCAAAAAGAAATTTTAGACCAGCAGCTGAAAAACGAAATTCAGACAGTGGCCATGGATGCCAAGTTGGACTTGGTTCATGAGTTGACTTTGGGCTGGCTTCAGTTTATGGATGACGGTGATGCCTTAGCGGCCGAGCGAGCAGCTGGAGGCGACGAATGAAGCGAGGAAAGTTTGCCTTTGTTGCGGTTTTATTTATCGCTATTATTCTCATTCAGCCTTCAAACCGTGAAGCGCTTATCTCACTTTTTTCACAACGTGATATTGGCACACAACTTGGCTGGGTCCAAAGTCCTGAAGAACAAAAAAGTCAAACTAGCACCCAACATGATGAGCAAAATGCTGACCTCAAAAAGAAAAATTTTGAAGGGCAACAGGTCATCACGGTTAATGACAAAGCACAATTTACACCTGATGAGTTGAGTCTTAATCGAGGGACTTGGCAACACTATTCTGACTTAGATTTTCTAAACCGAGTCGGAGTGGCAGAGGCTATGCTGGGACAAGAGTTGATGCCAACTGAAAAACGAGGAGTCATCTCATCAGTCAAACCGACCGGCTGGAAAAATAAAAAAATTGTCTTCAATGGTCAAGCAGATTATCTCTATAATCGCTCACATTTAATTGGCTATCAACTGACAGGTCAAAATGCCAACGTGAAAAATTTGTTTACAGGCACACGTGCCCTTAATGCGAACTTTGAAGATGAAAAAAATTCGATGGTCTACTATGAAAATGTGGTGGCCAACTACATCAAAGAGACAGGGTATCATGTCCGTTACCGAGTGACACCGATTTTTAAAAATGTCGAGTTAGTTTGTCGAGGTATCCGTATGGAAGCCCAAAGTATTGAAGATGATGCCATCTCTTATGACGTTTATATTTTTAACGTCCAACCCGACTATTCCATCAATTATTTAACAGGAAGCTCACAGAAAAACTAGGAAAAGGAAAATGAAATATGACATCTAAAAGAAACCGAACAGCTCTTTATATGGACGACGAGACAAATAACATGCTAACAGATACGATTGCCTATCTGGTCAAGGAAGGACGAATTACGGAAGATAGAAATATCAGTCAAGCCCTAACGTACACCATTAAAATTTTTCACCAGTTGTTTGTCAAAAATGATACTGATGAGGATTATGCAGAACGTCTCGCACGGTTGAACGGTAAAAATACCACCTTGATAGAAGATATTCAAAAAGAAAATCGTCAAGTGAAGCGTCAACTAGATCAACTGCTTTATCTGTCGCTTGCTAACTTCCATGTCAGTGAAAATCCAGATTGGGATGTGCAAGAATTGGAGTCTGTGTCATCGGATTATAGCGTTGAACAAAAGCAACTACTCGAACGTGTGGAGCAACTCATCAAAGAAGATGTCGCACGTGGTCAGACCATGAAGTATTCTCACAAACCATAAAAAGGAGCTAGCGTATGAGCACACCAAGCGTCACTTTTATGCTGCAATACACGGGCGCAAATAGTGGCTTTTTGGATTACACAAACCGAGCAGAGGCGGTAGATATTGATAATGAGTTATCCGTCTCGACCAGTGAGCAGTTGATTGGTGATGTGGGGCTTGACCAGCTGAAAAAAATTCAAGCAGACGTCCCAGAACAGTCCCTCAACTTTCCTGAGTATATTGATTATATGAACCGCTCTTATGCGACTGAAAAACAAACATCGGATAAGACAGCTGTCTTTAATCAAGAGAAAAATCATCTGAGTAAAGAGGAAGTTAGCCAGCTGAAAGATCAATTAGAGACCGCCTATCAAAATGGATCACTCTTGTGGCAGGGAGTGCTCTCCTTTGATAATAGTTTTCTGGCCAAACATGGCCTCTATGATATGGAAACAGGTCAGGTGGATCAGGCAGCTATTAAAAATGTCTTACGGACAGCTATGCCCCATCTCATTCAACGTGAAGGGCTATCCAGTGATGCTTTTTGGTGGGGCAATATTCATCTTAATACGGATAACATCCATATTCATTTTGGCTTATCAGAAGTAGAATCCGCCCGTGAGAAAATTTTCTATGCGCCTCGTGGACGAATGGAACTGAGAGGAAATTTCTCTCAAAAATCTATTCAAGGACTTAAGAGTGAAATCTTTCACGGTCTTCTTAATGATCAGACACAGTCTCGCTTGCTGCGTCAGGAACAGGTCTTAGCCAACCTAAAAACGGATCTCTTAAGGAATGTTTTGCAGGGGCATCAAGTGGCCACAGCAGCTGAAAAAAATTTTTTGGAACAGGCCTATAATCATCTGCCCCAAAATAAAAACTGGCGCTTCAAATCCAATGCCAAGGATTTTGCGACCAGTAAATTCTTTCTTAACCGTTATTTGGATAGCTACTTTGAAAATGAGGGCAAGGAAGTCTATGATAACTTTATCAAAGAAACACGTACTTTCTTAGAAGAATACCGTACAGCTTATTCTAGTGATGATCATAGAAGCTATGAGAGGGTGCGCTACGTCGATGGCAAGGCTGTCAAGCAAACCGTTTCTTCAGCTGGCTATGACATGGAAAAACTCCTCAAACGTCGTGAAAATGAGCTGAGAGAGCGTCTAGGCAATGCCATTTTAAAACAGTTTAAAGAAGGTGTGCCTACTATTGCCCTTGATCCAACGCAAGCAGAAAAGCTCACCTCAAACCTCATGCACTTTAGCCAAGGTAATCAAAAACGCCTCTTGAAACAATACCCTGAAGCGAAAATTGTCCGAGACGCAGAAGGCTGGCAACGTCGTGGTTATTTGATCCCAGAAGGCACCAAAGCCCTTACGATTTTAAAACCAGAATATGAGGACTATGATAAACACGGAAACGGTATCGGCCCCGTGACAGACTTTAAAGAGATTGAGGTCTATGACATTTCACAAGTCCAAGAAGACATACTCAATAAGCAATTAAGCCTCAAAGACTTGTCACACTTGTCAGAAGCTGACCTAAAAGAGCTGATCGATGTGGCCAAGGAAAAAGAACATCCGACGGAAAAAGAACGTAAGGAGCTGGGAAGCTATCGTTATGCACTACGTCTTAAAGGTATTGAGCAAGAACAGACCAAGCTCATGGTTCTCTCAAAGCTTGCGGATCAGATGACCCCACTAGCCTCTGATAAGCCCTATTTGGACTTTAAAAAGACTGAGTTTAACGAACGGCTCCAACTGACTAAGCTTCAGCTCACGCCTAACTATCGGCTTTCCTCAGCTGAAAAAACTGAAAAAGAGCAATTAGCTCAGCGTTATCAAGGCGCTAGGCAGTTGCCCATTAAAGCGGCTAGTGTCAAAAATATCCAACCAGCTTATGAGCGTCTTAATCAAGAGATAGCCGTCACACAAGTTGTCCGTGATAGCTCGCTTTTATCCGTCTTAAAAGGCACACAGATTTCTAAATCTGATTATCTCAAGGACTTAACCACGCAAAAATCCATCTTTGAGGTTAAGCATACCATCTATCAGAACAACCAGCAGCTGGAAAAACTGACAGATGATGATCAAATCAAGGCCTTAAAAATCGAGAATAGCCAACATTTTAAAAACTTGAAGGGACTCTATGGTGAACTGGCTCCACGTGAGCAGTTACTCAAGACTAGCCCGCTGGAAAAACAAGTGGCTAGCACCATTCAACATGAACAGACAGCTAGACAAGCAAACCTCCAGGGCAATCAAGGAAAGATGCAAGCAACAACAAGTTTCATGAGTGGCTTATCCGCTGTCCTTTCTTCAGCTGGACGGGCCAACACACAAGCTCTTAAGGCTAGACAGCGTCAGAAACGTCGAGAAGAAGAAGAAGAACGCTCCCAAACACTTTAGTGACTCACTAGAGTGTTTTTTCAGTTTAAAAATGTCATGTTTGGGCACGATTTTCAATTATCCCTTATGGTAGAAGTAGACCATTTTTAAAACAAAGGAGAAAACACATGGCATTTTATTTCCCAGATGTGACACTGGATAATTTTGATCCAGACGGTGACTGGCTTATCCAAGCCATGAACGATGACCTCTATACGGTCTCTTATCTTGGCCAAGGCATCAATCAAGGCTTACGGCTAGTAACAAGTTACCAAGCTAATCCAGACTACTATAAGAGCTTATCAGTCGGTGAGCTGGTTAAGCTCCCTAGAGAACTGCTGATGGATTCTGATGATGATCCGTCCATCGATGAGATATTTTAAGGAGGTTAGACATGGCAAGTTATACCAGAGAAGAACGTGAAGCACGGAAAAACTACGCTAAAGAGCGCTCTATTGTGGAAGTGGCTGAAAGCCTTGGCATGGAGCTGGTCAAATCAGGAGCAGAGTATCGCTGGAAAGAACATGACTCAATGGTCATCACCCCACGAACGAACCTATGGCATTGGTTTTCCCAAGACAAGGGTGGTGATACGATTGAGTTAGTCAGAACGATCAATAATATCAGCTTTAATCAAGCTATTGATTATCTTAACGATGGTGATTATAGTGAAGGGACTCTACAACGGCGGGAGGCTCCACAAGCCTTTAAAAACTATCTAGAACCTTATGAACAGCCCTTTGTGGAAGGTAGAACCTATCTTAAAGAGGTTCGTGACCTATCTGATGAAACGATTGACTTTTTCCTTGATCAAAATGTCATCACACAAGCAAATGCCAAGATTGGTGATGTGATTGAGCCTGTCATTGTCTTTAAAACGATTGATCATAAGGATGAAATGATCGGAGGCAATCTTCAAGGGATTGTTGAAAATCGGGAACGCTATGATAGACATGGCTATTTTAAAGGCATCATGAGAAATTCTAATGGAGATAATGGTTTATCCGTTGATATTGGAAGGCCTGAGCGCCTGATCTTTGCGGAAAGTCCTATTGACCTCATGAGCTATTATGAACTCCATAAAGATCAGCTGGAAAATGTCCGCTTGGTTTCCATGGATGGGCTTAAAGATGGGGTTATTGGTACAAACTTGGCTCGCCTAGAGTCAGAAGGTCGTAACGTCTATATGCGTGATGAAGACTGGGATAGAGATCTACTCAAAAAATCAGTGGATGATGGCTATTTTAATAACGGTAAACATGCAGATACTATCACTCTTGCTGTTGACAACGATCAGGCCGGCCATAATTTTATCCAAAGTCTAGAAGATAAAGGCGTCGTTGTGGTCGCAGACCTTCCAGCTGAAAAAGACGGTTTTGATAAACAAGACTGGAACGATGCTTTGAAGGAACAAAAAGCAGCACCAAAACATCCACAAGATAATAGCCGTCTGGCACAAGCAGAACGAAAACTAGAACGCTTAGAACAAGAAGAAAGTCAAGAAGTTGCTCAAAACAAAGTGACTTCTCCAGAAATTACACAAGAGCCAGCTTTACAAGTGCTCTTTGACTTTTCAGAAAGTCGTGAGATTGCTGCTCTTTATAAAAATGGTCAAGTAATCCCTTATCAAGAATTTGTCGAAAATCTGTATCGTGAAAATGACTTACCTGTTTTTGGTGGTGGCTATGATAAGACGTTCTTTTCTCTGATTGATGAACAAGGTCAAGAGTTGACTAGATTTAGATATGATGTAGGCAGTGAGACTGCTACCATATCAGAGCAAGTATCTAGCGTTTTAACACAAGACTATCTAAGGCTTGCAGAAGAAGCAGATAGTAGGGTGACTGGACGAGTAGGAGACACAGAAAAAGCCCCTGATCAGAACCAGGAGCCAGTAGGCGAAGAACAGTCTATGAGTATGGATAATGCAGAGCAAGAAAAAAAGACTCCTGAAATTAATCAAGAGCCTAGCAATGCGGGCGAATTTCATCGCACTTCCGATTATTTAGGAGAAGAATCTCCAAGGACAGCATCGCAGCCTGTTGTGGATGAACCACAACCTGATTTTCCTGTCACTGCTCAACTATATTTTACAACGGATAGGGCCCGTGTGTCAAATATAAAACCAGGCTATAGGGTGGCTAGAGCTAAGGATATGAAAGACTTAAACTTATTTGCGCCAACCTTGCAAAGTACAGCTCAATGGTATTTGCAAGAACTAGCAGACAGTAAAATTCACTATGTCTTTAAAGATGCTGATGGTCAATTTGATAAGCTAGAGGTAAATTTCCAAGAAAAGAATTTTGCACATCTAGCTGGGATATCACCAGTTAATAGGACGATGAAAGAAACTCTATATGACTTTGCTGAAGGTAGGGGAGACTATCCTAACATCCAGGTCTCTAAGGCTCTACGCAGTAAAATGAAGGTTTTACCTTTGTTACCTGATATTGTTGATGCTAACTCATTTGTTTTCAATGATTTAACTAACATTGAAAAGCTAGATAATCTTGATTTATCAAAGGCAATAGCGCCTGAAGATAATGATTTACTCGTATTATTTAAAGATACCGCAAAAGATGGCCTAGTGCCGTCTTCTCTAATGCGAGTACAGGGTGAGTTTAGTCAGTCACTACAAGAGGTTGAACGTCAAACTGTTTTGGGAGTATATAGAGAACGTGATGGTAAGCTTGAACAATTATCAATCAACGAGGAACTTTCACAAAATGATGCTCAAAAGATGATTGATGTTGTAAGAAATAGTTTATCTGTAGAAAAGCAAAAGGAAATCACCCCTGAAGCTTTCACAGGCGTTTTAGATGCTGCCTATAACGTTGGTCGTGTACCGCTTGACCAAGTACCTGAAGAGTACAGGGCAGCCTGGGAACGCTTCTATGAGCTATCAGATGAGGTCGATGGTAGCCTAGATCGTGTAGTGGCTAAAGCTGATGAAATAGGTCTTCTCAAGAAAGACACAGACTTTTATAAAGACTGGTCTAGTGATAAAACTTATCTCAACAACTACCATGTCCGTCTCCAGTTGGCTGAAGATCATGAAAAGGGCGCACAGTTGCCATTCCAGAAAGGGCAGATAATTGACTATCGTGAGTTTGTGACCGCTCTTTACCAGGAGAACCAAGCCCTTTACGACAAGATACAAGACAGCGCTAAGGTTGCGCTTGAAACAGGTGAAGGCTATATCCCCTATACGAAGACTAAGTTTGATGTCTATGCGCCAGGAGGACGTTTAATCAAAGATAATGTCCGCTATGATGTGGGGGATGAAACACAGCCTGTCACTCGACTTATGGGTCTTGGGGCTCGTGTGCTGGATGGTTGGGAAGACTTGGATCGGATTGATCAGGAAGTCCTTTCCCAGCTGGAAAAACAAAGCCCACAAGAAGAGCTAGCGCAAGGTAAAAGCAATAGCGATCCTCAAACAGAAGAGCCTTACACATCTGAAAAAATGGCAGTCAAACAAGGGATTTCTGATCGGGTACGAGAAATTATTGCGGAAGGAAGCGCTAGAAAGACCCCTGAGGCATCCAAAGAAGATCAGAGGGTAAATCATTCAGTGACCGTTGAAACTCGCTTAGAAGAGCCTCAGGAGCTTGATACGAGGCAAGAAAATGCGCCTCAGACCTTTCCAGTGGAACAAGAGCTTGATGGCTTTTCTTATCAAACGGCAAAGGCAGAAGAATTGAGCGCTCAAGCTATCAAAGCGATTAGGAGCTATGCGGCTAACCCTGAAGACCTCAAAGAATATCTGGACTTTATGTCCCATTTTACGAAGTATTCGCCACGTAATACAGCCCTAATTCACGAACAATGGCGAGGAGCCAATGCGGTAGCCACCTATAAGCAATGGGAGGTTTTAGGGAAACGTATGGGGATAGGACCTGATGATGTTTTAGGAGGGACTAATGTTGAGTACACTAATGATCGTACAGGCAAGACCAAAACCATCAAAAATGAAGGGCTGTCCGTCCGTATGGGTCAAAAAGGTCGCATCAAACTCTTTAAACCAATGATGGATGAGATGATTCCAGTCCTTGATGAGACAGGCCAGCAGCTCAAAAATGATAAGGGTTATCCCAAGTATAAGCCTAAAAAGAAGGCGACGGCTGCTGAAGAAGAGGCCATCAAACAGGGGCGTCTTGAAGTCAAGTCTTTCCCTAAGCGTGACCTCAAGACAGGGAAGGCCCTCTATAAGACCTTTACGGTTTTTGAACTATCCCAAACCAACCTAAAGCCTGAAAAGTGTCCTAAGATCATGCCTAACCGGCATTATGACTTTGATACAGATAAGGTGAAAACACAAGAAGTCCTCCTAGGACTCAAAGACTATGCGGATTGTCTTGGGGTATCGATTGAGAAAGTGGATATGATGAGTAACGTTAAGGGTCAGTTTAACAAGGAAGATCAATCTATTCAGCTGAACGATCAAAACACCAAAGGGGAGATGGTGGGAACGCTGATCCATGAGCTGGCTCATGCGACCCTACACAATCCTAAGTTTAAAGATTATTACAAGGAAGAGGTACCAAAGGAAGTTAAAGAGCTTGAGGCCGAGATGACAAGCTATGTGACGGCTAAACACTTTGGCTTGGATACGTCTGAGAAAGCCATCCCCTATATGGCTAATTGGACAGATAAGCTGTCTAAGTTGTCTGATGATGAGCTTGATCAGTCTATGAAACGAGTGCATGAGACAACTAAGAAGATGCTCAAGGCAGTTGAAAAACATACCAAGCCTTTGGCGCAGCGTCTCTCGCCTGAACAAGGGTTATCGCAGCATCAAAATCTTAATCCACTATCACCAAAAATGTAAATGAAAATGGCTCCGTTTGTGAGCCATTTTTGTGTGTAAAAAAGTTTTTGTCATGTTTGGGCACGATTTTTGATTATCCCTTAGACTAAAAATATCACCAAAGAAAGGAGAAAAAGAAATCCATGAAACGTTTTATCTTAGCAGAAAAAGATAAGCAAGCTGAGGCCTATGCTAAGGCTTTAGGAAGTTACCAGGAGCGAAAAGGCGTCTATCATCTGACATCACCTTATCTTCCTGGTGAACTCCATATCTATGCCCCTGAAGGCCATCTCTTTGAGTACATGGAACCTGAAGATAACTGGGACTTAGCGCAGCTTCCCTTGGTGGATGTGCCTTTTCAGATGACTCTAGCCAAAGGCAAAAAGAAGCGTTTTGAGACCATCTACAAGGAAGTCCAGTGGGCAGATGAAGTCATTATCGCCACAGACGCTGACCGTGAGGGTGAGCGTATTGCTTATTCTATTTTGTCTCGTATTCCAGGAGGAAAAGATAAGATTAAAAGCCGTCTCTGGGGCCAGTCTCTTTCAGCAGAAGGGATTCAAGCCAACTTTCAAGCACTTAGAGATCCCAGAGAAACCTATAACTATTACTTGGAAGCTGAAGCACGTGCCCAAAGTGACTGGTTAGTTGGGATGAACTTATCACCCCTAGTCACTTTAACACTCCAGGAACAGCAGCGTCTGGCACGGGGAAAAGGCACCAGTTTATCTGTGGGACGTGTCCAGACAGCGCTTGTCCGTGTCGTGGTAGAAAATGACACCAGGATTAAAAACTTTCAACCGCAGAGCTACTGGCGCCTCTTCTTTGAAGATAGGGGTTACCAATTGGGCTTTGTGGGAACTGAAACCTTTGACAGTAGTGAAGAGGCTTTGATGACCGCTAGGCAGCTGGGAAATAGACTGGAGGTAGTGGAGATTGCGGATGCCGATCACCAAAAATTGGCCCCTCAACTCTTTAAAACATCGAGTCTGCAATGGTATTGTGCCAGTCAACTCAAGATTGACACGAAAACCAGTGAGGAGATCCTTGAGTCACTTTATCTTAAAGGTTTTATCTCCTATCCTAGAACAGGCTCAGCCTATATCACAGAAGGGGAGTTTAGCTATCTTAAATACTTAGTATCTGACTACCAAGGCTTAGTGAGTCGAGTTTTTGAAGTGGAAAATGATCAACCTAGAGACCTCTATGTCGATGCAGAACAGCTTGATAGTGAGGGGCACTACGCCATTATTCCAACGGAAAATCTTCCCAACCTCTTCCAGTTGGACAGACAAGAACGCTTGATTTATGAAGCCATTGTCAAGCGTACTCTCTTGATGTTTGCAGGGGATTACCTCTATCAAACACAAACGGTAACCCTAGCTAGTCAAGATTCTGCCTTTAATGTCAAAGGCAGACGGAACCTTTCGCCTGGATGGACAGAACATGCTGATAGACCACCAAGAAAAGACGTGCTCTTGCCACCCTTTGCGGTGGGGCAAGTTCTTGAAGGGCAGTTCGGAGTCAAGGAACAATTTACCAAGCCTCCTAAGCGTCTCACAGAAGCCCAGCTCTTTGGTCAAGTCTTTGATTATTACGGCTTAGGGACACCAGCGACTAGGACTGATATTTTCCAAAAAATCCTTAAACGTGGCTATGTCAAACAGGATAAAAAGACAGGTCAACTCTTTCCTGAACGTAAGGCTTATCTATTGATTGACTTCATGTATGATAATGAGTTCTCAAATCCTGAGACGACGGGCGACTGGGAAGACTTTCTTAAGCAGATTGGTCAAGGTCAGCTCAACCCTCGTGACTTTGTGGAGGCCATTAAAGATAAGGTCAAGACGCAAGTAGAAACAGTCAAAGAGGAGGGACACTTTTGAGTACACAAGAAAGTCAAACACCATTACTTGATACCTATACAGAAAACCTCTCTGAGAAGGTAGCTAAAAAGCCTGATGATTTTCAGATCTTTGGCCGAGATGCCGAGACGCAACACGTTGTCACATCACTTCTCAGGCGAACCAAAAATAATCCGATTTTAGTGGGTGAAGCAGGTGTGGGGAAAACAGCTATTGTTGAAAACTTAGCGCTCATGATTGACCGTAACCAGGTGCCAGATCGCCTTAAAGGTTTGACTGTCCGCTCTCTCGAGCTCTCAAGTCTCATGGGAGATGATGGTGGGGACTTTGTCGCTAAATTAAAAGGCATTATCGATGAATTGAAAGCCACCTACGGTGAGAATATGCTCTTTATCGATGAGTTCCACACCATTGTAGGAGCAGGCGGTAGCAGTGACAGTGCTCTTGATGCTGGAAATGTTGTCAAGCCTGCCCTTGCCCGTGGGGAAATCCAACTAATTGGTGCGACCACTTTGGATGAGTTTCATGAGTTTGTTGAGACTGATAGGGCGCTTGAGCGACGGATGCAGCCTGTGATGGTGAATGAGCCAACGGTTGCTGAAGGGATTACCATTATTGAGTCCGCTAAAAAGGTTTATGAGTCTTATCATGGCGTCACCATTCTGACTGAAGCTGTTGAGCAAGCTGTTTCTTTATCTGTTCGCTATATTACCGATCGTTTCCTCCCAGATAAGGCTTTTGATTTACTGGATGAAGCGGCAACGATTGCTAGTTATCAAGGTGACAAAGTCGTTGATGGGGTAGCTGTTGCAAAAGTCCTACGGGATAAAACAGGGATTCCCCTCACTACCATCCTAAAGGGTGAGAATGAACGTATCTTCCAGCTGGAAGACCATATCAGAAGTCGTGTGAAAGGCCAAGAAGAGGCGATTAAAGCGGTTGTGGATGCCGTTAAAATCGCTCAGGCAGGCTTACAGGATGAGTCAAAACCCCAAGCGAGTTTTCTCTTCTTAGGAGCGTCAGGCTGTGGTAAGACAGAACTAGCCAAGGCACTGGCAGAAGGGCTCTTTGATGATGAAAATGCCATGATCCGTCTTGATATGTCCGAGTACCAACAAAAGGGGGATGCCGTCCGTTTGATAGGTGATAAGGCAGCCAAACAAAAAGGATTGCTCACTGAAGCTGTTAAACGTAAGCCCTATTCTGTCCTTCTGGTCGATGAGATTGAAAAGGGGCATCGTGATGTCCATGACCTTCTCCTCCAGGTGCTAGATGATGGTCGGTTAACGGACAGTACAGGCCGCACCATCTCTTTTAAAAATGTCATTGTCATTATGACGACTAACATTGGCTCACACAAGGTCATTGAAACCGTTGAGATGAAAGGGGATATCAGCCAGCTTTCGCTGCGTGATAGACGAAAATTTGATAAGTCGATGGAGATTGAACTTAAAACTGAGTTTCGTCCTGAGTTTCTCAATCGGATTGGCTATAAGATTGTCTTTGACCTCCTCAAGCGGTCAGTGATTGAAGAAATTGTTGAAAAAAATCTGTTACTGCTTGAGAAAAAGTTAGCTAACCAAGGCATCAGCTTAGCGGTTGAGTCCCCAGTGCTTGATTATCTGGCGGACTTTGGGACAGAACCTGAAAATGGGGCTCGGCCTCTAGCTCGTTTGATGGAAAGGAGCCTGAAAGCGCCTATCTCGGATGAGCTCTTGCACTTATCTGAAGCAGAAAAGCCAGGGACTCAGATCCATGTTTCGGTGACGGGTGAGGCAGCAGATAGCTACCACCGTGATGATGGTCGAGTGTTACAATTCACCCTTTTAAGACGGTCATTATTTAGCTAAAAAATGGCTTTGAAAAATTTTAAAAAAGTTTTTGTCATGTTTGAGCGCGATTTTTGATTATCCCTTACACTAGAATTATCAAACATTAAAGGAGGACTAAATGTCACATTTGAAAAACCGATTGTCCCTTGTGAAGGCACAAAGCACCACCTTCTTGTCTACCTTAGCGCTCTTTCTCATGAGTGGTGAGACAGCTTTTGCGGACAATCCCTTTACCAAGACGCAAAACGCAGCACAAGAGTTGACCAGTAATTTACAAGGGATTTCCTTAGCTCTCTTTACGGTGGCAGCTATTGTTGTTGCTATTGTCTATGGGGTAGGAAGCGAAAAACTAAAATCTAAGATGAAAGAGCACGCTGTAGCGATTGCCGTTGCAGTTATTGGGGTTGCGGCTGCTCCAGCAGCCCTTGCTTGGCTCTATCAATTTGCACAGTAGGAGTGAGACTTTATGGCATTTTTTAACAAGACTAAAGATGTCGCTATCTCGGATAACTGCTTTTTAGGGATCACTTGGGAACCAAAACAAAGCCCTAAAGACTTGCCTGCTCTTCTACAGCTTATCGAGGGGATTGATCAAGAGATTTTGGTGGAACAACCTACCATGTTAGCTGATACGCTACCTTATCTGACCTTTATCCAGGCTGAAGTGCTCTTTAGCCAGATAAGAGACACCTTTGGGGCTTTGCAGCTGGAAAAGCTGGCGGTCTGCCGTAAAGAAAATGGTGAGGTTGTGAGTCAAGGAGAAGTCTTTGCCAGCCCCTTTATGATTGATAGCGGCTATCAAAATTTGCTTGACCCCCTCATGCAGTCTATCTTGACAGATGAGGCTTTTAGTTCGTATAGCTATGCGGAAAAAAGGGATTATTTCACAGATGACATTTTCCCTGTCTATCAAGCAAGCCTTGGTATTGCGACCTCAAGCCTTCCTGTCTTTCCTGAACAAGGAGAGACGCAAAGAGAAACAACACCTCAAACGGCTCCTCAAGAGCCACAAGCGACCGCTCCAGCTCATCCAGCTCTTGCCTATGCACCACCGCCAAGTAAGTGGCAAAAAGTAGCGCCGTTCATGGCTGGTGGTATTGCTGTGCTTGCTTTGGGACTTGGGGTATTGACATTATCTCTTCAGAACAAGACAGCTCAGATCAACTATCTTCATGAAGAAGTGACACGGCTGGAAGATTTGCAAGCAAATCAGCCAAAGATTGATGTCTTTGTCCGCTACTTTTTACCAAGTCTTTATTCGGGCAATAAAGACAACCTCAAGGCTTTTGTGAATGCAGGGAATGCCAAATACACCAAGGCAGAGACAGGAACCTTGCAGTCTGTGATTCAGGAGTCCATCACCAAGGATAACAATCTTTACCATGCGACTTATGTTTTAGTCGTTAAAGGGGATGGTGAGGCGCAAAGTAAGCGGATCGAGATGACCCTAAAAGCCGATAAAAAGGCTCAGTATGGTTATCTTCTTACAGAAGAGCCAGTGATTTCAAACAGTAAATAACAATATAGAAAATAGGAGAAACGAAAATGACTAAAAAAATGATTTTATCAAGCCTCTTGGCTTCAACGATGCTACTTGGTGCTGCGACTGCTTCAGCGGATGAAGTGACAGCGATTGATAGCTCAACACCTATTACGGAAGTAACGACTAATCCAGCCACAACACCATCTACCACAGTGACTGAGCCAAGTACGCCAACAGAGCCTTCAGTTACTCCAGTTGATCCAACAACACCAGATACATCATCAACTACAGATAAACCGCAAGGTAAAGACAATGCTGGGAGCCTAGATGGCGTACCAACTGATAAACCAGTAACACCAGATACATCATCAACTACAGACAAACCACAAGGTAAGGATAACGCTAAAAGCCTTGACGGTGTCCCAGCTGAAAAACCAAAAACAACAGACGAGGCAAACGAACAAGGGAAGTCTCAAATTGGAACTACTTCAACTTCAACAGGGCAAACCGTGCAAGACGTGACCGCTCAAAATCCCGTAAAAACGAACACAGGCGCTCAAATTGTTTCAACACGTGACGGTCAAGTTATCTTATCAGATGGCACAGTTACATCACCTGAAGCTATCGGAGCTAAAACCAATGAGGACAAGACCATCACGGTCACGAAAAAAGATGGCTCAAAAGTGACACTACCACATACAGGAGATGCTAAAACCCTAGGCTTATCATTCTTAGGTGCTTTAATGGCGTTTGCAGGTACGCTTATCTGGAAACAGAAAAAAGTCCAAGACAACTAATGTTTTATCTATGCTTATTAGCTGACCCAGGCACGTCATAAAACGGCTTAACTAATTCATTTTAAAGGAGACCTTATGACCCATAAAAAAGTTATAGCGGGCTTAGCCGTTGCAACTGTATCCGTTGCAACGGCAGGAGTTGCTCAAGCAGATGTGGTAACATCGACACCTAAAAGTGATGCCACTACCCTTGAAACTCAGCCAGAAGCTGAGGTGTTACAAGAAGAGGTTGCCGAAGCGAAAGCTGCTTATGATCAAGCCCAGGAGGGTGTGAATAATCAAGAGACAGTCGTTAACGAATCTCAAAATGCTAAAGACCAAGCGAAATTAGCTCTTGGTAATGCTACGATAGCTGTTAGTGAAGCGCAAGAACTAGCTAATCAAGCCAGTCCTGAGACGATTGCTCAGGCAAAAGAAGGCGTTACTGAAACTACTCAGAATGTAACGAATGCTCAAATACAGCTAGAAGAGACACAAGCTACAGCTAACACCGCTCAAGAAGCGTTTGCTTCTCAAGAAACGATCGTCAATAACAATCAAGCCACTATCGCTAATGCCCAAAAAGAGGTTGACGATGCTAAAGAAGCTGTTGGGGTCGCCAACCAAGCGATTGATGAGACATCAGCTCAAACAGATTTGGCAACTGCTCAAGCTGACCTTACCGCAAAGGCTAATCATGTCAAGGAAGCACAAGAGCAGCTAGAAAAGGCTAAAACAGCTGATGAGGCTTTCGTGGCTAAACGTCAAGAAGTACAAGCAGACCTTGATCAAAAGGCACTCTCCAAAACAAAGACTGAGACCTTGTTAAAACAAGTAGTCACTGACATGGCTAACGAACAAGTATCAACCAGTTTACAAGATCATGCTTACTACAATCAACGTGACGCTATTTGGACATCTTATTATGGTAATGGCAGTTTTGCGGCGACAGGTTGTGTCCCAACATCGCTTGCCATGGTCTTTACAGAATTAGCGAGACGAGGGATTACCCCAACAGAAATTGCTGACTATTTGTATGACAATACTAACTATTTTAATAAAACCTTCTCAGGTACAAGTGCTAACGGGATTGTCGCTGCTACCAAACACTTTGGTTTTGTGCCGACTCAGCTATCCAGTCAATCTGCCATTATGCAAGCTCTTCAGGCAGGGCATCATGTGATAGGGGCTGTGCAAAACAACAAGTTCTCTCCTTGGGGACCAGGTTATAGCCATGAAATCGTTATGAGAGGCTATTCTAATGGGAATACCTATATCTATGATCCTTATAACAGAGCTAATATTGGTTGGTATCCTGTAGCGAGTCTTTGGGCAGAACAAAGTCAAGATAAAGACGATCGTGCTTTAGGAGCGCCGTTCTTTAAGATTACGACTCAAAAAATGGCAGAGCTAGAGGCTCAAAAAGTGAAAGCATCATCAGCTGTTCAGACAGCTAGTCGTCAACTAGCAGACGCTAAAGCAACCTTGGCCAAACTACAATCGATAGCACTACGAGTTCCAGGAGCTCAGGAGGTGCTTAATCAGGCGACGGCTGATTTAAGTCAAGCTGAAGCTAATGTGCTTAAAGCTCAAGAAGCCGTCCGTCTAAAAAGTCAAGAATTAGCACAAAAAGAAACAACCCTTAAAGAAGCCCAAGCGGAGCTATCGCTCAAAGAAACAGCTTTAAGTGATGCTAAGGAAGTCTTAGTTGCTAGTCAAGCCAAATTGGAAACGTTAAAAGCTACGGCAACAGCAGCGGAAGAAGCTGTCTCACAAGCTAAAGAGACTCTAGAAACAGCTAAACAAGCTTTGACACAACAAGAAACAAGGTTAGCAGGACTGGAAGAAGCTCCAGCACGCTTAGCTAAAGCCCAAGAAGCCTTAATGGCCGCTAAAGCAGATTTAGCTCAGAAAACAGAGGCGTTAAAGCAAGCTCAAGCAGAGCTAGAAACTTTGAAGACATTAGTTTCTGAAGCACAGACGCATTACATGACAGTATTAAGGGCTTATCAAGCTAATCTCACCAAAGTCCATTACACGCAATTAAAGATTGACTATCAGAAAGTTGTTTCAGATGGTGGTCAGATGGTGCCAGTCGTCGATGAAACAGGAAAAGTGACGGGTATTATCAATGGAACCCCATCCCATCAGGTGAAAGCTTCTACAGAAGCACGTAGCCTAGCGAGCACAGCGACAGCCAATCGTCCTCTAGTAAGCCATTCTGACGACGCTCTTCCTAAAACAGGTGAGGCAAGCTCTAGCATAGGAATGATCGGTGTTAGTCTTATCAGTTTATTAGGACTAGTTGGTTTGAAACGTAAAGCTTAATGCATTTAGTGTTGAACTGACCTAAGCACGTCATAAAAAGGCTTAAAGAACTATTTTTCAAAAGGAGATTGAGATGAACTCAAACACACAAGGACACGGATTTTATCGTAAATCAAAAGCATACGGTTTGGTATGTGGCATTGCCTTAGCAGGTGCTTTGGCATTTGGTGGCGCAAGCCAAGCCTCAGCTGACGAAGTGGTTGCACCAGCTAAAGCAGAAGCGACAGTTGTCACAACTTTAACCGAACCAACAGTTAATAAAGCACAAGCGGTGACCTCACCAGCCCTTGACACAGCTGTTTCTGAAGCACAAGCTGCAGGCGTTACAGTAACAACTGAGCCGACGATTTCTCATACCAATGAAACAACCGCTCAAGCTGATTTAGACCAGCAAACACAAGCTGTTAAAGAAGCTACACAACAAGCCCAAGCTAACACTAAAGCCATTAAAGAAGCAACAGCACAAAATGCTCAAATTGATGCGGAGAATCAAGCCGAAAAAGAACGGATAATGGCTGAGAATAAAGCAGGACAAGCTGCGGTAGATGCTAAAAATGCCGAAGAAAAAGCCAAGGTAGACCAAGCTAATCAAGAAGCAAAGGCGGCTGCAGACAAGACAAATGCCCAACTCAAAGCGGACTATGAGAAAAAACTAGCCGAGATTAAGTCAGTTGAAGACTATAACAAGGCGGTTGCTGAGCGTAACGCTAAAGCACAAGCTGATGCGGAAGCACGTAATGCCCAACTTAAGGCAGACTATGATGCGAAGTTAAAAGCCTATGAAAAAGCACTTGCGGATCGTCAAACGCTTGCAGGCAATCAAGTGACCTTCATGGGATACGGTAAATCAGAAGTCCTCAATTCTTATGGCCAAAGGACTTCAGATACGGTGGTGGTCAATGGTGATGGGACATTTACTTTAACAGAACCTCTCAACGATACGGATGGTGTTTTTGCGAATAGCAAGGTGACAGGTAAATTGATCTTTACTAAACGCTTTGACGAAGCGACTCAAAAAGTGGTTGTGACGATCACTGGGGTACAACTCAATACTTGGCAGTTAGATTTAACACGAGAAACAACAGCTGTTAATCGTAATATTATTGATAGTTATAAAGATTTAGCAGGCAATACCCTCTATACCCGTCGTTTTGATGGCTTGTCATCTATCGGTGTTCAAGACATCAATAAGAGCTTCGCCTTAAACAAAGAAATTATTCTTTCAGATGGTCAAACCTCTGAGGAAGTCCTATTCTTAACAACAAATCCTAGTTGGGTTTATGAAGCACCGTCTAGTCTCTATGCGACACTGACTTATAAGGCGTTAGCTCTCCCTGAGAAACCAGAAAAGCCAACCTATGAAACAGTGACACCAGAAGCTGAAAAACCAGTGCCAGAGAAACCAGTAGTACCTCGATACGTAACACCTGAGGTATCTACCTTTACACCTGAAGTCTTCACACCAAAAACACCAACGGTTAAACCTCATGTAGAAGTCCCTGAAAAAGTATCTGTAAGCGTTGCGGTACACCCGGTCACAGTCCCAGTTGCCAATCCGTCTAAAGATGTTGTGGATGAAAATGGCAACTCCATTAATGGTTTGTCAGTGCTACCTAATAGTGAGTTGAACTATGTGGCTAAACAAGATTTTAGCCAATATAAAGGCATGACGGCGTCAGCAGAGGATATCCTTAAAAACTTTATCTTTATTGATGATTATAAAGATGAGGCACTAGACGGTAACTCAATGACGGTTAACAGTATTACAGCCCAAAACGGTGATGATGTGTCACAACTACTTGAGATGCACCATGTGCTTTCTAAAGAAGCCTTAGATGAGAAGCTACAAGCTATTCTAAACAATAGTGGTCTATCTCCAGTCGGCGAATTCTACATGTGGGTTGCTAAAGATCCACAAGCCTTTTATAAAGCCTATGTGCAAAAAGGCTTAGATATTACCTATAACTTATCCTTTAAAGTCAAACAAAGCTTCACAGAAGGCGACATTGTCAATGGTGTGGCACAAATTGATTTTGGTAATGGTTACCTTGGTAATTTAGTTGTTAATGAACTACCAAAACCTGAAGTCCACAAAGACGTGCTAGATAAACAGGATGGGAAATCCATCAATAATGGTACGATTAAAGTTGGTGATGAGGTCACTTATAAGCTAGAAGGTTGGGTTGTGCCAACAGGTCGATCTTATAACCTCTTTGAGTACAAGTTTGTGGATCAATTGCAACATAGCCACGATCTTTACTTAAAAGATAGTGTTGTTGCTAAAGTTGATATTACCTTATCAGATGGCTCAGTGATCAAAAAGGGGACTGATTTAGCTGTGTACACGGAAACGGTCTATAACAAAGAAACAGGTCGTTATGAGTTAGCCTTCAAGAAAGATTTCCTTGAAAAGGTTGCTCGTTCCAGTGAATTTGGGGCAGATGCCTTTATCGTTGTGAAACGTATCAAAGCAGGTGATGTTTACAATGACTATACCTTGTACGTCAACGGCAACCCAGTTAAATCAAACCGAGTGGTCACTCATACGCTAGAAGATCCTAAACCGCAAAAACCAAGTACACCAGTACCACAACCACAGGAAGCACAACTCCCACATACAGGTGAAATGGCTTCTGTGGGACTTGCAGGTCTTGGTACGATGTTGCTAGGTCTTGGTGGTTTACTTGGTTCTGTACGTCGTAAGAAAACAGAAGACATAGACTAAAGTCTCATCTTGCCTAATCAAGTTAAATTTGATAAGACGTAAGACTTGAGAAAGGCAAAACAAAAACTTGGTATTGAACTACTGGGTTTGCTATATCAGGATTCGCTCCCTGGTATGGCTTTGGGAAGGAATGTCTATAAATGTTCCTTCCCTGTTAAATTTACTCAATTTACTCACTTGATTGATATTAGATATATCAGTTAGTAAGTTAGTAACAAGTGCAGTCGGTGCTTAACAGGGTTCGAGCCCTTGGCTTGTTGTTGTAGGCTGAAAAAGCCACTTATACCACATAAAGGAGAACAAATGGAGATTAAACAAGGAGGGCAAAAATACTATTCTGTCTTAATTCAAATTGGGTACTTTAGGAAATCAAAGGCTTACGGTCTCGTCTGTGGGATAGCACTAGCTGGAGCCTTGGCCTTCTCAGCTGGCAATGTTTCAGCGGATGAGGTAACCGCCACAGACGGCTCAAATGCCTTAGCCGTCGTGACAGACCATACGCAAGATAATACACAAACAACTCATACAGCACAAGTAAGTAATGACATGCAGCCAGTATTAAGTGAGGCTAATAAGACATACACTGAAAATGAGCATACGTCATCAGCTGTTCAAAACGTAGACCAAGATAAACAAGTAAGTAATGACATGCAGCCAGTATCAAGTGAGGCTAATAAGACATACACCGAAAATGAGAATACGTCATCAGCTGTTCAAAACATAGACCAAGATAAACATCTAAGTGGTGTGGTTCACGAAGTAGAATCGGATGATGCCTTCACGATTGACAATGCTATTAAAATAACCGACAAGCAACAAGATGGGCTAACCATTAGAACTATTACTTGGGACGGCAATGGTCCTTACCACCTAGAAAAGGCTGTCAACCCAATTAAAGATGGTCAATTCCCGATTTGGAATAAGGAGGCTATTTCGGAAGAGGCAACCAACCGCCAAATTCCTGTCATTGTTTCAGGTGGTTTCTGGCAGCTGGAGAATGCGGATAATACTTGGAGTCAAAAAGAGATTAATGCGGGTAAAACAGGTATCTTGTACTCAGATGGCAACGGTCATGTAGCAGCAACTACTCTAAACAACACTAGCATTAACCAGGTGTTTGAGCTGCAAGGTGAAAATGGTTGGAATACTGGGGCATTTGGTGCCTTCGTTATTGATGGGAAACTTGAACCATTATTCGGTAAAGATAGTAGGTGGCAGGGTGACCCTAATGAGAAAACTGGACGAACACTTTTTATTGAGTATAAGGATGGGAAACAAGAAATTGTTATCATCAATGGTCATAAGTCCATGTGGACAGGTTATTCTCACAATGACATTATTGATTATGTACAGCAAATTGGACTAGATAACATCAAATTAGCATTCCTACTAGATGGTGGTGGGTCAACACGTGGGTACACTAAAGCAGATGATGGCAAGCAGAGTATTGTTGGTTCCTTTGTTGATAATCGTCGAGTAGCTACTTACCTTTACCTCACTAAAGAGTCTCCTAAAGAGGAAACATTGAACGAGGCCAATAAAGATAAAGTTACTAAAAACAAAAGCCAATCAATTACCTACCAACAATGGAAAAATGCAGTTGATAACAATATTGAAACGATTCCAGGAACAGTCTATAAAAACACTAATACAGATGAAGTGGTAGAAAGTTCTCAGACTATCCCATACAACACTCGCTACGTATCAGACGAAACTGTAGAAGCAGGTGTGCGCAAGATCATTACTCAAGGTGAAAATGGAACCAAAAATATCATCACCATCTACAAACGTCACAATGGCGTGCATACTGGAAAATATACCACAAGTGAAGCCATCTCTAAACAGCCAGTAGATAAAGTTATTTCAGTTGGGACCAAGGCTGTAGTATCGTCAACCATTATCCCTATTGTTGAAAAAGTTCGTGAAAATGCCAAAGTTCCAAGAGGTCAACGAACAACTCTACAAGAGGGTAAAGAAGGTAACGTAACGACAACCACATCTTATAAACTTTTGCCAGATGGCAATCTATCCTCAAGTATCACCGAAGCACGTGAGGAAATGGAACCACATATTATTGAAGTAGGGACTGGTGAAAATGTCGTATTACCTATTGTTACAAATTATGTTGGTGATGATAGTCTTGCAAAGGGGGCTATTCAAGTCATTCAAAGTGGTGAAGCACATGTAGAGGACGTGACTGGCAGAGTGTTGACAGAAGGAGCACCACGTATCATTCATATTGGAACTCGTCCGCAAGTTAGTGAAACAGATGGACTGCGCATGACAACAACCTATAGTGTAAATCCAGCTACTGGAGAGTTGTCAGAAATAAGCACAGCAATCCCTCTAGTAGCTCCTAGTCAAGCTGAACTACCAGATGGATATGTGGTAGTTGATAATCCGACTGAGCAAAAAAATCAGATTGATAGGGATGGTTTATCAAATGTTCTGGACAAATCTAGCAGTAGTTCAAATGCCACAGAGAATCAAAATAAATTATCCGTTGATATGACAAAAAAGGCGATATCATCACCTTTAACACAGCGCATAAAAGAAGTAGGGATTCTTCCACACACTGGTGAAAAAGCATCCACCTCAATCATTGGGAATATCTTAAGTATTCTCTTGATAGTATCTGGGTTATTTCAAATTAAGCGACAAACAGAAGTAAAATAGTTATTTTGATAGGAAATTACAATACAGTAAAATAAAAGGAGTTTATCTTATGCAAATATTTATCGCTAACGGTCGGGTAGCTGTCATCGCAGATGATGCCCTAGGACGTACGAACAAGGGGACGAAAACCTTTAAATTTAATTTTGTCTGTGATTCTTCCCAGCAGGGTGACGATGGTCGTCCACTCCCAACCTTTTTCCCTGTCCAGCTATACGGATCTCAAGCTGACTTTATGTCTAGGAGTCTCTCTATCGGTTCACCGATCCTTGTTAAGGGGGAGATTATCCAACGTCTCTATACCGATAAAAACGGGCAACGTCGTACCTATACCTATATCGCCCCAAGTCCTTATGATGGCATCACTTTCTTAGAGGATAAGGCTGCTAGTGATCGCAGACGTCAGTCTCAAAGCACTCCTCAAATGGCAAACACTGGCTCTGTCCCTCAAGACCCGATTGCGCAAGAAGTGACCCACGCTGAATCAACTGGTCAAGCAACAAGCCAACCTGAGACCTTTCCAGCTGGGAATTATGAGCCTTTAGATGCTGGTGATCCTTTCGCTTAAGAAGTTTTCGATAAATTTCAAAGAGTCCATTTAGGGCTCTTTTTTGCTTTTGTCATGTTTGGGCACGATTTTTGATTATCCCTTACACTAGAATTATTACTAGAAAAAGGAGGTTATTATGTCGCAGTTATCTGCTTATATGGATGATCTCTTAGCAGACTCACGAACGCTTGATTGTGCACTGAAACAGAGTCGTAAGGATCCATCCTCTCTCTTACAACAAGACACGCATCAGGAAGCTAGAAGCTATCTGGAGCGTTATCAGGCGACAAGCACGAAAGAACAATTTGCCGTATTCGTCTATTCTAGCCTTTGTGGGCGTAAGCTCAAGCGCTTTTTGGAAGGCAGAAATGAGGTGATGGCCTATGATTGATGTCCTTAGCCAATTTCTGGCCGCCCTTGTTCGTTTTATCTTTAGTAATTGGCTTACAGGTCTCGCTCTCGTCGCTTTAATCGCCTACTTAGTCTATTCCACCAGCAAGGATAAAACAAAGGATCTCCTGACCATTCTGAGGCAAATCAAGAGCGGTGAGTGGAAAGAGTTCCTACAGACCAAATGTACACAAGGAAAAACGTCGCTTAAAGCCCTTAAAAAGTCAGGTATCACAAAGACCATATTAAGGGAAGTCCAGCATTTCTTCAGCTGGTTCCCTGTGGCCAGTCTCCTTTTTGTCTCAAACCTAGTTATACGGCTTGGCTTGCGACTGCCGTTTTTACGTCGAGGCCGTAAGCGGTTTGACAAAGAGCTCAAGCCCATCCTATCGTTTAGAACCTACCGCAGTTGGGCTGTTATGGGCTTGCTCTTTTCTCTTCTGGCCTTTATGGTGGTCAATTATGTGGTCACTGTTTTTAGAGGACTGATGACCCTAATTTCCACGATGATTGTCACAAGGACGGCTAACGTGCCTTTCAACTGGGACATCTTTGCCTTTGGCAACCTCTTCAATGCTCAGGTATATAGTATTGCCCCAATCCTTTCCATCCCTCTCCTTGTGATTGGTCTCATCATTGCCTGGCGCTCTGCCTGGGTCAACTTTGAACAATACCGTGACTATAATGGTAACGAGGAAGGGGATGATCGGTTTGCGACGGAAAAAGAAGTCAAGCAGCAGTACAAAAAGGTTCCTAACAAGACCATGACTTATCCAGGGGCAGGGGGCTTTCCTGTTATGCACAAACGTCGTCATAACCTAGAAGGAATGACACTAGGGACGAAGATGCTCTGGAGCAATCGCACGCTAGGGAGCTATCTGAGTTGGTGTGAGCGCCTTTTAGATAGTCTTTCAATCCCTTCAGGGGATTACTATATCGAGGATGACACCATCAATACCTTGGGGATCGGGATGACTCGCTCTGGTAAGGGTGAGGGGACCATTACCCCAGTTATTGACATCAATAGTCGGGCAGAAGACCAACCCTCAATGATTGTTGGAGACCCTAAAGGGGAACACTATCAGTCATCTTATAAAACCATGCGTAAGCGTGGCTATAATGTCAAGGTCTTGTCCTACCAGAATATGGATTATTCCATGTCCTATAATCCCTTAGCGCTTGCCATAGCAGCCGCTAAAAAAGGCTATTATGAAAAGACACAGATGCATGTCAATGCCGCCGCAGAAAGCCTCTATCCAGCCAGCAAGAGTGGCAATAAAGGAAACTCGGAGTATTTCCGTAAGTCTTCTATCTCGCTGTTTAACGCTATTGTCATGGCGCTGATTGACCGTGCTTATGAAGCTAAGCAAAGTGGTGAAGAAGATGCCTGGGACACCGTCACCATCCGTAACGATGCCAAGTATTTGACAGACCTGGGCTCTGAAACGGTCTACGTCGATAGCGTCGGAGAAATTGTGGAAGCTCCTGAAGCAGGCCAATCCGTGACCAAAAAATCACGGCTCACCGTCTACTTTGATAACCTCAGAAAAGTCAATCAGGTGCGCTATTCTAAGTTTCGTGAGATGGCAGACATGGCTTTTCGGATCTCTGACTTTGGCGAAGGTGAGACTAAAGGCAACGTCTACTCCAGCATGATGACGGGGATCAATCTGTTTCTACAAGATAATTTGGCCAAGATGACTTCAAAAAACGATATTGACCTGGAGTCTATCGGCTTCCCACGTCGCCTCTCTATTCGTTTCCGCTCATCATCTCAGGCTAATCTAGCCAATAGCTATGCTTTCCAGCGGGCACGGCTGTCTATCACATCGACGCAACAATGGGGGGTTAAAACCATGACAAAGACCCTGGTAGACCCTCAAACAGTCCTCATCGATGAACAAGGTTATCTGACCTTTGTCATTGAGCCTAAACTTCCTAACCACTTTAAGGTCTCCATCGACTTTGACCATCCTGAAAATGCGCCTGACATCCGTAAGGAGCGCTTTAACTTTGAAGCTAAGAAAGTCTTCAAGAAGCATGGCAAGGTTATCCAGCTGGATGAGTATACCAAAGAGCCTGTACTTGATCACATCGCAGTAGAAAATATCACAAGTAACAAGAAAGACCACTTACTTACAGCAGATGCTATTGAGTTTATCTATTCTGAAAAGCCAACCATCATCTACCTGGTCACACCGCCTCACAGGACAGAGTACAATAGCATGATTTCGCTCTTTCTGCATCAGCTCTTTAATGCCAACTATGATTTGGCGCTGTCCTTTGGTCGTAAGTGTGTCTTACGTATTCTACATATCCTCGATGAGTTTACCAACCTACCCGCTATTCCAAGTATGGACACGAAAATTTCCATCGGGCTTGGTCAAAATATTCTCTATTATCTCTGGATCCAAAACTTAGAGCAACTGGATGCCGTCTATGGCCGTGAGACAGCTATGACCATCCGCAATAACTGCTCACTCGAAGTCTATATCAAGTCTAAAGGGGACACTAATAAGGCCTTTAGCGAAGGCTTAGGAGACAAGACCATCACCAGCCGCAGACGCTCGGCCAATATCATTGATGAGGCTAATCCAAATGTTTCCGTTGATCATAAGAAACAATCCGTCCTCACTCAAACACAAATCAGTAAGCTCCAAGAAGGCGAAGCAGTCATCCTGCGTGGGGTGAAAAACCGAGATAGGCTGGGGCTAAAAGTCACACCAGACCCTATCTTCTTGCATGATAAGACTGCTTATCCTTATAGTTACATGTTCTTGACACAAGAGTTTGACCGTAAGATGACGCTGGCAGATATTCCAGTTGAGTCAGGACATCGAGGGCTCAACCTCCAAGACATCGAGGTAGCCCCAAAACAAGCGCTTGAGAGCCTCATCCAGTGGCGTTATGATTTAGAAGGTCGAATGGTAACTGACCCTAAACTCAAGCCACGAAAGAGTGCTAAGAGTACTGATAAAACCTACCAAACACAGGAAGACCTCTATAAAGGCCTCGTCCAAGACGTCAGACAGGCGCCTGTACCGAGCTATGAACAGCCAGACGCAGCAGACGTCTATGCCCCCTTTGAAGATGAGCTATATAGCGATGAGGTCGGTTAAAACCACACAAAAAGTCCAGACATCAATCTGGACTTTTCTCTATGCTTCAAAGGTGATCATGGTCAATATGCTTTCAGGATAGTCGCTCTCTAAAGCTTCAATCGTGCTGGGCTTGGGAAAGTCTTCATAGTCTTCTAGTGCCAAGACTAAAGCTTCCTGCGCTTTTTGTCGTGCTTCAGCGACGTCCTTTCCCTGGGTGATGGCTTCTGGGATATCAGGGAAGGTAACCGTGAAAAAGCCATCATTTGGCGTTAAGACAGCTGGATAACGTAACATCATCTCACCTCTTTCTTATGTGATTTATAGGGATATAATAGCATAAAAACAGATAAAAACATACCAATGTAAATGCAAATATATTTATATTTGTAAAATCCTTGACAGTGATCTAGTATTAAGATACAATTAAGAAAAATAATAAAAAACATAGAGAAAGTATCATCATAGGTGAGGGTATGACACAAGCAGAAACAGCTGATAATTTTGAGCGTAAACGGCAGTATCAGCTGATGTTACGCCCGTCGATACGTGAGAAGCTCAATCGTCTGGCGAAAGCCACAGGCGCACGATCAGCCTCAGATTATTTAGACCACTTGATTGATGATATGGAGGAGTAGTAGATGAAAAAGATTTTAGGATTGTTTGTCTTAGCTTTTGCAGTCCTAGGACTTGCAGCCTGTAGCTCTAAAGACGCTAACGGCATTCCTAATGTCCTCCAAGACAAATATACAGGCTACTCCACTAATCCAGGTTCAAGTTTGGCTTTTTCTGAAGGCGGAAGCACTATTTCTTTTAACAAGAAAAATAATACAATTACAAACGAAACAGAGGATGAAAGCATCAAGTTCACGGTTATCCCTGAAGATAAATTAAACTCTTATAATAAGGGAGTGCTAAACAAGCATAAAGCAGAGCTGTATGGAAAAGATTACTTTTTGTTTACAGACAGTGAAAAGTATCAAGATGGCAGTTATGTATATGCAGCAATCCTAACAGATGGGGGTAAGACTATTCGCATCTTTGAATTTGAAAATACTGGTACAGCAGACGATTATTTATATGATTTTACTGGACAAGCAGACTAAATCCTAATATCCTATTCAGACCCGAAAGGGCCTTTTTTTCTGTCTCAAAAAGTTTTTGTCATGTTTGAGCACGATTTTTGATTATCCCTTATCCTAAAAGTAACACTAAAAAGAAAGTAGGTTACTTTATTGGTTTATCAAACATTTAGCGATCTGGTGAAGGATGTTGGTGGGGGTAATGATGCATTAGAAAGCGACATTACGGGCGATAAGGCTAAAAAGCTCATCCAATTCTTCTCGTATTGGTCAAACTACTTAGAACCTGCCTCGGTCGTCAATGCCTTTTTGGCTGGTATCGGAGGCAGCTTTATGAAGGGGCTCTATTACATCACAGCAAGTCTGGAACATGTCTTTAACAACATGTTTAAGCTCTTTGGACTTTTTGGCTACTTAGGCGATACCTCAACGATTATTGGGCAGATTTATTTTTGGCTTCAAGTATTGGGAGCTTCCCTTTTCACCCTCGTCCTGGTCTTCAGTCTGATCACAGGTGTTTTTACAAAGCCTGTGAAATATAAAGAGGCAATCATTACATTTCTCGTTGTGACCTTCTGTACGTCTTGGCTGCCTATGGGGATTACGACGTTTTCAAATGCGTTGGCTTCAGACACACAGAACGTCCAGACACTTTCAGCTGATGGCAAATCAAAAGAGACGGCTTCATTGGCCATACAGCCCATGAAAAATAATGTGGTTGATTTGAAAATCTTGATTGATAAAGATTTCAAAACAGACCTTTTCCCTCTGGATAATCAAGGCTTTATCAAGCCTGTGAAAGAAGGCTCCACAGCCGTCAATAACATCACAGATGCGGATGATCAAAAAGACTCCAACAACTATATTTCTAAGATTGATTTTGGAGCAAGTTATGGTGTCAGTAATGTTGATTTGTTAAAAGAGTGGAATAAGACTCACACATCAATTAAAGGTTTGTTGCTGCATAAGCTAAATAGTAACGGTGATGGTATAGAAACTATACATACACACAAAATTGTCAGTGGTCTCAATGCCTTTGAAACCATCTATCTCCGCTACAAGGTCAATTGGGTAGCCATGTTTGCGCAGTTCTTGATTTTGATTATTCTCTTTATTTCCATGTCTGTTAAACTGGTTAAGTCCGTCTTTGACATCCTTATCCAAGCCATGATTTCACCGATTTTGGGCTACTCAAGCCTGCGTGTGAAGAAGTATAAGGAGTTATTGCTGACGATTGGTGGGGCACTGGCTGGTATCTTCTTTGAAGTCATCATCATGCGTGTGACGCTGGAGGTCTGCCGTGATTTACCTACCTTGTCCGTATCTGCGGTCTCTAAGCTATCAGGTGGTTTCTTTGATGGCCTCAACATGTGGGAACAAGCCATTGCAGCCTCTCTGGTTTACCTCGGTGTCTTCTTAGGTGCTATGCAAGGGGTGACCATGATTGAGCGCTGGCTCGGGGTCTCAACCTCTCAAAGTGATACTGCCCAACAACTCATGGGCGCTATGATGATGGGAAATGCCTTTGCGACTGGTACTGCTGGAGCTGGTTCTATGGCGATGAGTGCTGGACGTTTTGCAGGTAACGTGGCAACACGTACCCCTGGAAAAGTCTACCGAGGCGCTGGTAACGTAGCCAAAGGCTTATCTGCAACTGGAGGTGGCCTCAAAGGTGCCTTCAACTCGGCCAAAGATCAAGGCGTTAAAGGGGCGCTTCAAGGTGGAGCGGCTAAATTCGGTGGTCTGACAGAAGATAAGATCAACGAGAAACTAGACAAACTCAGTCAGGCGGCTCAAACAGGTCATGACTCCGTATACAGTGCCCTCCATGATCCGACAGGTCCCTTACCAGATGGAGAAAAATTTGCGGAAGCAGCCCATAGACAAGAGGCTGTCTTTGGCTCTGGTGGTCAAGGAGAAGCCCCTAATCTGGATAGTAGTAGTCCATCATCAAGTACAAGCCCTTCTCCAGCTGGAAGCAGCCGTCAGGGGGGGATTACCGATCCAAGCACTAAGGGTGGCAATAATCGCTCAGGTGCTAGCCGTAAGCCAGCCTCACGAGGTGGTATCAGTGAGAAAACACAGACACCAAAACAACCAAAAGCTGGCAGCGGTATGAGACAATCTCTTCAAAAAGCCCAACAAACCAACCTGCAGATGAATATGGCTGGTCAGAAACTCTTTGGTGGTCAAAACCACATTAAGGGCGCAGAAAGTGATGATCATGAGGACTAGGCTATGGAGTGGAAAGATAAGATTGTCGTCATCACAGGAAGTCTCAGACCCCTGACTCGGACTCAAGTGATTGCCTATCTGGAAAGCCAAGGGGCGATTGTCCAGAGCTTTGTCTCGAACCAAACACAAGTCCTCATTGCAGGGCACAAACAATTGGATCTTTTTGATCCAGATAAACGCTCACAAAAGTATCAAGCAGCACTCAACCGTCAAGCAGACGGCCAAGCGCTTGAAATTGTCTCTGAAGATGCCTTCTTTGAAGCAGTAAAAGAGACAGGCTAACTTGTAAGACTCAGCTTTTCCAGCTGGGTTTTTATTTTTAATCAATATTTTAATAGCGATAAAAATCAATATAAAAATAATGATAAAAATAACTATTTATATATTGATAAATATAGTGATATATATTATAATATAGATACAAAATATGAAAGAGGTGTCTCCATGAAATTAGTCAGTTTTGTTGCGATTAAAGGTGGTGTAGGAAAGACCACCCTTGCTCTGCTCACAGGTCAATACCTGGCACAAAAGGGTAACAAGGTGCTTTTTATCGACCTTGACCATCAATGCAACCTCACACATTTTTATGATGTCTATCAAGACTCTCAAACGGTTTCCAACATTTTTACTGGCTCAGGTGATGTCTCCATTTTATCCATTGCCCCAAAAATTGATCTGATTCCAGGATCGATGAGACTGGATGAGGCAGAACGAAAACTTGAGACCAATCCCAATCAGAATATGTTTTTGTATGACTGGTTAGATGATCACTATGAGTCAAAAAATCTCGATCAATACGACTATGTTATTATGGATTGTCGTCCAGATTTTGGTATTGCCACTCGCAATGCCATTGCCGTTAGTCATACGGTCTTTAGTCCAATCATTCCGAGTGATTTTGCTTTTGAGGCCAAAGAAAACTTAGAAATACGTTTGGAACAGTATCGTAAGACAGAGATTGTCCGTCCAAGTCGTGAGTCATTGATCACTGCTAAACTCTACTTTTTACCCAACATGATTAAGCACAACACAGCAAAATCAAAAGAGCTGTTAGCAGCCTTGCAAACTGATGAGGATGTTTTAAAACCAATCCCTCAAAAAGAACTGTTCAACCGTGCGACAAAAGAAAATACCCTTATGGATATGATGGCTGATGCTGCTATACGTAGTTCTAACAAAGAGTTTTTTACAAAACTTGAGGAGACGCTCGACCAAGTGGAGGCAATAGTCAAGCAGTCCTAATGGGAGTATCGCTATTTTTATAACTATATAAAACATGATAAAAATAGCGATAAAAAACAATATAAAAACACTGATAAAAAAGGAGACAGTCATGGCTTTTGAGTCACGAAAAGATAAAATGAAACAGGTGCTTCAAGAAGAACTGCCAAAAAGTTCTTCGGTAGACAAAACAAATGGGAAACGAAAAGCAGGCCGTCCAGCTGGAAGGCTGAAGAAGCCCTATCAATTTACCCTCAAACCAAAAAATAGAACAAAGTTAGATACGATTGCACAAGATGCTGGCTACAATAGTGCTTCAGCATTCTTGGATGATTGGATTGAAGGTTATGAGGAGTGAGATTAAAGAAGGAAAAATAGATATTTCAAAAAGGGGGAACTCCTTTGCTCCTAGTATTTTTTAATACAAAAACTTAAATTACTAACATAGAACGTCTTGCTCAGCAAAACCTTGCTGGGCTTTTTTTGTGCTTTCATTTTAAAAATGTCATGTTTGAGCACGATTTTTGATTATCCCTTATCCTAAAGATAAGACTAAAAAGAATGGAGACGCACTATGCACGATGGCAATTATGGTGTTCCACGGGACATTTATGCACGGGTCAAGATTATTGGCCTTATCCTAGTTGATATTGTCTTTGTTGGGCTGTCAACCTTGTTATCTTTTATCTTTGGGACGAAGTTTTTTCCAGCTGAGCAGTGGCCACAATTTTTAGGCTTTGTGGTCCTCACGGCTCTTTTGACCCTTTACCTGGTCTTACCGACCAATGGTGGGAAGAAAAACTGGCAAACTATCTATTTGTTTTTTAGACGGCGGAAACGTCGCTCTATCTCAATTGATCGCATGAAGTAAGGAAAGGAGCAAGAATACATGGCAATAGGAAAGCAAAGACCCTCACAGCCCCCAAAACGAGGGCTAGGTGGTGGTAAACAACAAGCACCAGTCAAGACACCACCAAAACCAACAGCGCCTTTAGGAGGCGCTAAGAAAGCAAATAAAGCACCACTGACAGCTAGTCAGCTAGGGAAGCGTCCGCTGGGTCAATCCCAGTTTAAGGCGAGTCAGTATGATCAAGAAAGCATCGATGTCACTTCAAGCATCTTTGACTTAGACTATAAGCGGATCATGCCCGTGAGAAATGAGCCTATCGAGATGACCGATGGCAGCTTTATGCAGCTCATGTCGGTGTCTGGTAAAGATCTAGATACCCTGTCAGAAGCGGAAGTGGTGCGAACACTAAGAAATTTTGAGACCTGGTTATCCACTTTTACGGATGATTTTCAGTTTCTCTCAACAACCCTCCCGACAAATACAGCTTCTCAACAAACCGAGTTGAGGCGATACCTCAGCCAGGTGCGGACGGAAAAAGCTTCTGTTACTCCTGGAAGTAGACGCCATCTCCAGCTGGAAGATCGTGAGCGTAAGCTTTTAGAAAATATCCATATTGAAGAACAAATTCAAGACGAGATCTATAATGCCGAGTTTGTGCTCTTTCTTTATGGACCGACACTAGCAGAACTTGAGGACACGGTAAGACGGGCACAAAGTAAGGGAAATAATGACTTTGTCCCACGACACATTAGCCGTGAGAAGAAAATTCAAATCCTCAAACAATACAACAATCAAAATGAAAAACTTTAAGGAGGATCTATGCCTAAACTATCTAAACGCCGTAAGCGTAAGCTTGAGGCTAATAACTATGACCTTGATTTCTTAAGCCGTGTCCAGCCCCAGGGCAATATTGATTTTCGCCCAGACCGTTACTGGATGAGTGGCGATGGCTACCACACAACACTCCACTACTATGAGTTCCCATCAAACGGTCTTGATCGTTTCTGGCTGACAGACCTCATGCTTATCCCTGATACACGGGCGACTCTGGCTGTCTATCGGGCCAATAATACAGAGCTAAAAAGAGAAATTGCCAGCTCCATCGAGGAGAAGGGGTCACGGATCTCTGATGGTGCTAAACACTCCACCAACCAGCAAGAAATTGATGAAGTAGAAGACCTCATGCAGCTCAACAAAGACATTTCCAAGCGTAACGTAGCCATGGATGTGCTTTATTTGCGTCTCTTTGTCTCTGCCTCGACCAAAGAGGGACTCTTCAAAAAGGTGGAAGAGATCAAGGATCAGACGTCTAATTATAAGTCCACCATCCTAGCTGGAGAACAAGATTTTGAGTTTCATTCTACCTTTGTCCCAGCCAGCAAACAACAAAGCATGCCCAACCACAGGAGAGGGGCTACGCTTAGAGCCTATGACCTAGCTGGTGGTTACTTCTTTAACCATACAAAGCTAGAAGACGAAAAAGGGATTTACCTGGGCTGGACACCGACTCTGGGCGCTGTCAATTTTAACTTTCTTGAGCGAGATGATAAGCGCACACGATCCTTTATGATCTTGTCTGGTAACCCTGAGATGGGGCAGCGTACCTTTATGCTCAAACATACAGATGCCCTCTACGCCAAGGGTAATCTCATTCGAAACTTTGATGTCGATGGGACTTTCCTCAAACAAACTAGGGAACAACATGGCCTCATCCTTGATTTATCAGGGTCTGAAAATCGGATCAACCTCTTTCAGATTTTCCCTACGGCCACCGCAGATGATGGGGAAAGCGTCGATGAACAACGTTCTTATAAAGCCCACGTGGAAAAGCTCAAGTCTATCTTGAGTTTGCTCAATGAAGAGGTGACTAGCGACGACCTGACCACCTTTGGGAAATTGGTCAATGACTTCTATATTCGAGAAAATCTCTGGTTCCGTAACCCTGAGCGCCACTTGGACGAGCTCAAAGCCACCAAGCTTTTCAATGATCAATACCCTGAACTAGAAGACTTTGTCCTCTTCTTAGATGATACCAAGCGCCAGATGGCACAGGCACGAACACAGCAACCGCTGGAGTTACGCTCTGTCAATCGTATCTATAATACCTTTGATGAGCTACTCACGACCAATGCGGATATGTTTAATGGGATCACTGAGTTCCAGGACATCTCCTCTGAACAAGTGGTGACCTTTGATCTTAGAGGGCTGTCGGGTAATCTGCTTAATGCCCAGATGTTGTCTGTTCTCTCGCTTGTTTCAGCTGATATGACCAACCATGGCAAACGCTGCCGTCTTCAGATGGCAGAAAATCCGAACCTCTCTGAGATGGACATGCCTCACACCATCATCAATATTAGTCAGGCACAGACCTTGATCAATCCCAAATATGAAAAGAGTGTGGAGCTTTTAGGGGATATGATCTCGGCCATGGCCTCAAACTTTGGTGGGATTGTCCTTTCGGTCAATTCCCTTCAGGGTATTTTGTTTGAAGAAGGGGCAGGCGCTCACAAAGACCCTTACATTGCGGCTGTGAAGCGTATCTTTGGACTCATGCAGTACCGTGTCTTTGCACAGACCGATGAAACGACGATACCACTCTTAGCCAATGCGCTTCGAGGGTCCATGAACGAGTCAGAACTTGAGACGCTGCCACGTCTGACCAAGGGACAGGTGCTGATGAACATTGCCGGGCAAGGCAATATTGTCTTTAACCAACAACTCTTACAACCAGAACTCGAACGCTATGGCGATATTCGCTAAAAAGGAGAACACATGACAGAAGAAAACTATAACCAGGAAGAAGAAATCTTTCCAGCTGAAGAGGAAGAACAAGGGCTTACTCCAGAACAACTGGCCTATCTCCAACAACAATACTACAAGGATATGGGCTTCTTTGAAAAACGGCAAGCCAAGATCAAGAATGCCTGGGCAATTCGTAAGGCTATTATGGAACGAGAAAAAGCCTATTTCAGCTCTGAGGAGTCTGATCCAGCACGTATTGAAGCCCAAAAAGCACGTAACCGTGAGGCTTTGGGACAACTCAAGATTGTTGGCTTTATCGTCCTTGGCTTCTTGATTTTCTACCTCATTTTGCGGATTATTCTTTTTTGGTAAGCGTGAGGTGGTGAATGAAGCGATTAAAGAAACTAAAGCTCTTCTTGATTCTAGGTAGCATCCTCTCATCTGGTCTTATCTTTGTGATGATGCTGGTTGCCATCCTTGGGGCTGTCTCTGGCGGTTCCTCCGGGAAAAGTAACTGCTCAACGGATGTGGAAGAGACGACCAGTACAACGAGTCAGACCTCATCAGGCAATGCTTCCATTGATGAATTTGTCAAGCAACATGAAGAGGCTTATATTGAGTCTTGGGGCGTAGGTGGCTTTTTACCGTCTGCATCAATTGCACAGACCATGGCTGAGGTGTCCTTTTCTTACAGCGTTCCAAGTTTCGGCCAAGCCCACAATATGGGTGGGGTCAAATGGACCAGTACAGCCACTTATCCCAAAACCATTGAAAAATATGGCTCTGACGCCGTTTCTGGAGGCGGTCCAGGAACGAACGTAGGGGATAACACAGGCGGAGGCTATACCTACTTCAAAGACTTTGATGCGGGGATTGTCGGTAAAGCTGAATTTATGAGCCGTCAAACGCTCTATAACAAGGCTATAAATAATACGGATGGAAAAGGGACGCTTGGCGCTATCGCAGATGGTGGCTGGGCGACAGACCCCTCTTATAAGACTAAACTAGAGGGGCTCTATGATACGCTAGGCTCTAAATACAAATGGCTGGATGAGAAGGCCATTGCCAAGTATGGTGATAAACCCGTAGACTTGAGCAAGAATGATGCTAGTCAAGCGAGTGCTTCTAGTGACAGCAGTAGCGATACAGACGCTGACTCTTCCAGTTGCTCGTCCGATGATGGGGAAGGCGCTCCAGATGGTAGTGGCACGGTTCCACCTGATGCCAAGGCTTGGGGTTATAAGCCTGACCAACTGCCAGAAAGTCTAAAACCTTATATCTTAGATCCATCTAAATACGGTTTAGACTATGGTGGTCCTAAAGGCTGGTTAGAACATTCTGGTCAGTGTGTCGACTTGACCGAAAGTTTGGGCAATGCCCTTTGGGGGCATCAAGGAATCACATCAGGAAACGGGGATCAACAAGCCAGTGCCTGGGCTAGTTTCTTTGGCAATAGTACCAAGTCAACGCCTAAAAAAGGAGCAATCTTCTCAACCAACGTGGCCAATAACCACACAGGGATTGTCTGTCACGTCTTTGAAGATGGGTCTTTCCTTGGTGTCGAGCAAAATACGCCATTATCAGGGGCTTCAGCTGGTCATATTGACACCTGGAACTACCGTATCTTCACACCCACAGAACAAAAAGGGACAGGCATTCACTTTGCCTATCCTGATAATAAAGAGATGAAAGGAACTAAGTAGGAGGGAGTATGAAACGAATGATTGAACTTGTGAAACAACATTGGGTCTGGATAGTTCTAATCCTTATGGTCATAGGACTAGCGCTTGTCAGCTATTTCCGTAGTCAGTACAAGGAACAGACAGCCACTAACCAACCAAGAAGTGCTCAAACAAGCGACAAAGAGAAAGAAGGTAAACCAGAAACCGCTAATGAAAAAGCCTACCGTAAGGCTAAGCTGGCGCTTGAGCACCCCTATTCAGCAGTGTCTGATGAGGTCAAGCAAAGCGTCACGCCTGATATTGTGTCAGCTCTTGATTTTATCACCAGTCACGCTAACCTTGACGACATGACGCCGACTCTTGATAACCATTTGTATATCAGTGAAGCACCTATGATCCAAAGTGTCTGGATTGCCATCCATGCCAACTACTACACCTTTCAACCTTCCCAGCTGGAAGTGCTTAAAAGTAATAGTGATGACGTGGTACAGGTACTGCTGACCTTGACCAAGACAGGCGCTGATAATGTCTATGTGATTGGGAACTTTAACACGACAGTGAAACAGCTTCAAATCACGCAGTATTTTGGTGGTCGTATCGGCGCAACTTATGGCTAGAAAAGGCGTGGTTATAGCATTTTTAAGTCAATTCTTCTTGAAAAATAAGACGAATTATAGTATAATATCAATATAAATATATTTGCATTGGTATTCAAAAAGGAGAGTTCTTATGTGGTTCTTTTTACTAGCATCAACACGGTCTTTCTGGCGAGGGCTCATCTTTTTCCTCGCCTGTCTCGCCCTCTTTGTCTTTCAAAAAACCTTTAGCTTTACCGCTGTCCTCTTCCTCCTTACCTTTCTCTGGGCTTTGGTGAGCGCTCCAGTAGTGGTTGTTCCACTTGGACTTGTCTGGCTTTTAACCGCTATAAATGGCTATTCCTTTAGCTGGATCGCAGATACGATTGAGTTTGGGCTTGTCGCCATCGGTGCTTTGATATTTAGTGCCATCTGGTGGAGTCTCACAGGTAAATACTACACTTGGCGCTTTAAACGAAAAGCCAAAAAAGCAAGATCTTAGTCATAAGACTAGGGTCTTTTTTCGGCTCTTTTCTACCATTTGTCAAGTCTATCAAGGCTTTAAGTAAAAAAAGAGATAAGACAGTATCTATTCTGAGGTTACTGTC
>SKER01000492.1_pt1 | contig 45455 bp, 32 predicted proteins | sample 4826961 | NCBI WGS metagenome assembly SKER01 (sample SAMN11008804, study PRJNA524170) | human gut metagenome | biome: Human fecal sample; material: Feces; isolation source: fecal sample from pouch patient p47 | host: Homo sapiens | place: Israel: Tel-Aviv | collected 2016-11-16 | reverse complement strand
TTCTTAAAGAATTTTCGAGAATCGTATGTGTTTCACTGTTTAGTTATCAAGGTTCTTTGTTTGTCTGTCTCTCAGACAGCTCGTTTACTTTATCACATTCACCAGCGCCTGTCAAGTACTTTTTTTAAGTTTTTTTCGAGGTGTTTTGATGTTTGTGTGTCGCTCTCAAGCGACTTGTTTACTCTATCACATGTTCGTTTCTTTGTCAACAATTATTTTTGTTTTTTTCAAAACTTTTAAAATTGTTTATTCAGAAGAAACAATTCCTTGCGACAGCTTAGTTAGAATACCACTATAAAAAGAATCTGTCAACAATTTTTTTGAACTTTTTTTATTTTTTTGTGTTATACTTAATAAACAGCCCTGAATCAGGCTTTATAAAAAACATCTTATACTATAGAAGAAAGAGGTCATTTATCTTGAAATCTCAATCTAGTCCTTCAACTGCAAATACAAATGCCGGCAATCCATTAGGCATTGCTCCAACCGGCCGCCTTCTTGCTAAATTTGCAATCCCAGCTATCATCAGCATGCTGGTCAATGCTCTCTATAATATAGTAGACCAGATTTTTATCGGTCAGGGTGTCGGCATGCTCGGAAATGCTGCCACAAACATCGCATTTCCAGTCACAACCATTTCAACCGCCGCTGCACTGCTCCTCGGAATCGGCGGTGCATCTAACTACAATCTTGAAATGGGAGCTGGAAGAGAACGAAAAGCAAGCGAGATTGCAGGAAGTGCATTATCGACACTTGTTATTATAGGTACAGCCATTGCCGCAGCGATTTTAATCTTTTTGAAACCACTGCTTATCTTTTTTGGCGCAACAGATAATGTGATGCCTTACGCAATCGATTATGTAGGCATTATTGCTATCGGACTTCCATTCTTCACCTTATCCGTCGGCGGCAACCACCTGATTCGTGCTGACCGCAGTCCCACTTATTCTATGGTCTGCACTCTGATCGGAGCGATCATCAACACAATTCTTGACCCACTGTTTATCTTTGGTTTCAAATGGGGAATCAAGGGCGGTGCATGGGCTACTGTCATCGGCCAGTTTATTTCTGCCATGCTGGTTGTACTTTATTTTGCAAAATTTCGCCATATGCATCTGGAAAGAAATATGTTTAAGCCTCAGCTGATCCACCTCAAAGCAATCTCTTCGCTTGGACTTGCTTCGTGCATCAACCAGATTGCAATTGGTGCTGTCCAGATTGTAATGAATAACACTCTTCGTTATTACGGAGCGTCTTCTGTTTATGGAAGTGATATCCCGATTGCATGCGTTGGGATTGTGTCAAAAGTAAATATGGTTTTTCTTGCGATCTGCATTGGAATTGCCCAGGGTGCACAGCCTATCTGGGGCTTTAACTATGGAGCTAAAAAATACGACCGTGTTCGTCAGGCATATCGTTATTCTGCAACGGCATGTACGATCATTGCCACATTCTTTTTCCTGTGCTTCCAGATCTTTCCACATCAGATTATCAGCATGTTTGGCGGCGGAAGCGATCTGTACTTTAAATTCGCAGAAAATTATCTGAGGATTTTTATGCTCCTGACTTTCGCAAATGGTATCCAGCCGATGTCCTCCGGATTTTTTACTTCTATAGGAAAGGCTGGCCTCGGTATCATCATGTCTCTCACCAGACAGGTGATCTTCCTGCTTCCATTGATCATTATCTTTCCTATGTTTATGGGAATTGATGGCGTTATGTATGCAGGACCGATTGCCGACGCAGCTGCATTTGTACTGGCGGTTGTTTTTGCCCGCAGAGAACTTGGAAAAATGAAAAAAGCATAACTTTCCATATTTCAAAAGAACAACAAAAGCTGTATTTCAGGTTTTCGCCTGCTAATACAGCTTTGGCTTTAAAAATCTATTATTCACAGATATATTCTTCTATTTCTGTTACTCGGTTCCCCTTCTGTTCCTTCCATATCATAAGATACAGTTTATAATTCAAAGAATCACGCGCAATCGTAAAAGGTTCTTCTCTCAGAAGATCTGCACGAATTCCCTGGCTCTTCAACTCCCTCTGACGCTGTTTTGCTCTTTCCAATGCTTGCTGATACTTCCGTTCCATATCATCTCCAAAAAATCTTCTTGGATAATCTGCCGTTGCCTGCTGCAGTCTCTCTGACAACAGATCTACAATTCTGCTGTGCTTCGTCTGATGCAGCATAACTGCAAGTCTCTTCGCCCAGAATTTCGCAGGATGCTTTCTATAGAATTCTAACATTTTCAGTAAAGAAGTATCCTCACATTCCGCTGCCAGTTCTTTCATATAAACAATTGCTTTTTCAGAAGGTATCCAGGGATTTTCTCTGGGCACGATATATTTCTCCGGTACTGCCGGATAGCAGCAATAATTTAATGGTGGAAATTCTACAAGTGCCGCCAGTTTTATTTCTTCTTCCGTGCAATATGCCTCACCAAGATAATCATATTTATCCCTGAGAATCGCAAGGCGATACTCCAATTGTCGCAAATATTCATAGTCTTTTACCCAGAAATGACCAGTATATGCATATTCATACAGATGGACTTCCAATTCCAGATCCTCAAAAAACAATGTCAGCACTGTATCATCCTGTTTTATGACAAGTACAAATCTGCCATCCTGCCTGGCCATGGATGCCTGCAGTTCTCCCTGATAATCGCTGTGATATTCCCCCGTCATACGAACATTTCGAAAAACCAGAAAGCTCTCAACCGCATCATTCATCAGATATACCAATGGAATATCCATACTGGCCGATGCCTTATCCGATATTCTTCCCGATTCTGTCCGTATCTTCTCCGGAATGAGCAGTTCAAATTGATCCTGTTCCAACAACTGTGCCAGTTTTTCCAAAGTTTCTTCTGTCATTTTTCTCCTAACATTCTCTAATACTTCTATTCCCTGCTTTTATATTTTACCAAAAATCAGCTGATCTGCCATTTCACATGGCTTCCATTCTCATCTTTGTTTACGAGCAACTGATCTTCAATCTCCTGCTTCAGTTCTGACACATGAGAAATAATTCCAATCAGTCTGGAACCTTCTGCCATTTCCTGCAACACACGAACCGCCTGATTGCGTGAATGTTCGTCCAGTGAACCAAAGCCCTCATCAATAAACATCATGTCCAGGTTGATTGCAGCTGAACTCTGCTGAATCTGATCCGCCATTCCAAGCGCAAGCGACAATGCCGCCATAAAGGATTCTCCACCTGAAAGTGTACGAACCTCTCGCTCCTTCCCTGTTACAGTAGAATACACCATCAGATCAAGTCCCCGGTTTTTACCCTCACCGGCTTTTTCCAGATCATACATCCGGAGCTCAAACTGTCCTGCAGACATTTCCTGAAAGCGCCTGTTTGCAGCATACAAAATGCGTTCCAGATAATAGCGCTGCACATAAGTCTCAAGGTCCATACGAGATCCACTGACATTTCCTGAAGTCATACGGTACAACGCGTCGATTCTGGCATGTTCCTCCACGATTGATTTTCGCTCTTCCAGCCTGGATGAAAGTGTATCAAAAATTTCTCTGTCATCCTTGTTATCTATTCGCAATTGGTTATAAATCTTTTCTTTCTCCAAATATTCCGTTTCTGCAACTTCTTTTTCTTTCTGAAGTTCTTCCAACACTGGACGTTTTGATTCCCCAACTGCATTCTGCGCAGAATCTCGTCTTGCCTGTGCTGCAGTCTTTTTCTCATTATATGCATTAACCGTTTTCTGAAACTCTTCTGCCGCTTCACGGCTGTACGTCTCCACAAGCTCTTTCCATTCAGATTCTGTCATCTGTTTTATTTCCATTACTTCTGTATAAGAAGTTTTTCGATCTTCCACACACTTCTTCTGTTCCGGAATCTCCTGCTGGTAACGGCTGATCAGGGTTTCTGCCTGTTTCTGCGCATTTGCGGCTTTCTTCGCTTCTGCCAGAACTTTCTGATATACTTCTTCTGCCTGTTTTTTGCTGTCTTCAGCCTGAAGCAGTGCCGCCCTTGCCTCTTCTTCGGTCTTAAATTCAACGGACCCTTTTACATTTTCCAGCGCGGCTTCACTTCCTGCCAGTTTTTCAGCAGCAGCTTTTTCTTTCTCTGTACACTCATCATAAGTGTCCTGCAACTGTTTTTTCTGCTTTTCCACATTTTGAAGTGCTTCACGGATTTTTACCAGAAGCTTCGCATCTGCCGTCAGTTTTTCCAGTTCTGTCTCTGTCTGCTGTTTCCAGTTTTCCAGAGCATTGCTCATTTCCGTTACGCTCGACTGCTCTGTTATAGAGGAAATACTTCTGTGCAAACGTTCCTGGAGCTTTCGTACACTGGCAATATAGGTATCTTTTCGTGTATCATATTCTGATCTGGCCGCAGCCGCATCTCCCGCTGCCTTCTCCTGAGTTTTACGTAGTTTATCCACATTTGTCTGCATATTTTGCAGTTTTTCTTCGGAGATATCCACAGATTCCACATCTTTTTTCGCCGGATGTGGATGTTCTATGGAACCACACACCGGACAGGGTTTTCCCGGTTCCAGTTCTGCTGCAAGAAAGCCGGCCTGTGCGTTTAGAAAATACAGTCTCACTTCTTCATATTCTGTATTTACCGCGTTATATTTTTCAGTTATTTTTGCATAATTTCCTCTTGTTTTAATCGCATTTTTACGGCATTGTTCTGCCTGATTTCCCAGTACCCTAACGTCTTTAATCTCTTGCAAAACAGCATCTGCTTCCTGCTTTTTATTCTCTGCGAGTACCAGCTTCTTATCCACTTCAGCCAGCTCTTCGCTCTGTTTTTTCCACTGTATTTCTTTCTGTTCCAAAGTCTCCTGCTGCTTACGTACTTTCTGTGTGTTTTCTGATGCCAAAGCACAATTTTTCCTGTCTGCTTCTGCCTGCACACGCAGGCTCTTTATCTGATTCAAAAGCTCCAGTGCCTTCTGCACTTTTTCTGCAATTTTGCTGTAACTCTGCAATTCCTGATCACGAATCAGCTTTTTCTGCTCCTCTGCTTTTTCCGCTGTTTTCCGCGTTTCTTCCAATATTGGCAACTGTTTTTCCTGAGTCTTTAATGATTGTTCCAGTTCTGCCAGCCGTCTCTCCGCATCATTTAAGAGAACACCGGTCTCTCTGATCTCATACGCATTTCTGATACGACTGATTAGGGCTGTTGTTTCCACTATTTTTGATTCATCATCTGCACATTCCTGCAGTTTCTGCTCTGCATCTTCCAGCTGTATAAACCATTTCAGAACCTCTTCTGCTCTCGTATATTCCTCTCTTTTTTCATCCCTGCTTTTCCCTGATTTCCGATAATCTTTTTCTGCCAGATCAGTATGTTTTTCCAGCCAGTCACACAGTTTTTCCACTTCTTCCAGAAAGTCAGTAAGGCGTGTCATCTCACCATCTTCCAGTTGTTTTTTCAACTGTTTCAAAGTCTCTGATTCATATGTTTCAGGTATACGGATCCTGCTCACTTCTCCCTGACATTGTGTTTTCAGAACTGCGATTTCTTTCTCTTTTGCGCGCTTTCGATTCCCCAGTTCTGTCACAATATCCTGATACATTTCTGTATTAAAAAGCTTTCGAAAAATCACTTTTTTGTCATCTGATTTTGCACGGAGGAGATCCATAAATTCTCCCTGCGCAATCATAGCAACCTGCATAAACTGACTCTTTGTCAGGCCTACGATCTCCTGCAGTTTACGATCCGTTTCTTTTGATGGATATTCCATTCCATCCGGCATGATCAGACTTACAGAGCCTGTAATTTCACGCTGTTTTCCTTTTCCTGCTCCTCGTGTGATCGTTTTCAGATGACGTGGTACGCGACGTACTGTATAAATTTCACAGTTCTCTCCACTTCCTTCCGCAAAGGCCAGTTCTACCGCCGGCTCACAGCCAAAATCCACATACTGGCTCTGCAGAACTACGCCTTCTTTTTTGTTTAAAGAAGAGCTGGCTTCGCCATATAAAGCAAAAACGATCGCATCAAAGATCGTCGTTTTTCCCGCTCCGGTATCCCCGGTTATAAGAAAAAGATTCTGATTTACTTTCTCAAAATCAATTGTAGTTTCTTTACCATATGAGCCAAATGCCTGCATTTTTAAACGTAAAGGTTTCATTTATTTCACCCCCTGAACCGTATGTAGTACATCCTGCAAAATCATCTTTTCTTCTTCGTCCAGATCTTTCAGGAAAGAGCAGCACAGCTCATACGGATCCAGCAATTCTTCTGTCTGTAACGTTCTGGTATAATCCGTTTTCCGCTGATTTTCCCTCCGGATCTCCAGCAGATTCGGAAATGCCAGACGGATACGTTCCTGCATATCGATCACATCCAGATCCGCCTTATCTGTCAGGATCACAGTCACATAATCCTTACAGGATTCTTTCAAAACCTCCTCCAGAGTTCCTTTTACAACCTTCACCTGTCGCAACGGTTCAAGCGGTAAAATTGTTGTTTTTACCTCTCCTTTTACACCCATTTCTACCATAATAATGCCTTTTTGCTGCTGTGCTTCACTCACAGAGCAGGCAAGCGGAGTTCCGCAATAGCGGTATAATTCACTGCCAACTTTCATTGGTTTATGGATATGTCCAAGAGCCGCATAATCAAATTTTTCCAACACGTCTGCTGATACTTCATCGATATTTCCGACCGTACGCATCTCGGAATCCATACGTTCCACATCCTCTGCATTCTTACCGGAAGGAAGATAAAACTGGTGGCTGACAAGTACATTTCTCTCGTCTGAATTAATTTTTTCACGTCCGATCAGACGATGAAGTGTTTCATTATAAGAAAGATTGTTTCCATTCTCATCCACTCCCACAACCTGTTTCACCATAGATGGTTTTACAAACGGAAGGAGGTAAAAATTCATCTCTCCGTACGCATCATTCAGTGTTACTTTTTCGATATATTCTGACTCTGTACGCGGCGGCTGTCCCACCATATAGATATTCTGCCCGGAAAGGACTTTGCGGAAACAGTTGACTCTGGGAGCACTGTCGTGGTTTCCGCTGATCATCATAATAACCGCATCCGGCACTGCTTCGGTGAGTCCGACCAGAAAATGGTCAAAAACCTCCACCGCCTCCGCTGACGGAACTGCCTTATCGTAAATGTCACCCGCAATTACCACCGCATCCGGCCGTTCCCTGCGTGCCAGTTCTGTAATTTCATCCAATATATATTCCTGATCTTCCCGAAGATCACGGTTCATCAGTTTCAATCCTATATGCAGATCCGATAAATGAAAAAATTTCATAAACATATTCCTCCATCAGCCATGTTACTGTTTTCCGTAACACGGCATCTCTTCTGTATACATCATAACATCTCGATGATCTGCCTGCACCCGACGAACAGGCAATTATGAACACCTATAAAAATGGCTCTCCTGATTATCAGCCATCTGTTTCTCAGGAAAATTTGCTTAAAGAATTAAACTTAAAGCACAACCTTTGAATAAAATTTCATTGGTTGTGCTTTAATGCAAACTATTTTCTATTTCTGATTTGTTTTTTTGCCTCTTTTTCAAGATCATGAATGGTATCTAAATACGCTTGCTCGACAGGCGCAATTGTTTTCTCTTGATATTTTCGATATTCTTGTTTTGCTTTTTCAAGTGCCTGCGTATGACTAATCGTCCCACTATTTTGCAGAAGTTTTCTGTTACTCGAAGACAAAATTGTATCAAGTTGATTTATGTAGTCCTTCATATACATAGGTCTACGCTCAAGAGCGCTGATTTCAGCAAAATCGAAATATCCGGAAACAAGATTATTAAGAACTTTAAGTTCTGTTTCAGTCAAATAATTCTTAGCAATACCAATATCTTTAAGTGCCGGTATTTCACCTGCAAATGATTTCAATCCCATAAACGGTTTTTCTGCATCAGCACGCTCATATATAACTTCTGCAGCTGTATGTCCGTGAGCTGCAAAATGCAATTTATTTTGAACAATCTTAAAAAACCTGACTGATTCCGGTGCCTTCGGATTATAATCGATACTTGTTGCATATAAATCAAGAACCTGTCTATAAAGAACTTTTTCAGAAGAACGAATATCCCTGATACGGTCAAGCAATTCTTTCCAGTAAGAACCACCACCATTTCCTTTTAAACGCTCATCATCGAGGGCAAATCCTTTTTGCATATATTCTTTTAAAATTCCTGTAGCCCAAATTCTAAACTGCGTACCACGAAGAGATTTTACACGATACCCAACAGAAATAATAACATCAAGATTATAAACTCTTGTAATATTATTCTGAGTTTTCCCCTTCATTGCACCATGAGGACTGGTTGTTGCAATTTCTGCAACAACCACTTTCTCATCTAATTCTCCTTCTGTAAAAATGTTTCTGATATGTCGGGAAATCGTAGATTTATCCCTCTGGAACAATTCTCCCATCTGTTCCTGTGACAGCCAGACAGTATCGCCATCAAAAGTTGCCTCAACTTTTGTAACTCCGTCGTCAGTTGTGTAAATAATCAATTCTGTATTAGAGTTCATGATATCTCTCCTTCAGGAACAATTCCTTGTCCAGTCACTCTTTTTGTTATTTCAATTTTTCTGTCAGCATACTCCTTGCATTATCTAGTTACTATTTTATCATTAATTAGGCATTTTCGTCAATTTAATAGAATTTTTCTATATGTGAAAATATCAAAAAAGGTGCGTCCCATCTCTGAGACTGCACCATTTCCTTTAAAACACTTTGTTATTAGCTTCAAAACAGTATTGAAGACATTATCTCTGTTCTATTTGTGTTTCTTCAGAATCCTTGTCTGCAGCGGTGCCATGACTTCGCTTTCTGTTCCATAAAGCAATTCATACTCTGCCGGAACCGGAACAGCCTGTGGCTTACGCGCATAGTTCTGGATGAAGAGATATTCGGTATCCTCGTTTTCTCTTACTGTTACAGAAACTCCTTCCGGAATAATCTCTATTGGAGATTTCAGACCTGCTTCTGCTGCTACTCTGCCATAGAAATCCTGGTAGAATCCAAGCTCCATGTCCGCGCATACATAATATACATGGCCTTTGCCAAATGCCTTGTGTGTCAGCACCGGATATCCCTGATAGAAGTCTTCGCCATAACGCATCAGCACTTCTGCATCCGAAACCTTGACCAGTTCGCAAAGGTTTTTACAGGTATATACGTTACTGATTCCAAGATGACTTCCCGCCTCCGGGATCGCATGATTTTCTTCCCAGTCATAGAGCGCATCTGTCTCTGTGCTGCGGAGTCCCGCCACATCCATAAGCCCATATGGAGTTCCGCCAAGGAAGCATCTGTCAGTACCATCAACCAGTCCTGACCAGTAAGAAAGCACCAGAGTTCCACCGTTTTCCACATAAGCACGAAGCTTTTCTTCGTATCCATCTTTGAACATATATGCCATCGGAGCCGCCAGAACTTTATAATCGGAAAGGGAATGTTCCATTGCGATCACATCCACATTCAGCCCCTGTTCTCTCAGAGCACGGTAGTTTTTCTGGACTGCTTCGCGGTAGTGCATATCTACATTTCGTGGTCCCTGCACATCAGCGATCGCCCAGTCGTTCTCACGGTCATAGAGAACAGCCGCCTGCGATCTCATGCTGGTTCCAACCGTCTCCTGGATCTGCTCAAGAGCCTCGCCAACCTCTGTTACTTCGCGGAAAACGCGGGTATCATCTCCGCCATAATGATCGATCACTGCACCATGGAACTTCTCCGAAGCTCCCTGGCTCTGGCGAAGCTGGAAATACAGCACGCTGTCAGAACCATGTGCTACAGCCTGGAGAGATGCAGCCAGATGCATTCCCGGTTTTTTAAGTTTGTTGATCGGTTTCCAGTTCGTTGCAGACGGACAGGATTCCATAAGAAGGAATGGTTCCTTCCTGATACTGCGCATCAGATCATGCTGCATTTCCGCATCAACTGCAGTAAGATATTCTTCTTTTTTGTGCCAGCTTGGATAATTATCCCAAGATACCACGTCCAGAACATCCTTAAATTTTTTGTAATCCAGACCGTCATAATCATACATCAGATTTGCTGTTACAGGCAGTTCAGAACCACCCTCGCGGATCGCATCAACCTCATTTTTAATGAAGTCGATCGTCTGGTATGTCACAAATCTCTTCCAGTCAAGCTTCAGTGCATGAAGTTCATTTTCGCCTTTAGTTGACGGACTTTCAATCTGATCAAAGCTATTATATCTATGGCTCCAGAAAGTAGTACACCAGCGTTTATTAAGGTTCTCGATCGTGCCGTATTTTTCTTTCAGCCATTCACGGAACTTCGCCTGGCACAGCGGGCAGTGGCATTCTCCTCCAAACTCGTTAGAGATATGCCACAGCATAACTGCCGGATGTCTGCCAAATCTTTCAGCTAATTTCTTATCAATCGCATGTACTTTTTCTCTGTATACCGGAGAGGTAAAGCAGTGATTATGTCTGCCTCCGAAGAATCTTCTTGTTCTGTCCGGATCCATACGAAGAACTTCTTCGTACTTGTCTGCCATCCATTTTGGTCTTGCTCCTGACGGTGTTGCAAGAATAGTATGGATGCCCTCTTTGTAGAGATTATTGATAATTTCCTCTAACCAGTCAAAGTTATATTTTCCCTCTTCTGGTTCAAGAACTGCCCAGGAAAAAATCCCTACAGATACAGTATTGATGTGTGCTTTTTTGAAATATTCGATGTCCTTTTGGAGAATATCCGGGCGGTCAAGCCACTGCTCCGGATTGTAATCTCCACCATGAAGATAATGTCCGTATTTGATCTGTTTTGCCATTTTTTCTCCTCTTAAAGTCCTTTAAAAACAAAGGAAAATTCCATCTTTTTGTCAGTTTTCAGCAAATATTCTTCGTGTGTGCGAGCACCCCAGCTGTCATCACCACCGATTCCCATCTGGTCTTTTGCCACACGTACAACAGTGTAATGAACCTCTGGAAGTTCATATGGATGCATTGCATTTTCCATCTCATGAGGTGTGTATGGAAGTGCAGAGAACATCATCGGCCCATTGTTTTCATCCATCTCAAAGAGCATTCCTCTACCCTTGCGGTCAGTTACTTTTGCCCAGCGTACTTCTTCTTTTGCACCACATTCCTGCGGTACCATATATCTTGCGATATTGTCTGCAACTTTGTTTGCATAAATGCCAAGTTTTGCACCTTTCTTACGGTCTGCATAAGTTTCTGCCTCGCCAAGTCCATACCATTCTACACGGTCATAATCTGCGTTGAATTTGAAGATTACACCGAATTCCGGCATATCACCGAGTTCTTTAACAGGGTCATACGTAAGAGTTGTTTTCACTCTTCCATCACCGAAAACTTCATAAGAAAGCTTGCATTCGCTGGTCGGTGTAGTCGGCATGATGTAGGTATAAGCTACTTTTACAGACTTCTCATTCACTTCTACTTCTGGCATATTTGACGGGCCATACGGTCCCTTGCGGAAGTCTTTGTGACTTAAGTACATGCTGGCAAGTTTCCACTGTCCGTAGCGCATTCCCATAAGATTTCCACAGTCATTGTCGGTTGGTGCACGCCAGAAATTCGGTTTCGGGATTGCCTCGATCATCTCTTTTCCGGCATATTTATAAGATACCAGACCACCGTTTAACACAGAGAAAAGTACTTCAAAGTGTGCGCCTCTGACACCGATATTGTGTGTGCTGCGGATCACTTTTACACCTTCCGGGCAGGTCTTTTTCGGTTCTTCAACCTGGTATACATACTGTCCAAAAGCCACCTCATGTCCTGCTTCTGCCCATGCTTTATCTTCTTTCAGATGGAAGGAAACAGTCACCGTATATTCGCCTGGTTTCTCTTCTTTTGCAAGCGGAAGTACATAAGTTTCTTCGCTTAATGGAGCAACTGCAGTTGCAAGAGAAGCCTTGTGGATCACTTTGCCATTCTTTGCAACAGTTACTTTGCAATCAAAAATATCTGTGCTTACAAACAGGTTTTTGTTGATGACTTTTACGCTGTCTGCACTGACTTCTGCAGTGATATTCTGGTAGTTGAATTTGACTTCCTGCATCTTTGGAGAAGCATCTCTGTTTCCGCCATATGCGATACCATTTCCACTGAAGTTGTAATCTGTCGGACGTTCTCCGAAGTCACCGCCGTATGCCTGGAATTCTTTGCCGTAGCGGTCTTTTTTGTAGATAGACTGGTCAATATAGTCCCAGATAAATCCGCCCTGATACTTCGGTTCTGTGTCTGTCAGATCTGTATATTTGTGCATTGCACCGCAGGAATTTCCCATTGCGTGGGTATATTCACAGCAGATAAACGGCTTGGAACTGTCTTTTGCAAGGAACTCCTTGATTGCTTCTACAGACGGATACATCTGGCTTTCCATGTCGCTGGTATCGTTATATCTGCGGTCGTGGCAGAGACCTTCATAATGAACCAGACGAGTCGGATCTGCCTTATGGAAGAACTGTGACATTTCAAAAATATCCTTGCCTCCGAAGGACTCATTTCCGCAGGACCAGATCAGGATCGCAGCGTGGTTTTTGTCTCTCTGGTACATGGAATTTGCACGATCAAGCATCATATCCAGCCATTCCGGTTTGTCATGCGGCACAACATAGGTGTAATCCTTCGTAAATTCAGCAACATCCCAGGAACCATGAGATTCAAGGTTTGTCTCATCGATCATATAGATTCCGTATTCATCGCAGAGCTGATAGATCAGGGATGCATCCGGATAATGGCAGGTACGGATTGCATTGATGTTGTTCTGTTTCATGATCTTAAGGTCTTTACGAAGCTCTTCTTCGGACACGTGTCTTCCACTCACAGAGCTGAATTCATGACGGTTTACGCCCTTGAATACGATACGTTTTCCGTTCAGTGTCATGATACCGTCTTTCATCTCAAAACGACGGAATCCAACCTTCTGCGGAACTACTTCCTGAAGTTCTCCTGCCTCGTTATAAACCTCTAAAACAAGGTCATAAAGCTGCGGATCTTCTGCACTCCAGAGTACCGGATCTTCTACTTTCCAGGAATAAATTTCCTCTCCGTCGAGTGCTTTTTTATCTTCGATCACGGTCTCTCCATCTTTGGAAAGAGTGATCTTTACTGTACCTTTGCCCCAGGTATCTGTTCCGATCTCAAGTGCCGCTGTACTTAAAGTTTCGTCCGGGATTGCACGGATCTGAAGGTCATAAACATGAACCTCCGGCACGGTATAAAGATAAACATCTCTGTAGATTCCAGAGAAACGATAGAAATCCTGGTCCTCGCACCAGCTGCTTGCTGTCCATTTGAATACCTGTGCTGCGAGTTTGTTTTCACCTTCTTTTACATACTCGGTCAGTTCAAATTCTGACGGTGTAAAGGAGTCTTCACTATATCCTACAAACTGTCCGTTGAGCCATAATGCAATGCCGCTCTCTGCTCCCTGAAAAGAAATAAAGAGACGTTTTCCCTGCATTTCTTCCGGCACTTCGAAGTATTTCACATAGCTTGCAACCGGGTTAAAGTGCTCCGGAATCTCACCCGGATGAATGTCTTCGTGACCTTCCCACGGATACTGTACGTTGGCATACTGAGGTGCATCATATCCTTCCATCTGGATATGTGCCGGCACGCGGATATCATCCCAGTCCTTGCAGCAATAGTCTGCTTTTTCAAATCCCGGGATTGCACTTCCGTAGTTGCGGGCATAGTGGAATTTCCAGATTCCATTGAGATCGTAACGGAAAGACGTTGCTTTTTCCTGCGCTTCCTCTCCATCTCTGTAATATGTATGGTCAGAATGCGCATCCATTCTTCTGTCCTTAAAATACTGTGGATCCTTTACTAAAGAATAATCAAAAGTTTTCATTCTTATCCTCCTGCGTTATTATTTTTAAGCAAAAAAGGATGCCGCATAATCTGTCTGGGACATATTACGCAATATACCCACAGGCCCAAGCAGCATCCTTTTATTAAATTCATTGTTTACTTGACAGCACCGGTAATACCTTCTGCGAACTGTTTCTGCAGTACGAAGAAGACGATCATGGTCGGGATGGAACAGAACAATACGCCGCACATCAGCATACCATAGTCTGTTACATAACCTGTGATCAGGTTGGCGATCAACATTGGCATTGTCATTGCCTTATTATCTGTCATGATTACCTTCGGCCACAGGTAAGAGTTCCATGCGTTCATGAAGGTAATAACAGCTGCAGCTGCATATGTAGATTTCATTGTAGGAATGAACATCTGGAAGAAGATCCTTACTTCGCTCAGTCCATCAATACGAGCTGCTTCGATAATATCTACCGGGAATGATCTTGCGTTCTGACGGAACATCATGATCATAAATGGTGTAGAAATGATTGGAAGGATAAAACCAACTGCTGTATTCAGAAGTCCTGCTTTGGAGAACATTTTGAACAACGGAACCATGGTTGCAACCTGCGGAACCATCATTGCAAGAAGCAGCACGGAGAACAGTCTGTCTTTTCCTTTGTCATGATAAACTTCAAATCCATATCCTGCGATAGAGCAGATCAGAAGACAGATCACTGTGGTAAGGATTGCATAGAAAAACGAGTTTCCAAGTGCTCTCCACAGTGGCTGCTGAGCTGTCAGATTGTGGAAGTTTTCCATAAAATGACTTCCCGGAAGGATACGTCCACGGGATACATCTGTTGATGTATTTGTCGCAGCTGAGATCATCCAGTATAACGGGAATACAGAAATAAATGACACGATGATCAGAAAAATATAAGTAGGAATCAATCTTCTCTGAATGGCTGATTTGTTTTTCTTAGTCACGTGTATCACCTACTTTCAAGTTGATAAATGCAAGCACAGCTACCATGATGAATATGATAAATGACATCGCTGATGCATATCCAAAGTTCGGTACGTTAATAAAGCATGTGTTGTAAATATAGTGGGACATTGTGATTGTGGAGTTTGCCGGGCCACCTTTTGTCAGGTTGACAGACTCATCAAACAACTGCAGTGTACCATTGATTGACATGATGAAGGTCATGATAATTGTCGGTTTCAGAAGCGGAACAGTGATCTTCCAGAAAGTCTTCCAGCCGTTGGCACCATCGATCTTTGCTGCTTCATATACAGAATATTCAATATTCTGAAGACCAGCAAGATAGAATACCATGTTGTAGCCTGTCCATCTCCAGATCAGAGCCAGGATAATCACGATCTTGGCACTGGTGGAATTTCCCAGGAAGTTGTAGCCGGTTGATAAGATTCCAAGTTTGATCAGGATACTGTTGATCAGACCATCTGTAGCAAACATGGAACGGAAAATCAGTGAGTAGGAAACCAGGGATGTTGCACATGGAAGAAATACGCATGTACGGAAAAATCCTCTGAGTTTCAGGTCTTTGTTATTTAAAAGCTGTGCCAGAAGAATTGCCAGTATCAGCATGATCGGCACCTGAATGATCAGATAAAGGAACGTATTTACAATAGACTGCTGGAATACTTTGTCTGCAAGAATACGCTTGTAGTTACTGAAGATCGGATCTGCAAATCTCATGTTTGCGCCTGCTCCGGTCTGCAGTGAAATAATGAATGCACGGATCATCGGATAGAAACTCATGACTGCGATCATGATGGATGCAGGTGCAAGGAAAAGCCATCCTGCAGTTCTCTGTTTTGCAACCAGAGTCATACCTTTTTTCCTGGAATTCATATGAACTCCCCCTTTCAAAACTTGCTGCCGTTTCCGGCAACTGTAACTCTTAACATAAGACAGGGGACTGCAAGCAGTCCCCCGCGCTCACGTAAATTTACTTATTTCAGTTTCACTTAATATCCAGAGGACTATTCAGTCATCTTGAATGCCAGTGTATCCTGTGCTTCCTGAAGAGCGTCTTCTACAGATGTACCATTTACGATATTAACAACTGCTGTGTTGACACATTCTCTTGCTTCATAGTGATACGGTGTTTTTGTGAACTCCGGAATATGAGAAGAGTATTCTACGATTGTGGAGAAGATTGGCTGTCCGTTGAAGAATTCGTTTGGCTCATTGTAAACTTCAGATTCACCAGCCGGCAGATAACAGGAGATTGCACCTGATGCCGGAAGGATTGCATCATAGAAGTCTGTGCTGGAACCAAATGTGCTTGCAAGGAAATCTTCTGCGAGTTCTACGTTCTTGCAGTTGGATGTGATATACCAGGAAGATCCACCATTGTTTGCATAGTTTGTAGCTGTATCAACATCATCAACTTTAGGCATTGTTGTGATCTGCCACAGACCTTTCTGGTCTTCTGTAGACATCAGAGTAGCTGTGATCCAGTTACCATTTACGATACCAGCTGCTTCGCCGCCTGTGATTGTTGCGATATATTCATCCCAGTTGTTTACAAGTTTAACAACATCGTTTTTAACAAGGTCTACATAAAGGTTGATGCATTTTTCTGCAACATCGTTTCCAACGATATAAGCTTCGCCGTCTTCATTTACGAAGTTAGCTCCACAGGACTGCATCATCATCATCAGAGTATCGCCGCCTGTAGCTTCGCTTGTAAGGAGGTATTTACCTGTTTTTTCATGAAGGTCTTTACCGATTTCCATGAATTTGGACCATGTGATGTCTGTCAGATCATCCAGTGTATATCCAGCTTCTTCAAGGATATCTGTACGATAGCATGCAATAACAGCACCGTTATCAAACGGAACACCATAATGTGTGTCATCTACCATGGAGTAGGACTGTTTCAGTTTTCCGAAATCATCCCAGTTGATATCCATATCTTTGAGATCTGTGAAAGCATCCGGATAGCTCTTCAGATATTTCTGATAGCTGTTGTCCTGCATCAGAACGATGTCCGGAAGTGTGCTGTAATCACCAGCGTTAGCTGCTGTTGTAAGTTTTGTCTGGCAGTCATCAGAAGATGTTTCGATAATATCTACTGAGAATCCTTCGTGATCTTTTGCGTACTGCTCACCAGCCATCTGCATAGATTTGATATTGAAGTTCTGGTCCCATGCCCATACAGTTAATGTATTGTCATCTCCGGAATCAGCGGAAACAACTGTAGCTGTTCCTGCAAAAGACGCTGCCATAACGCCTGTCAGTAATACTGCAAGTAATTTTTTCTTCATGAATGTGTCCTCCTTTTATTAAGCGTATTCTCTTTTCCGAATTGCTTATGAACCAATTATAGCATCCCGTTTTTTGATATAGTTTGCATAAACGCACATATAATGTGCATTTTCAACCATTTTATCTATTTTGCACTATGAACAGCCTTTGGTTTTGTATTTTTTGTTCGTTTTTCGTATTTTGTCGTTTTTCTTCATATCATTTGATGAAAAAAATCCTCTCTTTTCGACATTCTGTACACTTTCCTTGTCGACAAGAGAGGTCTTTGTTCTTATTTCATAAATTTTTCATTCATTTTTTGTACACATTCCACATAATTTCAAAGAAATTATGCAAAATAGACCTTTTCTGGGTGCTGTGCTTTCATCGTATGAATCATCTCTTCTGTAAGATCCAGAAGCAGTTTAATCTTGCGTCCGTCTTCTTTGATGATCATTGTATAGTATGGAATATTGTCATCATAAGAAGTATAGTCAAATTTTTTCAGCTGTTCCGTGCCGCCGTTTTTCTTGTATTTCGCAACACTTTCGTGCCAGTGCGGTGCAGTTACTTCCATGTTTTTTAATTCCAGTACATGCGCAGTCTTGCGGTATTTTTTACCATAGATCACGTCTATGCTGAGCGTATCATTTTCCAGGGTGTACTCATAATCCTTCTGGCTGAAAACATCATACACAAAATAAAGCGCTGCAAGAAGAAATCCTGCCAGCATAAAGGACTGGGATATTGCGATTCCCATGATCACAAAGATCACTGCAAACAAAACCATTACTTTCCGGAGAACTCCGGACATGCTTTTTTTCTTTCGGGAGATCTGCTCCACAATCTTATAGTCGTACATATAAATGATTCCTTTCTGTTTTTCTACCATCCTTTTTCTGAATGAATATCAAATCGCAGAAGCTGCTGTTCATAGCTTTCCGGACGTTTCCGCCATTCGAGAGGAGTGACTCCCATCAGCTGTTTAAAGTTTCTGTTAAATGTCGAATTCGTCGTAAATCCACATTTATGTGCAATGTCCGCAACCGGTTCATCCGTTTTCTTCAGAAGTTCACACGCTGTATTTATTCGTACAGTATTAATGTACTCCAATGGCGACATTTTCATATAAGATGTAAAAACTCTTCTGAAATGCGTTTCACTGATATGGCAGCTTTGGGCCAGATCTTCGACTTTGATATCCTCCATATAATGATAAGACACAAAATCCTGTACCCGGGTAATCATATTTGTAAGTTTTCCTTTTTCTTCTTCAACTCGCTCTTCTTCAGATCTTCTGTTCAATCTGGCAATTTCCACAAGAAGTGATGCCAGAATCCCTTTCGCCTCTTCCAGATAAAATTCCTCTCCATCCCTCATGATATTCATGATTTTCAGAATCTTCGCTGAAATCGACGGACTTTGGTTTTCTTCCAGAAAAAGGGCTTTGGAGTAGATTCGCTGAATCACTTTATCTGCCTTTACCGGGGTATCCAGAAAGCTTCTGAGGAATCCTTCCACATCAATAAAAAGGTATTCCCAACGACTTATGGTTCCCAAATCACTGTCCGTCGTATGCGGATAATTCGGAGGAATCACTGAAAACTCTCTTCCACTGAAACGTACCTCTTCCTCTCCCAGAAGCATTCTGCCCTGTCCTTCATAGCAGAAACCAATCTCAAGATAATTATGAAAATGAAGATAATCAATATTTTCCCCGTAATGCTGAATCCACTTCTGTCCAAGCAAAGCCAGGATCGGGCTTCCTGCCGGCATCTGATAATATCGAAATTCCATCTTCGGCTTTCTTCTTTTTTTTGCCATTTATTCACCCCGTTTCAGATATCTGTTTTTTATTTTACTATATAATTCCAAACAAAAAAAGATTACCTTTCAATTCAGGTAATCTTTTTTTTATGAAGTTCTTCAAACAACTCCAAAACTTGTTTATCTTTCTGGAATATTTTTTCATAGGCAGCCTGAGCGGCAAATGGTTTACCCTCGATCATAGCGTCCAGGATTTCTCTGTGATACGGAACTGTTTCTTTCCAGAAGCCTTCCCCGTTTGTCAGGCTCTTTCCGTAATCATCCAGTGCTTTTGTAAGATTATCAAGCACCTGTTCCATTGTGCTGTTCCCGTAGATCTTACGAATGCGGCTGTGAAACTTATAGTCCTCCTGCTGCAGGAAAATACCCATTTGTTTTCCCTTTTCCATGGCAGTCATTGGGTCATTCAGAGAATCAATCTGCAGCTGTGTCATGTTTCCACACAGCTCCCTGATAATATGCATCTCAAGAACACTCTTCATTTCCAGAAGTTCTATATAGTTAACTTTCCATACCTTGAGATAAAAAGAGTTCTCGGCCTTTTTCTCTGTAATATAGGCACCTTTGCCCATTTTTACTTCAATAATACCATCGTTTTCGAGAACTCTTAATGCTTCTCTCACAGAATTACGGCTTGTATTAAATTCCTGCGCAAGCTCGCGTTCTGAAGGTATCCTGTCACCTGTTTTCAGGTCATTCTCCTTGATATATTCCATGATTGCGTCTGCTATTTTTGTATAGAGCAGATCGTGTTGAATCGGTTTTACCTTAATAGGATTGTTCATCTGGCAATCATCCCTTTACAGCACCTGCTGTGAGACCTTCCACTACATATTTCTGAACAAAGATAAACATAATTGCACTTGGCAGCAATGCAAGAACACCTCCGGCCATCAAAGCTCCCCATTGTACAGAATACTTACCAATAAGGGATTTCAGTCCTACAGGAATTGTCCACATATCCGGTGTATTGATGAAGATCGTACCTGCGATCAATTCATTCCAGGCACCGATAAACGCAAATACAAATACGGCTACGATTCCCGGGAACATAACCGGAAGTACGATTTTGCGCAGTGTCTGCATCTTGCTGCAGCCATCAACATAGGCAGCCTCTTCCAGAACATATGGAATACGTTCAAAGAAGCTTCGCATTGTTATTACACAAAACGGTAAGTTTGTGAGTGAATAGAAAATAAACAATGACATATAACTGTTGATCAGTCCCATTTTGATAAATACTACATACATAGGAATGATAACAAGAATACTCGGGATCATCTGAGTGATAAGGAAAAACAGAAGTACCGCACCTTTTCCGCGGAACTTAAATCTGGCAAGACCATATCCTCCAAAGATTGAAAGGATCACGACTACAACTGCTGATGACAGTGTTACGATTAAACTGTTCTTCAAATATATACCATAATCCATCATATTAAACAAGGACTGATAGTTTTCTAATGTGAAAATTTTCGGAAAATACGTAATATGCTGCGCATTAATGATCTCAGGATTCGTCTTGAATGAAGTAATGACCATCCAGTAGATCGGCAGTAATACTATCAAAAGATAGATAGCCAGGATAATAAAACGTACAGTGTTTGTAATTCTCTTTTTCTTTGATTTTGTCATCAGAAATCACCTGCCTTATCGTAATTGGAAAGTTTCAGGAACAATACGGCATAAACACCCAGGATTACCATCAAAAGCACACCAAACGCACCCGCCAGACCAAAATCATATCCTGAGAATGCCTTTGTATACATGTATGATGGAAGTGTCTGTGAATAGTTGGCAGGACCTCCCTGCGTTACGATAACCACCAGGTCAAATGAGTTAAAGATCCAGATCGTACGCAGAAGGATTGTCATAATAACTGTAGGTTTAATGTAAGGAAGTGTCAGACTGAAAAACTTACGGAACATTCCGCAGCCATCCATATCTGCTGCTTCATAAATTTCATCCGGAATTGACTGAAGTGCTGCAAGGATCATAATTCCAAAGAACGGAATTCCGATCCAGATCATGGCAAGAATAACAACCACCAGAGATAATCCAGGTGTACCAAGCCATGCAATACCTTTTTTAATGATTCCAAGCTTCATCAGCACGTCATTGACAACACCATATTCTCCGTTGAATGACCAGCGGAACACAAGACCGACTACGAATGCCGAGAAAGCCCATGGAAGAAATACGATAGACTGATAAATTCCTCTTCCTTTGAATTTATCTCGCAGACATAACGCAAGGATCAGGCCTCCGATAAACTGCCCGAAAACGGAAACGACTACATAAACTACAGAGTTCTTCAGCAAGAGCAGAAAGTCTTTGTCTCCGAACATCTTGTGAAAGTTGGCAAAATCATTAAAATATACATTTGCATTTCCAAGTTTATAATTCTGGAATGCCATCACAACGCTCTTGATCAGCGGATAACCAAACATGATCACAAGGAGAAGGAAAATCGGGCCTACATAGTACCACGGCTCCATTTTCTTCCTGCGTGACATTCGTCCTTTATTATTTGCACTACTCATAAGTTACCTCCTCTGTCCAAAAATCTCAGCCTTTTAAAAAACGGGGCATCTTATTTTCTCTCAGGAAAACAGGATGCCCCGTTTTGACTGCTTACAGTGTTAGTTTATTACTTCAGGGTCAGTGCAGTTTCAACTTTTGTATCTGGATTTTCTTCTATGAACTGTTTCATACGTGACTGCAGCTCGTCTGTGATTGTTGTGAGTGCAGTTTCAGCATCTTCATCACCAAGCAGATATTTCTGAATTTCTTCGTGGAACATACCCTGGTGAAGGTCTGTATAATCAAATGGTCCGAAAGTTGTCGGAACTGCAAGATCAGGATCATTCATCTGTTCTACAAATGCTGCATATGGTCCATCTGTTCCATAAGTATCATCGTTTTCAACGTCTTTTTTGATCGGAATCTCGCCTGTAAGTTTGCAATATTCGATATTGTTTTCTGCATTGGTCATGAACTCAATGAGCTTCCATGCTTCGTCTGGATTTTCACTGTTTCCGGAAATAGAATATGCATATGGTGCATTAATTGTGTTATAGATTTTTCCGTCTTTTGTGCTCTTTGGCATTGGCATAACGCCCCATGTACCCTCTTCCATGTTCTGTGCACATGTTGGAAGAACTTCGGAGTCATTGATCAGTGTTCCGGTAAGTCCACCAGTAAAGTTATCAACCATTTCTGTGAATCCCCAGTTGATAGCATCTTCTGGTGCATAGCCGTTCAGATATACATCTGTCCATTTTTTGAATGCTTCCAGACATTCGTCTGAGTTGATCTGAATATTGCCTTCCTGATCATATGTGTTTCCATCTGTGAATGACTGCAGATAAACAAGGAGCGGATCTAAAGCACCACGTGCTCCACGATAGGATGCACCATAGTGTTTTTCATCTTTGTTTGTCAGTTTTGCAACTGCATCAAAGTAGTCATCATAATCCCAGCCTTTTGTCGGATCAAGATTAAGTCCTGCTTCCTCTGCCCAGTCTGTACGATAGTAAACACCTTTTACCATAAGTCCGTCCGGAACTGTGTAGATATGTCCATAACGGTCTTCTTCACTTCTCCATAACAGTTTGTTTACAGCGTCTGTGTACTCGCCTCTTGTTTCTCCAACATAATCGTCAAGCGGAATTACCCAGCCAGCAGATGTGTACTGTCCCAGCCAGCCTGACCATACTGTCATAACATCCGGAAGCTGTCCGGAAGCGCCAAGTACTGTGATCTTGTTTGCTGCATCATCCCAGGGAACACTTTCGTAAGAAACGGAGATTCCGGTTTCTTCTTCGAATTTAGCAAAAGTTTCCTCATAATACTTCTGGCGTGTTTCACTTGGACTTACGTCCAGGAAACGCAATTCTTTTCCGTCTGCATGTACCTCACATACGCTAGCTCCCGCTACTGTTGCAGCCATTGTAACCGCTGCTAGAAATAAGCTCATACCCTTTCTCATTTTTTGTCCTCCTTTTTTATTTGATCCTTTATTTAATTTCCGTTTTAATATGGATCAATATTTATAATTTTTTCAATGCTGTTTCAAGATCTTCGAGCAGATTCTCTTCTCCCTCAAGGCCACAGTAAAGACGGATAAGTCCACGGTCAGTGCCCAGGAAATCCAGTTCTTCCTGTGAAGCTTTGTAAAGCGGGCAAAGAGCAAGGCTCTCAAATCCACCCCAGGAACATCCCTTTCCGAAAAGCTTCAGATTATCAATGAACTCCACTGCTTTATCCGGAGAAGCATCCAGTTCAACGCTCATAAGACTCGTATGTCCCTGCTGCTGTCTGCGGATGATATCTGCCTGTGGATGTGATGCAAGTCCGGTATAATTAACTCGCTTCACCTTATCGCTCTTTTCCAGGAATTCTGCGATCGCCATTGCAATCTCCTGATGTCTCTTAAGTCTGGCATCGAGTGTACGAAGTCCTCTGATGCAGAGCCATCCTTCCATTGGTCCGAGCACTCCGCCGAACCACTCTCTCATCTCACTCATGATCTTTCGCATCAGTTCTTCATTTTTGGATACAAGAACTCCGCCGATGATATCACTGTGTCCGCCGATATACTTTGACATCGTGTGCATGGAAATATCAATTCCAAGCTCCAGTGGTTTCTGGAAAAGTGGTGTCATGCATGTATTATCAATATAAGTTATAACTCCATGTCTCTTTGCGATCTCACTGATTGCTTTAAGATCTACAACTCTGAAAACAAAGGTTGCCGGACTCTCCAGGATCATAAGTGCTGTATTATCCTGAATAGCTGCCTCGATCTCATCCAGATCATTTCCGGAAACATAGGTTACGCTGAAATTCAGTCTTGGAATTCCTACTGTATGAAGGAATCGCTTAACCGGCTGGTAAACATCTCTCATACAAACAATGTGGCTTCCTGCCTTGCAGGTTGCCATGATAGCTGCTGTACACGCTGCCATTCCTGATGAAAAAGCAACTGCACGGCTTCCGTGCTCCAGTTCTGCGATCTTTCGCTCCAGGATATGCACGGTAGGATTGGAACTTCTTCCATAAACAAACTGATCATCTTTATAAACATCTACATTGCAATAATCTTCAAAGCGGTCATAAACATGTAATGAATTCATAAAAACCGGTGGGACAACCGCATTGAGATATTTGTCATACTCATCTGCTGTGTGTGTTAATGCCAATAGATCCTGATTCATATTTACTGCCCTCCATTCTCAGTTCAGTCTGTAGCTGTATGGTAGACTGGTTCAACCAGTTTGGATATTAAAAAATCGACGAAGTCCTTCACTCAACATGAGGATCTTCGTCGATTACACCTTGATTCTATAATGCAAACATGGGCAATGTCAATATATTTTCTGCACTTTTTTCGTTAATTTGCAATGTTTTTACTATTTTACCAAAAACAAGCCTTAATTTTTAGACAATTTTTTTGCGCGTTTTTCGAACATTCCATTGCAATCACATCTTCTCAATGATATATTTAAGCTAGTTTCATGCGTTTAGTTTTTGTGCATATTGCACAACTCAACAAAAGGAGGTTTTATATGAGTGATTTATACCGCGACAGCAGACGCTGTTACCTGATCGATCATCATTCTCCTGCTCCACCTGCTGTAACACTTGACCATCTGGACATCGCTGAATATGAAGAATTTTTCGATACAGCTCAGATTGATTCTGTGATGGTATACTGCAAGGATCATTGGGGAATGACCTATTTTGATTCTAAAGTGCCAGGTTCCATGAAGCACCCAGGAATCCAGGGCGACTGGATCCGCACTGTCCGTGATTCTGTTGCACGCAAAAATCTTGAATTTATTGCTTATTACTGCATCGAATATGATGAAGGAGCTGCACGTCGTTTTCCTGAATGGCGCGTACGCCAGGCCGATGGCACACCACTTATCCGTGATGACCTCTATGCAAAATGGAGTCTGTGCTGCTATCAGACCGGTTATCGTGAATACAGCCTGTCCCATATGGAAGAAATTATTCGGAATTATCACCCGGATGCACTCTTTATGGACATCTTCGGTGCTTCCCTCTGCTACTGCGAGCACTGCCGCCGTAAATTCCGTGAGATGTTCGGCTATGATATCCCGGAAACAGATGAAGATATAAAGCTTCACCGCCGTGATCTCGTTGCTTTTCTTAACAAGAACACTTACGACTATCTGGCTGAGCTCCGCTCCCGCGTAAAGGCAATCGATCCTGCCATTGCGATCACGATCAATTTCTCCTGTCATTATCCTAAAGAGATCCGTGATCTTTTAGACTATCAGTTCTCCGAACCACTGATGAAAGATAACTGGTATTCTTCTATCTATGCACGCGATACCGCAGTCGGACAGTATCCGATCCTTGCTCCTGGTGAAGCTTCCCAGGTATACAATTATGACCGTGAAGAACAGTATATCTGTGATCTTTCTTCCATCGCCGCACAGGGATGCCGTGTAGGTATGTACAGCGGTTCCCAGCACATCGATGGTACTCTTGAGCATCTGGAGGCAGAACGCCTCGGCAGTGTTTACAGCATTCTGAAAGAACTGGAGCCACATTTCAAAGATCGTCAGCCGGTCAAATGTGTCGGCATTCTTCAGAGCGATGCATCAAAAGCCATAAACGCTTTTCCATTCCATCCAGATGCAATCCTTCGAATGAAAAAGCATAATCCTCATACTTATGCGATCCTCGGCGCTATGCAGTTATGCGAACAGGCCAAACTTCCTTACGGAATTCTCCCTGAAGGCGAGGTGAGTGCAGAGCGCCTTGCTCAGTATGATATGATCCTTCTTCCGGAGGTTTATGTTCTCACAGAATCCACAGCCAGCCTTTTGAGAAAATATGTATCCGGCGGAGGCAAGCTCCTCATTTCCGGAAAGACCGGATTATGGGACACTGATTTCAATCCTCTGAATAATTTTATTCTGTCTGATCTGATGGGCGTTTCCTTTACTCAGATCCATACAGAATATGCCCAGAACACCTGGAGCTCCTATATCAAAAAAACACCGGATTCCTCATTCAATGGAATCTTTGACCGTACAACACCACCTGTAAGCGACTTCTTTATCGAAGCAGAATGCACAGATGCCCACCCGGAATTCACGTTCGTACTTCCATGTACTGCATGTTCTCCGACTGACTGGGTTAACTGGTGGAGCCCGCCGCCGGGTGCCGAAACAACTCATCCGGCACTGACCATTAATCAGTATGGCAGCGGTTCTGTTGTTTACACAGCGTTTGATCTGTTCACAATGGCAGCCGAAGAAAGCTACCGTGCTACCGGAGACCTGTTCAGACAGATCACCGAAAAGCTGAATATCAAACCTGTACTCCGCAATATCACAGATATTCCAAACATCCTTCGGACAGCATATTTTGAGAAAGATGACTGTTACCAGATCCATCAGGTTTCTCTTATGGCTCATCAGTTCAAAGGAGATGTGGCAACTGTCAGCGGTGGCGTGATCTCCGTATCCACACCGGTCAAAGAAGCGGTTGTGATCTATCCGGAACACAAAACTCTGCCGATCACACAGAATGGCTGCGAATGGCTGATACAGCTTCCGGATTTTACAATCCAGCAGTTTATTATTCTAAAAAAATAAGGCCAACAAAAAAACCAGCATCCTGTAAGGACGCTGGTTTTTTACGCTTTATTTATTTTTCTCTTTTGTATATTTCTCCGATCACATAACACAGTGCTGCAACAACCATACCGTTGATGGATGCGATTCCCCATGTCACTACGTTTGCTACGATCGCACCAAGAATAACTCCGGCAACTGCAAACCAGTTGACTGTTACAATCTTAATGGTATCTGTATCGTAAGCCTTTTTATTCATGAAATAAGAGATGACCAGGATGATACCAACCGGCGGCAGTGTACAGTTCAGGATGTTCAGCCATCCGCAGAAATTGTAGTACAGCCATACCGAAAGCAGTGTTCCGATAACACCGGAGATCAGAACCATCGGTTTCTTTCTCTTATTGAAAATGTTTGCAAGACCAAGTCCTGCTGTATACAGAGCATTATCATTTGTTGTCCAGATATTTAATCCCAGAACCAGGATTGCAAGATAGAACAGATTCAGACGAATCATAACTTCAAAAATATCATTTCCGCCAACAAAGATATAAGAGATTGCTCCAAAGAAGAACATCAGGGAGTTTCCGATAAAGAAGGCAACTACTGTTGCGATCGTTCCCTGTTTACCATTTTTTGCAAATCGTGTGAAGTTCGGTGTTGCAGTTCCTCCTGATACAAAAGAACCAATTGCAAGTCCTGCGCCGCCGATGACACTCAGAGAACCGCTGGATTTGGCAAACTGATCAACGATCGTTCCATCTCCCTGCTTAACTGCCATGATCATTGCCACTGTTCCAAGAATTGCAACAAGCGGTACGGCAATATAACTGATCACGGTAAGAGACTTAATTCCAAAATATGCAGATGCAGTCATACATGCTCCTGCGATCAGGATCAGCACCCATTCTACCGCAGTGCTTCCGCCAAAAAGTTCACGTGCTACCGGAATTGCAAACATTGCAATACCTACGCCAAACCATCCGATCTGTGTAAAACTTGTCAGCGCAGAAGAAATATAAGAACCTTTTTCTCCAAACGCTCTCTTGGAAAGCAGGTCAAGGCTTAAGCCTGTCTCTGCACCTACATAACCAAGCAGACCTGTGTAAATACCAAGGATCGCACCACCCAGAAGGAGGGCTTTGATAAATCCCCAGAAGTCCAGTCCTGCTGCCATTTCCTGACCTACCCACATACTTGCAGAAAAGAAAGTAAATCCAAGCATGATCATAAACATTGTCACAAATCGGCGCCTGCTCCACTTCGGAACCGCGCACTCTGCAAAGTCAATATCCACCTTTCCCTGCTCTGCGCTGTTTGCTGTTGTCATTTTTTCACTCATTTGTTCTCCCCGTTTTTCCTTAATCTAAAATATATTTTCGCAGTGCGCCCGTAAATTCACCGATACGTTGCTCTGCGAGTTCTTTTAATGTGATATCTTTCATACTTTCGATGTATCCAAGTTCCTGACGATACAGCCATTTTGCATCTGCCGGGCGAACCTTCTGATAGTGGTTTGCCTTGATCCAGTCTTCATAGCTGATCGGAGTAGGATAACCAAGTTTCTCATCCAGAAGCTCTTTGAAATCGATCTTGTCAGCTCTTTCTTTGATTCCTTCCCAAAATTCCAGAACCTCTTCTACATGCTCATGGATCTCATAACGTCTTGCACCACCATCGTAGATGATACATTTTTCAAAAAGAGGGCTGCACATGGAAAGTGTCTCTCTTCTAAATTCAGGCGCAACGATACCACCCTTCCAGTAGAAATCCACGTCCGGAAGGTTGATCCCGGAAACACCCTTGTCCTGATAGGTACTGAAGATTCCTTCATAATAAACAGTGATAAAGCCTTCGAACTCCGGCCAGAATTCACGGATCTCTGCAGTAAGCTTCTCAAGGATATCGATTCCCTTGGTTCCGCCGATTGTAAAAATAATGATATTACGGAGTCTTGCGCCATGATCTCTGTAAAAATCAGTCACATAGCGAAGGCAGTGGATCAGAGTCTCTCCACTTGCAATGATGTCACCGATCATCAGTGTGCTGTCCGGCACCATAGTAAGTTTGCTGTACTTGATCTCCAGACCTGCGATCTCTTCTTTTTCAAATACACGCTCACTGGAAAGAAAGCTAATATCATGAACACGGATATGCTCTCTGTAGCATGCCTCTTCCAGAGGATAGTTCAGCGCGCCTCTAAGAATAGAAAGAATATTTGCTGTCGTAACCTTCTTCTGTTCCTTCAGATAATAAAGCATCTGAGAAGTCGAAGAAACAAGGCAGTTGTATACCTCATAACCTACTATTTCCGGTGTATTCAGAAGCTTTCTTGATTCTGCTTCAGAAATAACATAATACTCATTTTCATAATCTCCGCCTTCCAGACGATAGCAGGCAACACCCTGCTCATCGAATTCCGGCACCAAAACTACATTGTCCCAGTTTTTCATCTGTATCTTTTCCCTTCCTGTGTATTTTCCCTTGACCTTTGTAACTTATGAATTTACATAACAAAACATCTTACAAAAGAGTATGATGAACTGCATGGATTGTCAAGTAGAAAAAGCATTTCCGACCACTATATTCATAAAAAAGATCCCCCTGCCATCACTGGCATTGAGATCTTTTTTATTTCCAGTCTTCTGACCGGTTTATATCGCTCCCAGAATTTCTCTGGCGTTGTTGATTCGTTCTTCTGATGGTGGTCTGACACCTTCCAGCGGATAAGGAATTCCGAGCTGTTCCCATTTAAATACCCCAAGGGTGTGGTACGGAAGCACTTCGACTCTCTCCACTGTTTTTAAAGTATGGATAAAATCTGCAAGCCTGTGGAGATACTCATCTTTATCGCTGCCTCCCGGGACCAGTACATGGCGGATCCACATCGGTTTTCCTATATCTGACAATTTCCGTGCCATTGCCAGGATATTTTTGTTGGACTGTCCTGTAAGCTTGATATGTTCTTCTTCATCAATCTGCTTGATGTCGAGAAGAACAAGATCAGTATACTTCATAAGCTCCAGCCATTTGGAATAAAAAGGTTCTTTTTCTGTATAAGGATTGGCACTGGTATCAAGAGTTGTGTGAACTCCTGCTGCCTTTGCCTGACGGAAAAGTTCTGTCAGGAAATCAATCTGGAGAAGCGGTTCTCCTCCGCTCACAGTGATTCCACCTTTGTTACCCCAGTAATTCTTATAGCGAAGAGCCTGTTTCAGAAGCTGAGACGGGGTGTACTGCTGCCCCTCTCCCATTTTCCAGGTGTCCGGATTATGGCAGAACTGGCAGCGCATTGCACATCCACTCAGGAATATCACATATCTGACGCCCGGTCCGTCTACTGATCCGAAGCTTTCCAGAGAATGGACATATCCTTTGATTTCTTCACTCATTATTACATTCTGTCGTGGCAGGTTCTGGCGATAACATCCAGCTGCTGCTCTCTTGTAAGGTCGATGAATTTAACTGCATATCCGGATACACGGATTGTGAAGTTTGCGTACTCTTCTTTTTCCGGATGTTCCATTGCATCGATCAGTTTTTCTTTACCAAATACATTAACGTTGAGGTGATGAGCACCCTGGTCAAAGTATCCGTCAAGTACATGAACAAGGTTCTCTGTACGTTCTTCTTCTGTATGTCCCAGAGCATCCGGGTTGATGGTCTGAGTATTGGAGATTCCGTCAAGGGCATCTTCATAGTCCAGTTTTGCAACAGAGTTGAGGGAAGCAAGAAGTCCGTTCTGCTCTGCGCCGTAAGACGGGTTAGCTCCAGGTGCCAGCGGCTCGCCTGCTTTTCTTCCATCCGGAAGGGATCCTGTAGCTTTACCATAAACAACGTTGGATGTGATGGTAAGGATAGAAGTAGTAGGTTTTGAATCACGATAGGTATGGATGTGTTTCAGTTTCTCAAGGAATGTAGAAAGCAGTGTTGTTGCGATCTCATCTGCTCTGTCATCATCGTTACCATAACGTGGGAAGTCACCTTCTACTACGAAATCTGTTGTGATTCCGTCTTCGTCACGGATTGCTTTAACTTTTGCATATTTGATAGCGGACAGGGAGTCTACTACGTGAGAGAATCCTGCGATACCAGTTGCGAAGGAACGGTCAACCTTTGTATCGATCAGAGCCATCTCTGCTGCTTCATAGTAGTATTTGTCATGCATATAGTGGATCATGTTCAGTGTTCCAACATACAGATGAGCCAGCCAGTCCATCATCTTGTCATATTTTGCGATTACTTCGTCATAGTCAAGGTATTCAGAAGTAATTGGCTGATACTGAGGTCCTACCTGCTGTTTTGTCTTCTCATCAACACCACCGTTGATAGCGTACAGAAGACATTTTGCAAGGTTTGCACGAGCTCCGAAGAACTGCATTTCTTTACCTGTTTCAGTAGCAGATACACAGCAGCAGATGCTGTAGTCATCGCCCCATACCGGACGCATAACATCATCGTTCTCATACTGGATAGAGCTTGTCAGTACGGAGATGTCAGCTGCATATTTCTTGAAGTTTTCCGGCAGTCTTGAAGAATACAGAACAGTAAGGTTCGGTTCCGGAGCCGGTCCCATGTCTTCCAGAGTGTGCAGGAAACGGAAGTCGTTCTTTGTTACCATTGTACGTCCATCCTGTCCCATACCTGCAACTTCCAGAGTTGCCCATACCGGGTCACCGGAGAACAGCTGGTTGTAAGAAGGAATACGTGCAAATTTAACCATACGGAATTTCATTACCATGTGGTCAACAAGCTCCTGCGCTTCTTTCTCTGTAAGAGTTCCGTTCTCAAGATCTCTTTCAATATAAACATCAAGGAATGTAGAGATACGTCCAACACTCATTGCAGCACCGTTCTGAGTCTTGATTGCTGCAAGATATCCGAAGTACAGCCACTGGAATGCTTCTCTTGCATCTTTAGCCGGCTGTGAAATATCATATCCGTAAGCTTCAGCCATAACTTTCATGCCTTTGAGTGCGCGAATCTGATCTGCGATTTCCTCACGAAGCTGGAAGTCATAACGTCTCATACCCTGACGGTCGCAAGCTGCGAAGTCTTTCTGTTTTCCTTCGATCAGAGCGTCGATACCGTACAGTGCTACTCGTCTGTAGTCACCAACGATACGTCCACGTCCATAAGTATCCGGAAGACCTGTCAGGATCTTGTTGTGACGGGCTGCTTTCATTTCTGGTGTGTAGATATCAAATACACCCTGGTTGTGTGTTTTGAATTCGTAGTTATGGAAAACGTCTTTGATCTTGTCGCTTACTTTGTATCCGTAAGTCTCACATGCCTGCTCTGCCATTTTGATACCACCGTATGGCATGAATGCACGTTTCAGCGGTTTGTCTGTCTGCAGACCAACAACTTTTTCAAGATCTTTGAGGTCTTCATCGATGTATCCCGGGCCATATGCTGTCAGAGATGTAACAACCTCTGTCTCCATATCCAGAACGCCGCCTTTTGCACGCTCTTCTTTCTGAAGTTCCTGAAGTTTTCCCCACAGTTTGTTTGTAGCCTCTGTAGGTTCTTCCAGGAAGGAAGCATCTCCGTCATATGGTGTGTAGTTCATTGAAATAAAGTTACGAACGTCGATTTTTTCTTTCCAACGGTTTCCTTTGAAACCTTCCCACTGTGAAAAGTTTTTCATTTTTGCACCTCTCTAAAATAGAATTTATTCCGCGTATGTCCCGTCTAACTTTTCTCCTAAAAGAAAAATAAGACCGAAATCTTATTAATAGTAACGTGAGATCTCCCTCTCTCACGCCGCTAGTGTACACTATAGGAAGTACCCTTGTCAATTAATTAACGCATGCTTTTAATTTTGTACAATTTGTAGTTGTGTTTTGAAAGTTTTTATCAATATATTGTATTTTTACGAGTGCAACACTAATTTTTTCGACTTCTGCCGCATTTCAGTTATTTCCTATTTGTATTTGAAATTTTCTTTATAATAGCAGTTTTCGCTGCAGCCATATGGAAAAAGTTCTTCTTTCAGATTCTGCCGGTAGATAACGTTCGAGTCAGATACTTCCAGAATACTCAGAGCTCTCCGAAGATTCCGAATATCTTTTTCCATAAAGTCTGTATAGTTTCCTCTGCCAACCAGTTTGAGGTGTGTGATCCCTGCTTCCTGCAACTGATATAACGCACACAGTCCGCAGCCCGTCTCGCCGCAGAGATAACCGTTGGTGTCCCGTGAAATACTTTCCGGCAGCTCCCCTCCGGTAAAATCAATTGTTTCTTGGTTTTTTTCTTGTTTCCATTTGTCGAATTTTGTCGATTCTTGTACTTTTCTCGTACTCATAGCTCCCAGTCGATACGGTACACGACACAGATATCCCATCTCATCGCAATGAAGGGAATTGCAGAATGCTCCGGTAAACTGGCAAAGCTCGTTTAAAATAAATGCTTCAAATTCCACCCTGCTCTGTTCCGGCATTACATTTTGTACATGCCCTGACTGCTCCGTTTCTGTTATTCTTTGATATGCGATAATACTTTGCATATCTTTTATCGTATTCTTTCTGTGAAAGATCACACGTTTCAGTTTCAGCTTCTGAAAGAAATCCACCATGCCCCGATTTACTTCCGCTGTTTCCCCGCTAAGATGAATTTCACAGTCGATATTGTTTTGTCTTAAATACAGAATCAGCGCCGGATCCGCAATAATATAGCTATGAAACCCAATCTCCATACACCTCTTTATGATCTCAGCAATCTCCGGATACTGCTCTGGAATATAATAAAGAGAATTAAACGTCAGATGTACCGGCCTGCCATATTCTTTTACCATAGCAGAAAGGATCTCCATTTCACTGAATGAACCAATCTGTACATTATAAGCCAGCACCTCTCTTCTGTTGAGCGGCATAACTGTCCCATATTTCTTTGCCCACTCATAAGGCACATACCCACTGAAAAATTCGTCCGCTCCTGCCCTCACAAAACGCTCGTACTCTTCCACCGATCCCAGTCCCGCTGTAATCTTCATTCGCATTTTCCTCATCGTTATCTTATTTTATTGTTCCTGTCCATCTGGTCTGACACCCCTTATGACAGTCCCAATACCAGCCGGTCGATTCCTGCTGTTACATATGCTTCCAGTTTTTCAGGATGTTTCAGTACTTCCGTATCTACTCCAAACAGTGAATTGTATCTTCCCGTCATATGCAGATGTTTTGGGTACAGCACCATATTCCGTTCGCAGAAATAAGGACAGTTCGTCACCAGTTTCTGTTTTCCTCTCTCACCATCCGTACAGATTGCGTGCAATGGACAGTACTGGGAGGTATTGGTCTGATAAAAAGGAAAATGCAGACTGTTTTTTTCATTCAATGTGCCCGGAAAGTTTTGTGCATATCCACAGGCTTCCCATTCATAACGCCAAATATTACATTCTTCTCCAAGAAATTTCCTGTAAAATTCTGCATTCAGACTGTTCTGCTCATATAAAATCCGGCCGCCTTTTTTATAACCCATCCGTGGATCTTTTTTTCGTTTATTAAGAAGCGTTCCCAGAAGTGGTGTCATTCGTTTCGGATACTTTCGCAGAATTCCCACCATTGCCCAGTCATTGACAACAACCTCTACTGTGGTCTGTCGCTCTTTGCACCAGTTATCCACTTTTGCCAGCAGTTCGTCCGTTGTTTTCAACATATCCTCACGGATATATGTGTATGCAAGTGTGATGGAAATATTTTCTCTCTGTGCTTTTTCCATCATTTCAAACAGACATCTCTCCTCTGGAAACAACAGATGGCAGAATTGATTTCCTATATACAATCTGTCTGGGGCGATATCTGACACTGCCTGTGAAAATCCATTCTGAATCCAGTAATTTTCCATGAATGCGGAAATATCTTCTTTCAGATACGCCTGATACAATTCCGGGTGGTCCAGCTCGAACGCGACTTCCGATACACGATTTATAGCTTCTGCCAGTTTATTTACCGGCACATCCTGAAACCACTCTTTCTTCTGCTGCTCCAGACCTTCTGCAAAAATTTCATCTTTCTCTGCCGGATAACCGGTCAGTTCTTCAGCCAGTTCTGCATCATCACATTCTGTTTTCAGGCGAATATATCTGCTGTAACGGGCGACAAGTCCCTGCACTTCTTTTCTGAAATCTTCCTGCTCTGTAAATGCAGAATACACCGTATAAAATTGTTCCTGCTGCTCTTTCTGTATGCAAAATTCCTTTACCTGAATCTCCCGATACGCAGAATCATTACTGTTATAAAAACAGATTCGAAACTGTCCGACATCCGCAATCTCCTGTTGCAGCCGGAATTTAAACCCGTTTTCTGCCAATTCAATGAGCCGGATTTCTTTATCATCTGCAAAACCGGCCAGCAGCCCGAATGGAATCATGGATATTCCGTTTATCTTATTTTTGTTCATTTGCAGTATCTCCATAAAAATCAACTCACAAGCAGATTTCTGTGTTCTACGGATGTGGAAAATACAATCTTTGCGGTTTCTTTTGTTTGCGGCAAGTATAGCACCCTGCTTCTGGTCGGTCAAGCAACGGCTTAATAATTTTAACAATTTCCCCAAATGTTCCTCTTGCTTTTTCGAACATATGTTTGTATAATAGATATATGATCACACAGATTACAAATAATAATTACACAACGCAGGAAAAGTTACAGATTCTGGCAGATGCAGCCAAATATGATGTCGCATGTACTTCAAGCGGTTCCAGCCGACGCGGAAAGAAAGGAGAGCTCGGCAATGCAGAGGCATGTGGCATCTGTCACAGTTTTGCCGCTGATGGAAGATGTATTTCCCTTCTCAAGATCCTGATGACAAATCATTGTGCCTATGACTGTAAATATTGCATCAACCGTGCCAGCAATGATGTACGCCGCGCCACCTTTACGCCACAGGAAATCTGTGAACTAACCGTTGAATTTTACAAACGGAACTATATCGAAGGGCTCTTCTTAAGCTCCGGTGTCTTAAAAAATCCGACCTATACCATGGAAAAAATGTGTGAGACACTGCTGCTCCTCCGTACCCGGTACCATTTCAACGGATACATTCATGTAAAAACAATTCCCGGGGCCTCTGACGAGCTGCTTGCCGCGGCCGGATATCTGGCAGACCGCATCAGTGTCAATCTGGAACTTCCGACAGAAACAGCTCTGCGTTCTCTTGCCCCCAATAAAACCATGCAGAATATCCTGAATCCCATGGGAAAAGTACAAAGTACTATTGCCTCTCACCGGATAGCTGCTGGAAAGTCTGCATATATGGATCGAAGCCGGGGAAATCAGTTTTTAAGAAATGGTATTTTCTCAGACGATTCCAAGAAAACCTTCAGAGAAAAACTCAATATGCAGAATACCGATGCAAAACCCGGGAACAATCCTCCCCTCAAAAAAGAGGATCCGAATCTTATCTCCCGTGATAAAAATAAATTCACGAAACATATCCTGACATGGGAAAATGCCTGTCAGCTGGCACCTCTTGACATGTCCGATCTGAAACGGAATTTCGCTCCGGCAGGGCAGAGTACCCAGATGATCATCGGTGCCACTGGCGAAAGTGACTATACTCTGTTACAGACCAGCCAGGCTCTGTACCAGGGCTTTGATCTGAAACGAGTCTTCTATTCGGCATATATTCCGTTAAATGATGACTCCATTCTCCCTCATATTGGAACTCCACCTCCACTTCTGCGGGAACATCGCCTGTATCAGGCAGACTGGCTGCTACGCTTCTATGGCTTCCAGGCAGATGAACTGTTATCCGAATCTCAGCCCAACTTCAATGAACTGCTGGATCCCAAATGCGACTGGGCGCTGCGCCATCTGGAACACTTTCCAGTGGAAGTTGAAAAAGCATCTTATGCCACGTTGCTTCGGGTTCCCGGAATCGGGCCAAAATCCGCCAGCCGGATCACTTATGCCAGACGATATGGCCGTCTGAATTTTGACAATCTGAAAAGAATGGGCGTAGTTTTGAAACGCGCACATTATTTTATCACCTGCGGTGGCAGACAAATGTATCGTACTCCCATTGAAGAAGCCTATATCACCCGACAGCTGGTTCAGGTAGATGCAAAAGATTCCTGGAAAGTACAACATTCCAATGAATCTTATTCCCAGATGACTCTCGCTGATTTTGGGATCGGCTAAACTTCCCTCTGCCAGTTTCCAGCCACTTTTACATATAGGATTAGAATACGGAATAAAAATATGAAAATATATACTTGCCAGGACCGCTTAACGGATATCATGACCTGCATCTATGATGCCTGGTCAGAAGCCCTGAAAGTCGGTCATAACCAGATTGGACTAAAGAAAGAACCTATCTTTCAACAAACAATGTTTGATGAATATATCCATGTGGATGGTGATCCTTCCAAAGCAGAAAAAGTTATACGCTCCATTCGGAGAAGCATCTCTGAAACTGCATACATGAACATCTACTACGCCTCATTGTCTGCGGATGAGAACGCTCTGCAGGCAATCTATGACTTTCTTCGGGTGGGGTTTGCTATTGGCAGTACTGTAGTCGAGCAATATACGAATCCACATGTAATGAATCTTCTCAAACTCCGGCGCCAGGTATCAAATGAAGCGCATCATTTTCGGGAATTTGCCCGTTTTCAAAGTCTGGAAAACCAGGTCTATGTCAGTCATTTGGAGCCCAGGAATGATGTAATCATGCTGGTTGGCAACCATTTTGCCAACCGTATGCCCTCCGAACACTGGATGATCATCGATGATAACCGCAAAACTGCCTGTGTACATGTAAAAGATGGTGAAAATTATCTGCGCTATCTGACGGACGATGAATTTTCGGTATTACAAAAGACAGAATCTTATGAAGATGAATATACTGATATGTGGAAAACATTCTTCCATGCCATAAGCATTGAACAACGGAAGAATTACGTCTGCCAGCGAAATTTATTTCCCATCTGGAAAAGAAAACATGCCGTGGAATTCAGATAATTCAAGAATGCCCTGATAGATCAGTTTCCACCACATAAAAAGACCGAAACAACGCATTCCGGTCTTTTTTCATCATATCCTATTTCATTACACATGGAAATTTCGCCCGACAACGCAAGTAAAACATGGAGATTTCCCTTTCTCAACCAGAACGGTCTTAGAACAAAAGAAGCGGCATGCCGCACAGAATAAAGCAGAAACGAATCATATCACTGTCCTTTAATGCCGCCAGACAGCTACATAATTTTCTTTCTTCCATACTAGCATGCCGCACTGTGTACGTCCATCAAAAGAGTTCGAAACTTATTGACAAACTCCGCACTTCTTCGACATTTATTTTACTTCTACAAGCTCAATCTTAAAGTTCAGCTCTTTACCAGCCATCTCGTGATTGGCATCAAATGTAATTGTCTTTTCATCTTTGGCTGTAACTTTGACCGGGAAAGGCTGCCCATACTGATTAGACAAATATACCTGCTGACCTACTGTCAGGTCCTCTGCACCCGGAAGCTGTTCAATCTCAAGAGTAAAGATCGCATCCGGATTCGGCTGTCCATAAGCCTCTTCCGGCATCAGATGGATTTCTTTGATTTCTCCGACCTTCATGTCTGCAACAGCTGCATCAAAGCCTTTGATCATCTGTCCTGCTCCGCAGACAAACTCCAGCGGCTGTCCACGATCATAGGAAGAATCGAACTGTGTTCCATCGTTGAATGTTCCCTTGTAATGTGTACGGCATGTCTTTCCTACATTCGGTCCGGAAAATGCCGGTTTATGTGAACCACAGCCGCCACAGCTGCTTCCACAGGACTCCCCTTCCTCATGGTTTCCACAGGAATGTCCTTCTTCATGATGATGGTCACAGGTTGTTCCTGCTGATTCCAGTTCGCCCTTCAGATAAGCTTCTACTACTTCATCGGTATTTCCCTGTGCACCGGAGCATAACTGAATACCTGCCTCCGCAAGTGCAGTCTGTGCACCTCCTCCAATACCACCGCAGATCAGTACATCAATCCCCTGTTCTGCCAGAAGTCCGGCCAGGGCACCATGTCCAGTTCCGTTAGAACCGATCACTTCACTTGAAACAACTTTGTTGTCTTCTACTTCATAAACCTTAAAGTTTTCTGTTTTTCCAAAATGCTGAAAAACATTTCCATTATCATAAGTTACTGCAATTTTCATTATAAAAATCCTCCAATCCATACTTTGTCGCTCAGATTAGTATAGCTTGTCGGAGAAATAAAAGCAACCAGTAAACTGCAAAGGAATAACCATCTTCACCAGTTACCTTCACCAATGAATATTAAAATCCAACGAATTTTTATATTGCTTATATTTTCCATCTGTGAGCAGTTTTTTATATGCATCGTATGCGGCCTGAAGACTGTCATATTTTACTGCGGTCTCAGCCAGCTCTTTTTTTGCAGTGCCTGTACTCATCTGCGCTGCAATCGCAACGTAATCAGGGCCATATCCTGTACGTTTGGCGGTTGTAGATTCTGCTACATAATATTTATTATCTGCCGTGCAGACAATCACAGGAATCTTCTGGTTCGCACCGACAACATCTGTATTAACAGAAGTCCAGAGCAAAGCACGTTTTCTAGCATCCTTCGCCCTTCCATAATATGCCCAGGTTCCTTTCTTAAGGAGACTGTCAGATGCCATCTTCATCTCTATCCTTGGAACCATAGTAGATTTTTGGCATCTGGAATCGATTTCAAAGATGCCAGTTACACCGTTCAGTGCATTACTTTCCTGAAGAACTCTGTCGAAGTTTTCTTCCAGGTTAAACCAGTATTCTTTTACTTCATCGTTTTCTACACTGTCTCCTTTTCCGGTTTTCCAGTCAAATAAAATACCGGTTTCAGGATTCATGGACACTTCGCATATTCCACCTGCAACAGGATACCCTTTCCAGTTATCCGTATCCGGATCATCATTGGAATGAGAGATTCCGGCAATTGTCACCGTATTTGAAGACTGCCATTTGTCTATTTTCTGCTTCAGATGAACGATCTCCTTTACATCTTCATTTCCCTCTATTCCCGTTTCCATCACCACTTTGTCATACGCCGTCCTGACATTTGCAAGATCAGTTGATTCCCTGCTTTTTTCTATATATTTGGTATAAGTCGGTGCAAGAACACCTATAAGAATCGCAAGAATTGCAATGATGATCACAAGTTCCACAAGTGTAAAACCTTTGTTTCTGTTTTTCATATATTTTCCTTACATTGTATAGTTTAACATCTCTATATCATATTTTATTTGATCGTGATTTGCAAGCTATTCCCCAATTTTATTGACACCTTAACCAGGTAACTGGCAGGAGTTTTTCAATTTTCCTTGCCCGTTTTAATAAAACATGCAATAATTATTTTGTTTTTTATACACATGACTGAATTTTATAAAATATAAATACGAGGAACAAATCAAGATGAAAACATACGAAGAATTACTTTCTGATATTGAAGACGATATGGAACTTATGGGGGCATTGCACATTGTTTATGCCATGGAAGAAAACGGTGTTCTCACCGGTTATGATTATCTCCCGGAAGAGCCTTATACAATCTCTGTGACCTTAAAAGACCTTCAGGAAAAAATTCATCAGCAAATGCTCTATGACAAAGCATCTGCATATACTTATGATTCTGATAAAAGCGCCCCAAAACTGGCAGTAATTTTCCCGGGAATCGGCTATACTGCTGACAAACCACTCCTGTATTATGCAAGCCGTCTTGCCAGACATTATGGGTATCAGATTCTCGCTGTATCCTATGGAACCCTCCCTGAGAATGTCAAGGGTGATCACGCAAAAATGAAGCAGGCTTTTGAGCTTGCTTATGAACAAACAGAACAGGCTCTGCAGGATATCGACTGGAATTCCTATGGCAGCATTCTCTTTATTTCCAAAAGCATCGGTACAGTTATCGCTTCCGCTTATGCTTCCAGACATAATATAAAAGGAAAAAGCATCCTGTTCACACCTCTGACTGACACTTTTTCCTTTGCTCGTCCCGGCAGCATTGCATTTCACGGTACTGCAGATCCATGGGCAGAAACAGACTCTATCCGTACACTGGCTGAACAAAAAGAAGTCCCTCTTTTTCTTACGCCAAATGCCAATCACTCTCTGGAGACCGGCGATGTACAGGCAGATCTTTCGATTATAAAAGCCACAATGGAGCATGTTAACCGTTTTATTGCAACTCCGTAGATTATTTCGTATATTCCTGAATCAGGGCAAGAAGGAGCTCCACACTCTTCTCCATTCCTTCCACACTGATATGCTCATATGGTCCATGAAAAGCATGTCCACCTGTTCCAAGATTTGGACACGGCAGTCCTTTGAAGCTTAACTGGCATCCATCGGTTCCTCCACGAATTGGAAGGATCAATGGTGCCACACCTGCTGCCTCACATGCCTTTTTCGCATGGTCGATCAGATGCATGTGCTCTTCTACAATTTCTTTCATATTGAGGTACTGGTCAGTAATCTTAAGCGTTACCGTCCCTTCGCCCCACTTTGCATTTAAGTTCTTTTCTATCAGTCGAAGAGTCTTCTTCCGCTCTTCGAATCCGTTTTTGTCATGATCTCTGACAATATAATTAAGTTTCGCTTCACCGACTTCCCCCTGCATGCTGATCAGATGATAAAATCCCTCATAGTCTTCGGTTCCTCTCGGTGTCTCCATAGATGGCAGGCAGTTGTTGATCTCTATCGCAACCAGACTGGCATTGATCATCGTATCTTTTCCTTCACCCGGATGAACATTAAATCCCCTGATTTCAAATTCTGCTTTGCAGGCATTAAAATTCTCGTACTGAATCTCCCCTTCACTGTCACCATCCAGAGTATAAGCATACTCTGCGCCAAACTGATCCAGATTGAAATGTTCTGCTCCCATTCCAATTTCCTCATCCGGAGTAAATGCTACACAAATCGTGCCATGCGGCCGATTTTCTGTCTGGATTCTTTCAATCATAGTCAGAATCTCTGCAATTCCTGCTTTGTCATCTGCTCCCAGAATCGTTGTTCCATCCGAAGTGAGCAGTGTACGTCCTTTTAGCCCTGTCAGATGTGGAAATTCCTTCGGACTCAATACCAGTCCGCTTGTGCCAAGTACCAGATCCCCGCCATCATAATTTTCGGTAACCATCGGTCGGATCTCATGATCACAAAAATCAGAAACTGTATCCATATGTGCGATAAATCCAAGTGCCGGAATCTCTTTTTTTCCCTCCGTCGCCGGAAGTTTTCCATACAGATAACACTTATCATCAAGGACTACCTCTGTCAGGCCAAGTTCCTTCATTTCTTTTTCCAGCTTCCTCGCCAGATCAAACTGACACACAGAAGACGGAACTGTCTCACTCTCTTCATCACTCGGCGTACGCACTGTCACATAGTTGATCAGTCTTTCCCATGCTTTCATAATATCTGCTCCTTTGTAGTTCTCTGTCTGATGTATATCTCCGGATTGTCTTATTCTTGTGACACGCTCCCACCACTTAAATCTCTGATTTTGAAGTGGGGGCTTCTTGCTCAATGGCTCTACAGAGCCAAGTATCTACAAGCTATCCTCGCGTGCCCCGCGATTTTTATTAGTCCGGTTACGGACTTTTTATTGTGCTGTCATGCACATTCTGCAAAGATTCTTTTTCCCTCTTTCATGATATTAACTGCTGCATTTACATCGCGGTCCATTCTGTTACCGCATTCACAGTAATAAATCCTATCAAATAAAGACAATTCTTCTTTTTTCTTTCCGCATACACTGCAAATCTTACTGGATGCAAAATAACGGTCTGCTTTGATCAGATATTTTCCTTGTTCCTCCAGTTTATATTCCAGCATAGACAGAAACAGGCCATATCCATTATCATGTACACCTTTTCCAAGATGAAGTCCTCCTGCCATCCCTTTCAGATTCAGATCTTCCACGCATACTGCATCGAAGCTCTCAGTAAGACTGGCACTGAGTTTATGCTGAAAGTCTTTTCTTTGATTTCGGATCTTTTCATGGCACAGTGCAACTCTTTTCTTCTGCTTCTTATAATTCTGACTGCCTTTCTGACATCTGGACAGCTTTCTCTGTTCCCGTGCAAGCTTTTTCTCTGTATTCCGATAGAACATCGGATATTCAGCTCTTTTACCGGTAGAAAACACACACATTCCCTGCATCGCAAAATCGATCCCAATAAATTTTTCTGCCGGTCTTTTTTCTGCTGTTTGGTTTTCACAGCAAAACAAAAGACTGGCAAAATATTTTCCGGATGGCTCCCTGCTGACTGTCACAGATTTCAGTTTCCATTTTTCTGATATCGGACGGTGAAGCTTCATTCTGACAGCCGTCATCTTAGGCAGTTTCAAATATTTTCCTTCCAGAAAGATATTTCCATTCACTACGTTTGTTGTATAAGATTTTCTTGATGACTTCTTTGATTTGAAACGCGGAAATCCTGCAGATGGTTCACGAAAAAACTTATGGAATGCGCTTTCCAGATGCATCTGTACATTTGCTAACGCCAATGAATCCACCTCTTTCAGCCAGGGATATTCTTTCTTGTAACTGGCTGGTGTGTTCCTTAACATCTTTTTTTCTTTTTTATAATGTTCCATTTTATCTGCAAGCATACAGTTATAGATAAATCGGCTGCAGCCGATTGTTTTTTCTATTTGCACACGTTGTTCTGCATTTGGATAGATTCTTATTTTTACTGCCCGATTTATTTTCCTCACCTTATTCCTACATATGAATGATTTCAATCATCGTTTTTTGAACAATATGTTCTCTTTTTATTATTATAATACAATTCCAACACGCGAACAAGTGTTTTCTTTTTCGTTTATAAAATTCTTTTGAGCATTTATGCTCAGATCTACAATTCATCTCCCACCTATAGAGGAAGGAGAATTCTTGCTATGTTATGTTAATTTTTCTCCTCGCTTTTGAGATTTCCTCTGTTATCTCATATATCTCTTTGAATCTTTCTAGGTCCTCTGGAGATCTGATCAGCATGATTTCTTCGATTTTTCCGGTCCGTATGTCTTTGAATCCTGCTACTTCTTCCCCGGTACAAATGCTTGCACGAATAACTGGTTTCATATGTTCTCGGTCATATGTTTTTTTTCACGATTTTCTTTTTGAATAATCCCATGCTACCTCCCCATCTCCGAATAATTACAGTAACAAGATCAACTATTTAATTTCTGGAACATTTTTCTGCATCAATCGCAAGTACGAACATCAACGCATCCAATGCATTTCCTGGATCCTGCACATCAATAACATATGTATCAGTCATATGAAACAGTTCTTTACTAACCCGTGCAATTGAATAACCGCTTCGATCAAGAATGCTATAGTCCCATTCCATAATGGTTCCATCAATATGCCATCCATTGTAATCAATATTATAATGTGGCGTCAGGAATGAGAATTCTTTGCTCAGGCATCCGATATAACTGCCGTTTTTATAAATTTCGAATTTAGGAAGAAAAGTAAGTACTTTCTGAACAACCATTCCTACTTCATTTCCATAGGCATCATAAATTACAAGTTTATGTCCCCAGGACAACTGGCCTTTTATTACATAAACAGTGTTGCCTGCTTCATCATAGATATCATAGCTGTCAAACCATGAAAACAGCCTTTGTTTAAACAATAACTTCATAACTTTTCACCACTCTCTCCAACCGATATAATTGGTTCTTTATAAGTATCATAATACCATGCCGGAACACCTTAAAAAATATGTAAATCGAAGAATTAACCCATCTTATTTCACGGATTATGATAAAACACATATTACCAGCTATAAATCTCTACTTGTTCACAAAAAGATATAAAAAAGACCATCTACTGCTTGTTTACGGTAAATGATCTTTTCATTGCAATATTTAATTAAATATCATACTGAGCCGATTGTTCACGTATCAATTTACATGTTTCTCATTGTATTGCTCGCCCTATTATAAATACAATTTATTTTCCTTCCTACCGAAACAAACCTTCTTCATTTTCAGTCCAGCGATAAAACTGACAAGCTTACTGTAATTTCTTGCTTTCTTCGGACAGACTGCTACACAGTGCATACAAGAAATGCACTTATCCTTATCGGTCATCTTCGGATTGTCCAACGGAATGGCACCTGCCGGGCATTCTTTTGCGCACAGACCGCAGGAAGTGCATTTTCCATTTGCAACAGGTTTGAGCGGAACACCACCATATTCTCGATATGGTCTGTTTCCCGGAAATGCAGGTGTCCTTTGTGCTTCGCTGTTTTGCATAATCTTTGCGGCAAATTCCAGCAATTCCTTTTCATCCTGCTGATCCGGGCGTCCGGTTCCAAATTGGTGCATCAGGGAATGCTCTGCGACAGCCTCCATTCCTGCGATACATACAAATCCTGATGCCTCCAGAACATCCTGTAGTTCCAATAGAGTATCATCAATCATACGGTTTCCAAATACTGCCACAAGAATTGCTTTCGTACCATCTGCCTTTACTTTGCGGAACATATCCGTTACAACTGATGGAATGCGTCCACCGTAAGACGGTACAGCAATCAAACATAGGTCCTTTTTTTCAAATTTCACCTTCATGAGTTTATCTGGTTCTTTAATTAGGTCGATTTCTTCAGCATCCAGCTTCGTCCCTTTCGCAACAATATCTGCTACTTTCTCTGTACCCCCTGTCGGGCTGAAAAATATGTTATAAAATCTCATAATGATCCTCCTACTGATTCCGATTTGTTTATTGTCCTTTTATAACGGTTGACCAATTGTTTTCAATAGTCTTTATATGTTTGAAAGGAATTCTTCTATCAAACTATTTATCATCTCTGGTTTATCTGTATTAGAATTATGACCGGCCCCTTCAATCCACTTTAAAGGAATTTTCATTTTTCTCAGTTACACAAACTGAAAAACTTTAACTATTTTCATAT
>SKER01000489.1_pt1 | contig 45670 bp, 36 predicted proteins | sample 4826961 | NCBI WGS metagenome assembly SKER01 (sample SAMN11008804, study PRJNA524170) | human gut metagenome | biome: Human fecal sample; material: Feces; isolation source: fecal sample from pouch patient p47 | host: Homo sapiens | place: Israel: Tel-Aviv | collected 2016-11-16 | reverse complement strand
CCAACTTGCGTTGGAGCCTCATTCAATGCTCGGGTGGAGACGAGGGGGATCGAACCCCTGACCTCTTGACTGCCAGTCAAGCGCTCTCCCAGCTGAGCTACGCCCCCGTGCGAAGATGTACTATACGGGAACTCCCCCGCCGATGCAAGGACAATTTCGGAAAAACTTTCGTGATCGTCGGCGCACACGGGACCGCGCCAGCCCGCGGGGCGCCTGGCCCCCGCACGGCCTGTACGCCGGCCGACTTGGCGCGCGGAACACGATCCGCCCCGTGCAACAGGATTTTCCGTGCACCGCCAGTCCCATTATCGGGTCTGACTGCGAAGTACCCCTCCTCTGCGCTTCAGAACCATGCCGGTTTACTACGATGAATCAGGAATGTCCGACCACGCACGCCTTTTCGCGTAACCGGCGGGCTCCCTACCTGCGGTTTTACAAATGGAGAACACGCGGTGCTTGGGAGTCGCTGATCCGTCGTAGTAATCCGGCATGGTTCTGAAATGACATCAGGTTGATTTCACGCATAAATATGTTGGAGCCCTGAAATATAGGCTTTTACTTTTTCTAAAACACGTCTTTTCCGCGATGCGCCTAGATTAGCTGTTGTTTAGCATCGGATATGATCTTGCGTTGTGCGACTTGCTCGTGCATGGTAGTATTTCACGACGTGAAGCGAAGAAATTTGGCCTGAGTTGCCTTTGTTAGAATTGCATTCACCGTTCATAAGGGCTCTTGGCGCAACGGTTAGCGCAGGGGACTCATAATCCCTGGGTTCTGGGTTCGAATCCCGGAGGGCCCACCAGAGTATTTCGAGGCCGGGCATTACGCCCGGCCTCTTTGTTATTGAGCTGCAGACTAGCTTGTCATTCAGAGACGTAAAGTTATCAACATTCATATTCGTAATTAACAATGGGTATGTCGCCAAGATGCTACTCAGCCAATACATGGCTTAAATTAATAGATATGAAAAAAGGCCCCAACTTGCGTTGGAGCCTCATTCAATGCTCGGGTGGAGACGAGGGGGATCGAACCCCTGACCTCTTGACTGCCAGTCAAGCGCTCTCCCAGCTGAGCTACGCCCCCGTGCGAAGAAGTACTATACGGGAACTCGGACGGCGATGCAAGGACAATTTCGGAAAATATTTTGCGGCGCGTGGAACGGGCGCGGGGCCGAGAGGACCCACGGTACCCGACATAGTCCGCGGGGCTCGGAATGTCGCCCCAGGTGCCGCCGGCCAGACCAAAGCGATCCGCGGTGCTTCCGGGGACCTGAGCCCTTCCGCACGCCTTCGGACCATTTTACGGAACCGTGCGTAGCTCGCCCAAGCTGGTCGCTTCATAAACGGACCGGTTTACTACGCCGATTCCCGGATTACCGACCTCACGCCTACTTTCGCAAAACGGGCAGGCGATCTACCTGCGGTTTTACGAGCGGCGAATTCGGTGTGCTCAGCTACCCCCAATCCAACGTAGTAAACCGGCGTGGTTGTAAAATGGCATTTAATTACTGGCAGCATATAAAGTATTAAAAATGCTCAGTTGGGCATTATTACTTACCAATATCAAGCCAATTGCACAGAACGTTGGCCCGCAATCTGGTCTCAGCGCATCTCATCGCCTCGGTTTTTGGCTTGTAGCGCAACTCTAATCGCTCACACACACTGTGGATGATGGCATCAAGCTGATCGTGATCATTGAGCATGTCATGGGTTACAAGAAATACGTCGTATCCCATGCTTTGCAATGCTGTCATTCGGGTGGCGTCGTGGTCAAGCACAGCGCCCGATCCATGGATAACCTCTCCTTGAAGTTCGATAATCACAGCCTTCATTGTTATTGGATTTACGATGACGATATTGCCGTAACAGATTTTCTGACCTGCGATTTTCCGAGCTGAATTCGACAGCGGTGTTAAGTCGTTGACGAATATGTTTTTAAACTCCGCTCCGCTGGCACGCCTCGGATGACTTAGCAACATGATTCCAGCAACTTCTAGCGGGGATGCAGCAATACCTATCACCTGCTGTGCGGCTTCGTAGAATTGCTTTCCCCACATCTCGCTTTTAACCTTCGCTGCAAATCTATGCAGTTCTTCTATTTCAATAAGAGGCATTCTCATCCAGAGCGTTGTGCCCCTTCCGCTAGCTTTATTTCCGGATCCGTCATCCTGCTGCCCACTTTGATCATTCTCGCTGTCCTTCTGGTGCGCCCGAGCATAGACTCGCTTCCATGGGGCCTCGTCTTGGGTTTCGTCTAGTTCAAACAGACTTTCTGTGGTGTACTGCTCTTCTTTTGATTTTGCTTGCTCAAGTGCCATATCGACCGCGGGCAATGGTTTAAAAATCGAGAACCATCCGCAGAACTCGTACATAGCCAGAACTAGATCGCATGAAGACACGCTTCGAGTCATGGTGAATAGCGTATTAAGAGGGTCAGTGACGCTAAAGCCCATACCTGTGTCGATGGAAACCTTCTCTGTATAGGCGCTGTTCCATCGGATGGTCCGTCTTGTCTCGGAATGCAGGTTACTTTGTGTTGATGCTGCTGTGATGACTGGCGACTTAAGGACGTCGACTACGAAGGGCGATTGGGATAGGGCTCGCCAGCCGTCTTCGGAGTTGGGTAGGCGCGGGTAGAGGTCGCGCACTTGCGGTGGACAGCGCCAGTAGCGGAATGCGGTGTTTGCGCAGACGATTTCGTCCATTTGTGCCTCCCCTGGTATCGGCCGTAGGCCGTGCGGATTGCGGACATGGCCGATTATCTACCGGGGTATCATGCGGGTAAGTACCGGAAGCAAACCAAAAGCTTGACGAGTTCCGCCGAAAAACCCTCGTAAGATAGAAATCCGCCGGAAGGCGCTCTGGGCATATGGTCCTTGTCTCCACATTTGTGCTCGGATCACAAGGGGAATTCAATGAAAATACGCATGCGTTTTATGCAAGACGTGTAATGGCGTCAGCAAAAATGGCGCGATAAGATAATGACGCCTTAGTCGACTACGATTTGTTTTTGGTGTCACTTTTGGTGTCACCCTTGGTGTCAAAAAGAAAAAGGCCAGAGGCATAACACCTCTGACCTGTGCTTTAGATGGTGGGCGATACAAGATTCGAACTTGTGACCCCATCCGTGTGAAGGATATGCTCTACCCCTGAGCCAATCGCCCGTCGCCTTTCGGCAAAAGAGATACTATCATAGCCGCGCGTGGTTTACCAAGAACTTTTTGCCCCCGATTTTAAATTCGTGGGCGCAAGCCGCGTCATCGCACCTAAGGCAACCAGCAAACCGCCAGCTAAACCACCCTTTATCGCTTGATCCACGAGGTCTCGGGGCGGCAGATAAGTCGCGCGTTGTTGTAGGCCATGTCGAGCGTGAGACAGGTATGCGCGGCGTAAAAGCCATCCTCGCGCTGAATGGTCAGCGCCAGCTCGGGCTTGTCGCCGGTTAGGCATAGCGGCAGCAGCAGCTGGATCCGGCCGCCATAGAACTGCGGCACCGCGAGCGTGTAGTTGGCTGCGGCGCGGCGGGCGGCCTCGACGACGGCGCCCTCAAAGGCGCGGCGCAGCAGCAGCGAGTTGTCCTCCCCCATCAGGCTGGCGGGGATGCGCGTCAGGTTCTCCTCGTCGCCCAGAATATGGTCGATGTTGGAGCGAATGGGCAGGCGGTAGTCAAAGACCAGCTCGGAAGGATCCTCAGCAAAGCGTACGCGGCACGGCAGGTACTCAAACGAGACCAGCATGGGGTCGCTTTCCTTAAAGAAGCCCTTCAAAAACCAGCGCTGGCGCGCATCGGGCTTGGTGTTAGGCTCAAACAGACCGTAGATGGTCTCGTAGCGGCGTGTGTACAGCCCGGTGTTAAACAGACAGCGGTCGTCGTCGAACACTAGCGGCAGGTTGGACGGTGCGGTCTGGTCAACGTCGCGCTCAGTCAGGAACATCGCGCGGCTAAACGAAAACGACAGGTAGTTTTTGAGGATGCGGTTGCTAGGACCCCAGTCCTCGGGATCGGCGAGGTCGACCAGACGGTCGTAACAGGGCTCGGGGCAAAATGCAAAGTCGTAGACATTGCTGCACAGGGTGCTGGGGATTTCCATGTGGTGTCCAATCAATTCAATAACTGGCATGCGAATGCTTAGATTCTATACGTGCGACGGGTCGCCCGAGCCTACAACACAACCGCGGCGCAGCTCTTCGGCGAGCTCGCTGGTCGTGCGGCGACTAGAAACGAGGTCCTGGATCCAGGCGTAGTACTGGTTGTCTTTGGGCTCGGGGCTGTCGGACAGCACGACCGGAGTGCCTGCGAACCTTAAGATGGACAACGCAAAGACAAGGCTGGTTCGTTTGTTACCGTCTTCAAAGATGTGGTCCTTGACCATGTGCTCGGCCACGTAGGTGACCTGGTCAAAGATGTCTGCGAAGCGATCGGCCGGCGATTGGCCGAATATCGTACAGAATGCACCCGCAAGCACGGACTCGACGCGTCCAAGCTCAAGCGCGGCCCGGTCGCCTGTGGCGTCGGTTGTATAGCAGCGCCCGACCGTCATCAGCGTGCCGTGCAGGCGCATCACGGCCGCGGCCATAGCTTCGAGCGAACCGGCATCATCGAGCACGAGCGGCGCGAACGGATGCGCCTGGCGCGGCGCGACCGCTATCATGAGTTCTCCAAGAGCCTGAGCGCGTTGGGCATGTCCGCAATGGTCAGCCGAATAGCTTCGTCGAGTGATGTGGCGCCGTCGAGCAAAATCGGTGATGCTGAATTTGCCACGTGCGCAGTTGATTGATCTTCTTGAGCAACGCAATCAGCGCCGTCATCTTGTTGAACATAGCTCCAAGGCATGTCTGACTCCTCTATAGCTTTACAGACGAAATAGCCCGCGAGTCGTACTCCAGGGCGATCGGCTGCCAGACGAGGTCTTCGATGGCGCAGTTTAGGGTGTTTGCGAGCGCCAATGCCGAGGAGACCGAGGCGCGGCGTAGGTCGAGTTGGTTCTGCTCGTAGAGTTGTATGGCGCGAAGCTTAACCCCCGATTGGTCGGCGAGCTGTTTTTGCGTTAGTCCGGCCGCCTTTCGTGCCGCTTTGAGGCCCTTTTTGTCTGCCTGAGCGTTGTTCCATTTATCAATGACAATCTGGGCGAATTTGTCTTCGGAGGCCTCGTGAAGCGGATGGTACGAGCCGATTATCCAATCGAGCGGGGCGACTTCAAACAGGTCGCTAAAACACAAGCTGCTCATCCATTGCGCATAGGCCAAAACCCAGCCCGCCCAATACTGAGGCGAACGGTCAAACGGATAGGTCTCCCTGCATTCGACGGGGATCAGTCCCGCATGGGCGATAATATCGCGCGCGAGCTCGTCACCCGCCATGCCGCAGACGACGCGAGGCGCACCGCGCTCAAACTGTTTCATCTCAAAAGCGTTCGACAGGATGGCCGTCAACTCGGCCGGAGTCAGCCCTTGGTCACAGAGGGCAAAATCGACCGCCTCGCCCAGCGTTCTCATGGCATCCTCGAGATACATCTCACTGTAGGCGTGGATCATCGTCCGTCATCCCCTCTCGAATGATATCGACGATACGGATTCCCTCAAATGGATTTTCGGCAAGTAGCTCCCGATATTGCGCCCTTGCCGCTTCATCTCGCTCCTTGGCCAATGGACCATACAGAGCTTGCGGCGCACGTTCAAATCCTGCAAAACGAATACTCTTAAACGCGCGCTCGCTTTTGAGCACAATCTGCTCTCCCAGGTTGCCGAGCCTCATGGATCGACCCAACTGCTCGACGGTAATCGTATTGTTCACAAAAGCTCTGGCATAACTAAAGTACGAGTCGTCCGCGCGCCATCCCCTAATCACATCGCAAGCTCTAGTGTCAGGTAGAAAATGATTGTGGAGATATTCGCACGCGCCCGCGGCAATGGCGGTGTCTTTGCGAAAAGAACGATGCTCAACAAGCAACGCTATCCAATGCAGGACGCAATATTGCGGCGATAGCAGGTCGAGAATTTTGAGATCGGCTATATCGAGTTCATAGCGATTCGCAAAGCCGTCGGCATCACGCGAGCACGCCCATTCCCTTGCAAGGTCGAGGCTCTCTGTGCAATAGAATCCCTGTCCATAGTCGTTATGGACTTTCCCCAGGCCAAGCTGGGGAGTCTCAATGATTTTCTGAGAACCATGCCACAGTTCCACGCGAGCCTCCTAACAGGTATCGCTCTGGCGATAGTATAACATACTATCGCCAGAGCGATATCTGTATTCAAAGAGCAAGATGGCAATCCCGTAGCTGTCGGCGGTCTTGGCGAGTGTGAAGAACACGCCGCTTGCGCTCGCTTTGGTTCTTGCCGGCTTTGAAACGGAAGTATTCACAGGACATCTATAAATGTAACTAAATAGTTTGCCGTGTAACATTAATAATGTTACATTTCAAAATAGCATGTTACAAAGGAGGCGAAACATGCGGGAATTCGTTGAGAAGATGCTGCATACGAGGGTCGAGCGTGAGCCCGTTAACGTCTCGGGGCTTCCCCTGTATCTGAGGGGGTTGTACTCCCTTGAGCGGTGGACCGCCTTCGGCGTGCCGTTCGTGATGGCTTCCCCCATCGAGAGTGCGACGGTGAAGACCATGGCGAAACACCGCAACACGCTTGAGATAGCTCTGGGGATTCCCGTGGCTTTCGCTCTCGAGAGCGCGACGGGCTACAGGGTCGAGCGAATGCTTGAGGCCGGCCTCGCCTTCGTAGCCATAGACAAACAGGTGTATCTGCCGTTCCTGGGAGTCGCGCTGAATGGTGGCAAGGGCCATGCGGGCGACCGTAAGCAGGTGAGCGTCGAGACGCTCTCGCCCCAGGCGCAGCGTCTCGCCATCATGGCGCTCTACGGTGAACTCGACGGAGCCAACGTCACACAGGCGGCGAGTGTTCTCGCTGTCGCAAAGATGACCGTCTCGCGCGCGTTCGACGAACTCACCGCTGCCGACCCCTCGATCGTCGTGTCCGAAGGGCGCCGACGGGTCCTACGCCCCGACCGGAATAAGATGGCGCTGTGGCGACGGCTGGAACCATACATGGCAAGCCCGGTCGCAAGGGAGCATCGCCTGACCCACATGCCTGATGCGGACCTTCCACCAGGAGGAGTTTCGGCGCTGTGCGAGCTCTCAATGCTGCAGGACGACCCCTGGCCGACTTTCACCGCGACCAAAGCGCAAGAGCGCGCCCTGGGGCTGGCGACCTGTGCACGTAACGCTGGATTCGACGAGTCAGAGGAGCCCGCGTGCGTAGTGCAGGTACTGCGCTACGAGCCCGAGCCAGCGCCCGGGTGTGTTGGCGACCCGCTTTCCGCCATCCTATCCCTTCCCGACGATGTGAGGGACGACCCGCGCGTCGCGGGCGAGATCGAGTACGTCTTGAATCGAGTGCTTGGGGTTGATTATGAAGGGAATCGATAAGTTCAGGGAACGCTTCGTGGGCCGCGAGGACGAATATGTCCTAATCGGTGGCGGCGCCTGCGACCTGCTGTTCGGCGAGGCAGGGCAGAATTTCAGGGCAACGAAAGATCTCGATCTGGTCCTTCTGGTGGAGGCGCTGACACCTGAGTTCGGCCGCGTCTTCTGGGACTTTGTCCGGGAGGGCGGATACGAGAACAGACAAAAGAGTAGCGGGAAGTCGCAGTTCTACAGGTTCTCTAAGCCGAAGGACCCGGCCTTCCCCGCCATGCTGGAGTTATTCGCGCGCGTCGACATCAACTTGCGCGACGGGGATTCCGGCCTTATGCCGATTCACATCGACGATGAGGTTTCCAGCCTTTCTGCAATTCTGTTGGACGAGGAATACTACAGACTGCTTGTCGAGAACAGGGTGTCGGCCGGCGGCGTCGCTGTCCTGTCGGTCGAGGGGCTAATCCCCTTCAAAGCTAAGGCGTGGCTTGACCTGTCTGCCAAGCGCGCGGAAGGTCAGGCCGTCGACGAGAAGACCGTGAAGAAACACCGCAACGACGTCTGCCGCCTCGCCACCTTGCTCGCGGGTAACGAGCACCCCGCCATGAGCGAGGGGGTTCGTGCTGACATGAGGCGCTTCATGGAGGCCTATGAATCGGACCCCGTCGATCCCAAAACAATCAGGATCAAGGGTGTTGCGGCGCAACAGATCGTTGAGGTGCTGAAGGACGTTTACTTGCGATAACACGAACTCTTGACGAGCTGTCCACCAACGTGGATCGTAGGGCAGCTCGTTGACTAGTCGCTCATGAGTCGCCATTTCTAGAGGTGCAGTATTGTTAACAATATCGGGTTGTGCTCGGATGGATCCAATTTTCCCCGCACTACCAGAAATCGGAAGCATCAGCAGCGGCGTGCGACTTCGAGAATCGCTGTTCCCAGCACGAACAGAAAGGCGGACATGGCAATCCAATAGCCGTCGGCGGTCTTGGGAAGTGATGAGGACGTCGCGGTTGCGGTCTTTGGGTTTGAGGCCTTGGCGACCGTGGTCTTGGTCACCGCCGTCGTGGTTGTCGTCTTTGTCGCGATTGAGGGTTTCATCGCAGGATCCGTCGCCGGTACCGCACCGGGTTGCCCCGCAGCAGGGTCGGCGCCACCAGTAGTCTCGCCCGTGTCATCCCCCGGCACCTCGCCGCCGGGTGTAACGGTCTCCCCCGCCGGGGCGGTGGCGCCATCGGGCTCAATCACCACGTGCGGTGCCTCGCCCCCGTTTGCATCCACAACGCTGGCGGCACCAAAGGCCCCGCCCGCAGGCGTCACAAAGTGCGCAGCAACGAGCGATCCGCGATCGCAGGCAACGCCGGTATCCGTACCGGTCGCATCCAGCCAGGACGCATTCACGACAAGTGTCTCGCTCGCGGCGTCGGCACCAAACCCCTCGTCGAGCAAGCGCACGCCATAAAAGCGCAGGCCAGTATTGGACCCCGCGCCCGTGGCAACAACACGCCCACCGCCGCGTACGGTCAAGCTACCTGCGGCAATGCCGGCAACGGTCTGGTCAAGAACGCCTGCTCCGTCGGCCCTGGCATCGACCGTGCAGCCGTCCACCACCAGCGCCTGGGCCACATGGATCCCGCATTGCGAACCCGTAGCCGTGAGCGAGCCGGAGCCGATGAGCGTAAGGTCCCCCCACACCTCCATGCCGCTCATGGAAATGTCCGCATCGGGCGCATGCGTCTCGACCACGGAGTTTTGCCCCGCAAGCGTCATCACCAGGTCGCCGTCGGCGCCGATGGCCTCGCCCGCATAACCGTTTAGCTCCAGATGGTCGGCAGCGGTCCAAGCCCAACCGGGACCCGACACGCCCGGCTCGCAGTACGTGTCGCCCGCAATGAAAAGGCCGTCCGCGCCCGCGGCATAAGAAGGCCCGCCCAGCAAAACGCATAGGCAGGCCATGGCAGTAAACAGGATGTAGTGTCGGCTAGTGTGGAACGCGGTGGCAAACATAACCGCTCCGATCTTCGCAAGAGCCATTGGAAACTGCGCCAGAAAACTACCTGGTAGCAGCAGTTATTAGTGTAGCGAGATCAGGCGAGTGGCGAACGAATTACCTGCAAACGAACCCCGAAATTAGGTGTAAATCGTTTTGCCAGTCGGTGAAAGGAGGGTTCGAAGTATGTTGAGGCGAGCGCAGGCAACGGTACTACCGAATTGCTTTATCGAACGCCGACAGCGTTGTCGTCAAGCTAAGTATCAGCATGTCTGCTTAGCGTCGGATACGACTAAAACAGTCACCAGTCCATCTGAATCAACCATCGATGGTGCGTAGGACTTCAACAGAGTAATTGCGACTCATTAGTTCTGGAATATCTGGAAAGTTGTTGATTGTAAATTCTGAAACAATGCTCTTAGTTGTTAATGAAGTAAGGTCGGGGTCAAATAGCAAGTTTAAATTTGCCAAACATGCCAGCTCTTTAAATCCAGGGTTATTAAATATCGAGTCAGGAAGGTCGGGGCAAAAATACTCTTCCTCCGTATAGGCAATTATTAACTTTAGTAAAACATCGAGGCATTTACGGCGGCTTATAGAATTGAGCCACCTATAAAGGCGTGCGTATCTTGCAAATCCATCATTCCGACTAAAGACAAAAACTCTCGTTCCATTTTCGAGAGGAAAAACGCAGGCATAAAGAGGTTCAATGCGATAACTTGGCGAAAAATTATAAATGTCGTTAATAATCCTTCCCTTGTGATCGCATATTAAATTAAGTTGTCCTTGAAAAGCGAGTGGAACAGTATAGGGTAAATAATGATCAATAAACAACTTGTAGCCATTGTTGGCACTCCTCATAGCTGCTAAAGCATATTTTAATTGAATGTCGTCTTCCTTCTCGTCTAACATGCGGACATTCCCCATGTTAGAAAAGTCGAAAATAGCTGTTTCGGGAACTTCTTCCAACATGCCCACTTGTTGACGAGCTTTATATTTTTCTAAAAGACAGACTTTTGTCGCAATGCTTGCAAGTAACGTGTTGCTGAGTGACTTACCTTCATAATAATAGTCTGCGCGTTCGTAATCCGCAAAAAAGGTACCGTCGCATTTCTTGCAGATTAATTTAAAAGTACCCGTTCGATTAAGGCCAACCTCATAAGGCATAAAATCGATTCCAATAGCTTGGTTCAGAGTCTTTGTTTTGCCGTCCGTCGTTATATTTTTTAAGCAAAACTGGGGTATCGAATGCGAATTGCAAAATGAAACCGTTTTCTTTCCGCAGAGCATGCAATTCTCAGGCTTCGCCTTCTGTTCGCCTGCATGTTTGTACATACTGAACTTTTTATTAAATGCGGTTAGAGTTTTCTTGTCAGGATGAATCTCGCCGAAGTCAATGCGATAAACATTTGAGTTGTCCAAATTTGCACCTCATGTAGATGGCGAAATGAGTACATTAATTTGAATTAATTCTACGGTGAGAACACTATGGATCTCGTACTACCGTCCAATGCAGACCGCCGCTCTCCCCTAATACCTCTTATTCAAATCCCTCATATACACCTTGTCCGATACTTCGACAAGCTCGTAGCTCCAGCGGTTGGCTACTTTCACAGAATACTAAATTAGCTTAATACCAAATTCGCGAACTTTGGCGTTAAAAGCTTCGACATAGGAGGGCGAGAGAAGTTTATTTGGTTCATATCCGGATAAATCAATGTTATTAATCTCGTCGACATTCTGATACTTACCAACTTCTTCGTTCTTTAAAGTTGCTGTTAAAATTACCTGGTTTTCAAGTTCTAGAAACAGCGGCAATAGGTTTTCTTCACGTCCGGTTGACAGCTCCTCCGCTCTAAATGAGTCAACCAGAATCGGCAGCTCATGCTTCAAGTCCCGAGTTAATGCATAGATTCGGGCCATGAGAAATTCAGTAGCTTCACTGCCGCTGTATGGGCTGCTTTCTGTGGTAAATAAATCTGTATAGTCGGGAGCAGCATCATCTGGATTGAGCGTGTTTCTTACGCTGTTCATCGTTTTAAGAAGCGATGTCTTCAGTTCCTTTTGCTGAGCGGCAATATCTGAAGCCAGTTGCCTTCTGAATTTAATTGATTCGTTAATATGGTTTAATTGATCCGTAATAGAAGTGAGTTCAGAATCAATTGCCTCCAGGCTAACGTAGTTTTCTCTGTGGGCAAAAATATCTTCTAAAGTAACTTCGCGCGAGTCAGCTAGCTTATTAAAATTATGTTGAAGAACTCTGATTTCCGAGTCTAATCCTGCAGCCTCATCTTTCTGACCCTCAATTCGTTCTTTAAGAGACAGGAGGATTTGCGTCCTAATCTCGGGAGATGTGAGGTCAAATAAAAAATTTTTGTCATTAATTTGAAATCCGATTTTTGAAGACCCGCAGTTGAGACACACAACGGAACCTGTCGATAATTCTCTATTCAGAGAGTTAAGTTCTTTGAGTACCCCCTCATTTTTCTTCATACGCGTTAGCATGCGATTTCGGCGATTCTTCAAATTGACAATTTGATTGCGGATTGAATCAAGTTCTTTAATGGTTCTCGCCTTTTCTTCACGGTCGGCGGTTGGACTCACCGTCGAGAGGGCGGAACCTGGCTCTTTTAGTGTTTTTGCTTGCTTTGACAGCTCTTTCTGACGCGATTGAAGAACGGCCTTTCTTTGTAGAGCATCTTCAATATTTTCAGCATCCATCGATTTGGCCGTAATCCCCTTATAGGAATACACCATTTCCATGAAATCTAGTTTGTTGTAATAGCCGCCAAGTGTTCGAGAGGTATTGCGCTTCCCTTGAGGTAAAAAGCATAGCTGTTCAAATAAGCTCATTGGCGCAATTCGTTCACGCTCATCTTTAGTTATTAAGGGAAGTTCAAATACATTGGCGCTCCAAAAGCGATCAAACTCTGAAGCGTTTTCGAGGGGGATAACGGATTCTCCAGTTTTAATAGCAAAGGTATTTTTGCTGCGAAGTATTGAAATTGGCTGTCCATCCCTCTTTATATCAACAATATAAATGTAATTTGTATAGTGAAGACTTGCTGGAAATAACGGATCAAAACCAAGGGCGAACATTGCCGCTTGCATAACTATTGTTTTGCCTACATGATTTTCATCGCTTGATATGATATTAAGCCCATCCGTGAAACCCGATAGTACGTATGCTTCCTTAGAATTCCCTAGCAGGATTTGCTTAATTCGAATCATTTATTTGTCCCGTCTATAATGTTTGCGATTAAGTACAACAGAGCTCTTCTGTTTAGATGTATGCAAGCATTTCTGATTTCTGAATCAATATTGTTTGAAATCTGTCTTATCCCAGCATGACCATCCTTATCAATTTCCCGAATAATGGAATCGAAAAGTCGCCAAAATGCGTCTTTATTATTTTTGTCAAAATATTGAAGTGTAATGGCATTTTGACAATCTTCAATGATTTCATCTTGTAATTCTGGGGGCTGCTCATTTAGATAAGTCTCGAAACTAACTGGTACTGGATCCTTCATGGGATTCCTGTTTATAAGTCGTTGAAGTACAAACAAATCAATTTGTCGTCTATTTAAAACACGAGAATAGTCATAAACTTCATCGGGACGTGAAATTTCTTTGTTCGCGATGCTTGGACTATTTTTAATGCATGACTGCGTATTACGTATCTCATTGAACAAAGCTTGAAGAGTTCTTTCGCTGGGCATGGCGGCATCAGAGATTTTAATGAGTGGATATAAGTATTCGATTTCGCTCTGTTTCGCTATCACGAACTTGACGATATTTAAAAATGAATCAATCGAATCGTCCGTAATTTTAGAACCAGCCATGTAGCGCTTTTTATCGCAGGCGTCTTTTAATCCGTCTCTAATTCTGGATTGCGCGCCAGGCTTTACATCATTAAATCGAAAAATGGAGCAGGAATTGTCTTCCAAAACCGATTGGGATACCCCACCTAAAAATAACGTATAGCTTGCAAAATATGAGGAAAAGTCTGAAATAAAGTTCTTATAAAGGGTGACGAGGTTTCTACCAATTTCTTTTGGAGCGATATTTGTTTTAGCTTTAGATTGCACATCGAATAAAGTCTTCGAATGTTTATCCATGCCGGTAACATCGTTAAAGCAGTCAATAGCGAAGGCGTCAACTTTGTCACAATCTTCATCAAATGAGAGAAGATGAAGCAAGGCCTTGGTCTCGGCGGCGTTTCCAGATGCGGTTGTTCGCTCAGACGTATCAAATACATATGGCATTGAGCGACCATCCAATCTTGGCCAAACGGCAATATCAAAATTTACCTGCAGAAAAGTATACATCCTATAGAGGGTTACAATTCGATTTGCCGAACATTTATTCATTAGTTGCCAAGCGGCTAATCCTTTATACAAACTCCGTGTAGCTGGTCATGCGATAGTTTGATATGGCAAGCTCATGGCAAAATTCGTCAATAGCATACTGCTTACTCTCGTTGGCGTCGTGCTCACAAAACACCCATTTGGCATCGCGGTAGCGTGGAGCCAGAACGTCGCGGTAGTACGGCTTATCGACTTTGTCGAACGAGTTGCCCATGATAATAACTGTATTGACATTAGCAAGGGTGTCCAAGAAATGGTTTAGGGCGTCGTAGTTGCCCTCAATGTTCTTCCATGTAACTGCGCAGCGATCGCATGCGACAGTTACACCCTGCTGAATAGTCGCACCGTAAAAATCATCCATTCCATATTTGTCTTCAAGCATCTTCTGAAGCTCGAAAGGATTATTGTCGGGAGAACCAAATTGAAGAAGCTCGTTTTTATCCAAGACGCAACCATGGATATGGAGGATCCTGTCTGGACGAACACCGTAGACATACTCCAGCGTTGGAGTGTAATTAAAGGTAACGAACGAAGCAGTGTCTGGTAAATCAAGTGCAGGCTTAATTTTAGACACACCGATAGACTCTACCCATTCCTGAAAGTGATCCCTGGTGAGCTTCTTCAGGTATTCAAGACGCATGTGCAACTCGATCCAGAAATCGTCCCATCCTGGATTGTCTTCGGTTACATCTGGATACGTGTGATCGAGCGTTTCATAACAAAGGTCGTCCCATTCAATGCCGAGTGATTCTTCAAGAGAGCACCATCGGGGGTCGACACCTTTGGCGGAACTTCGTATGTAGTCAAGGCTGCCCTCAAGATCTGAGCATTCCGCTGCAAAGCAAAACGTTTTGAAGCCAGTAGCCACTTGCTCATCATGGTCTACCAGCCAGTCGTGATAATCCGAATACCCGGTTGCTAGACCATGATGAAGATCGAATCCGTTTCCTATAATTAAGAGGCAGCTACCGGTATCAGATTCTGCACCAATACGCCATCCTTGCTCTATGCTACTCATCAATCCGGATGTCCTCCCATAATGCAGTGCTATAGATTTTAGACTCATGACGCTAGCAAGCGATTATTTAATCCCGCGCTGACATTTAAGCGCGCTAACGGCGCCGGGCTCTCGCTGAACTCGACGCCGCATGAATTCATACAAGCTGTTACATTATGCCAAATGAGTCAGAATATCCGTTAAGATTAACTAGCATTTGCCTTTTTATCGATTGCGCGCCTGCGGTTTTCTTGATACCACCGCTTGCCTCGATCCCCAAAAGATGAGCCGATGTAATTCCGAGCAATCGCACTCATGTGATTCTGGGCCTGTTCACGTCTGTATAGATCTTTTTCGAGGTCAACAAGTGTTTTGTAGCCAGGCTTTGACCTATTAGCCTTTGAAACTGAAGCGCAAGTATTTTGCAAATTGACACGTGCTTCGTGAAGGGCGTCTCCAATTTCGACTGACATACGATACGCAGCCAGGCACTGTTCGAAAGATTTGTCCCTCAAACAGGAGGGGTCATTGATCGCAACAGACTTCTGCAAAGCAGAGGCTTTGGTTTTAAGTTCCTTCGCGGAACCCGGATTATCAAAAGAATAATGAGCGCCAAAATCAACAAATTGTTGGCTATTGGAAACGACTCTATCGAAGTAGAGCCTATCGGAAGGATTGAGCTCAGACCTGAGTTTTTGGTCCGATACGCTGTAGCAGGGAACGTTGATTACCGGGCTAACCGTTGTCACGCAGTTATTGCCAGTTGTGCAAGACCGAGAGCTCGACTGGCTATTCTCAATCTGACTGTCATCAGAGTTGCCCATAAAATGATACAAGCAATACAGGATTCCAACAGCAGCGACACACCACGACCAGTTCTCTCTGACGAAGCCTACGAATTCCATAAACCATGAAGTATCCATCTCAACCACCCTATAACGTTAGCCGTCATACCCGCCTTGTGGTCCCCCATCAAGATGTATATCATCCGAGTATGCTATATTAAATTGTTGTTAACCCGCCTGCTTTCCGATTGGGCAGCTTAAGGACCTCGTGCTTTCATAGCTCCTCCTCTCGAACCTCTCATCTATTCGTTTGACGTTATCCTAGAAGAGAGGAAAGGTTGTCGGCGGTGCTTAACGGCGGATGGCGCCCAGACGGACGCAGGCGGAGAATTACCCCCGGTCCAGTCTAAGCATGGAGACCCTAGCGCTCTCTGGAATGTCGGTTATTAGAATTAACGCATTTCCAGAGCAATCGGTAGGGATAGGGACGGTAGCAGGCAAATTGTAATAACGAATTGTTTGAATCCCTGTGGAGACAGCAAGCGGAAGCAGCACGCTAAGCTTACCCATAAAATTATCTAAGGCAGTCTGTAGAAGATCGACAAGAAGCTCATTACCGGAATCCTCGTCTAGGGTGTCGACAACCTCGCTAATTTGCTCCTTAGAAAATGCAAAGCAATTGGCTAGAACTGCGCAAAGCCCAGTAACAGCCTGGGCCTTAGTAGAACTAGATGCTTCGGAGAAAACAGCGCCGAACAATACAATTAATCGATCTGCGGTAAGTTTGTTGATAGGCGGCTTATGAGAACACCTGTCGTTCAGATATCCGCGCGGGATATCATGTTCTTTAGCAATCTCCAAAACCTCGCCCGACAAGGTTTTCATTCCAAAGGATTTAACCAACAAGTCACTAAGGAAATCGGTCGCAAGATAATAATTCATGACAGCTGATACGGGGTTTAGTCGTCAGATTTCTCTTGCTCTTCGTGTGCTTCCTTGTTTTTCAGCAACGCTAAATAACGTTCGAAGTCAGAAAGAGAACCACGATATTTTTCGAATCGGCGCGAATCATAGAAATAGGTAACGAACTGATTGTTGTCGTCCAAAAAACCCACCCGTAAATCAAGGGGCTCATGAAAGTACTGGCTACCAGCATTCTGAGATTCATCGAATATCGGGTACTGCAATTTTTCAATTATAATGGCAGCCTGTCTATAATTTGGAAGCGTCCGATTTCGCATACCAGCCTTCCAAGAAACAACATCCCCTGCCGATAGCGATTCGTTAGAAATATACGCCTCATAGGATTTTTTTAGCTCTTGTATAGCGGAGTCATCGTTTTTGGACACATTCAAAGAGTCGATAAACTTCTTCATATCGTCAGATTCCAAATTATGTGTCAGCAGGTTCCTTAATGCTGTGTCCTGCATCGCATTTTCATTCATATTTACCCCACTAAAATACTCTTGTTGCTGATTTGCTTATTAGCTAAATCGCTATCGTCTTTATATGTGTTTACATTGCTTACTGTAGTACCGGATTTTTCGCATGCCTCGCAAAGTTCGATTCTGCATTTAGCAATGGAGCAGATTTTGGCGTATTCAGCGATGGTGATCTGTACGTCATTTGTTAGATCGAGCTGTTTTGCTGCGCGTAAAAAAACAGAGGTGCTTGCATAAAGTGTTTCGATAATCCGCTTCGATAGTTCGTTTCCAGGCATGTTTAAGCACTTGGAAAGCGTACTGATTAGAGCGGTTTTGAACTCGTTGTCTAATAATGGCAAATACCACTTGACGGATTCACTAGAGTTGGTAAGACCCTTGTTCAGCAACGAAACAGAATCACGGATAATACCAACCGTTTTAACGACATCTGAATCGGAAGAGATATCACAATCCTCGCTGGAAAGATAGCAGTCTTTTGAATGTGGAAGAGCCTTTCCATTTGACCAGAGTTTAGGCGCCGGATGCATAACCTTATAGGCCGCAAACACTGACAACAGCGCACACAGGCTCGACAGTAATGAAATTAAGAACTCTAGGGCGCTCACTCTTCATCGCCATTCTCGCTACGGCCGAGACTCAATGCATCTCGTATTATCATTTCCAAATCATCAGCAGTAATTATGTACCCATCATCGCTTGTTTCATTTTCCCTATATTCATCAGGCCCAGAGCCCGCGTTACTGCTAGTGAAAGACATGGCTGCTAAATAAGCTGAAACGGCTAATGCAACCGATGAATTAATATAAGGAGACAAGCTTGTCTGTACATCAAAGAAGTGCGACTCAAACAGCATCTGATTGACCGCCAGACCACAAGACAACAAAAGCGAAAGCATGAGGAGGATAATTCCAACGCCCCATTTAATACCTGAATGAATTTTTGAACAATTGCCATGAATCAACTCAACACAGAGAAGTGACGCAGAAGAAAAACTAAAGGCCGCTTTACTCAGATCGCTCATAAAATACTCGTAGAAAGACTGTAATCCGGAAATTGCAAGTAATATACCGCAGGCAATAGTGGGAAGTAGAATTCCGACAAGATTCCAGATGAAGGCAATGCTAAATTCAAAAATAAACTGATGGCTTTGTCGAAAGCCGTTCACTTTATTAATAATACTGCTAATCAACTTGTTCAATCAGAATTGTCACCAGAATTCAGTTATTCATCTAGGCAGATTTATTCCAAATAAGGTAAAACTTACCGAATTTAAATAATCTATAGAGCGATCTCCGGACGAGCGTCGATTCATCATTTACCTTTCTTATAGCCACAACGCCACCCTGTCAGTTCAAAAAAATTGCGACTAGCGTCACGAACAACGCGCCGGCTGCCGAGTAGATCTACGTGGAACGACATATACAAACCTCGCACGCAACGGCGGGCTCTCGCACCGCTTGCAGCTGCCCGTCGCATGCCGCTAGCGAATGCCCTCGCGAGCAACCTTGAGCACCTTGCGTTTGATCGCTCCCAGTTTGCCGCGGACGCGCTGCTTAAGAGACGACTTGAAGTCGTACTTAGCCATCAGTCCCTCGATACCCATCCTTGAAGCAAGATCTGCCATAAACTCATCGCACTTCGCATACGGGGCAACCGATTTGACCAGGCTAGGATTGCCAGCAAGAACCTGCTCGATGGTCGCATCGCCACAGTCAATGGAGTTCGCAATTCCTTGAAAAGCTGCGATACCCTTATCGGTATTACAGATAACCGCAGAGACACCCTTAGAGTAGTCGACCTCAGGATGGATACCCTGGAAACCCCAGAAGTCGCCGAGGGTAATATCGGAGCCGCAACTTCTCTTGGCAGGGCACATGAAACAAGAGGGCCTCAGCGACGCATTGGCCAGAAACGCTTTCATGTACCAGTCCTGATTGAAAATGGTGGATTCACAATTAGGAGATGGGTCTTTCTCCGCTATGTACTCGTACATAGCGGAGAAAGACAACCATCCGGTTGTCTTACTCCGCATATTAACGTCACACACGTTCGATCCGCGGAGCGAATTCTTGTAGTCAATCCACTCCGACCAGAGGCGCGGCGCCGGGACACCGTGGCAGATGACGTCGACGGTCAGGAGCAGGCTGCTCTCCCCCATCTTTCCCAGATAGCGCTTGAGGCCCGCGATCTGACATGCCGTGCCGGCGAAGAGGACACGGCGACCCGAGCGGATTGCATCGCGAATCCCAACGTAGACCCCCCTGCCGATGCGGCTCTGGACGTACTTGGATCGCATGACGCAATCGAGAGAGGCAGCATCCTCGACCAGCACATGCTCGACGCGGCGACAACCGTCGGCCCAGGCGGCTCCGCAGACGACACCACCGTCCGCAATCACACTTTCGGCCAGGAGGCCAAAGATGCCGCCGCTGGAGGAAGCCTCCAACAGCTCACTGGACTTGCCCTTGGCCCAGCGGATCCCAAGAGCTTCGTCGCACTTACCCCCGCCAAGCGCGGGACACACCGATTCGCACGCATGGCACCCCACGCAGGCGCCTGCATCTATAACGGGATGTAGGAAGCCAAACTTATCCTCCCGCATGGAGATGCACGACTTGGGGCACTTCGCGGCACATGCGCCACAGCCACAACAGGCATCGCCGAGCTTGGATATCTTCATCTCGTCATAAGACACAACGAACTCCTAACGAAGGAACGGCAGGCGAGCAGCGAGCATGTTCTTCTCGTCGGCATCGAGTACGAACGCCCACATGGCAGCCATGAACAGGACGGTGTAGACAGCACCCCAGCAAAGGAACAACGCCCATCCAGTGACGGGCATAAAGGCTGATCCCAGCAGGCATGATGCGAGGACGCAAGCGGAGACCAGCAGCACAGGCAGGTTGCGGCGCCAGTAGAAAACCATATCGAGCCCAATCCTCTTCTGGTAATACCAGTTCATAAAGAGGCCGTTACCCAACGAAATGCTCAGAATGTAGGCGATGGCCGGAGCCCAGTAACCCAGAATAGGTGACATAGCCCAAGTGAACACAACGTTGATGCCTGCCATGCAGAGATAAACAACGGAGCGAGCCTTGTGCTTGTTCTTGGCGCGCTGAATCTCGATTCCTGTGTTCTGACACAGGGGGATTCCCAGCGGCAGCGCCATGGCGCAGATAAGCCAGTATGCGTCCATAAAGCCCTCACCCGCCCACTTGGCAATGAAGAAGCGCCCGAGAAGGACGAATCCACAGTACACCCAGCAGAATAGGAACATCTGGTAGCGTCCCACGCGCGTCATGAGTCGGGTAAGTTTAGTGTTGTCATCGCTTGTGGCCACGATGCGATTGATCATTGGAACAAAGACATTCGACATCACTGTTGAAAGGGAAACGAAGACGCTACGAACTTGAATTGAAATTGCAAACACTGATACGGTAACCGCACTCGTAAGAGCACCAAGTAACATATTTGGAACACTCTGGTTAACCAGTTCACAAATCTGGTTACCAAATATCCACGCGCTGAACGCGGCAATCGAGAGGAAGAGAGACCCGTCAAAGTGGAAAACATCAAATCTCATGCCAAGCTTTAAGACTGCGAACCTGGCGTTCAGAACCAACAGTGTCAATGCAACTGCAAGCTGCGCCGTCGCAACGCCTACCGCCCCCATCCCAAGATTGAGCAGCACGAAAGCCACGCCAGGAGTCGCCAAAGATGTGAACATCTGCCTCGACTGTTGAAACTTGAACTGTTCATGGGCAAGAATGTACGCATCAAAGACGGTTGAAAACAGAGTCACGGCGACGTTGAACGACATTATCACCATGAGCTTACCCGCGAGTCCCACCTGGTTGTCCGTGAAACTATCTGAGAAAAATGTCCCAACATTAGCAGAAAAGAGTAGGCCCAGCGCAAGGGCCACGACACAGACCGCAATGTAAAGCATGAGATACATGCCGTTGAGCCTGCGAATGTCGCCCTCGCTACCCTTCGCCCGTTCCTGCGTATAAAAGCGGATGTAGGCCTCGGAAAAGCCGAAGGTTAGAAGTGTAAGCGAGAATACGAACGAGTTGGACGTCTGGTATACGCCGTAGTCAGCCTGGCCCACGAATGCCAGTAGCATGGGCGTATAGACGAGGTTAACCAGATTCTTAACGATAATGTTCAAGTAGCCGAGAAAAGCCCCCACCCTACGTTGGTTAGCCACTAATATCGCCATGCCCAATTTGATGGGAGACCTCAAAGCAACCTAAGAAAAAATCAAGATAATTTTTCTTCTCGTCTTCAATCGCCTCAGAAACATGTGAATAATCTCCCGCGCGCGATAAATCAAAATCGGAAGATCCATATACCTTATGTTCGATACCGAGCGAACTGGACAATTGTTCGAGTCGGCTGAACATACTGGCACCACCCTCACGTTGAAATATAGTGAGCGGAGTTTGAAATATACAGCTGAAAACGGCAGCATGAAACGAATCAGTCACAACATGAGTCGCATTCTTAATGAGCGAAATAAACTCTGAAGGCCCAGCAGGAAACTCCCCCTCACAATCCCTATCAGTGAGAGCGATTACAGGCAACTGGCCATATTTGGAAACCTTATTTATTAAGTCACGGGACGCTAGATCACCGCCCAATAAATATGTAAACACATATGGCGATTTCGGAGTTAACCGATCATCGGATAACTTAAGCCATTCTTCTGCAGGTATAACTAAGGTTGGATCACAGACAATCCGCACATCGATATTTGTTTGTTGGCTAATAAGCTCGGACCCTCGTCTTTCTCTAACCGACAGATTCGAAAAACCTTTAACACCGTGAGATAGAGATAACTTCTGCTGAAACGTTAATTCATTCAGGCCAATACTTGCTGCTAGAGCAATTCGCTGACTCTTATCAGCAAAACGAAGGAAATACCAGTCTTCATTATATTTATAAAATCTAGGATTCCAAACTTGGTCGCTTCCGACGATGAAATGCGAGTATTCATTTTTAAGCGAATTATCAATATTGTGGATATGGCGAATAGGAATATGCGTATTGAACCTATCGAAAGCTGCGAGTCTAAGCGGATTCATCGATTTCTCTATCGGAGGAGGGTCCGGTCTCCCCATTAATTTCTTCACCTTATTTTTTATCTCTCGTTCTAGATTAAAACGCTTATCTAGAACGAGAGATTCAGCGGTCATGCCCTCTATTTCACAAATGCGACAAGTCGCATAGTTCTGAAGTCTATTACCGTAATTAAATCGACCATATAAGGAAATGACGCCTATTTTCTCCATTTTGTCACCCTCGCGAATATCATTAAGCTTCAAAAACTTGTAAGAGATTCCGTTTTAGATGACGTAACCATCTATATAGATAGAACCTCATCCTCATCTCTGAAATCGAACCGACGATCTCGCCCGCAAGGCGAAGTTCTATATCGTCTTCACAGTCAACAACATCGAAAAATCCATTGATTGGAGCTCTGCAATGCGAAAAAACACGTATTGTTTCTCGCTTGCATCGTTCTAAAAAAGCATCGGCTGCCGATGTCAGCAAAGCGCTGTCGCTAGGCGCGGCAGCACGGCGCTTTGACAGCTCGCAATACGTCTTAAAAGCTCCCTTGGTGCTAGCCTCAGGATCAAAAGAGGTCATCGTTGACCCTGATCGATATCTTCTCGCATAATAATCACGACGAACACAGGATGCTCGCTTTGAGTTTAAGAGCACCAAGATGGTGGCAATATCATCTTCGTGCTTTACCCTCTCGAGAAACTTGATGTTGTTGTCCCAGAACAACTTTTTTGCCGCAACATATAGGCACGGGGAAACTATGAAATCGTCATTGTCAAGGAGCAATTTCGCTAAATCAGGGCCCGAAAAATCCCCTTTATATGAGCTTTTCCTCTTATATTGGCCCTCATCCTTAACATCGCCGAAGCAGTGCGCTTCGAAGAACAGAAGGTCCAGCCCCCGGGAAGTCATCTCGCAGCAAATCTCTTCCAAAGCAGTTGGCGCAAGGATATCATCGCTATCCATAAAATAAATGAATTCGCCCTTGGCCATTTCTAGAGCCCAATTTCGCGCGCAGCCCTGTCCGCTATTTGCCTGGCAGACCACCGATATTCGCTCATCCTGCGCCTCAAAAGCTTCGCAAATAATTCGGGAGTGATCTGTGGAGCCATCATCAATACAAATAAGCTCCAATGCGCCCAGCGTTTGATCCAAGATGCTCTTAATTGCGTCGGCAACATAAAGCTCCGTGTTATACACTGGCATTATCACCGATACTAGCGGCGTTTCACAATTATTCATTTTACCTCGGTATACTTTGTAGATTTACTCTATCCTTGTATGCGTTCGATTCATATAGCGAATACCAAACCCCGCAAGAAAGCACAAAGTAGACGGGGAACGACTCGAAATCGTAAAGTGGGGCCCCGACAAAACAATAGACAAGAAAATAAATTTGATAAACGAAGGCAAAAACGAGTGCGGCATCGACGAAGCCGTGAAATCCAACTCCGGACGAACGCCCCTGTTTAACGCGCAGCAAAACGGTTCTTGTCAATCCAATAAACACAAGTGATGCGGGAATCAAAAATACTAAGAGACCAAATATTCCGACCTCGGCAAGCAACTGCAGAAAGACATTATGAGCTGCGCTAGAAACACCTTGATAACCGCCAACCCAATAATATCGATACGTTCCCCAGCCAGACCCAAAAACTGGGCTGTCATTCCATAGCTGAATCGCTCTATCCCAAAGAAGCGTGCGACCTGTTGTACTCTCCTCTAAAGTGCTGGCGGTAAAGAGTGCCGAAAGGCGATTCATAACATTCGAAATGATAGTTATTTGGTTGCCAAATACGACTACAATAACACACACGGCAAATGAAACGCACAAGATTTTATATACAGCGCCTACCCTTCCCCGAGGAGACGTTAAGCATTCGATGATTGCCATTGCCGAGATGCATATCAGTAATGGAGTCCTTTTGGTGGTGAGGAGCAGGGCCACAACAAAGAGTAGCGTAAGCGCGCCAAACTTTGCTCGACCCTTCTTCCCGTTCTTAAAGGTATTTACCTTAGAGAGGGCATAAGAGATCAAAAGGCCCGTTGCGACAAGCTGCCCGTTATAACTGTAATGAGAGGTCAATCCAGCTTTCGGGCCAATCACGGTGACCGAAGATCCTTGGACTCGCGGAGCAATCACATTATCGTATAGGGCTGGAAATACATTTAGCAAAACAGTCGAAAGAGCGTGAATGGAAAGCAAGATCAAACAGGACAAAACAGCCGGTTGTATCCAATCCAAGTTTTTGCTCAACGCGACCATCATGAGCATAGAAATCAAAAACAGACCCATGCGCTTTGGGAGTACAGTCTTATCGGGGCCGAGTAGAACAACGGCGCCAAGCGCTAGGACCGCAAGAACTAACCAGAAAATAGAGGAAAGGGGAATCACCATTCGTAGATTGAATTTGTAAACACAAACAAATAAGCCGGACATCATTGAAAGTGCCCAAAATAAATCATCAAAAGGAAGGATGTCCCTAAAGAATGGATATAAGAAAAATAGGAGGAAAGCGCAGTAGAGAACCTTCTCTGAAGCGACTGCCCCCGTTTGTCCGCCATAAACTGACGCTCTAGAAGACACTTTTCACACCGTTTTCGATTCGTAGGGAGCACAGGGCAAGAGATCTCCGAATGGGATTGGTACTTCTTTTTAGCCGCATAGCTCTAATTTCATAAGATTCATCCCCGAGAACCCTCCTTGCATAAAGCTCAATTTTCCCAAGCTGTTTGAAAGCAAGCTCCGAGTTTGCATTCATTACACCTTCGGTAAACGAAGCATTATTCAAGCTGCCAAGCACCTGAAGAAAAATCGAATAATTATCGACAGACTCAGCCAAGCTCAGAGAATCAAACGTTCCGCAAATATAATCCAGTAGCTTCTTATCGTTCCACGCAATCTTCTGGATCCCTCTACGATAGCAATGCGCGTAGCTACCCGAAAAATAGAATGAACCGGCGGCAATCATGGCTCTAAGAAAGAAAGGAGGATCTTGAAATCTCCTGTAGGACGGGAATTGTATATGATTCTCCACGATGAAAGAGCGCTTGAAAATACAGCTTTGGTACAGGAAGGCAGATGAAAGCTCAGAGCAATTGTGAATACCCTCAGAAAATAAGTTATCCGTCCTCTTAAAGACAAACGGTCGGACATAGAAAAGTCTCTTGCCCATGGAAATTTTGCATCCGGACTTTGATGCCCCTTCATATAACCTCGACAAAACATTGTCGTCGGGATACCAGTCGTCAGGGTCAAGGAACGACACATATTCGGCTGAAGAGTGCTCTATTCCAACATTTCTGGCAGCTCCGGCACCAGCATTTGCCTGACGGATAAGCTGTATGCGGGCATCCTTTGATCTAAAACGCTCGATAACTTCAACACTATCATCGGTCGACCCGTCGTCGACGCATATTAATTCCACAGAGACTTGCTTTTGAGCGAGAACGCTATTGATAGCTTTATGGATGTACTTTCCTTTGTTGTACACCGGCATAATTACACTAATTTGCTCATTCATATTCTGACTCCGGAATAACGCCGTTCGCGTCTCTTTATAGTCTCCAATATCGATAGTCAGAGAACTCAGCCTTTTCAAGAATGCTTTTGACATCAACCAGAACCTTGCGATTATTGGGCCCAGCAGCAAACAATGCCTTATACCCATCAACAGTCATTTCCTTAAACTGTTTGTGAGCAACGGCAACAACCAGGCAGTCAAGATTCCTCATCTCGTCCATCCCAACCAGGTTTACACCATAAGCGCGGCTGGCATCGGCGGAATCCGCCCAAGGATCAGAGACGAGAGGCGTGATACCGTACTCTCGAAAGCGCTTTAAAATATCCTCAACCTTTGAATTTCGGACATCGGGGCAGTCCTCCTTGAAAGTAATGCCGAGCACGCCGACCTTTGCCTTAGCTGGAGCCAAACCCGCCTGCACCATCTCACGAATCGCAGCGTCGGCAACGAACTCACCCATGCCGTCGTTGACTTTGCGGCCTGCCAAGATAATCTGGCTGTGATAACCAAGTTTCTCCGCCTCATAGGTGAAATAGTAAGGATCAACACCTATGCAGTGGCCTCCAACGAGCCCAGGTCGAAAACCAAGTGCATTCCACTTAGTGTTCATGCCGTCAACTACCTCGGAAGTATCAATCCCCATTCGATCGAATACCATAGCGAGCTCGTTCATAAAAGCAATGTTGATGTCGCGCTGCGAGTTCTCAACAACTTTTATTGCCTCTGCTGTCTTGATTGTGGAGACTGGGTAGGTCCCCGCTTCTATCACAATGTCATATACATTCTTAATCTCATTTAGACACTCTTCGTCCATACCAGAAACTACTTTACGAATAGTTGTAAGAGTGTGCACGCGATCACCAGGATTTATACGCTCTGGCGAATAGCCGACTTTAAAATCTACGCCGCATTTAAGGCCAGATTCCTGTTCAAGAATGGGAACACAAACATCCTCTGTAACACCAGGGTAAACAGTAGATTCGTAAACAACGATAGATCCCGATTTCAAATGGCGTCCAAGCGTACGAGAAGCTCCCTCCACAGGAGTAAGATCCGGGGTCTTATCCTGATTGACGGGAGTTGGTACAGCTACAATATGAAATTTTGCTTCTTCGAGTCTAGACGAATCAGATGTAAACTCTACATTTGAAGACAAGACGGCCTCATCACCAACTTCATTTGTAGGATCAAGGCCATCCTTGTATTTAGCTATTTTCTCCTCATTGCAATCATAGCCAATCACTTTCACATGTTTGGAGAATTCGACTGCAATGGGCATACCCACATACCCAAGACCGACAAGGGATAGCTTCGCATCTCCACTACGTAACTCTTCATACAAGCTCATTACTTTTCCTTTCTAAAGTGGTTACAACCTTTTTATTAATAAAGACAGCTCATTACAGAAATCAGAGGTATGACTAATGAGTCCATCTTTATTTTTATTAAGCGATCTTGATTCCTCGACAGCAGACGATAGATTGGCAATGTCGTAAACTGGAACAATGCCCCCAAGGCGAGCTGCCACAAGATGAACAAAGTCACCTTGGTGGTCATTAATATGTTCGCCAAACTTGGCATAACGAGGAATTACAACCGGAACTTTCCCGGCCGCCATTGCCTCCATGAAGGAAGAAGGACCGCCATGCGTGATAATTACATCAGCAGTGTTCATATAGAATTTCATTAAGTCAGGAGATAAAAACTTCTGATGTTTACAGAACTTAGGAATGTACGTACAGTACCCTGACTGAACAAATACCTCTTCACGAATAGCGCCAGTCGATACAAGCCCATCTAATGCAATGAGCAGCCTATTAAAAGGCTGTTCATGTGTTCCGACAGTTGCAAAAATCAAAATTGCCTCACAATTAAAAAATTGAACCAAGATTAATTGACCCGGGATAAACGGATTCCATTTCCGCCCATTGAACAATAAATAAATCCGAAAAATGCCTGACCAATTTCCCAGTAAGTGTGGGTTTATCAACGCGATCGAAAACCTCGATATAAACTGTTTTCGCGCCAAACAACTTTCCAAATACAAAAAAAGGAAATGCAATTGCTGCACCAGAAGAAATTATGAGATCGGGGCGTTCTTTATGAAGTACTTTTAAGGCTAATAGAGAATTCCGAATTAGATTCTGGATGTTTCTATTTGTTGGGAAGTAGCAATGGTATACATGCTCTCCAAGCAGAGCGCTGTTCGCGTCCTCTTTGTCAAAGGTCACCCAAAAACGATCATTAGATTTTTCCCATATAGGTTTAAGAAGCAGCATGTGAGTTAGATGGCCGCCGCTTGACGTAGGAATACAGATCTTAGTATTTTCAATTTCCACCTAGCACGCCCCGCTTCCCGTGATTACCTCGACGATAGTGAGTAGAACGATCTTGATATCTGTGATGACGCCGCGCTTGGCGATGTACTCCAGGTCGCGCTGGACCATTCCGTCGAAACCCGTTGAATTACGGTCGGTCACCTGCCACCAGCCGGTGATCCCGGGCTTCACGGCCAGGCGCTGCAGGTCGTACTCGGTGTACTCCGCCACTTCGTTCGGCAGCGGCGGGCGCGGGCCGACTACGGACATCTGGCCCAGGAAAACGTTTAGGAACTGCGGGAACTCGTCGATGGAGTGCTTGCGGATGAACTTGCCGATCTTCGTGACGCGCGGGTCGTCCTTCATCTTGAACATGGCGCCGGCAATCTCGTTCTGCCCCTTGAGCTCGGCGAGGCGCTCGTCGGCGTCCTTGTACATGCTGCGGAACTTCCACATGCGGAAGGTGGACAGGCTGCCGTCGCGGTGGGTCTGACCCACGCGGATCTGGCTGTAGAACGGGTTGCCCTCGCTCTCCAGGCGGATGGCGGCGGCCAGCACCAGGCTGGGTATCGCGATGACGGCCAGCACGCAGCCGCTGAACAAGATGTCGAAGATGCGCTTGACGCTGCGGTAGGCCAGGCGCGTGCGGTCCCAGTCCTTCACGGGCTGCATGGCCTTGTAGCGCATGCTTGCGTCACCGCCGTTCATGGCCTGGGCAACAAGCGCGGCCCCCGCCGGCGCTCCTGCTGAATATTCAGTTTTATCTGACACTATTTCCTTCAAACCTACGTCCCCGCCCTCGGGGATCCTCCCTGTCCTGTTAAACAGTCGCCTGCAGCTAGGCGATCGCCCTTTTAAGGTTTCGCATTACGCGCTGCTCGGCTGAAAGCACGGCAAGGCCAACGCGCGTGGTTACGCGTCGTCCGCACAGGTCGAGCTCCAAATAAGCAGTACTCTTGCGTCTGTTAATGGTTTTGATAAGGCCCTCGTGGCCCAACAGCGGACCTGCCGTCACAACGACTTGGTCGCCGTCTTTTAGGGCTTCGCTCATGGGCACTACGCGGTCTCCCGCATGCGTAAAGCTGCCAATAAGCTGGACCTCTTCTTTTGCCAGCGGCACAAACTGACCGTCCTGGGTTAGCACCCGAGCAAAATCATCCATGCGCAGCAGATACTGTTGCACGGTGCGGGGATCTGCAGTATCGCAGATAAGATAACCGGGAAAGAGCGGCTTGGTCGTATTAACCCATTCGCCGTGTACCTTGATCTCGGTTTGAAATTGGGGTGAAAAGAGCTCCTGCATGGCGCCAGCCGGCACCACGCGCTCAATGCGCTCGCGCATTACGTCTTCGCGACCGTTAATGACCTGGATCACATACCACACGAGCACCACCCCCTTGCTGTCTTACGTGTGGCTCACGGGGTTTGGATATGGCTTCGCCAGGGCCTTGTGCGCGAAGGCGCTCCATATTCAAACCCTGAGCCCAGTTAGACAAGCACGTGGCTCTGCCCCACCGTGAACGGTATGTATAAGCGCAGTGGCTAGAGACGCGGACGTGTATCGCAAAATGACCGCGTCTCCAGCTGGCTGCGTGCGATCCAGTCAAGCGGGAACAAAACTGAATCGCACGCAAACAGCTGTAGAAATGCTGCGATTAGTCATGATATCAAATCGAAAGAACAGCTTGCCCGTAGACAAAAACAAAGCCTTTCGATGCGAAATGCATGACGACTATTGGAGCTCGTGGTTTTTCTGGCACCGCCGTTACGGCCGGATGCTGATCGACCCTGCGCTTTGCGGCCTGCTGGAGCCGTGGGCACAGTTGCACTCATGTAACGATAGATATCCTAGCACAAGGCGACTAGAAACCGATTTAGGCCGCACGCGACAACATATCGTTCATTTGCAGTGCTTAAGGGGGTAATTTTGCAAACTTGTTCACATTAGCGCAGGTTTATGCGGGTGTAGCTGTTGGCACGCACCGGCCGAGCTGCAAAACTGACGACGTGAAATGCAAAATGGAATTATGTTGGGTTAACAAACTATGTACAGAAGTGGGAAATAAATTGCGCAACTTTTTTGGGTGTGGGTGCTGGTGTGGCGTCACTTTGGTTTGCGCGGTGGCTTCATATGAAAAAGCCTCCAGTTTCCCGGAGGCTTTGCATTCACGGTGGTGGAGACGAGGGGGATCGAACCCCTGACCTCTTGACTGCCAGTCAAGCGCTCTCCCAGCTGAGCTACGCCCCCGTGACGAGGTAGTACTATAGGGGAAGATCTTCGGGGATGCAAGGACTTTTTTGGGTTGTTGCCCTGCCTTACGGGTTTTCCTGGGACGGTTAAACACTTGCTAGGCAATTTATTTTTGCCACCGTCCCGATAAACCCTGATGCGATGGTCCCTACTTGTAAAGGTACCCGATGGCAGTGCCGGTATGGACTTCGATCTCTGCGGTGGATCGGACTATGTTGCTAATGCCCGTGTCGGCTAACAGGCCCAGGGGGCTGTGATCTAGCTCCCACTCTAGGCCGTGTTCGCTTACCTTGGTGTTGGGGGCTATGGCGATGATGGAAAACGTCTTGCCCTCGGCACCCTCGATGGTCCACGACTCACCTGCGTGAAGGATGCGGGCGACCACCTTGTCCTCGGCAATCCAGACAGGAGCATCCTCGTAGCCTGCGAGCAACCCCAGTACGGAAAGCGCCATGTCGGGGCGGCCGCCGGTGGCGCAGGTCGCAACCACTTCGGCGCCCGGCCAGCGACGGCGGACGGAATCGAGCGCCAACGCCAGATCGGTATAGTCCTTGTACGGGTCATGGCGCTCAACTTCAAAGTCAGTGGCGGCATCGACCAGCGCGTGACCTGCATCGCTCACCGTGTCGGCATCCCCAACATACACGTCGCAGGTCAGCCCCGCGCCCAGCAGCGCGTCGAGCCCGCGGTCCACTGCGACAACGTGGTCGCACTCCCCCGCCAGCTGACGTAGCAGATCCGCGCTCGCCACCACGGGCGAGCCACAGACCACTAATACCTTACAAGCCACAGTTCTCGCCTATCCCTCAAACGAAAGCACGCGGGCCAGGTCCAGGTCCTCATAGCTATCGATAAAGATCTCGCAGTTGTCGCGAACCTCGTGGCGCTCCATACGGCCGTGCGGGTCATAGATGCCCACGCGCTTAAAGCCTGCGGTGCCAGAGCTCTTAAGGCCAAAGACGGCGTCCTCAAACACCCAGGCGCGCTCAAACTTATGTCCGTGCCGCTCCTCCAGGCGGCGCAGCGCCAGCTCGTACACATCGGGGAACTGCTTAGAGCGCCCGGCCTCGCCCGTGGTGGTAATAAAATCCATGTAGGCATCGAGCCCGGCGCCCGCAAGCGCAGACGTAACCAGCTCGGCCGGCGTGGACGTGGCAACGCACATGGCAATACCGGCCTCCTTCGCCTGCTTCAAAAATGCAAGCAGGCCCTCGCGCGGCGGTACCTTTGAGTAGCCATCGATCAGAATGTCGCTCAACTCGCGGTAGAGCTCCTCGCCATTTGTGCCAATGCCCCAGATATCGTGATAGGCCTGGCACTCGTCCTCGAGCGACAGGTGCTCAAACTGGGCAAAATCGTCGACCGTCACGTCAACTCCGTGGCGGTGCAATAACTCGGGCTGGGCATAGGCCCAAACGGGGGTGCTATTAACCAGCGTGCCGTCGCAATCGAAAATAAAAGCAACACTTGGGGCAGCGATGCGGTCCATAAACGAGCCTTTCAATGTCAAATGGTAAACAACCTGCTAAAAACGTTTTACCAAACGTAAACCTAACAATCTAGAAACCCTAATTGGTAAAACTGTCAAGAGTTTTACCACGGCAATTCTGCAAGTGGTATAAACATGGCGCTTACCGATTAAACGCCACCGCAAAACCTCTTTCGTTCATAAAAGTAACGTACAGGTGCTATCTTATTTTGTGCCGAAAGTTCCACCGAGCACGCGAGGTGGAACGAATCATAGAACTATCGCCGTCCCTTCGATTCGTGCAGCCTTGGACCTTTCGCATCTAGTCACCAAGGCAACACGCTGCCGCGTCATGATGGGATCAAACGTGAGCGATACAAAGCTAAAGCCAGCAACCAAAAAGCCTGCTACCCGTAAAGCCGCCCCGCACGCGCCGGAGCTCACCAAGGACGATGTCTACCTGTTTGGCATCGGCACGTGGGAGCGCAGCTGGGAAAAGATGGGCGCGCACCCCGACACGCAGAACCGTACGCGCGGCTGGCGTTTTTGCGTTTGGGCGCCCGACGTAAAAAGCGTCCATGTCATTGGCGAATTTAACGACTGGGATGAGCAAGCCAACCCGCTGGTGCCCGTGCATACGAGCGCTATTTGGGAAGGCTTTATTCCTGGCGCCGAGCAGGGCCAGCTCTATAAATACCTCATCGAGACCAACGAGGGCGAAAAGCTCTACAAGGCCGATCCGTACGCCTTTAAGGCCGAGTGCCCTCCGGGAACGGCGAGCGTGCTGTGGACCCTCGATGGCTACCAGTGGAACGATGCCGCGTGGCTTAAGCGCCGCGCAAGCCATAACCACATGTCGCAGCCCCTTAACATCTACGAGGTGCATATTGGCTCGTGGAAGCGCCACGGCGACGCGCCGCAGGGCGAGCCCGACGAGTACGGCAACTACCCCGGCCCCATGGATCCTTTCCCCGCGCAGCGTGGCGAGTTTTACACCTACGACGACCTGTCGGTGGAGCTCGTGGACTACGTCCGCGACATGGGCTACACGCATATCGAGGTCATGCCGCTTATGGAGCATCCCTTCGATGGCTCCTGGGGTTACCAGACGACCGGCTACTACGCCGCCACGTCGCGCTACGGCAACCCGCAGCAGCTCATGCACTTTATCGATGCATGCCACGAGGCAGGCATTGGAGTGATCATGGACTGGGTGCCCGGCGGTTTTTGCGCCGACTCCCACGGCCTTGCCACCTTTAACGGCCACATGCTGTTTGAGCACGAGATTCACCCCAACTGGGGCACGCACAAGTTTGACTTCGCCCGCGGCGAGGTCCGCTCCTTCCTGGTCTCCAACGTGCTGTACTGGCTCGAGAACTTCCACGTGGACGGCATTCGCATGGACGGCGTGTCCAGCATGCTGTACCTCAACTTTGGCATCGACGATCCCGGCCAAAAGAAGTTCAACAAGTACGGTACCGAGGAGGACTTGGACGCCAGCGCGTTTATCCGTCAGGTCAACTGCGCCGTTGAGGCACACTACCCCGACGTGATGATGATGGCCGAGGAGTCCACCGCGTGGCCGCTCGTGACCTATCCGCCGCAGGACGGCGGCCTGGGCTTCCACTACAAGTGGGACATGGGCTGGATGAACGACACCCTGCACTACATGCAGACCGATTTTCCGTGGCGTCCCGGCAACCACGGCCTGCTCACGTTCTCCATCATGTACGCCTTTACCGAGAACTTTATTTGCCCGCTGAGCCACGACGAGGTCGTGCACGGCAAGTGCTCGCTCATCGGTCGCATGCCGGGCGACTGGTGGCGCCAGTTTGCCGGCCTGCGCACGCTGGCCTTCTACCAGATGACGCACCCCGGTGCCAAGCTCAACTTTATGGGCAACGAGATCGGTCAGTTTATTGAGTGGCGCTACTACGAGTCCATCCAGTGGTTCCTGACCGAGGAGTACGAGACTCACCGTCATCATCAGGCGTTCATCAAGGCGCTCAACCACCTGTACACCGCCGAGCCCGCTCTGTACGAGCGCGGCTACACCGACGATGGCTTTACCTGGATCGACGCGGACAACTCCAAGCAGTCCATCGTGAGCTTTGTCCGTCAGGGCGAGGACGTCGATGACGACCTGGTGATCCTGATCAACTTTGACCCGGCAAGCTACGAGAGCTTCCGTGTGGGCGTGCCGCGCGAGGGTGACTGGGAGGTCATCTTCGATTCCGACCGTCCCGAGTTTGGCGGCAGCGGATATGCCGGTGAGGAGCCCTACACCTGCTCGAGCGAGCCTTATCCCTGGAACGGGCAGATGGACTCTATCGAGATGAAGGTGCCTGGCCTGGCAGGTGTGGTGCTTAAGCGCCGCGGTCCCAGCAGCTATAAGCCGCCGGTGGTCGAGAAGCCCAAGAAGGCGACGCGCAAGCGTGCGTCCTCGGTGAAGCCCAAGACCGCGGCCGGCAAGAAGGCTCCGGCCAAGGCGAAGGCTGCCAAGGCTTCGGCCAAGTCCACCACGGCCAAAAAGGCAGCCACTAAAAAGGCTGCTCCCAAGGCTAAGGCAGCTGCTGTTAAGGCTCCTGCCAAGAAAGCGTAACAAAGCCGTTACAGCTGTAATAACCCGCCTCGCCGAGGCGTAGGATACAAGTCATAACCGTTCCGGGAGAAACATCCCCGGGGGAAAGGAACGTATGAATAAGATCTTCGACAACAAGCAGGAGTTCACTGAGCTCTATCGCGATGCCGTCATGAGCATTAGCGGCAAGAGCGTCGAGGCCGCCAGTGACCTCGATCGCTTTAACGCCCTTGCCAAGCTCGTGGCCGAGAAGGCACGCACCGTTGCCACCACCAGCGACGCCCGTGTGACCGCCGAGGGCAAGAAGCGCGTGTACTACTTCTCGATCGAGTTTTTGATCGGCCGCCTGCTTGACAACTACCTGCTCAACTTTGGCGTGCGCGACATGGTCGCCGAGGCGCTCGACGACATGGGCTTTGACCTGTCCGTCATCGAGAACCAGGAGCCCGATCCGGCTCTGGGCAACGGCGGCCTGGGCCGTCTGGCCGCATGCTTCCTGGATTCCATGGCAGCCGAGGGCATTGCCGGCTACGGCAACGGCATGCGCTACCGCTACGGCCTGTTTAAGCAGGAGATTGTCAACGGCAGCCAGGTCGAGGCCACCGACGAGTGGCTCACCCACGGCTATCCCTGGGAGGTCCGTCGTCAAGACAAGGCCGTGACCATTAAGTTTGGTGGCCACGTCGAGGGCTTTGAGGAGAACGGTCGCACGTTCTACCGCACGGTGGACACGCAGGACATCCTGGCCGTCCCTTATGACATCCCCGTCGTGGGCTATGCCGGCGAGACTGTCAACAAGCTGCGCGTCTGGGCTGCCGAGCCGGTCGAGGAGCACTTTGACCTTGAGGCCTTCAACCGCGGCGACTATGCCCTGGCCGACGCCGAGCGCGCCGAGGCCGAGGCCATCAGCGCCATCCTCTACCCCAACGACGCCGGCGAGCACGGCCGCCTGCTGCGCCTGAAGCAGGAGTACCTGTTTGTCTCGGCCGGCATCTACAGCCTGCTCGACACCTTTGAGAAGGAGCACGGCGAGAACTGGGAGCTGCTGCCGCAGTTTGTGGCCATCCACACCAACGACACGCACCCCGCCATGTGCGGACCCGAGCTCATGCGCATCCTCATCGACGAGAAGAAGCTCGAGTGGGACGACGCCTGGAACATCGTGACGCAGGTCGTGAGCTACACCAACCACACCATCCTGCCCGAGGCTCTGGAGAAGTGGCCCATCGGCACGTTCTCCAAGCTCCTCCCCCGCGTGTACCAGATCATCGACGAGATCAGCCGTCGTTGGCACGAGTCGTTCGACACCACGAAGGAGGGCTGGCAGGAGCGTCTGCGCCAGACCGCCATCCTGTGGGACGGCGAGATTCGCATGGCAAACCTGTCCGTGATCTGCAGCCACAGCGTCAACGGCGTGGCCAAAATCCACTCCGACATCATCAAGAACATCGTGCTCAAGGACTTCTATGCCCTAACGCCCGAAAAGTTCAACAACAAGACAAACGGCATCTCGCACCGTCGCTTCTTTGCCGAGGCCAACCCCACCTATGCCAAGCTCGTGACCGAGGTCATTGGCGATGGCTGGCTTAAGGACGCCTTTGAGTTGGAGAAGCTCAAGGAGTTCCAGAACGACACCGAGTTCCTGAAGGCCGTTGGTGCCTCCAAGCGTGCCAACAAGGAGCGCCTGGCCGCCTACGTTAAGGCCGAGACCGGTCTGGTCATCGACCCCAACACCGTCTTCGATGTTCAGGTTAAGCGCTTCCATGCCTACAAGCGCCAGCTCATGAACATCATGAAGGTGATGGACATCTACAACCGTCGTATCGCGAATCCCAACTTCCACGTGACGCCGACGACCTTCATCTTTAGCGGCAAGGCTGCCTCGAGCTACACCTTTGCCAAGGAGACTATCCGCCTCATTAACTCCGTGGCCGACGTCATCAACAACGACCCGCGCGTCAACGAGGTCATGAAGGTCTGCTTTATCCCCAACTTCCGCGTGAGCAACGCCCAGCTCATCTACCCCGCCGCCGAGATCTCGGAACAGATCTCCACGGCCGGCAAGGAGGCTTCGGGCACGTCCAACATGAAGCTCATGATGAACGGCGCCATTACGCTGGGTACCCTCGACGGCGCCAACATCGAGATCGCCGACCTGGCCGGTCGCGAGAACGAGGCCATCTTTGGCCTAACCGCCCCCGAGGTCGAGCAGCTCTGGGCGTCGAACAGCTACTTTGCTTGGGATACGCTCAACAACGATCGCGAGCGCCTGGGCCGCGTGATGGACGAGCTCAAGGACAACACGTTTGCCGGCCTTTCGGGCAACTTTGAGAGCATCTACAACGAGCTCATGAACAACAACGACCCCGACCTGGTCATGGCAGACTTCCGCAGCTACGTGGATGCGTGGGAGAAGCTCACCGGCAGCTATGGCGACCAGGAGACCTGGAACCGCAAGGCGCTGCTCAACACCGCCTCGAGCGGCTGGTTCTCGAGCGACCGCACCATTCGCGAGTACCGCGACGAGATCTGGCACGCTTAAAGGCGCGCGAGCTTCCCTATGCCAGCACGGCATTACTCGACGGGCGTGACGTTGCGCCGCGCCCGTCGCTAATGGGTTTAGGAACATCGATGACAGAAGGAGAAATCGATGAGTAAGAAAGAATGCATCGCGATGCTCCTCGCAGGAGGACAGGGCAGCCGATTGGGGGCACTCACCCAAAAGATCGCTAAGCCGGCGGTTAGCTTTGGTGGCAAGTTCCGCATTATCGACTTTTCGCTGTCCAACTGCTCCAACTCGGGCATCGACACGGTGGGCGTTCTGACGCAGTATCGCCCCTACCTGCTGCATGCCTACGTGGGCTCCGGCGAGGCGTGGGATCTGGACAGCCGCGACGGCGGTGTGTCGATCCTGCCGCCGTACGAGACGCAGACCGGCGGCGCCTGGTATGCGGGCACGGCCGACGCCATTACGCAGAACCTCGACTACATCAAGGCCAACGACCCCAAGTACGTCCTGATTCTTTCGGGCGATCACCTATATCGCATGGATTACCGCAAGATGCTCAAGACGCACATTGAGAACAACGCCGACCTCACGGTGAGCGTTATGCCCGTGCCCTGGGAAGAGGCCAGCCGCTTTGGCATCCTGACCACCGACCCCGAGGATGGCCGCATCACCAAGTTCACCGAGAAGCCCGATAAGCCCGATTCGAATCTCGCGTCCATGGGCATCTACATCTTCTCGGCCGACGTGCTGATCGAGGCGCTCGAGGAGGACGCTCTGGACCAGCGCTCGAGCCACGACTTTGGCAAGGACATCATCCCCAAGCTGCTCGGCGAGGGCAAGCGCCTGTACAGCTACGAGTTCCACGGCTTTTGGAAGGACGTCGGCACCATCGCCAGCTTCCACGAGACCTCGATGGACCTGCTGGGCAACAACCCCGAGTTCGATCTGTTTGACAAGCACTTCCCCATCATGTCCAACATCACCACGCGTCCGCCGCACTACATTGGCCCGGACGGCCGCCTGGACGATTGCCTGGTCTCCAACGGCTGCAAGATCTACGGCACCGCTCGCCACTCGATCATTTCGACCGATGTCATCATCGAGGAGCGCGCCGTGGTCGAGGACTCCGTGCTGCTGCCGGGTGCGCACGTTAAGAGCGGCGCACACATCTGCCGCGCTATTTTGGGCGAGAACTCCACGGTCGAAGAGGGCGTGAAGCTCGGCTCTGTCGATACCACCAAGGATACGGCCGTCGTTGGAAATGACGTCGTTATCGGGAAGGGGGAATGATCCGATGATCAATCGCAAGGCCATCGGTTATATCACCGCTAACTACTCTTCGACCTACGGCAGCGTGCTGCTCAAGGACCGCCCCATCGCGTCCGTTCCGTTTTTGGGCCGCTACCGCCTGATCGACTTCCCGCTATCCAACATGATGAATGCCGGCATTAAGACCGTCGGCGTCGTCATGCCGGGCAACTACCGCTCGCTGATCGACCACGTGGGCTCGGGTAAGGACTGGGGCCTGGACCGCAAGAAGGGCGGCCTGTTCATGGTGCCCGGCAACGCGTATGGCACCACCAAGGGCGGCATGCGCTTCCTGCTGCGCGATATCATCTCCAACAAGACGCTGTTCCAGCGCTCGGACAAGCCCTATGTTGTGATGATGGGCACCAACATCATCTTTAACATGGACCTCAACACCATCATCGACGCGCACGAGAACTCCGGTGCCCAGATGACCGTGGTGTACTGCAAGGCCACGCGCAACGTCGATGACGAGACCAAACTCGAGATTAACGAGAACGGCCGCCTGACGGGCGTGAGCGCTGGCGTCGTGTACGGCGACAACGCCTCTATGGACTGCTGCATCGTCAACCGCGAGACGCTGCTCGAGATTATCGACCACTACCAGGCCGCCGACTATCTGGACCTGCTCGAGGCACTCCAGGGCGACTTTGGCAACATCGACGTGTGCAGCTACGAGTACAAGGGCGAGGTCGTGGGCGTGTTCAGCGAGAAGTCGCTGTATCGCCGCAGCATGGACCTGCTCGACCAGACCGTGGCCGACCAGCTCTTCGATCCCGAGCGCCCGATCCTGACCAAGGCTCACGACGTGCCGCCTTCGCGCTATGCGACCGGCAGCCACGCATGCAACTCGATTATCTCGGCCGGCTGCATCATCAAGGGCACCGTGCGCAACTCGATCCTGTCGCGCGGCGTCGTGGTCGAGGAAGGTACCTCGGTGACCAACTCGATCATCAACCAGAGCTGCATCATCAAGAGCGGCGCCCGCGTTGAGAACGCCATCCTGGACAAGAACAACGTGGTCCCCACCAATACCGAGCTTCGCGGCACGCCCGAGAACATTCTGGTGCTGGGCAAGGCTCCGTTAACTTCCGACACCACCATCGTGCGTTAACGTTGGCACCGCAACATCGCTCGTAACATGTAGAATAGCCGCCCGGTTAGCGCCAGGCGGCTATTCTCGAATTACAACATGGGAGACAATATGGCAGATTCCAGCAAAAAGATGCAGATCGTGTTTGCCTCGGCCGAGTGCGCACCGTTTGTTAAGACCGGTGGCCTGGGTGACGTGGCGGGCTCGCTGCCTGCGGCGCTCGTGCGCGCCGGCGCCGAGGTTATCGTGATGGTGCCCAAGTACGCCACCATCAAGGACGAGTACAAGGCGCAGATGGAGCACTTTGCCGACTTTTACGTGAGCCTGGGCTGGCGCAACGAGTACTGCGGGCTTGAGAAACTCGAGCGCGACGGCGTCACCTATATGTTCGTGGACAACGAGCGCTACTTTGCGCGCGACTACCCGTACGGCTTCTTTGACGACGGCGAGCGCTTCGCGTTCTTCTCCAAGGCCATCACCGAGAGCCTGCAGCACCTGCCGGCCGGTTTTGAGTGCGACATCCTGCACTGCAACGACTGGCAGACGGCGCTGGCGCCCGTGTTCTTGCGCGAGTTCTACCAGGGCCTGCCGCTGTACGACCGCGTCAAGACCGTGTTCTCGATCCACAATGTGGCGTTCCAGGGCCAGTTTAGCGACACCGTGATGGAGGACATCCTGGGTGTGGCGCATATTCCGGCGGCAGCTACGCAGCTGCGCTGCGACGCCTGCAGCATCAACTACATGCTGGGTGCGCTGCACTATGCCGATGCCATCACCACGGTGAGCCCCACCTATGCGGGCGAGATCCAGACGCCCGAGTTTGGCGAGGGCCTGGACGGCGTGCTGCGCGAGCGTTCCTACGCGCTGCAGGGCATCCTCAACGGCATTGACGTGGCGGCCTTTGACCCGGCGACCGACAAGCGCATTGCCGCCAACTACACGGTTGACGACCGTTCCGGCAAGGCCGTGTGCAAGGCCAAGCTGCAGGAGGAGCTGGGCCTCGAGATTCGCGACGACCGCCCGCTTATGGTGATGGTTACTCGCCTGACTCGCCAGAAGGGCATGGACCTGGTCATGTACGCGCTCGACCGCATCCTGGCCGGCGGCGTTCAGGTGGCCGTGCTGGGCACCGGCGACCGCGACTACGAGGATGGCCTGCGCTACTTCCAGGACAAGTACCCTGGCACCATGGCCGCGCGCATCGAATTCGATCCGGCACTGTCGCAGCGTATGTACGCCGCCGCCGACATGTTCCTGATGCCTTCGAAGTTTGAGCCCTGCGGTCTGTCGCAGATCATCGCCATGCGCTACGGCACCCTGCCCATCGTGCGCGAGACCGGTGGCCTGAAGGACACCGTGCAGCCGTACAACGAGTTTACCGGCGAAGGCACGGGCTTCTCGTTTAGCAACTTTAACGGCGACGAGATGGGCGACGCGGTGTTCCGCGCGGCACGCCTGTTCTGGGACAACCGCGATGCCTGGAACCAGCTGGTCACGCAGGCCATGAGCCAGGACTTTAGCTGGACGCGCTCGGCCGACAAGTATCTGGACCTGTATTTCTTTATGCACCCGGAGATTGAGAGGCCGGTGGCTGTGGAGGCTGCGACTGAGGAGCCTGAGGCTGTTGAGGAGCCGGTTGCCGCTAAGGCCGAGCCTGCGGCGACCGTTAAGAAGCCCGCTGCAGCTGAGGAGCCTAAGGCCGAGGAGAAGCCGGCGGCCGAGGCCGAGGTTAAGTCCGCCGCGAAGCCTGCCGCCAAGAAGACGACGGCCCGCAAGACGACGGCTAAGAAGGCCACGACCACGAAGGCCGCTGCTAGCAAGACTAGCCCCGCTAAGGCAACTACTGCCAAGGCATCGACCACGCGCAAGCGCACGACCGCCGCAGCCAAGAAAGCTGCCGAGGCCGAGATCGCTCCCGAGGTAAAGGCCGAGACCGCCACCGCCGAGGCCAAGCCTGTGGCAAAGGCTCCGGCCAAGACCGCTGCCAAGAAGACGGCCGCGTCCAAGACCGCGACCACCAAGAAGGCAACGACCGCCAAGAAGGGCACGGCTACGAAGTCGACGACGACCAAGGCTGCTACAACGAAGGCCGCCGCGAAGACGGCCCCGAAGGCTGCTGTAAAGCCCGCCGTCAAGGTCGAGGAGGCGCCCTCCGAGCCCAAGGCCAAGGCAACTGTCGAGGCAAAGCCGACCGCCAAGACCACCACGCGCAAGCGCTCTACGACGACGGCCAAGAAGGCCACGACCAAAGCTGCTGCTCCCAAGGCAGAGGCTAAGGCCGAGGAAAAGCCCGCAGTAAAGGCCAAGCCATCTCCGAAGGCCGCTAAGGTCAAGACCGCTCCGAAGGCTACGGCAAAGGCCGAGCCCGCCAAGGAGGCCCCGGTCTCCCCCGTCGCACCGACTGAGGAAAAGGCTCCGACCAAGAAAACCTCCGTCCGCAAGGCAACGGCCGCCCGCAAGCGTCACTAGTCTGGACGATTAAAACTTAATCCAACGCAAAAGAGGGCGCCCCGACCAGGCGCCCTCTTCTTGGTTGAACTTCTCTATTAAAAAGAGGGCCGGTTTACTACGACAAAATGGCTCCGACCGATCACGGCGTGCAATCTACGAAATTGGCAACGCTTCTACCTGCGGTTTTAGTATCACCAAAATGACCCTGGTTGAGATCATTCAATTCGTCGTAGTAAACCGGGTTACTTTTGTTTGGCTACAAATAGTATCGGTATAGGCACATTTGAATATCGCGATAATTTGGATGGTAAAATGATTTTCTAGGACAACCGTTCGCCGATGGTAAACGGATGTTGTTTATACAGCCTGTGTACAAAAGATATACTTACATCCTGTGCGTAAAGCCCATGGCCCGCAGGCCGTGATTCTATTGAACTGGACCGTATTATGAGATTGATTCACAACAGCCGTCTGCCGCAGTTTCGTACTCCGTTTGGCGCTGTGACCACTGGAACTTCCGTTTCGCTATCGGTGATTTTGGAGGATGCCGACCCCAACCAGGCAACGCTCACCCTGCGCACCTGGGTCGATGAAATCGGTGAGTCTCTGTATCCCATGACGCACGAGGGCGACGGCATATTTACCGTAGAGCTTGAGTGCACTGAGCCCTGTCTTATCTGGTACAGCTTTATCTGCAACATCGAGGGCCAGCCCGAGGTGCGCCTGGGTGCACCGCAGGGTCGCACCGGTGGCGAGGGTGTGACCTACAACTACGCCGAGGTTCCGTCCTTCCAGATTACCGTCTACAAGCACCGAGAGAACCGTCCCACTTGGTACGAGCGCGGTATGGTCTACCAGATCTTCCCCGACCGCTATGCACGCGACGAAAACTGGCGCGAACGCACGCTTGCCGAAGTTGAAAAACCGCGCAAAGGAATCCAGCGCCGCATGGTCGAGGACTGGAACGAACCGCCCGAGTACGAGCGTGCCGAAGACGGCTCCATCAAGACCTGGGATTTTTACGGCGGCTCGCTCAAGGGTATCCAAAATGACCTGCCCCGCATTGCCGAGCTAGGCTTTACGGCCATCTACCTCAACCCCATCTTTGAGGCCGCGAGCAACCACCGCTACGACACGGCCGATTACACCAAGATCGACCCGATTCTGGGCACCGAGCAGGACTTTACGGAGCTGTGCAAGGCAGCCGAGAAGCTCGGCATTTCTATCATCCTGGACGGCGTCTTCAACCACACGGGCGACGATTCGATCTACTTTAACCGCTACGGCAATTATCCCGGCGTCGGTGCTTGGCAGAGCGAGGACTCGCCGTGGCGCGATGCATTTTACTTCCATGAGGACGGTTCGTATGACTGCTGGTGGGGCGTGGGCAACATGCCCGCCATCAATGAGAGCTCCGAACTGGTGCGCGAGCGGCTCCTGGGCAAGGACGGCGTGATCCGTAAATGGCTGCGCGCCGGTGCCCATGGCTGGCGACTCGATGTGGCCGACGAGCTTTCCGACGACTTCCTGGCCGAGATCAAAAAGGCCGTGCTCGCCGAGAAGCCCGACGCGCTGCTGCTCGGCGAAGTCTGGGAAGACGCCTCCAACAAGATCAGCTATGGCCACCTGCGCCGCTATCTTCAGGGCTCGGAGCTCGACTCCGCCATGGACTACCCCTTCCGCGACATGGTCATTGGCTTTTTGATGGGCTACAAGAACGCTTACCAGGCAGCCGAGGATATCGAAACCCTGCGCGAGAACTACCCGCGCGAGGCACTGGCCTGCGCGCTCAATCTGCTTTCGAGCCACGACCGTCCGCGTATCATCTCGGTGCTCGGCGGTGGCCCCGACGAGTCGCAGCTGCCCGAGAGCGAGCGCAGCAAATGGCGCCTGGACGATAACTCGATGGGCCTGGCCAAGAGCCGTTTTTGGCTGGCGACGCTCATGCAGATGACCTTCCCGGGTGTACCCTCAATCTATTACGGCGACGAGTACGGCTTGGAGGGCCTTACCGACCCGGGCAACCGCCGCACCCTGCCGACCAAGGACCAACTCCACGACTTCGACACACTGGCCATCGTTAAGAACGCGTCTGCCGTGCGCCGTGCGCTGCCCTTTATGGTCGATGGCGAGATCAAGGCCTTTGCGCTCAACGACGAAGTCTTGGCTTACACCCGCACGGGCAAAGACGGCGAGGCCGCGACGGTTATCATCAACCGCAGCCTGCGCAATTCGCACCGCGTGACGATCCCGGCGCTCGGCGAATGTGCTAGCGACGTGATCAGCGGACACGAGTGCGAAATCCACAACGGTACCGTCACGCTCGACCTGTACCCGCTGGGCTCTTCGATCATCTATCACCATGCCGAGAAGCGCCTGCAGGAGCCGCTCGATCATGGCGCGGGCGTCGTGTGCCACATCACCTCGGTGCCGACCGATGACGGCAAGCCCGGCACAATCGGTGCGCCCACGCGTCGTTTTATCGACCACTTGGCCGCCATGGGCATGCGCTACTGGCAGGTTCTGCCCGTCAACCCGACGGACTTCTTCCGCTCCCCCTACGCCGGTCCCTCGGCCTTTGCGGGCAATATTGACCTTCTGCCCGAGAGCCACGAGGAGCTGGCTGCCGACTTTGCTGCCTGGAAGGCCCACGGCGGCGAGGATGCCGACCCGCTGTACACGGCGTTTAAACATCGCAACGCCGACTGGCTCGAGAAGTACTGCGTCTACATGGCGGTAAAGAAGCACTTTGAGGGACTGTCGCGCCACGATTGGCCGGCGGATGTCGCGCGCTACAACGAGTACCTGATCGATGACAAGCGCTTCCACGACGAGGCCGAGCTGCAGGCGTACATGCAGTATCGCTTTGACCTTGCCTGGTGCGAGCTTATGAACTATGCACACAAGAAGGGCATCGAGGTCATCGGCGATATCCCCATGTATGTCTCGGACGATTCGGCCGATGCGTGGAGCGAGCCCGAAAACTTCTGGCTGTCCGATACCGGCAAGGCGATTGAGATTTCGGGCGCACCGCCCGACAACTTTGCGCCCGAGGGCCAGGTGTGGGGAAACCCCACTTTCCGCTGGGATCACATGAAACAGAACGGCTATAGCTGGTGGATGGATCGCCTGCGTCGTGCGTTCGCGCTCTACGACCGCGTGCGCCTGGACCACTTCCTAGGATTCCACAGCTACTTTAGCATTCCCGCAGGCAAGGCCTGCGCCGACGGTCGCTGGCTGGCGGGACCGGGCAAGGACCTGTTCCAGACTGCCTATGACGAGCTGGGGCCGCTCAACTTTATCGCCGAGGACCTGGGCTACCTGACGCCCGGCGTTCGCGCCATGGCTTCGACCTGCGGCTTCCCCGGTATGGACGTGCTGGAGTTTAGCGATTACGACGTTCGCTGCGGAATTCATCCCACACCGGGCAAGATCCTGTACACCTCGACGCACGACACCTCGACGCTTGCCGGCTGGTGCACGCGCTCCTTTGCGGGCGGCGACGAGCCGAGCGGCATTGCATTGGCAGGCGAGCTCATGGGCAACGCCTTGGCCAGCGATGCTCCGCTCGTTATGATGCCGCTGCAGGACGTGCTGGGGCTGGGCGACGATGCACGTATGAACGTGCCGGGCGTGGCCACGGGCAACTGGACATGGCAGGCACAGGAGGCCGACATTGCGGCGGCCGAGGAGAAAACTGCGGAGCTCCTGCGCACCAACCATAGATTCTGGGGCGAAGCGTGATAAAACCCCCGATATGGGGTACAGTTACAGCTGTTTGAATTTTTGCGGGCAGAGCGATCTGCCCGCTTTGTGCTGAAAAGGAAGTATTATGGCGCGCTACGATTACAAGTGCACGAGCTGCGGCAACGTGTTTGAGGTTGAGCACCCCATGTCCGAGACGCCCGAGGTCGTATGCCCCAGCTGCGGCGCCCCGGCATCCAAGACGTTCTCGGCCAGCGGCATTAAGTTCGAAGGCAGTGGTTTTTACAACACCGACCAGCGCAGTGGCGGCTCCAGCACCAGCGCCACCAGCGGCTGTTGCGCCAACTGCCCGCATAACCGCTAGTGACAAGCGGCCCCGCGA